>Ga0247720_100216_pt1 | contig 26481 bp, 27 predicted proteins | sample MSEWel2015_12_15_FD_189078 | JGI IMG/M metagenome (GOLD analysis project Ga0247720, IMG submission 189078) | Subsurface sediment microbial communities from gas well in West Virginia, United States - MSEEL Well Study Marcellus 3H_2015_12_15 | ecosystem: Environmental > Terrestrial > Deep...
TATTCGTAGATCTCGGCCACCACGCCGGCGCCTACGGTGCGCCCGCCCTCGCGGATGGCGAAGCGCAGCCCGTTCTCGATGGCGATGGGGGTGATGAGCTCGATGTCCATCACCACGTTGTCCCCCGGCATGACCATCTCTACGCCCTCAGGCAGCTTGATGGTGCCGGTTACGTCGGTGGTGCGGAAGTAGAATTGCGGCCGGTAGCCGTTGAAGAACGGGGTGTGCCGCCCGCCTTCTTCTTTGGTCAGCACGTACACCTGTCCCCTGAACTTGGTGTGCGGATGGATGCTGCCGGGTTTGGCCAAAACCATCCCGCGCTCGACTTCTTTGCGGTCGATGCCCCTTAGTAGTACGCCGATGTTGTCGCCGGCTACGCCTTCGTCCAGGGTCTTTCTAAACATCTCGACGCCGGTGACAACGCTCTTTTTCTTCTCGGTGTCAAGGCCCACTATCTCGACTTCGTCGCCCACCTTCACCTTCCCGCGCTCTACGCGGCCGGTTACCACGGTGCCACGGCCGGTGATGGTGAAGACGTCTTCAATGGGCATGAGGAACGGCTTGTCGGTGTCGCGCTCGGGTGTGGGAACGTAGGTGTCTACGGCGTCCATGAGCTTCCAGATGCTGCCGCACCACTGGCACTCGCGCTTCCCGCATCCACACTCCAGGGCCTTTAGCGCCGAGCCGGGAATGACCGGTATCTCGTCGCCCGGGAATTCGTACTGGGAAAGTAGTTCTCTTACCTCCATCTCCACGAGCTCCATGAGCTCGGGGTCGTCCACCATGTCGGCCTTGTTCAGGAAAACGACGATGTACGGCACGCCTACCTGCCGCGCGAGAAGGATGTGCTCACGGGTTTGCGGCATGGGGCCGTCGGCGGCGGAGACGACGAGAATCGCGCCGTCCATCTGGGCCGCGCCGGTGATCATGTTCTTCACGTAGTCGGCGTGGCCCGGGCAGTCCACGTGGGCGTAGTGGCGCTTTTCGGTCTCGTACTCCACGTGCGCCGTGGCAATGGTAATGCCGCGGGCGCGCTCTTCCGGCGCCTTGTCGATCTGGTCGAAAGGTATGAAGTCGGACAGCCCGGCATTGGACAGCACCTTGGTGATGGCTGCCGTGAGGGTGGTCTTGCCGTGGTCTACGTGACCAATGGTACCGACGTTGACGTGCGGCTTGGTACGCTCAAACTTCTTCTTTGCCATGCTCTTGCCTCCTTGCAGAAGAAAACCTCTCTGGCCGGGCGCTCAGACCGGCCAGCCTTAATCTAGGGCTAAAGATTCTACAGAGCCTATCCGTTTTCCTCTTAAGTATGCCCGCAAATTGCAAAAAATAATAGCAATGTTTTCCTGGCAAAGTCGTCACTTCGCCGCTTCTGAGGCCACAACATTTCTTATCCGCTCAAGGAAGCGTTCAAAGTCACCCAGTTCTTCGGCAGCAATTGAGTAGACGCGTTCAGGGGTTACCTGCTGGTACCCGTGCACAATACGGTTGCGAAACCCTACCATGGCCGTGTAGGTTTGGTATTCTTCAAGGGGGAAGACACCGTGTTCAAAAAGGGTACGAAGAGCATCTCGGGCATCAGTTGGTGCAGAGGAGTAGCATTTTGCAGCCAGATGATAGGCAAGGTCGATCATCGCTTCGATCGCCGTCTGAAGCGAATACTTGATGCCCTTGAGCAGCCACGGATCAGCAAGGATTTCTTCTTTCGTTTTCCGTGTTAGTAGTTCTCGGATTTCCGATATTTGCTCGCTGATATATGCCGATTTGCTTCGGATTCTGTCTAGATCTAGTTCCACCGCTACACCCCCACAATGGCTTTCAAGGCTGCAGCGTACCGTGGATAATCTTCCCCATATCGACGGCTAAGAGCTTCCAAGAAGTCCAGAATTGCCGCCCGGTCGGCCTGATAGACAAGGCGGCCTTTCTTGACAATCGGAAAGGCCAAGACGCTCGGCAGGGTGTTCAACACTACCACGTCAAAGGGGTGCCCATCGAGAGGACGTAGTTTGTTTGAAATTTCATTCTGGATCTTGTCGGCCTTCTTTTCTTCAAAAGAAAACAACGGGCGAAGCACCACACCAATATCAATGTCGCTGTCTGGACGGCAAAGGTCCAAGGATGAACCAAAATGATACGCCCCGATGACTTCCGGGAAGCAGCTTAAGACGTCAACCACCTGCGCGTAAACGCGCGAAAGGTCAATGCGCACTAAGTCGACGGGCACCCCGCATCACCTCTTAGTCAAGCCGGTACACCTGCCGCATGCGCCGAGTGAAGGCGGCTAAATCGTTCTTAACCGCTGCTGAGACGTCGGGCAGGCGTTCGAGGAGTTCCTTCACCCTGGAAAAAGACAGGTTAAACCCATACACATTTCGAAACACATGGCGAAATCCGCGATAGGGTTCGAGCAGCGCCGCCGTAGCCTGAGTAATCACCGGCGGGCGTAATCCCGGTATTTCGAGAGCCATCTGCTCTAGAAGTTCTCTGTGCCACTCTGCGCCCTGGGGAATACTCTTATCGATCTTCGCCGCCACAATCCTGAAGATGTTCTCGAGAGCAGTGTAGTAGTCGTGAAGACTCGAGCCCACTATCCTGGCCACAGCTATATCTTCAAGCGGGAACCCCCCGACTTGGGTCGCGGTAACTTTCGGATAAAGGCCATACCTAGCCAGCTCGTTCTCAAGGTTCGCCAGGTTGTTCTTTTCTTTTTCGATCCTCGCCTCAACGATTAGGTATTCTTCCGGCTTCACAGCTGTATCCCTTCTTTCATAGCCGCCTCGATAAGGCCCGGCCGGGCATCTTCGCGGCAAACGAGGTTTATTTCAAAGGGGGCTGCGCACTCTTCGGCGGCAACATACATATCCCAGTAAGATCCGCGCATGCCTTCAACTAAGAGGTCAATGTCCGAGCCCTCATGAAAGTCTCCGCGGGCCAGGGAGCCGTAGAGGATCACCCGCTCGGCCGAAAAGCGTTCCTTGAGCATGGCGGCGACTCTCCTTGCCTTTTCCCAGGCTTCCCTCCGCCGGGCCTCAAGCCGCTCTTCCTCCAGGGTGCGGAGTCTTTCCTTCAGCTTCATAAATCGCTCGAAGTCGGCCGAAGGGAAGTCACGCTCTTTCAGCACCGTCGCCATGTTAGTTTCCCCTGCCTTTCGCGTCGCGCTATAGTCCCCGGCTTTATCCATTTCCTGGGAACATTATATCTTGGCGGGGAAAGAAAAGGCAAGCTAAAAAGCGCTGGAGGAAGCTAAAGCAGGGAGAGAAAAGTGGCCGATAAATAAAAGAGGAGTAAAGAAAAAAGGCCGGAAACCGGGGCGCCTCACTCTTCGAAGATGGTCCGGACGTCGATACTAAAACCCTTAAGAACGCAGGATTTTACCTCGCCCGTCCCCTGCGCTTCCTGATCCAGCACAAACTTACCTTCGCGGGCAACAAATACTTGTACGGACTTGTCTTCAGGGTCTACTATCCAGTACTCGCGGACGCCTTGGGCTTCATAAACCTTGTATTTTTTGCGAAGGTCGTAGTAGGCGGTACCAGGCGAGAGGATTTCCACCACCAGGTCGGGGGCCCCGTTAACGCGGGTCTTTTCGATGATGTTAAGCCGGTCCTGGGCGATGAAGATAAGGTCGGGTTGGTAGGTCTCCGTTTCTCCTAAGTAGACATCTAGTGGAGCGGAAAGCACCCTGCCCAGTCCATTATTGCGTACAAACCTGGCCACTTCAAAGCGAAGATTCTCTAAAACAATTTGATGATACGGCGTCGGAGAAGGAGTCATCACCAGCTCGCCCCCGATCAACTGATAAGGTGCGCCTTCCGGCAAACGGCAGTAATCGGCATAAGTGTAATGCTCTCGTCCGCATGCCAGTTCGGCGGGGCTGGTATTCATTTTCTCACCATCCTTTCGCCTGCTCTTTCTTTAGAAATATCTTGATTTAATTCTAACCGCATATCTGCCGGCGAGCAAGTCAAAAGGCGCGTCGCCAACCTCACCCGCGGGAAATGAAAAAGCCCCAAGACCTTGGGGCGCCTTAATCTCTACTGGAGCCCATGACCGGGATTGAACCGGTGACCTCCGCCTTACCAAGGCGACGCTCTGCCGACTGAGCTACATGGGCATTGGTTGCGGGGGCTGGATTTGAACCAGCGACCTCCGGGTTATGAGCCCGACGAGCTACCTGACTGCTCCACCCCGCGGTATGAAGTTCTGGTGGAGAGGGGTGGATTTGAACCACCGAAGGCATCGCCAGCAGATTTACAGTCTGCCCCCTTTGGCCAGCTCGGGAACCTCTCCACCTGTGAAACAACATGTTTATTATATCATAAAGGAAGCCTTTTGTCTAGTTTTATATGGAGCCGACGATGGGACTCGAACCCGCAACCTGCTGATTACAAATCAGCTGCTCTGCCAGTTGAGCTACGTCGGCTCGCACTTTTTATGATAAACCGAAAAGGCCGTGGAAGTCAATGCTCGTTTTCATGCCGTTTTTCTAGATACTTTTCCAGTTTACGTTTAACCCGCTGCAAGGCGTTATCTATGGATTTAACGTGCCGGTTGAGGTCTACGGCAATCTCCTGATAACTTCGCCCTTCGAGATATGACACCAGCACTTTCCATTCTAGATCGCTTAGGATCTCCCCCATTTTTTCTTCTATGTCGTCAAACTCTTCGCGGTTAATAACCAGTTCTTCGGGATCGCTCACGTGGACGCCGGACAAGACATCGAGGAGGGTACGGTCGGAATCCTCGTCATATATGGGCTTGTTTAATGAGACGTACGAGTTTAAGGGAATGTGTTTCTGGCGGGTGGCGGTTTTGATGGCGGTGATGATCTGTCGCGTGACGCATAGCTCGGCGAAGGCACGGAAGGATGAAAGTTTATCATTGCGGAAGTCGCGTACGGCTTTGTAGAGGCCGATCATGCCTTCTTGGATGATGTCTTCGCGGTCGGCCCCCACCAAGAAGTAGGAACGCGCCTTAGCCCGGACGAAGTTCTTGTACTTATTGATGAGCGTCTCCAGGGCAGCTTCGCTGCCATCGCGGGCCTGGGCCACCAGCTCCTCGTCCTGAGTCTCGTCCAGATCAGGAAGTACTTCCTGGGTTGCACCCACGCTCACAAGCCTCGCCTCCATCCGCTACTTGCCGCGGTCCGGTATGAACTTTTTGCACAGCTTGTCCCAACGCTTCTATTATATATGTTTGAAGCTCGCCCCGTCAAGCACGGCGGAGTTCACCGGGACGGGCTGAGTCCCGCGCGCACGCGGCGTTCCAGCTTCTTACCCCTCCGCACAAGTCCTAGCGCGCCTTTGGCGCAGAATTTCGTAGAGGAGAAGCGAGGCAGCAACGGCGGTATTCAGAGAAGGCACCGGGCCAACCAGGGGTATGCGCACGGTAAGATCGCACTCGCGTTTAAGAAGTGGCCCCAGCCCTTTGTCTTCCCCGCCTACCACTACCGCTAGGGGGCCGGTGAGATCGGCATCGTAATACACTTTCTCGCCGTCCATGTCGGCTCCTACCACCCAAAGCCCCTCGGCCTTGAGCTCGCCGAGGCAGTGGGCCAAATTCCCCACGCGGGCGACCGGCAGGAAGTCCAGCGCCCCGGCCGCCGCCTTCTCCGCCGCGGCCGTGACCTGGGCGGCGCGCCGCGCCGGGATGATGAGCCCGTGGGCTCCGGCCGCCGCGGCGCTCCGGGCGGCCGCGCCCAGGTTGCGCGGGTCTTCCACGTGGGCGAGAATAAGTATGAGCGGCAGTTCGCCGGCCCGGCGTGCTTTTTCCAGCAAGTCAGCCACTTCTACGTAAGGGCGTGGCGCTGCGAGCGCCAGCACCCCCTGGTGCCTGCCGCCGCTGGCCAGGTCGTCGAGGCGGCGCCGGTCGGCCTCCTCTACGGGGATGCCCTGCGTGCGGGCCAGCTCACGGATAAGGGTAAGCTCGCGGCCGTGCCCGCCGGAGGCAATGAGGATTTTGTTGATGGGCCTTTGGGACCTAAGGGCACTTAGAACTACGTTTCGCCCCCAGATGGCTTCGCTTCCGGACAATCCCCCACCACCTTTTCCTCTTCCCGGCGGTTCAACCTGTCCCGCCGGCACTCTTATTCTACGCGTGCCTTGTTCGGGGTATGACTGGCGAGCGGCGCGCGCCCGCAGGAAAAACGCCCTTCGTGGCAGACGCCTTCCGTCTCGCAGCTGGGGCCGGCGAGGGAAAAGAGCCTCGGCGCCACGCGCCGTACCTCTTCGCGCATGGCATACGCCAGCTCGCGAATTTCCCACTGCGCCCGCCGGCAGCAGCGCAGCCTGAAAAAGTTGAAGAGGCTGCGAGCGTTAAAGGTGGCCACGATCTTGGTCTCGCAGGCGTTGGGAAGGACGTAGCGGGCATCCTCCGGAGGGACAAGCTTCAAAAGGTCGTTGTAGGCGGCCTGAACGGCGGCCATGGTTTCCTCAAACCGCCTTTTCGCCGCCGCATCGGCCGCAATGCTGGGCGGTACGATGTATTCGAAGTGCTCTTCGCGCACGTAGCGCTGGGACTTTTGGGAGTAAGAGGCGATGCGGTGGCGCACCAGCTGGTGGCTGCAGGCGCGGCTTATACCCTCAATGGCAAAGGTGAAGGTGACATGCTCGATGGGCGACTCATGCCCGCTCTCCACCAGGTGGGCCAGAAGCCGCGCCACATCGCCATCCTTTAAGCCGGCCAAGAGCTCGGCCGCTCCAACCGACGAGTAGCAGAGGCGGGCGGCGGCGGCCACGGTGCGTTCCGGGTCTGGGGTGTGGTTTATGAGCTTAACGAACATGTTTTGGTTTCTCCCGTCGCGTAGTTTTGCCGGATATAGATGAAGAGCTACAGGTTTACGCCTACCCACGGGGGGCGAAGCGCCAGCGCGTGCCTTGCGGGGTGTCCTCCAGGATGACGCCCAGCTCGGCCAAACGGTCGCGAACGCGGTCGGCGGCGGCAAAGTCCCTGCGCTTCCTGGCTTCCTGCCTAAGTTCCACCACCAGGGCCAGGAGCCCGTCGACAAGCTCGGCGTTCTCGCGCCCGCTCGCTTGAATTCCGGTCAGCCCGAGCACCCCGCCGAGTTTAAGGAAGAGATCGCGGCCCCTGGATAAAACGTAAGCGCGCTCGCCGCTTATGTCCCCTTGGGCGAGGTAGGCGTTGAGCTCGCGGGCGAGCTCAAAGAGCACGGCCAAGGCCTGGGCGGTATTTAGGTCGTCGTCCATGGCGGCCTCAAAGGAAGCCTTTAGGTTGTCCAGCTTGGCCAGGAATGCCCGCGCCTCGGGGGAAACCTCCGCCGGCGCGGCCGCCTCTCGGCCGTCCAGGGCCCGGGCAAGGTTCTCCTCCAGGAGCTTAAGGCGTTCCCAACCCCGCTTGGCCGCAGGCATCTCCTCCAGGCGGAAGTCGATGGGGCTCCGGTAGTGGGTGGAAAGCATGTAGTAACGGAGGGCGGCGCCGGGAAACTCGGCGAGGACGTCGCGCACGCGCACCACATTCCCCACGGATTTGGCCATCTTTTCGCCGCCCATGTTGACGAAACCGTTATGCACCCAGTAGCGGGCAAAGGCGGTGCCGGTGTAGGCCTCGGACTGGGCGATTTCGTTTTCGTGGTGGGGAAAGATGAGGTCGGAGCCGCCGCCGTGGAAGTCGAAGCCCTCACCCAGGTACTTCAGGGCCATCACCGAGCACTCAATGTGCCAGCCCGGGCGGCCGGGGCCCCAAGGGCTGTCCCAAGCCGGCTCGCCCTCTTTGGCCGCCTTCCACAAGGCGAAGTCCATGGGGTGGCGCTTCTCTTCGTTCACCTCGATGCGTGCCCCGGCTTTGAGCTCGTCCAGGCTGCGGCCGGAAAGCTTGCCGTACTCCGGAAAGCTCTCGACGCTGTAATAGACGTCGCCGCCCAGCACGTAGGCGTGCCCGGATTTCACCAGCGCCTCCACCACGCGGATGATGTCCGGAATGTGATCGGTAACGCGCGGGTAGACGTCGGCGCGCTGGATGCCCAAGGCGTCCATATCGGCGAAGTATTCCCGGATGTAACGATCGGCAACGGCCAGGGCGCTCACGCCTTCTTCCTTGGCCTTATTGATGATTTTGTCGTCTACATCGGTGAAGTTTTGGATGTAGCGGACGGAATAACCCTTGTAGGCGAAGTAGCGGCGGAAGACGTCCCACACCAAATAAGGGCGGGCGTTGCCCACGTGGCAGAAGTTATAGGGCGTTACGCCGCAGACGTAAATGCTCACCTTACCCGGTTCGCGCGGCTTGAATTCTTCTTTGCGGCGCGTGAGGGTATTGTAAACGTAGAGAGGCAACCAAAATCCTCCTTTCTTAAGCGCGGCCGGCCAAGGCGGCCGCCAGACGTTCCTTCACCTTCTGCCGGCCGAGGATGGCTATCACCTGGTAAAGTTCGGGGCCGTGGGCCCGCCCGGTTAAGGCAACCCTAAGGGGCATGTACACTTTGCGCCCCGTAAGCCCCAGCTCCTTGGTCAGGCGCCTGAGTTCTGCCCGCACGGCCTCAGGAGTCAGTTCGGGCAGGGCATCGATGTGTTCTTCGGCGGCGGCGAAAACCGCCGGGACCTGTTCTTCCTGAAGGATCTGGCGGGTTTTGGCGTCTTCCGGTTTCACCTCGCCGGCAAAGTAAAAGTCTACGTGCCCGGCGATCTCCCCGACCTCGGTTAGGGACTCCTTTACCGAAGAGACCACTTTAAGCAGCCAGGCGCGCTCCTCCGGACCCGGGTTGCCTTTCACGTACCCGGCGGCCCTGAGATGCGGCAAGGCCAGGTCTAAAAGGCGTTCGTTGGAGCTGGCCTTTATGTAGTGGGCGTTAAGCCACTTGAGTTTGCCGGTGTTGAAGACGGCGGGGCTTCTGGAGACGCGCTCCAGGCTAAAGCGCTCGACGAGCTCGTCCAGAGAAAAGATTTCTTCCTCTCCTTCCGGAGACCAGCCGAGAAGGGCGAGGAAATTAACGATGGCCTCGGGAAGGTAGCCGCGCCGGCGGTATTCTTCCACGGCCACGTCGCCCTTGCGTTTGGACATCTTGGTACGGTCTTCGTCCAAGATGAGGGGGATGTGGGCAAACTGGGGCTCGCGCCAGCCCAAAGCTTGGTAGAGAAGGATTTGGCGCGGGGTGTTGGAAAGGTGCTCCTCGCCGCGGATAACATGGGTTATGCCCATGAGGTGGTCGTCGATTACCGCCGCAAAGTTGTAGGTGGGTACACCGTCGGACTTGACGATGATGAAGTCGCCGATTTCTTCGCTGGCAAACACCACTTGGCCGTGCACCAAGTCGTTCACCACAATCTTCTTGCCGCCTGGCACACGGAAGCGAACGACCGGTTTTCTTCCCTCGGCCAAGAGCCGCTCTCTATCTTCCGGCGTGAGGCTACGGCAGCGCCCCAGGTAGCGGGGCGTCTCGCCGTGGGCCAGCATTTCCCGGCGCTGCTGGGCCAGCTCTTCTTCGCTACAAAAACACTGGTAGGCCAGCCCGTCCTCCAGGAGCCTCTTTGTAAAGCGCGCGTAGGTATCCAGGCGTTCGCTCTGGCGGTACGGACCGCGCGGCCCGCCGACGTCTACGCCCTCGTCCCAAGTAATGCCCAGCCAGGCCAGGTCGCGCATGATGGCTTCCTCAGCCTCCCGCGAAGAACGCTCGCGATCCGTGTCCTCGCTGCGCAGAACAAATGTGCCCCCGTTTTTCTTGGCAAAAAGCCAGTTGAAAAGCGCCGTCCTCGCACCACCGATGTGCAGCGGCCCGGTCGGGCTAGGGGCAAACCTCACACGCACCTTGTTCATGAAGCCGGCCTCCCTCGGTTCTAATCTTTTTTATTATACCATGCCCTTCCTGCAAGTAACAGGGACGGACAATGAAAAAAGGAGAAGCAGCATGGCGCTGCTTCCCCACGGAATTACCGGCCCACTATGGCCAGCTCTACCTCGGCTACGCCAGCTTCCTCCATCCCGATGGCCCGGGCGGCCGCGCGCGACAGGTCGATGCTGCGGCCGCGTATATACGGTCCCCGGTCGTTGATGCGCACCAACACCGACCGGCCGGTGGCCGGGTTGGTCACCAGGACCAGGGTGCCGAAAGGCAAGGTGCGGTGGGCAGCGGTAAAGAGGTTTTGGTTGAAAACCTCCCCGTTCGCCGTCCGCCTTCCGTGAAAACGCGGCCCGTACCAGGAGGCCCGGGCCGTGAGCGTACGGCCGCGCGCCATGGCGCGGAAGGCCTCCTCCCTCTCGAGGGCCCGGGCACCCAGGCTGGTGCGCAAGTTGTTGGCCCATACCAAGGCGAGCTCAGGCGGCGAAAGCGAGTTGGCCCTGGCCGTGGCCCGATCGGCCGTAACCAGGAGCATGTCGCCGGCGCGTACCACCGCCTCTCCACCGGCAAAACCGGGAACGATGCACGCGGGGTCAATTCCCTGCCGCGCAGCCCTAGCGAGCCGCTCCAGCACCAATTGCGCGCGCTCCCAAGGAGTGAAACCGCCGGCACTGCAGCGCATCCTGATTACCACCTGCCGGCCCACTACCACCTCCGGTATAGAGCCGTCCTGCCCGCCCGGGCGGAGCAAAAGTTCCCAGCCGGCGTTCTCCAGCCTAGCCGCCAGGGCCTCGGTCTGCGCGCCCACTTCCTGGGCCTGACCTTTGCTGATATGCGGGACGAGGAAGATAATAAGCGTAGCCAGGACGCAGCCTGCCAGAAGCAGGTGCGCCTTCCTCTCCACTTTTTGTCCTCCTTTCGCATTTGCGGGAAAGCTTAGGGGTTTGCCGCGCCTTCCCGCTTCTTATGCGGCAAAGCGGCAAGAGAACAAAAGAATGTAGGACATCTCGTCCTACATTTCCAGTATAACCAAAGTGCCAACTTTTATACGTTCTATCGTGTGGAGACTCCCTGCAGCAGGCAGACGGCCTGGGCGGCTATGCCTTCGCCGCGGCCGGTGAAGCCCAGGCGCTCGGTGGAGGTGGCCTTTACGGCTACGCGCTCCAAGGGAATTTGCAAGGCTTGGGCGATGTTGGCGCGCATCTTTTCCACATAAGGAGCGATCTTGGGTTCCTGGGCGATCACGAGGCTGTCGATGTTGGCAATGCTAAAGCCGTGGCGGCGGATTATCGCCGCAGTTTTTTCGAGAATGATCAGGCTGGAGACCCCCGCCCAGGCCGGGTCTTGGTCGGGGAAGTGGTGGCCGATATCGCGCTCCCCCGCGGCGCCCAACAGGGCATCGGCTATGGCATGGAGAAGCACGTCGGCGTCGGAGTGGCCCCCCAGACCGCGCGGGTAGGGAATTTCCACACCCCCCAGGACCAGGCGGCGGCCCGGCTTAAAGGCGTGCACGTCAAAGCCGGTCCCAACGCGCATCATGCAGCTCCCTTCTTCTTTCCGCTTTTTTTCGCCCGCGGGGCCGGCTTCTTTGCTGTCGCCGGCGCCCCTACCGAACAGGCATTCGGCCAGGAGAAGATCCGTCGGGGTGGTAATCTTAATGTTGGTGTCGCTCGCGGGCACGAGCTCCACCGGCCGGCCCAGGCGCTCCACCAGTACGGCGTCGTCGGTACCGATAAACCTGTCCTCGTGCGCCCGGCGGTGGGCCTCAAGAATCAGGCCGTAAGCAAAGGTTTGCGGCGTCCCGATGGCCCAAAGGGTGCTTCGCTTAAGCGTCCGCTCCACCAGCCGGTTCGGACCTGCCACTTTGATCGTATCCTTCACCGGCACGGCCGCCACGGCCGCCCCCGTTCGCCGCGCCGCGGCCAGGGTGCGCTCGATAAGGTCGGGCGTGAGAAAAGGGCGGGCGGCGTCATGGATGAGGACGAAGTCCGTGTCTTGCGGCAGGGCGGCCAGCCCCAGCCGCACCGAGTCCTGCCGCTCGGCGCCGCCGGGTATGATCTTTTCCACCTTTTTGTCCAGGCCGTATTCCGCCACCAGGCGCGCCGCCCTTTCCTCGTCCCCCGGCGAGACCACGAGCACAATTCCCGTAACCTCAGGGTGGTGCGCGAAAACCTCGAGGCAGTGTAGAAAAAGGGGCCTGCCGCCGAGGAGGAGAAACTGTTTCTTCGTCTCACTTCCCATGCGCCGGCCGGAACCGGCGGCCGGAATTAGGGCATAGACCTTCACTCTTTACCACGCTCATTTCCTGGGGTTTTAACGTTTCTTCGCTGCGGCCGGGGCAAAGTCCTCTTTCCCGCCGACGGCCGGGCACAAAAAAAGGGCCCCGCAGGGCCGCTTTTTTTATTACACCACCTTTTCCATGGCTTTGGGTTTGGCGAAAATCATGCGCCCGGCGGCCGTCTGCAGGACGCTGGTGACGAGAACGCCGATGGTCTCCCCGATGTGGCGGCGGCCGCCATCGACCACGATCATGGTCCCGTCGTCCAGGTAGGCCACGCCCTGGCCGGCTTCTTTTCCGTCTTTGATGACATGGACCAGCATTTCCTCACCCGGGAGGACCACGGGCTTTACGGCGTTGGCCAGTTCGTTGATGTTCAGCACCGGCACGCCCTGAAGCTCCGCCACTTTGTTCAAGTTGTAATCGTTGGTGAGGACTTTGGCTTTAAGCTCGCGGGCCAGGCGAAGCAGCTTAGAATCCACTTCCGAGATGTCCTCGTAGTCGCGGTCGGAAATGACCACCTTCGCCCCCAGCTCTTTCTGAATGCGGTTCAGAATGTCCAGCCCTCGCCGTCCGCGGTTGCGCTTTAAGATGTCGGAGGAATCGGCGATATGCCGTAGCTCTTCCAAGACAAAGTTGGGGATGATTAGGGTGCCCTCAAGGAAGCCACTCTTTACGATATCCGCAATGCGGCCGTCAATGATAACGCTGGTATCCAGCACCTTGGGCGAAGGCGCGGCTTCCGCCGGCCGAGGAGATCCCTTTTCTTTATCCTTCTCCTTCTCTTTGGCCAAACGCGGGAAGCTGGCCACAAAGGCCCAGAGATCGTCCTTCTTCTTCACCGCCAGGCTCATGCCAATGTAGCCGAGGATTATGTTCGCCAGCACCGGAATAAACGGTCCCACAACCGGCAGGCGCCCGAAGGGCAGAGAAAGAAGGTTGGCGATGAGCAGGCCAACCACAAGCCCGACGGCACCGGAGATGATATCGGTAGCCGGCATCTTTTGCAGCCGGCCTTCAGACCACTCGAGGAAACGCAGCACACGACGGGTAAGAAGCGGGGCGATAAGATAAAAGATGATACCGCCGATGAGTCCTCCGACGACCAAGAGGCTGATATGCGCAGCCGCGTTGGGGGCCCAATGGAGAACCTCGGTGAAGATCGGTATGGTGATGAGCATAAGCTCGTAGCCGCCCAGCGCACCCAAGAGCGCAATAAAGAGGCGAAGAAACCCTTTAATCATTTACTTTCCCCCCTTCCTGCCTCTCCAGTATAAACCAGCACTGGTTTTTTGGCAATCCAGCATCTAGTCGACCCTCCCTATCATACCTGTTCTCCATAGTTATTATAAACATTTACCACTTCCTTTAACCTCGGATCTTCCCACATACCGCCAGCGGCACCACCAGAGGATGAAAACTTCGGCCCTCGGGCATCCCCCGGCGGGGCGAACGACCTCAAGACGAACGGACTCGGCTCGCTCGGGGCGCGGGCAGAACTCGGCCCTTCAGGCGGGAGTCAGCCCGCGCTTTCCCTCGCTCGCCTGCGTTCTACGGTTGGGGTCAGGTTCAGCGCCCGACGCAACAGCAGAGTCGCTCTGATGTGGCAAGGGGATTCTAATTAGGTTCCCCCCACTGGGGTTGCAGGCGCTAACCTGACGCCTCTCCTCTAATCCGGTACGTAACGCGCCTTGCAGGGGATGGCCCTCGGCCTCGTGTTTTCAAGGTGGGTAGGGTAAGAAAAAGAAAAAACGCCAGTTCCCGCTGACGTTTTCTTAGTTGGCCGCGAGCCGGTCTACCAGGGACTGCGCCTCTTCTTCCCCCATGTTCTGGGCCAGCACCAGTTCACTGATGAGAATTTGGCGCGCGCTGTCGAGCATCTTCTTTTCCCCACTCGAAAGCCCCTTTTCCCGGTCGCGGAGAATCAAGTTGCGCACCACCTCTGCCACTTCAAAGGGGTCGCCGCTCCTGATCTTTTCCAGGTTGGCGCGGTACCGATGGTTCCAGTTGCCCGACATTTTGCTCTTGCGCTCGCGCAGGATCTCCAGCACCCGCGCGACGTCTTCACGCGATATCACGCGGCGGAGGCCGACCTTTGCGCTCGTTTCCGTGGGGATCATTACCTTCATGTCGCCAATAGGCATCCGCATGACGTAATACTGCCGCTTCTTTCCCAAGAACTCCCGTTCCTCAATGGCCTCGATAACCCCGGCGCCGTGCATGGGGTAAACAACTTTGTCGCCCACCTTGAACATCGGCCTGCCTCCCCGCCTACTGTACACCTCTATGGTACCACAGGAAAAGATAGTCTGTCAAGGGACAGAAAATTATACCACAGCATCTCCCACCCTGTCAACCGTTTGGAAGGAGTTTACAGTCGTACACTTCCCTTAGCCAGTGAAAGATGGGTAAAGGGCTACGTTGACATGGAACGAGGTCGATAGGTATAATTGGACCAGGGGAAGGGGTGAGGCCTCGCCAATGAAGGATCTCATCTGCGATGAGTTTCAAGAGTCCGTCGGGAAGTACCTCATACGCCACCGGTCCATCCTGGACGTCCTAAGCAAAATTCAGGAAGCCGGGGCGCGCACTAATCGGGCGGTTGTCAAGGGTGTAACGTCCTGCGGGTGCGTGGAAATCCGGGCACAGCGCCAACGAATCCCCGCCGATGCAGGCCTAGACCAGGCGCTGAGTTTTGTTTCCAGCCACCTCCAGGGACAGCTTTGCGCGGACTGCCGGGAGCGGGTAGAAGAAGAGCTGGGCAACCTGCTCTTTTATGTGGCGGCGCTGTGCAACCTCCTCGACATTAACCTGTACGACGTACTTCTTAAAGAGCAGGAAAGGCTCCTTGCGCTGGGGCCCTTCCACCTGAGCTAGAACCATTTAGACAGGGGGCGAGAAGCCGCCCCCTTTTTCTTGTCCTGCGCTGAGAATAAGGGCGCCCGCCCTTTAAGGATTCTGCGCCCGAAAGCCGCCACTTGGGCCTTTACACCCGCGCAAGCCACTTCTCGTACTCAGGTACCTCTCCATGTACCACCGCAAAGAAACGCTTCTGCAGAGCTTCAACAATGGGCCCGCGGCAGCCCTCCCCAATGATGTGCCCGTCAATCTCGCGCACGGGCGTGATTTCGGCGGCCGTCCCGCAGAACCAGACTTCGTCGGCCAGGTAGAGCTCATCGCGGGCCGCCTTCGCCTCCACAACTTCGTAGCCTAGGTCCCGGGCGAGCTCGATGATGGAAGCGCGGGTGATGCCTCTTAGGACCGTGGGAAGCGGGGTAGTGTAAATTACCCCATTCTTGGCCCAGAAGATGTTCTCGCCGCTTCCTTCGGCTACATAGCCATCCGTGTCGAGGAAGATGGCCTCGTCGTAGCCGCTTTTTATGGCGTCCACTTTGGCCAGGATGGAGTTCACATAACCGCCGTTGATCTTGCCTTTGGCCGGGAAGGAAGAAATATAGTTGCGGGCCCAGGAAGTTATCTTGGCCCGGATACCCTTGGCCAGGGCTTCTTCACCGAGGTAGGCGCCCCAGGGCCAGACGGCGATGAAAACGTTCACCGGGCACTTGAGGGGATTGAGCCCCATTTCGCCCAACCCGCGGTAGACGACGGGGCGGATGTAGCAGCTCTTCAGGTGGTTAGCGCGGATGGTCTCTTTAATAGCCTCGGCAATCTCCTCGCGGGTGAAGGGTATGTCCATATAAAGAAGCTTCGCCGAGTCAAAGAGCCTATCCACATGCTCTTTCAGCCGGAATACCGCCGGCCCGGTAGCCGTTTCGTAAGCGCGGATACCCTCGAAGACACCGGAGCCGTAGTGCAAAGCGTGCGCGAGGACGTGAACTTTGGCCTCCTCCCAGTTTACGAGCCGGCCGTCCATCCAGATCTTCTCGGTCTGAATGCCCACGGGTCACCCTTCCTTTCCTAGCAAAATTCCCAGGGCGCAGCCTGGGCAAATAGGTGCAGGTGATTTATTCGCCAGAAAAAGAAGAATTCCTGCAGGCTCCTTCATTATTTAACAAGCGCGTCCACCTCGCCCGTACCAATGAGGTGCACGGTGAGGAGGTTGGGCAGGCAAACGATTACCTGGGGCGGAGAGCTGATCCAGCCGGTTTCCGAACATATCCCCTGCGGGCAGATGTCTCTCGGCATGGGGAGCATGCGCACGCGCCCGCCCGAGATTTCTACGACCGCTTCGCCGCGGGGGAGGGGTACGCGGTACAAACCCGGGCGAGAAAGCGCGAGGCGCAGCACCTCCTTCCCGGCGCGCTCCACTACCGCCTCAGTAGACGCGGAAGTGCCGGTGGAGCGAGTAGTAAGCCAAACGAGGGCCGCTATGGCTATGAGCACGAGTATCAATACCTTGTCGGCGCGCGTAATCCCAAACACAATCCCCTTCCCTTCTTTGCCAAAGGGCCTGAACGGGCCGCAGCTGTTTGCCCGCCGCTCCTCGGGGCAGAAGGCAACCCCTGAAGAGGCTGCCGGAGTTCGCAGAGCAAAACAAAGCCCGGGGCAACCCGGGCCACTGGTTCAATCCTGAGGTTCGTATCCGGCCTCCCGAATGGCGGCGCGGATGGCATCTCGATCCGGGCCGGAAGCGGCATGTTTGACCGTAACCACTCCCGTGGCCAGGTCGACGGCGACGTCTTTTACGCCGGGAAGGCTGCCCACGCTCTTCTTGATGGCCATTACGCAGTGCTGGCAGCTCATGCCCGTAGCCTTTACCTGCGTGGTCACCTCGGCCGCCTGCGCCCCCATCTTCCCCATGTGTCCCTCATGCTTGTCCGAGCAGCAGTCCATTCTCTCAGCTCTCCTTTACTTGCCGGCTGGCTTTACCGGCGGTTTCTTTTTTGGTGGCTTGCAGCAATCCGGCACCTCATCGCCGAACTGCTTTTTGCTGGCAGTAGCCAGCCGCTTCAGGAAGTTGTTAAGCCAACCCAAGGAAACCCCTCCTTCCCGCCACCCGCTTCTTATTCTCCCCTAAGGTGAAGGTGGCTATCAATTCCCCGGTTTTAATACCCCTCCGGGGTATCCCCTCGGCTTTATTTTAGCCTACCTATCCTTCTTTGTCAACCCTCAATTGGTGGGCCTACCACGATGCTCCGGGCCATTTTTTCGTCCAGGGCCAGCACCGTCTCACCCACCTGGAGAACAAAGCTGGGTGAACGCGCCAGCAGGGTAAGAGGAGCTCCTGGAAGGACGCCCAGGGCCATGAGTTTGTGGAGATCGCTCCTGGCGGCCGGGGCCAGGGCCAGCACGGAGGCCTGCTCCCGCGGGACCATGTCGGCTACCGTTCGCGGGGTATGGTTAACCCGGGCCTTCCGGCCGAAGCGCCGCCGGTGCCTATTTCGCCGTCCGAACACGCTCTGCTGCCTCCTTTCCCCGCCGGCGTAGGGAAACGGCCAGCTCGAAGCCACAGTTGGGGCACTTGACGCGCCGGCAGAAGCGGCTGAAGGGGCACCCGCCGCACCCGCTCCGGCCCTCCTCGGCCTCGAAACTAAAACCGCACAAGCTGCACTTCACCTGCGCCATCAGCCGAGCACCCCCGCAACCGTGAGGAGCAAGTTGAGCACGTACCCGGCGAGGAAGGCGAAGGGAAAGATGAAGCCCGCTATGGCCAGAGCCGTAGCCCAACCTCTTTCCTTTACCATCACGGAAAATTGGGCAATGCAGGGGACGAACAAAGTGAGCGTGGCGGCGGCCACGGTGAGCTGGCGGGGCGAGAGGGCACCGCTCGCGGCCAGGTCGTACAGCCCGGCTGCGCCGTAGTCCCGGCGGAAGAAGCCGAAGAGGAAGGCTTCGCCTGCCTTGGGCGGAAGTCCCAAGTAGCCGACAACGGTGCCTAGGGCGCGGACGATAAGGTCAAACAGGCCCGTTATGCGCCCCAGCCAGATGAGGACGCTGGCCAGCACAAACAGGGGTACAATCTCCATCAGGTACCACTGGATGCGGGTGTAGGTTTTGGTGAGGACGTTGCCAAGCTGCGGCAGCCTGAGGGGAGGTACCTCCATGTAGAAGCTAGGGCCGTCCCCCGGCAGGAGCTGGGCCGTAAGGTAGCCCACCAGGAGAAAGACCAAGATGAGGAACCCGGCCCAAACGAGGAGCGCCTTGGGGTACGCCGCCAAGAGGGAAAGGATAACGCCCAGTTGGGCCGAGCAGGGAATGGCCAGGGCAAGAAGGAGGGTGGCGATGATGCGCTCGCGCCGCGTCTCCAGCGTGCGGCTCACCAGCGTGGCCATGGTGTCGCAGCCAAAGCCTAAGGTGAGGGGGATTACGGCGCGCCCGGAAAGCCCGATGCCTTTAAAGAGCCGGTCGACCAGAAGCGCCAGGCGCGGAAGGTAGCCGCTGTCTTCGATCACGGAAAAAACCAGGAAGAAGCTGCCCACGATGGGAAGGATGATGGCCACGGCATAGCGGAGGCCCAGGGTGACGATGCCGTATTCGTGCGCGATGAGATCCTGAACCAGCGGCCAGGGGATGAGGCGGTCCACCATCCCATTGACCCAGGGGTTAATGTAGGCCTCGAAAATGCTCCCCTCCAGGTAGTCCACCACCGTTCCCGCCCCGAAGACGCCTACGAACTGATAGAGGCCGAAGTAAAGCACCAGGATCAGCACGGGGATGCCGACCAGGGGCCGCATGGTAAGGTCCCCTAGGACCTCGCTCCACGTCCGGCGGCGCCCCTTTTCCCGGCTGATCACCGCGCGCGCCAGGGCACGGGCCGCTTCCTGGCGCCGTACGGCCAGAATGTAGCTGAGAGGCTCGGCTACCTGCTTTTTTACCTCCCCGACTACGGCCTGGATGGCCCGCCACCGCGCGGACCCCTCCTGGCGCCGCACCAGGTCGCCGACTTCGGCATCCTCTTGGAGCAGAAGGAGCGCCACCGCCCGGGGCGCCAGGTGGTAGTGCCCGTGCAGGAGCTGGGTGATGCGCTCAGCCCCTTTTTCTACGGCCTCCGGGTAGGAAGGCCTAAGCTGCCCGGGCGACAACTTCCGTCACCTTCTTGCGCAAAAGATCGAGGCCTTCGTTTAGGGCCGCCGCCACCGGGACCACCGGTATGCCCAGAGCCTGGGCCAAGCGCTCGCAGTCGATGCGGATCCCGCGGCGCCGGGCTTCGTCCATGATGTTCAGGACCAAGATGAGGGGCAGGCCGGCTTCGATAAGCTGGAAGGTAAGGGGGAGCATGCGCTCTAAGTTACGCGCATCCACCACATGGAGCACCGCGTTCGGCCTCTCGGCGATGAGGAGGCGCCGCGCCACCCGCTCCTCCTCGGTGATGGGAAGGAGCGAGTACATGCCCGGCGTGTCGATAATCTCGAACTCTTCGCCGCCGAAACGCCCCTTCCCCCGGGCCACTTCCACCGTGGTACCGGGATAATTGGAAACGGTGACATAAATTCCCGTCAGGCGGTTGAAGAGAACGCTTTTGCCCACATTGGGGTTACCGACAAGCGCCACCTTTTTTAGCTCGCCCTCTGCCTTTAACTTGCGGGCCTCGTCCGGCCCGCTGCGCCAACGCCTCCACCAGGGTTTTCTATTTTGGCAGCAATCCATATTCCTGCCTCCTACGGTATCATTCGCTAATGTGTATGTGGGCTGGAAACCGTTCAGACCGAAGATATGAGAACGATTCTCATTCTATCCTCTTTTATTATAGCCACTCCCTCAGGAAAAGCGCAAGAAGAAAAATAGACCCCACAACCCCCCTAGGGTTGCAGGGACGGCACGAGCCTTTATTTAGTTCAGTACGCGCACGATGGTGGGCAAAAAGCGGCGGCTTTCTCTTAAGGCCTTGTTCTTCCACCGCAGAAGCCCGTAGGCGGCCGCCAGGAAGAGGAGGCCGAAAAGGATGCTCCCCACCTGGGCGGCGGCGAAGCCGAGGGCAGGAGCCAGCCAGTTGCCGAGAAAGGCACCGATGAAAAAGGCGATGAGCGGAACCATATAGGCCAAGAAGGCCGCCAGGAGAATGCTGCCGTCCGGGGCGACCAGCTCAACCACCTGCCCCTCTCCTGCACCCGCTTCGTTGTACGCATCCACGACGATTTCTTTGGGCGACTCGAAAAGGCTTAAGGTGTGCCGCTCGCCCTCCGGGCATCTCCCGCAGTGGCTGCAGGCCGTAGCCCGGCAGACCTTTACCTTAGCCCGATCGCCCGCTGTGGCCACCACCACGCCAACCTGTTGCATCATCTCACCCCTTTTCTCAAGCTCCCGGCCGTAGCCCAGGGGAAACCGCCCCGAGCGCCGCAGGCTTAGGCCAGCACGCGGCGCAGGGCACTGCCTACCGTCTCTACCCCTAGTATACCCAGCCCCGGTATGTTTGGCAAGGACTTCGCCTGGCGCGCTGGTATGAGTATCTGGCGGAAGCCTAGGGAAGAGGCTTCTTTGAGCCTCTCCTCTAAGCGGGCACAGCTCAGCACCTCGCCGGTAAGGCCGAGCTCGCCACAAGCGGCCGAGGCCGGAAGCGGTGCCCGGCCGGCGTAGCTGGAGGCGATGGCCACGGCCAGGGCGAGGTCGGCCGCCGGGTCCACCAGCCGCACGCCCCCCGCTACGTTGACATAAACGTCGCAGCCGGCCAGGGCCAGGCCGGCTCGCTTTTCCAAGACGGCCAAGATGGTCAGCAGCCGGCTCAAGTCCACCCCTTGGGCTACGCGCCGCGGCGGCCCACCCCCGGCCGGGCTCACCAGAGCCTGCACTTCCACCAGAAGCGGTCGCGTGCCCTCCAGGGTGGCCACCACCATGGCCCCGGCGACGGGCTCGGCGCGCTCGTTTAAGAAGAGCTGGGAAGGGTTGGGCACCTCCCGGAGGCCCCCCTCCTCCATGCTGAACACGCCGATTTCGTTGGTGGAGCCGAAGCGGTTTTTTACCGCCCTAAGTACCCGGTACGCGTTTTTACCTTCGCCTTCGAAATAGAGGACGGTGTCCACCATATGCTCCAGCAGGCGGGGGCCGGCCAAAGCCCCTTCTTTGGTGACGTGGCCGACGATAAAGGTCGTAATGCCCTCGCCCTTGGCCAGCTTAAGCAGGGCCGCCGTGCACTCGCGCACCTGGGCCACGCTTCCGGGAGGAGAAGGGCAGGAATCTACGCTCATGGTCTGGATGGAATCTATCACCAGCAGGCAGGGGGAAACGGCCCGGGCCGCCTCCACGACCCGAGTGAGGTCGGTCTCGGTGAGAAGGAGAAGCCGGTCGACCAGGGCCCCGAGGCGCTCCGCCCGCAGGCGAATTTGACGCGCCGACTCCTCGCCGGACACGTAGAGCACCGGCCCGCGCTCGCGCGCGAGGTGTGCCGCCAAGCTAAGGAGAAGGGTGGACTTGCCGATGCCGGGGTCGCCCCCAACCAACACCAGGGAGGCGGGAACGATCCCGCCTCCCAAAACGCGGTCGAGCTCGGCGGAGCCGGTTGGCAAGCGCTCTACCGCTACCGGCGCGATGTCGGTTATAGGCTGGGGTATGGCGGCCGGGGCCCCGGGGTGCGCCTCCCGTTCCACCGGCACCTCTTCTACGAAGCTGTTCCAGGTCCCGCACTCGGGGCAGCGGCCCAGCCACTTAGGTGTGCTGTAGCCGCACTCCCGGCAGGCGTACCTAACCTTGGCCCGCGCCAATTTTCTCTCCCCTTTCCTGGCTAGACGCCCATGCCGCCTGCGGCACCAGCAGAGGATGAAAACCTCGGCCCTCGGGCATCCCCCGGTGGCGCGAACGACCTGAGGACGAACGAACTCGGCTCGCTCGGGGCGCGGGCAGAACTCGGCCTTTTGGCCTCAAACACCGCCCGCGCTTTCCCTCGCTCGCCTGCGTTCTTCTTAATGGCGGTACGTAACGCGCCCTGCGGGAGATGCCCCTCGGCCTCAGTGTTTTCAGGGTAGACGCCCATGCCGCAAGCGGCACCAGCAGAGGATGAAAGCTTCGGCCCTCGGGCAATCCCCCGGTGGCGCGAACGACCTGAGATGGCCCGCGGTATCGCTTTGCGCTCAGCAGCTATGGGTGTCCGTATTTTCAGGGTCGTCTCTTCAAAGGTTACTCCCGTGGTGCCGGGCTTCACTCTTTACCGCCGGTCTGGACCTCTCCTGCCTTGGCCGGCTCTCCCGGCCGGAAGACGATCTTCCCTTCTACCGCATCCACCGTCACCGTATCGCCGGCGTGGAAGCGCCCGGCCAGCATCTCTTCTGAAAGCGGATTCTCCACCAGGCGCTGAATGGCCCGGCGCAGCGGCCGCGCGCCAAAGGTGGGGTCGAAACCTTCCTTGGCCAGGACTTCCTTGGCCTCCGGTGTAATTTCGAGCTTAAGGTCGTGCTCCTTAAGCCGCTCTGCCACTTCCTTGAGCATGATGTCCACAATCGCGTGGACGTGCTCTTGGCTCAGGGCGTGGAAGACGATGATTTCATCGATGCGGTTCAGGAACTCCGGCCGGAAGGTGCGCTTGAGTTCGTCCAGGACGCGGCTCTTCATGTCTTCGTAACCGGCTTCTTCGCCGCCGGGGCGGAAGCCCACGGTGGGTTCGCGCCGGAGGTGTTCGGCGCCCACGTTGGAGGTCATGATGACGATGGTGTTCCTAAAGTCCACCGTGCGGCCCTTACCGTCGGTCAGGCGGCCGTCTTCCAGGACCTGGAGGAGCACGTTGAATACCTCGGGGTGGGCCTTTTCAATTTCGTCGAACAAGACCACCGAGTAGGGGCGCCGGCGGACGGCCTCGGTGAGCTGCCCGGCTTCTTCGTAGCCGACGTAGCCGGGCGGGGCGCCGATAAGCCGGGAGACGGTGTGGCGCTCCATGTACTCCGACATATCGAGGCGGATCATGGCGTCTTCCTCGCCGAACATGGCTTCGGCCAAGGCACGGGCCAGCTCGGTCTTGCCTACGCCGGTAGGGCCGAGGAAGATGAACGAGCCGATAGGACGCTTGGGATCTTTGAGGCCGGCGCGCGCCCGCCGCACCGCCCGGGCTACGGCCTGCACGGCCTCGTCCTGGCCGATGACGCGCTTATGCAGCGTCTCTTCCAGATGGAGCAGGCGCTCCGATTCTTCTTCGGCCAGGCGTTGTACCGGGATGCCCGTCCAGTCGGAAACGATGGCCGCGATGTCGTCGGCGGTTACCGTTGGAGCGTCCTTGTCTTTAGCCTCCTGCCACTGGCTCTTGGTTTCCGCGAGCTTAGCCCGGAGCTCCTTTTCCCTATCGCGCAGGCGCGCCGCCTTCTCAAACTCCTGGGCCGCTACGGCGGCTTCTTTCTCTTTGCGGACCTCTTCGACCTCTTCTTCCAGCTTCTTAACGTCCGGCGGGGTAACAAAGGCGCTCAGGCGCACGCGCGAGCCGGCCTCGTCGATGAGGTCGATGGCCTTGTCTGGAAGGAAGCGGTCGGTAATATAGCGGTCGGATAGCTTCACCGCCGCCTCCAAGGCCTCGTCCGTGTATTTTACGCGGTGGTGGGCCTCGTAGCGGTCGCGTAGGCCCTTCAAAATCTCGAGGGTTTCTTCTCTGGTGGGTTCACCCACCGTGATGGGCTGGAAGCGCCGCTCCAAGGCGGCATCTTTTTCGATATACTTGCGGTACTCGTCTAGGGTGGTGGCGCCCACGCACTGCAGCTCGCCGCGCGCCAGCGCCGGCTTCAAGATGTTGCTGGCATCGATGGCGCCCTCTGCCGCACCGGCGCCTACGACGGTGTGCAGTTCGTCGATGAAAAGGATCACGTTGCCGGCCTGACGCACCTCATCTACCACGCGCTTAAGGCGCTCTTCAAACTCGCCGCGGTATTTGGTGCCCGCCACCACGGCCGCCAGGTCCAGGGTAACCACGCGCTTATCCTTGAGAAGTTCCGGCACTTTGCCCTCGGCAATATGCTGGGCCAGCCCCTCCGCAATGGCCGTCTTGCCTACGCCCGGCTCGCCGATGAGCACGGGGTTGTTCTTGGTGCGCCGCGAGAGGATCTGGATGACGCGCTCAATCTCCCGGCTACGTCCGATGACCGGATCGAGCTTACCCTCGCGGGCCAGGGCGGTAAGATCGCGGCCCAGGGAATCCAAGGTAGGCGTGGCGCTGCGGCCGCGCGCCTTTTGCCGCTTAGTATCCTGGGGTTGAGCCGCACCGAGAAGCTGCAACACCTGGCTCCGCACCTTCTCCAGGTCGGCCCCCAAGCTCTCCAGGACGCGCGCCGCCACGCCCTCGCCCTCGCGGATGAGGCCGAGAAGAAGGTGTTCCGTGCCGATATAATCCACGCCCATGCGGCGTGCTTCGTCCAAGGCCAATTCAATTACCCGCTTGGCCCGCGGCGTCAGATCCACCTGAGGTCCGGTCGGGGCACCCGTTCCGGGGCCGATGATCTTCTCCACCTCGGCCCGGACCCGCTCGAGTTCAATCCCCAGGCTGGCCAGCGCCTGCGCCGCCACGCCCGTTCCCTCCCGGATCAGGCCGAGGAGCAGGTGCTCGGTACCGACGTAAGGATAGTTAAGCCTCCGCGCTTCTTCCTGGGCAAGAATGATCACCTGTTGGGCCCGCTGAGTAAAACGCGCAAACATCGATTCCACCTCCATATCAAGGTGTGCTCATTTATTCTTTCCCAATAGCTCTTCCCGCACTATGGCCGCCCGGCGCACGTCGCGTTCGGCCGGGGGAAGCTGCTGCCCGGCCACCCGCTGGATAAAGCCCGGACGCGTAAGAACGAGAAGCCGGTTGAGGGTCCCGAGGTCTACGTGGGGTAGAAGGTTCAGAGTAACGCCGAGGCGCACGTCTGAAAGGAGCTTCATGGCCTCGTTGCCGCTTAAGATGCGCGCGCTCGTTAGGGTCCCGTAGGCACGCCAGACCATATCTACCAGGCGGTTGCCGAATTCCTGGTAAAGCCGGCTCCGCGCCGCCCGCTCCTGTTCCAATACCTGGCCCACCAACGCCAGCAGGTTGGAGATGAGGTCCTCTTCGGATTGGCTAAGGGTGAGCTGGTTGGATATTTGGAAGAAGTTCCCAAGGGCCTGCGTACCCTCGCCGTAGAGGCCGCGCACCACCACGCCTAGCTGAGAAAGGGTGGTAAAGACCTGTCCTGCCTGGTTGAGAAGAACCAGGGCCGGAAGGTGCAGCATGATGGAGGCGCGCAGCCCGGACCCCAGGTTGGTGGGACAGGCGGTAAGGAAGCCCAGCTTTTCATCGAAGGCAAAGTCCAGCTGCTGTTCCAGGGAATCGTCCAGGCGGTTCGCCAGCTGCCAGGCGGCGTTAAGATCCAACCCCGGCAGGAGCACCTGCAGGCGAATGTGGTCTTCCTCGTTAACCATGATGCTTACGGTTTCATCGTCCCTGAGAACTACCCCGCGCCCCTCCGGTTCGCGGGCATGCTCGGGGCTTATGAGGTGCTTTTCAATGAGCACCTGCCGGTCCAGCGGCGAAAGGCGTCCGAGTTCTAGAAACTGGTACCGACGGGCCTCCGGTAGGTGTTCACTTGCCCGCCGTACCCGGCTCAGCACTTCGGCCAGGGCGTCTTTTCCGGCCGCCGAAGGAAACGGCAGGTCCACCAGGTTGCGGGCCAAGCGGATGCGGCTTGAGACTACGATGTCCGAATTCGGCCCCGGCCCCAGCCACGCCGAACGCACCTGGGTAAAGACTGCCTCGGCATCAAACACCGCCTTCGCCTCCTTTAAGTTTCTGCTCCAGAGCTCTAATCTCATCGCGGAGCCGCGCCGCTTCCTCAAAAGCCTCGCGGGAGACGGCCTCTTTCAAGCGGCGCCGCAGGGTTTCTAAATCGTGCTTCACCCGGAGCGCCCCACCCGAGCGGCGCGGTACCTTCCCGGCATGCCTGAGGCCGCCCTGCAAGCGGCGAATTAAGGGTTCGAGCTGCTCGCGGAAGGTAGTGTAGCAGCGGGCACAGCCGAGGCGGCCCCGCTCCCGGAAATCGCCGTAAGTCAGGCCGCATTCGGGGCAACGCAAAGTGGTACCCGTAAGCAGCGACCCGCCGGGGGCCACCGGCAAATGGTCGAGAAGGCTGGAAAAGAGGCTGCCCAGGGAAAGATCGGGGAAAGTGAAGCTTGGTCCGGTCAGGAAGTTGAGCTCCCCGCGCTCGCGCGCGCATTCCTCGCAAAGATGCGCCTCGGTGGTAACACCATTGATGCTGCGCCGCACATAAACCGTGGCCGGACGCTTCTTGCAGTTTTCACAAAGCATGGAACGTCACCTCCGCCTAGGGGTCAACCCTGAATGATCGCTAGAGATGTTCCAACAAGGTAAGCAGCATGCGCGCCCGCACCTTCCCGGCCAGGAAAGGCGGAAGACCGAGGGTCGCATCGGCCATGAGGAGGCTCAGGCAGCGCGCAGTTTCCTCGCCGAGGAGCCCGGCCGCCGTCAGGTTGTTCAGGCAGGTAAGCGCTTCGCGTTCGGAAACGCGCTGGCCGATACCGGCCTCCAGCTGGGCCCGGCACGCTTTGCGGGGAAGCTTTACGATGCGAATATACC
>Ga0247720_100217_pt1 | contig 26423 bp, 29 predicted proteins | sample MSEWel2015_12_15_FD_189078 | JGI IMG/M metagenome (GOLD analysis project Ga0247720, IMG submission 189078) | Subsurface sediment microbial communities from gas well in West Virginia, United States - MSEEL Well Study Marcellus 3H_2015_12_15 | ecosystem: Environmental > Terrestrial > Deep...
ATAATTAGAGCGTAAGCAGTAAGCAACTTGTTTTCTGAAGGCTGGGTTATCAGCCTAGAAAGGTGCACGCAAGGCTTTTTGTGCCGAAACGTTAAAATTGTACATTATTTATGTCTCATAAAATAAAAATGGTTGACATCTTATGCCATATGTATTATTATTTCTAACTGAAATGGACAAAATCCTGAAGGAAGGTTTTGCTGTTTCGGCGCATAACTTTCCTGACGGAGGTCATACGGGGATTAGACGAAGTAGGCATTTCCTCTATTATGGAGGGGAAATGGCAGCATTATGCTTTCCTACAGGATTTGTCCGGCAAACACTTCAAAAAAACGATGTACCCCTAAAAAATGTACACGTTTATCGTAAATAATTATAGTAGGTGGGCACAGACTTTGTGTATAGTAACAAAAAATAATAAAGGGTTTTAAATGTATTAAAGTTTTTAATAAAATATATTTGTTTTGTAGGATATGCTATAATACTTACAGGTGATGGAAATATGAAAGCAAAAGAAGTTCTGGAATTATTAAAAATATCAAGACCAACGCTAACTAAATATGTAAAAGAAGGGAAAATAAGAGTAACAGTTATGCCAAATGGGCCCTATGATTAGGGGATTTAGAAAATCAAATTGAGTTGCTGAAACAATTTTGTTTTAATAATGGCTACAAAATACACGGAGTGTATTCCGACATAGCAAGTGGGATTAGTTTTGAAAAGAGAAATGAATTTTTTAAAATGCTTGATAATGTTCTTGCAGGCAAAGTAGAAAGAGTTATAATAGCTTACAAAGACAGGTTAAGTAGAGAGGGATTTGAATTGTTTAAACATTTATTTAGGAAATTTAATACTGAAATAGTTGTTGTATCAGAAGTCGGCAATGAAAAGCTTGATTCTCAGGAAACAATTGAAGAAATTATAAGTTTGCTGCACTGTTACAATATGAAATTTTACAGCAAAAGAAAAATTCAAAAAATAAGAAAATTTTTAGAAAGCTAGGTGTTTGAAGATAATAGTCAAGAGAGTGGAACAAATACAGATAAATAAAAATCATGAATTATGGCCTTATTGTGATAAAATATGTTTCGCAGCGAAAAACTTATACAATTATGCTAACTACATTACAAGGCAGGAATTTATAAACAACAACAAATGGATAAGGTACAGGAAACTCAATAAGACGTTAAAAGAACACGAAACATACAAAAACTTACCAGCGCAAACAGCACAACAAACCTTAAGACTTCTCGACAGAAACTGGAAATCATTTTTTAAAGCAATGAAAGAATGGAGAAAAGATAAAGAAAAGTTTAATGGGAAACCCAAATTACCAAAATACAAAAAGAAAAATGGGAGAAGCATTGCTATATTCACCAATCAACAATGTAAGATTAAAGACGGATATTTAACTTTTCCAAAGACAGATCTAAAGCTTAAAACGAGAGTGGAAGGCAAATTAAAAGAAGTCAGGATAGTTCCAAAAGGAAGTGTTTATGTTATTGAAATAGTCTATGAAAAAGAAGTAGCTGAAACAAAGAAATTACCAAAGAGAATAGCTGGAATAGATTTGGGACTTGATAACTTTGCAACTTTGGTAAATAACATAGGCATAAAGCCTATTGTTATTAATGGCAAAGTTATTAAGTCAATAAATCAATATTACAACAAGAAAAAGGCAGAGCTAATGAGTTATGTAGGTAATAGAGGCACGAGCAACAGAATTAAAAAGTTATCAATAAAAAGGGACAACAAGATAAAAGACCTTATGCACAAGATAAGCAGATTCGTGGTTAATTGGTGTAAACAATATGATATAGATACGCTCATAGTTGGATACAATGCTGGATGGAAGCAGGAAATAGAATTAGGGAAAATAAACAATCAAAATTTTGTGAGCATTCCTTTTAATACTTTTATAAACATGCTCAAATATAAATGCGAAGAAGAAGGGATAAACTTTATACTTGTAGAGGAGAGTTACACCAGTGGTTGCAGTTTTTTGGATAACGAAGAAATTAACAAAAAAAACTATAATTCAAACCGCAGGATAAAAAGAGGATTATTTAGAAGCAACAAAGGGATTTTAATAAATGCGGATGTGAACAGTGGATATAACATTATAAGAAAAGTATTCCCCGAAGCATTTGCGGAGGGGATAGAGGGTGTGGGGTTACACCCAGTTAGGCTAAATATAGCCTAACAAAGAATAGTGTTTAATAAAATTTTGAATGGTTTTTAATATTTTAAACATCATTCATAACCTAGTGCTGAAGCATCATCTTAATACGAGTAAGTGGCAATTTTTTTGTGCAAAAGAGCCTGTTTTAAAAAACAGGCATTGTTTTTAGAAAAAGACAAGTTAATCGATGAAAGCAGGGGGTCAGGGTGGTTGCTCTGAGGCGTAAAATAGCATTTGTAGCAGCCGATGTAGTGTGTATCAATATTGCCGTGCTGCTGGCATTTCTCGGGGTATACGGCATAAACATACCGCAGGAAATTTTAAAGGTACTTCCTCAAATATGCATTGCTTTCACACTTATAAGCATTCCTATCTATTACGTATTTCAGCTCTACAGCAGCCTGTGGAAATATGCCAGCATAAATGAACTTATAATGATAATATCCTCATCCATCATCGCTTCGCTGGCGGCTTACATATACTGCACGTTTTTGATTGTTTCGATTCCTGTAAGCGTGTACTTGCTTTACTGCTTTTTCAGCATGGCTTTTACGGGTGGGACGCGGTTGAGCTTCCGGATTTTAAGGAGGCTCCGCATTGTATGGTCGGGCAACGGCGTCAAGGAGTACAAAAGGGTCATGATAATCGGTGCTGGTGAAGCCGGTGCGATGGTTATATAAAAAGCAGATAGAGGAAGGTGGGCCGGTCACTGTCACCCATCCAGAGATAAACCGCTATTTTATGACCATACCCGAGGCGGTGCAGCTTGTGATACAGGCAGGGGCTATGGCCAAGGGAGGTATAAAACAGTTGAGATATATATAAAATGATATAATTTTGACTGGGTGATTATGGATGTTATTGACTATACAAAAAGTTAAAGAAACATACAACATCAGCAGAAGTACATTAATAAATTGGGAAAAGGAAGGTCTAATAACTCCAGTATTTGCAGCCCGGATTTACGGGCAAAGAGGTGGTAAAAAGCATGATAACAATACAGGCTAAACTTGGTTTTCAAAGCAAAGAAGATGAACAGAGAGTGCTGGATCTTATGAGAAGGTGGTCATCCTGCGTAAGATTCGCATACAACAGGCTTTTAGAAGGCAAAAGCAGAAACGAACTCAAAAGGGAACTGCAGGGGGGTTTCAGTTTAAATTCGAGGTATGTAGATGATGCGATAATGAAGGCAAAGAGCGTACTTCAGTCTTGTAAGGAGAGAGACGAAAATCCGAGGAAAGTTATCTTTGGTGGCAGGAGCTTGTTTGAGAAGCTCAAAAAAAGGCACATAAACGGGAAAGCGTACAAGAAGTTAAAACAGGAGTGGCAGGAGAGAAGGAAAGGCAATCTTTATTCAAGGGGTGACAGGAGCAAGAAAGGGAATCTAAACACGAGGATTGAGATAGATGAAAGTGGTACATGGCTGAGGATAAACGTAGGAGAAAGGAAGTATGCATATGCAAGGATACAAGCGGGGTGGAAGAGGGGCAAGAGTCGGGAAGGATTGCTTGAGGCAATCAGCACTTGCGGAGAGCCTTATTCGGTAGAGCTAAAGCTTAAGAACGGCAAGGTATATGCCCTCTTTACGATTGAAGAAGACCTTCCAGAAGTTGTGGTAACAAAGGAAAGAGGTGTCATAGGTATAGACATTAATGCATATCCGGACCACATAGCGTGGGCGGAAGCGGATGTGAATGGGCAGCTTGTAAGTTATGGCAAGATACCGATGCCGAATCTTGCAAGCGGCAATTCAGATAAGCGAGAGTATTACAGATGGCAATATGCGCACGAGGTAGTGAGGTTAGCGGAAGAGAAGGGGAAAGCAATAGTAATCGAGAGATTGGACATAAGGGACAAAGGGAGAAGAGGAGACTTTTCTGGGAGGAAATCAAGGAGGATAAGGCACAATTTCAGTTACCGGTCGCTTTTGGATAAAGTGAAGCTTTTAGCGCAGCGGAAGGGCATACAGGTTATAGAGGTTGACCCTGCTTATACATCCGTGATAGGGCTTTTGAAGTATGCACCGCAGTATATGATAAGCAAGGACGAAGCGGCGGCATATGTGATAGCGAGGAGGGGGCTTGGACTAAAAGAGCAGATTCCCGAAGGATATATGGCAATTCTAAGGGAGCTCACTGTTGATGAACTGGAGGAATTAAAAGAGCATGTAAAGAGGACGGCTGAAAATAAACATCTAAAGAAAAAGCAGCTAAAAGAAATAGACAGAGCGATAAAACTTATACAAAGCCTTGGGAGTGAGCCGGGAAAGGCATCAAGGCCACTGGGTGGAACAAGTCTTGGTGCCTGTAGCGAGAGCTACAGACTCTGGCGAGTTCTCAAGGTAGCGGTGGTGACGCCACTCTCCCCTGAGAGGGTATTGAGGGATGTCTCTGTCCTGAAGGGAGTATTACACACAGGGCAAGTGGGGAGGCCCGGATAAGGGCGCGAGTTCCTGCTTCTTGGGGCAGGGGCTATGGGAGTGCTTAAATACCGCCTGCTGGGAGTGAGCACTCTCTGAAAGGGCGGACTATAAATAGCCCAGCTGTCTAAACTGTATGTTTTTATATAGTTTTATACAGTTTGGACAACCAGGTGAGATATTCGTCCTTGACATGGGTGAACCGGTCAAGATAGTGGACCTGGCCCGTGACCTCATACGCCTGTCAGGCTTTGAGCCGGATGTGGACATAAAGATTGAGTTTACCGGCTTAAGGCCGGGTGAGAAGCTGTATGAGGAACTTATGATGGCCGAGGAGGGCTTAACCGCTACCAAACACGAGAAAATATTCATAGGCAAGCCGGTATTCTCTGATTTGGACACATTGAGGAAAGAGCTGGACAACTTGAAGCGCATTCTAATGGGTTCGGATGAGGGTTTGGTGGAGTATATGGAGAGGCTGGAAAGATTGATTTCGGATAGCAAGAGGTTGGTAAGGATTGCGTAAAAAGAATTCTAAAACAGGATTGTTTACTAATAAGTAAATTAACGAGTTAATTTTTATGAAGGTGATACATATGAAAAATTTATGGGTCTTTGTTATTGCATTTTTGATCTCACTATTAGTAATGCCGTTGGTTGTTAGGTTTGCTAATAAAAACGGTATTGTGGACAAACCTAACGGCAGAAAAATTCACAAAAAACCCGTTCCATTGTTAGGTGGAGCAGCTATTTTTATGGGATGCATCGTTCCTTTTCTTATATTTTCACAAATAGATCTAAAGGTTGTTAGTATAGTAATCGCTTCTGCTGTGCTTGTTGTGGTAGGAATGTTTGACGATATTTACGATATTAAAGCTAAGAAAAAATTGATCGTGCAAATATTGTGTGCCGCGTTGGTTGTGGGTGCAGGAATAAGGGTTAATATAAGTGAGTACATAACTGATAATGTATATCTAGCTTTTTTAATTGATGGAGTTATAAGCATGTGCTGGATTATTGGCATAATCAATGCAGTTAATTTAATAGATGGCTTAGATGGCTTAGCAGGAGGGGTATCTTTTATTGCTTCTAATGCGTTTATGATTATTTTGGGAAGAGAAGGATTAGATTATGTTGGCTATATAATTGCGTTATCGCTTGCTGGTGCAATTCTTGGATTTCTTTTTTATAATTTTTATCCTGCAAAAGTATTTATGGGAGATATGGGTAGTACATTCATAGGGTTTTTATTGGCTGTATTAGGCATAATAGCTTTAGATATACCGGAAAATCCTGCTTCGATTGTAGCTCCTATAATAATTTTGGCGGTACCAATTTTTGATACAGGTTTGGCAATATTACGAAGAATTGCGCAAAGGCAACCATTGTTTTCAGCAGACAAAAATCACCTTCATCATAGGCTTATAACAAAAGGCTTTAGTCAGAGACAAGCAGTGTTTATAATTTATGGTTTAGCGGTGCTGGCAGCTTTAGTAGGAGTGATTGTAGATGTTAAGCAGTATTTTTATTTTGGGGTTATAGTAATAGGTTTTCTTATGTTGTTAGGTATATTGATTAATTTTGGTGGATTATTTAGAATCAAGAAATTTATGGGGAAAACGTATAGTGAGATGGTTTCTTCTAAAGAGGGAAAGACATATATTGGCGGATAATTAGAGAACTTTATTTTGCTAAAAAATGTTTAAAAGTAATAAACCCATATTGAGGAGGCAATAATTTTGGTAGATATTTTAATATCACCACATGTATTCTATCCTGATATTCCAGGAACGGCAAAGGTAACAACAGATATTGCACGTATTCTAGGGGAATATTATAAAGTTAAGGTTATAAGTCAAAATAGAGCTTATAATGACCCTAAAATAGTATACAATAAATACGAAATAATGGGACAAGTTGCTATCGAAAGATATGATGTCCCAAATTTTAACAAAAATTCAAACCTCCAACGGTTAATCTTATCAGGATTGGTAGCTCAACGCTCTAAAGAATATGCTTTGAAAGAAGATACAAAGGTATACATGGCTGTTTCGAATCCTCAAAATATGGCTTATCAGGTAGCAAAAGTTGCTAAACAAAAGGGGCGACCTTTTGTTTATCTTTTGCATGACTTATATCCTGATGTGATGGAAAAAACAGGTCATGATAAGGGTGTATGGCGCTATATAAATGCTTATATTAAGCATATAACCAAGAAAATATTTGATATGTCAGATATTATTATTGTTATAGGTAGAGATGCAAGAGAATATGTAATTTCAAATTATAATGTGGAGCCAGAACGCATTCGCGTTATTACAAATTGGGGACCAGAAGAAAATAATATTGATAAAGAACGTGTCATAGAATACAAGCAAAGAAAAGGATGGATGGATAAGTTTATTGTTTTATACAGTGGTAATATTGGACAAACTGCAGATTTTGAAGTTCTTCTTAAGGTTGCTAAAGAAATGGAAAATATAGATAAAGATATTTTATTTGTCATAGTGGGAAACGGTAGGAAAAAATCCTTTGTTAGGGATACGATAACAAATTACAATATTAAGAATACCATTTTATTGGATTTTGTTCCTGACGATGAATATATAAACATGATAAATTCAGCAGACTGTTTGTTTGTGTCTTTAAGGAAAGAATTATATGGGATATCTGTTCCGAGTAAGACTTACTATTATTTAAGTGCAGGCAAGCCTATAGTTGGAGTATTGCCGCCAAATTCAGAGGTTGTTTTGGAGATGATGGAAGACGGATTTGGTGTGCCTTGTACGGATTACTCACATGAAACGTTAATAGAGGCAATTTTAAGCTTAAAGAATGATTCTGAAAGATACAATTTGATTTCTCAGAATGCGAGAAAGGCTTTTGAAAACAAATATAGAAAATCGATTGTGGTTAAACAGTATGTTGAATTATTTAAAGAATTATTATAATTTTTGCGGTATGTATTTGAGAATAGAGGAGGTCAATTTATGGCAAAGAAACGCGCATTGATTACGGGTATTACTGGGCAAGACGGCTCTTATCTTGCAGAATTTTTGCTGGATAAAGGATATGAAGTGCATGGAATTATTAGGAGGTCAAGCAGTTTTAATACGAAGAGAATAGACCACCTTTATAAAGATCCTCATGAAAAAGATGTTAACCTGTTTTTACACTATGGAGATATGACGGATTCTACCAATATTATCAGATTACTTCAGGAAATTCAACCTGATGAAATATATAATCTTGCAGCACAAAGTCATGTAAAAGTTTCCTTTGAAACTCCTGAGTATACAGCAAATGCCGATGCATTGGGTACTCTTAGATTACTCGAGGCCATTCGACTTTTGGGTCTTGAGAAAAAAGTAAGGTTTTATCAAGCTTCGACGAGTGAGCTTTTTGGGAAAGTTGTTGAAATTCCTCAAAAGGAAACCACTCCTTTTTATCCAAGAAGTCCTTATGCAGTTGCAAAATTATATGCTTACTGGATAACTGTTAATTACCGGGAAGCTTATAATATATTTGCATCCAATGGTATTTTATTTAACCATGAGTCACCCAGAAGAGGAGAAACATTTGTTACGAGAAAGATTACGAGGGCAGTAGCCAGGATTTCGCTTGGACTGCAGGATAAACTTTACCTTGGTAATCTTGATGCAAAGAGAGACTGGGGGTATGCACCCGATTATGTGAGAGCAATGTGGATGATACTGCAGCATGATGAGCCCGATGATTTTGTTATAGCAACGGGTGAATGTCATAGTGTGAGAGAGTTCGTTGAAGCCGCATTTAAATATGTGGGTATTGACATTGAATGGCATGGAAAAGGAGTGGATGAAAAGGGATATCAGAAAGGCACAAACAGAGTTTTAGTTGAAGTTGATCCAATGTATTTTAGGCCTACAGAGGTGGATATCCTGCAAGGGGATCCATCAAAGGCAAAAGAAAAGCTTAAATGGGAACCACAGGTTAAATTTGACGAACTGGTTAAAATTATGATGGAAGCTGATATTGAGATGGCCAAATACGAAGCGTACAAGAAAAGGTATAATGGAGGTAATTAAATATGGATAAATCCGGGAAAATATATGTGGCCGGGCATAGAGGATTGGTGGGTTCTGCGATAGTCCGCAAATTAAAAGAAAAGGGTTATAATAATATAGTTGTAAGAGATCACAAAGATTTGGACTTAAGAGATCAGTACAAAACACGAGAATTTTTTGAACTTGAAAGGCCAGACTATGTTTTTTTAGCAGCGGCTAAAGTTGGGGGGATTTATGCGAATGCGACATACCCTGCAGATTTCATTTATGATAATTTAGCGATAGAGGTTAATGTAATAAAAGCAGCATATGACTTTGGAGTTAAAAAGCTTTTGTTTTTAGGTAGTTCTTGTATTTACCCCAAATTTGCGCCTCAACCGATAAAAGAGGAATATCTTTTATCAGGATATTTAGAACCCACAAATGAAGCATATGCTATTGCAAAAATTGCGGGGCTTAAGATGTGCCAATATTTTAATCAGCAATATGGTACAAATTATATAAGCGTCATGCCTACGAATCTTTATGGTCCTAATGATAACTTTGACCTTGAGAGTTCCCATGTATTGCCTGCACTCATACGAAAATTTCATGAGGCAAAAGTTAATAACAAGCCGTACGTGGAGGTGTGGGGGACAGGTTCACCGAGGAGAGAGTTTCTATATGTAGATGACCTGGCAGATGCGTGTGTATTTTTGATGGAAGAATATAACGGGAATGATGTCATAAATATTGGCACCGGTGAAGATATAACAATTAGGGAATTGGCTGAATTGATAAAAAGAATTGTTGGTTATAATGGGGAAATTAAGTTTGATACCTCAAAACCAGATGGGACGCCTAGAAAGCTATTGGATGTAAGTAAATTGCGAAAGTTGGGTTGGAGACATAAGGTAAGCCTTGAAGAAGGCATATATAGGACATATAAATGGTTTGTAGAGGAGTATTTGCATGGGCAACTATAAAAAGAGGAGAGAGCTTAAGTGCAGACTTTTGCTGTGATAATGGCTGGTGGTGGGGGCACAAGATTTTGGCCCCTTTCCAGAAAAAATAAGCCCAAGCAGATTTTAAATATTAGTGGAAATGATGTAATGATAAACGAAACGATTAAGCGTTATGAAGGGATAATACCATATGAGAATACGTATGTAGTGACTCTAGCATCACAGCAGAAAGTATTAGATGAAGTATTGTTGACATGTATACCTAGGGAAAACATACTCATTGAGCCGGTAGGACGAAACACTGCGCCTTGTATACTTTATGCGGCAATGCGTATTTTTGGTAAGTATGGAGATGCTGTGATGTGTGTATTTCCCTCTGATCATTATGTTGCAAATGTAGAGGAATTCCGTAATATTCTTAACAAAGCTATTGTCCTAGCACAGGAGACTAATAAATTAATAACTATAGGAATTAAGCCAACTTTTCCTTCTACTGGATATGGCTATATTAATTTTGACTTGCAGTCAAACAATAATGGGGCATATGATGTACTTGAATTTATTGAAAAGCCTGATTTTGAACGTGCAAAGGAGTATTTAAAGTCAAAAAATTATTTATGGAATAGTGGTATATTTGTATGGAAGATATCGGTAATACTTGAGAGCTTTAAGAGATTTTTACCCCGATTATATGAACGTGCTGAAGAAATATTAAGCGTTGCGGGAACAGATCAGGAACAAAAAACAGTAGAAAAAGTCTATCCGAGGTTGCAAAGCATTTCAATTGATTATGGGATTATGGAGAGGTCCAATGAGGTATTGGTAATCCCGGGTGATTTTGGGTGGAGCGATATAGGAAGCTGGGATATGTTGGGTGCTATATTTCCGCCAGATGATGAGGGAAATATTATAAAGGCAGATTTTGTTGGAATTGATACCAAAAACTGTATTATATACGGTAACGGAAAATTAATTGCGACAATAGGATTAGACAACATAATCATAGTTAATACTGAAGATGCTTTGTTAATTTGCCCAAAAGAGAGGGCCCAGGATGTAAAGGAGATTGTTGAGAGGATAAAGAGGCAAGGACGAATGGAATTATTGTAAAGAACTGGTTAATAAAAAGATAATTTAATTGGGGGAAATAGTGTGAAGGTATTGCAAATTAATTCGGTATGCGGCATAGGTAGCACGGGGAGAATAGTTGTACAGATACACAAGCTATTAAAAGAAAAAGGATATAAAAGCTATGTAGCGTATGGCAGGGATTATGCCCGAGATTGCGATTCTACTGTAAGAATAGGGAATAAATTTGACAATTACATGCATGTTGCTATAACTAGGTTGTTTGATAGACACGGATTCGGTTCAAAAAAGGCTACTGCGAATTTTATTGAAAAAGTAGAAAAGATAGACCCTGATATAATCCATTTGCATAATATACACGGATATTATGTTAATATTGAGCTGTTGTTTAAGTATATCAAAGAAGCTAATAAACCTGTTGTTTGGACGCTTCATGATTGCTGGGCTTTTACGGGGCATTGTGCTTATTTTGATTATATTGGCTGTGATAGATGGAAAACAGGATGTTATGAGTGCCCACAAAAGAAAACGTATCCTTCAAGTATATTAATAGATAATTCAAAAAGGAATTTTGAAAGGAAGAAAGAACTTTTTACAGGGATTAAAAACATGGTAATTGTAACACCTTCGAGGTGGCTTGCAGGGCTGGTAAAAGAATCTTTTTTAAAAGAATACCCTGTTAAGGTTATAAACAACGGCATAGATTTAGAGATTTTTAAGCCAATGGAAAGTGATTTTAGAAAAAGATATGGTTTAGAGAATAAGTTTATAATATTAGGGGTTGCGAATGTTTGGGATAGGCGTAAAGGTTATGATTATTTTATTAAATTGTCAGAAACATTAAAACAAGATGAGATTATAGTTATGGTTGGATTGACGGAGAAACAAAAAAAGAATTTGCCAAAGAATATTATAGGTATAACAAGGACAAATAATGTGAAAGAGCTGGCAGAAATTTATTCAGCGGCGGATGTTTTTGTAAATCCTACTTTAGAAGATAATTTTCCTACAACCAACTTGGAAGCATTAGCTTGTGGAACACCGGTTGTAACGTTTGATACGGGTGGAAGCCCGGAATGTGTAGATGAAAGCTGTGGAGTGGTTGTAGAGAAGGGGAATTTGAAAGAATTGATAGAGGCTATTGAGAGAATTAGATTGAACACGTTTAATAAGGATTATTGTATTAATAGGGCAAAGGATTTTGATAAAAGTAAATATAGTGAGTATTTAGAGTTGTATAGTAGTTTGTAGATAAATACAATATAATTGCGAAGGAGTGCTGTAATGTATAGGCTCACTCTTAAAAAGCTTTTATATGCATATTTATTTGTGAGTATAATTTTAGTTGGAAGTATTACCGTTTTATTAAATAGAAATATTGTGAATAGAGATGTTGGGGTACTTATAACATTTGCAGTAAATGGTATAATTATATTTTTTGAGTTATCTAAAAGTTCCAGGTTAGGATACAGCTTAAAAGATGTTTTATTTTTATTCATGTTTATTTTCATGTTTATTAGTCCTTTGGTTCAATATTTTGAAAACTTGTTTCCTTGGGGGAGTACATATTTAATCACTGATGAGAGAGTCATATATACGAATTTGCTAATAACAATGTTTATATTAATATATATCATTACATATAAAATTTCTTTTAATAAGAGAGCAGATAATAACCAACTAAAAAATAGAGAGGTTGTAAATATAAAATTAGTTATGAATATATTTTTTATAGCCTCAATTCTTTGTAGTGTATATATAATAGTTAATACAGGCTTTAGTAACTTATTTGCGAGATCCACTAATTCATTAAAACTTGAATCATCAAGCTTTAAACTAATAGTTTCAAATACTTTTAGAGCTGTGCCAGTTATATATGTTGCAATGAACTTATTGTTTATAATAAAAAATAAATATGTATACAGAAAATTTCGATTTATATTAGTGAGTGTATTAATGATTGTTGTTAATTTTCCTACAGGCATAGCTAGATTTAAGATGGCTACTGTATATTTAGGATTGTTTTTAATACTTAAAAGAAAATTTAATAATCCGTATTTTTTTAAGATTTTAATAATTATTAGTATGTTAATTCTATTTCCCACAGTTAATGTTTTTAGATATAATACTTTTGAGGAAGTAATAAGAAGAGGAATTGATATACCAAAACCATCAGAACTGTTTTTAAGTGGCCATTTTGATTCATATTCTATGTTAGTTAGAACCATTATTTATGTAAATTTTCATGGAATAACCTGGGGAAATCAACTTTTAGGCAGTTTATTATTTTTTATACCAAGAAAATTTTGGCCCCAAAAGCCCATAGGGAGTGGGCATACAATAGCAACAGATTTAGGATGGGATTTTACTAATGTTTCCTGTCCATATATAGGTGAAGGGTATATTAATTTTGGTATTTTAGGGGTTATTCTATTTGCAATTATATTGGCTGTTTTAACTAAATTTGGAGATGTTGCTTATAAAAAGTCAGTTTATAGTAACAGTAAGGAAATTACAATAATTGAATTAGTTTATCCGTTTAGTATAGGATTTTTGTTTTTTATATTAAGGGGTGATTTGTTGAGTTCTCTAGCATATTATATTGGGTTTATGGTTCCTGTTATACTATTATGGTTGGTACAGTTGTTAGTTGTTTCACGGAAAAACTTATGAATATAAATAAACATATAAAGAGCGATTTTATAATAGGAAGGGGTTTAAATTATGGAGCCAATAAGAGTATTGTATATAAATGGTGGAATTATGGATAGAGGTGGTATATCTGCTTTTATGATGAATTATTATCGTCATATAGATAGGAGGAAAGTGCAGATAGATTTTGTTGTACAGAGTATTGTATATAAATGGTGGAATTATGGATAGAGGTGGTATATCTGCTTTTATGATGAATTATTATCGTCATATAGATAGGAGGAAAGTGCAGATAGATTTTGTTGTACATGGATTTGAAAAGGGCGTTTTCGATGATGAAATACACGAACTTGGTGGGGAAATATATAATGTGCCGGTAAAGAGCAAGGATTATTTTGGGAATATTAGAGAACTCAGAAAGATCTTTAAGTCAGGTAAATATAAAATAGTGCATTCACATATGGATGCAATGGGAGCGGTTGTGCTTAGAGAGGCTAAAAAAAGTGGAATACCTATAAGAATAGCTCATGTCCACAATACAAATCATTTAACCAATAATTTTCTAAAATATATTTTAAATGAAGTAGCTAGAAAAACAATTAAAAATTATGCAACACATTTGTTTGCATGCTCAGAATCAGCAGGTATTTGGCTTTATGGTAAAAATGCTGTTAAAGAGGGAAAAGTAAAAATAATAAAAAATGCAATTGAAGTAGAGAAATATATATTTGATTTAAATAAAAGAAATAGCTTAAGAAAAAAATTCAATTTAGAGAATAATTTTGTAGTTGGACATATTGGTAGGTTTGATTATCAAAAAAATCATATATTTCTTTTGCATGTATTTAGTCAATTAGTAAATAAAATACCAAATGCAAAATTAATTTTAGTTGGTGATGGACCTTTAAGGGAGAAAATTGAAAGGGAAATAGAAGAGTTAGGATTGAAAAATAGTGTTATTTTACTTGGACAACGTGACGATGTTAATGAATTGTTGAATATGTTTGACTGAATTGTTGAATATGTTTGACGTGTTTGTGTTACCATCTTTGTTTGAAGGTCTTGGAATTGCGGCTGTAGAAGCGCAGGCAAATGGGCTTAAATGTTTTTTATCAAATACAATTCCTAATGAAGTTAAAATTACAGATAAAGTAGAATTTTTAAGTATTGAAAGTATAGAAGATTGGGTTAATGCATTAACAAATGTAAGCTATTATGATAGGAATATAAATTATACAGATTTCGTAAAAGCTGGTTATGAGATAAAACATGCAGCAAAGGAATTATATGAGATGTATATTGATTTAGCCAAAGTAATTTAGCATTAAATTAAGAATAAATATTTACAGATTGGGGGAAGAATTTTGTGGAAATAGTACATTTATGTTTATGTGGACCTTACAATGATAGTTGGGGTTATCAAGAAAATATAATACCTAGTTCTCATTGAAAAAAGTTGGGTAAAAATCTTAATTTTTCAGGAAAATTTTTAAAAAACCAAAAGGAAATCCCGTTGAGATGTCGAATATATATAATATACACAAATATAAAACTAATATGCCAACGGGATTTCCATGTTGTATATATTCAACTCCCGTTTGGCATATTCCTGCCGGTAGGTTGAAAAAAATTATGCTGAGGATAGACAACAAACAAATTTCGATATTTGAATTTATGCTGCCAGAGGAACTAAAGAAGCTTCCAGATGAATTGGCAATGGTGGATTCCTTTTTATTTTAAATGATGAAAAATTTATAGAGCCTTTTGTGGAGCATTTTCATAAAACGCTGGGTAGACCTTCTACTCCTGTACAGGTATATCTTAGGATGATGTATCTGAAACGTAGATACAACCGGGGATATGATGAGCTAGAGAAGGAAGTAAGAGACCGTATCAGTTAGAGGATATCTTGCGATATACCTTTAGAAGAGAATGTACCTGATGCTCCACTTTATGCAAACTAACCGCAAAATTTGAGATTGATACTGTGGACCGTTTAAATGAATGGATTATAGCTAAGGCGTTTGAAAATAATATATAATTTATTAGGATAGGTGAAGGGAAAGATGAAAATGGATATGTCTATATTAAGAAAACTCCAACTTGTGGAACTTGAAATTTTAGATGAAGTTGTATCTATATGTGAAAAGAATAATCTAGATTATTTTTTAATAGAAGGGACTCTTTTGGGAGCCATACGCCATAAAGGTTTTATTCCTTGGGATGATGATATAGATATCGCGATGCCCAGAGAGCATTATGAAAAGTTTTTAAAGTTAGCAAAAACACAATTGAATAGCAATTATTTTGTTCATTGTATTGATACAGATCCAAATTACTGGCTCCCTTTTGCGAAAGTTCGGAAAAACGGAACAATAGTTGAAGAAGAAATAATGACCTTAATAGATACACATAAGGGAATTTATATTGATATATTTCCTTTAGATAATGCTAATAAGCAAGGAAGTATGATACAGAAATTACAGGCATATGTAACTAAAAAGTTAACGGTTGTTCTATGGTTTAAAAGAGGATTATTAACAAAAAAATTAAATTTAAAGCATAAAATAGTATTAACTTTATTAAAACTAGTATTAACTTTATTAAAACCTGTAAAGCTCAAGTATCTGAGTTTGTTACAACAAAAAATTATGTCAATCAATAAAAATAAAGATTCAAAATATTTTGTTAATCTAGGAAGTTGTTATAACTATCTAAAACATACAATACCTAAGAACAGATATTATCCACCGGTAAAAGTAGAATTTGAAGGGAAGTATTATAACGCACCTAATGATTGGGATTACATTTTAAGAAGAATATATGGTGAAAATTATTTAGAATTGCCGCCAGAAGAAAAAAGAACTAATCACAATTTTGTGCACATAGATTTTGGGGAAGATAAAGTTGAACAAAATACAACGAAGTAATATTGTTGAGATAGGCATCCTGTAATTGTCTGAACAGATGAAATTAAACGGTTAGAAAAGTTTAATGTGGAGGTTATAAAAATGGATATAAGAGTATTTATGGGATTATTGCAAAAGTATAATATCAGTTTTTTTTCAGGTGTTCCAGATTCTCAACTTAGGCCTTTATGTGATTACTTGATGAATACATATGGAATATCTGATAATCATATTATTGCTGTAAATGAGGGTAATGCTGTTGCATTAGCAGCTGGATACTATTTATCTACAGGTAAAATTCCTTGTGTTTATTTACAAAATAGCGGATTGGGAAATATCGTTAACCCTGTAACTTCCTTATTGAATGATAAAGTATATGCAATACCATGTGTATTTATAATAGGTTGGAGAGGAGAACCGAATGTTCATGATGAGCCACAACATGTATTTCAGGGAGAAATTACATTGAAAATGTTAGATGTACTTGAAATTGCATATATGATTATTGATAGGAATACCACTGAAAAAGAAATTGAAGATAAAATGAATGAATTTGAAGGCTTGCTTAATTTAGGTAAAAGCGTTGCATTTGTGGTCAAAAAACATGCTTTGTATTACAATGATAAAGTAAATTATAAAAACAATTACAAGATGTTACGTGAGGATATTATTCGTGCTATTGTTGATGTATCGAAGGAAGACATTATAGTTTCGACTACAGGGAAAACATCGAGGGAATTGTTTGAAATTAGAGAACAAAAAGGACAACTTCATAAATATGATTTTCTAACAGTGGGTTCTATGGGCCATAGTTCTACGATAGCTTTGGCTATTGCGCTTAATAAGCCAAATAAGCGCGTATGGTGTATAGATGGAGATGGTGCCGCTTTAATGCACATGGGTGCTATGGCACTTATAGGCGCCAAATCACCTGGTAATTATATACATGTAATTATAAACAATGAAGCTCACGAATCCGTGGGAGGGCAGCCTACCATAGCTCATAGTATTAATTTTAGCCAAATTGCTTTGGGGTGTGGATATAAAGCAGTATATCATATAGCGACTTATGATGAGCTGAATGAAGTTTTATTTAAGATAAAGGACGAACGAGGTCCCATTCTTTTAGAGGTAAAATCAGCAATAGGCTCAAGAGATGACCTTGGCCGACCGACAACAACACCAATTCAAAACAAAAAAGTATTTATGGATTATCTTCTTAAGGAGTGTGACTGAATGAAAGCTTTAATACTTAATTCGGGTATGGGTAGGCGTATGGGTGATTTAACAAGTAAATATCCTAAATGTATGACAAAAATAAGCGAAGAAGAGACGATACTCAGTCGTCAACTGAAGTTGCTGCACCAATGTGGGATATCCGATATAGTAATAACAACAGGATTTTTTGACGAAGTATTGGTTAAATATTGTGGCTCTCTAGACCTTTCATTAAAGTATACTTTTGTTAAAAATCCAATCTATGATAAAACAAATTATATTTATTCAATATATACTGCAAGAGAGTATCTTTATGATGATATTCTGCTTTTGCATGGTGATCTTGTGTTTGAACTGTGCGTTTTACAAGATCTACTAAAACAACATAACAGTTGTATGGCGGTGAGTTCGACGGTTCCATTATCTCCCAAGGATTTTAAAGCAGTGATTAAGGATGGTTTAATTCAAAAGATTGGTGTTGAATTTTTTAGTGATGCAGTAGCAGCGCAACCACTTTATAAAATTTATAGGCAAGATTGGGAAGTATGGCTGGATCGCATTATAATTTATTGTGAGAATGGACAAGTACAATGTTATGCTGAAGATGCTTTTAATGAAATATCTCACAGATGTCTTATTTATCCTATGGATTTTATGGATCATCTTTGTGCAGAAATTGATACACCAGAGGATTTATTGTTGATTAAGGCAAAATTAAGCTATATCGGTAGAGATAGGGAGAGGAGAAGGGAGAGAATTTTATGAGCAAAAAGCAAACAGTTTATATGTGTTTTAGTACGGATGTGATTCATGGAGGTCACATATCAATTATTCAAAAAGCTGCCGCACTTGGTGAATTGATAATCGGTGTATTAACTGATGATGTTGTAGCAAGCTATAAACGTTTCCCAATTCTTAGTTACGAGGAAAGAGCGAAAATATTACAAGGTATTAAAGGAGTCAGTAAAGTTATACCCCAAAAAACATTGAGTTATGCGGAAAATTTGAGAATGCTTAAACCCGATTATGTTGTTCACGGAGATGACTGGAAGACAGGTTTTCAAAAGCCAATACGTGAAGAGGTAATTGAAATACTGAAAGAATATGGTGGCCAGCTTATTGAATATCCTTATACTTACAAGGAAGAATATGAAAAGTTGGAATTGAGTCAAAGAGAACAACTTTCTTTACCTGATATACGAAGAGGAAGATTAAAACGCTTACTTGAAATCAAACCGATTGTTAATGCTATTGAAGTGCATAATGGTCTTACAGGTCTAATTGCAGAAAAAACAACTGTTTTAAAAGATGGTAAAGTATATCAATTTGATGCTATGTGGTGTTCGAGTTTATGTGACTCAATTTCTAGAGGTAAACCAGACATCGAGTTATTGGACATTTCAACTCGTTTGCAAACGGTAAATGAAATTATGGATGTTACAACTAAACCCATCATATTTGATGGGGATACAGGTGGCTTAATAGAACATTTTGTTTATAATATTCGTACTTTAGAACGTATGGGTATTTCTGCAGTTATTATAGAGGATAAAACTGGACTTAAAAGGAATTCTCTCTTTGGTACTGAAGTAAAACAAACTCAAGATAGTATAGAAAATTTTTGTGCAAAAATTGCGGCTGGTAAAGCAGCATTAAGAACGAAAGACTTTTTTTTGATCGCTAGAATTGAGAGCTTAATTCTTGAAAAAGGGATGGATGATGCTTTGACCAGAGCGTTTGAGTATGTTAATGCTGGAGCTAATGGTATAATGATTCATTCAAGGAAGACTGATCCTACAGAAATATTTGAATTTTGTGAAAGATTTAGAAAAAAAGATGCTTCTACGCCATTGGTAGTAGTTCCGACTACTTTTAACAGTGTAACAGAAGAGGAATTTGCTAAACGAGGTGTTAATATTGTAATATATGCAAATCATTTAACTCGTAGTGCTTTTCTGGCTATGAAAAATGTTGCTGAGAGCATATTGTTAAATCGGAGGGCAAAGGAAGCTGATGAGATGTGTATGCCAATTAAGGATATTATTACATTAATTCCTGAAAATTATTAGGTGAAAATAAGAAGAAGGGATAAGTAATGGATTATAGACCTTTTTGCAGTACTGAAATTGTATTTACTAATCGAAAAGGTATGCAACAGTTACTTTTTTCTTTAGATGCGGTTAATTTAATTTTAGTAATGAGTGAATCCTCGGCTATAAGGTGGAATATGACTTCGTTTATTGAACAATTAAAAGGCAAGTGTGAGTCACTGGGTGGTGTTTTTATTTGGATAAAAACTGTAAAACCTAATCCTACACCAAGAGATATTGTGCAGGCTTTGTATTTTATTGGTAATAGGAAAGTTGATGTTATAATTGCTTTAGGAGGAGGAAGTGCTATTGATCTTGCGAAAGGGATTAGTGCATTTTATGATATTGAAAAAAATACTGAATATACTGTAAAACAGATTACAGAAAATATAAAACAGAGAGAATATAACAATAGTAAATTTGTTGATATTATAGCAATACCTAGTACTGCTGGAACTGGTTCAGAAGTAACTCAATGGGCAACGATTTGGGATGAAAATAAGAATGGTAAATTATCTATTGATAGTCCAATGCTTAAACCTAAAATGGCGATTATTGTACCAGAATTAACACTATCTATGCCTGTTCAAATAACACTTTCTACTGGACTTGATGCAATGAGTCATGCGATAGAGTCGTATTGGTCAAAACATACAAATCCCATTGTTCAAGAAATAGCGTATAGAGCCATTGAGCTAATTGTACAAAATTTAAGAAAAGCAATTGAAGAACCTTACAACCTGAATGTAAGGGAAAAACTCTGTAAAGCTTCAATATTGGCAGGATTGGCTTTTTCACAAACCAGGACAACTGCTTGCCATTCTATTTCTTATCCATTAACCATGTTTTATAATATACCTCATGGTTTAGCAGCAGCTATTACTTTAGATGCGGTTAGCAAAATTAATAAAGGACATTTCCCCAATGATGCTATGTTATTTGACCTATTTGATGAATATGGTGGTATAATGAATTGGATTAACATGGTTAGTGAAGGCGTTGTCGAAATGAAGTTGTCAAAATTCGGTATTACCCTTCAGGATATTCAATTAATTGCTGATAATGCTTTTACAGCTGGTAGAATGGACAATAATCCAGTGAACTTAAGCAAGGATGATGTAGTGAAGATTCTGCAAAGCATATTGTAGATAAAGTTACAAGGATATAACTGCTGTAAAAGTTGAGTATATAAATATTATATGCAAGGTATAAATCCTGCATTTTTTGTTTCATTTATTCTTTTATTCTTTCATAAAAAAGAATACAAAAGGGTAGTATTTGGCTTATCATTTTACTTGCGTTGGTTGAAGGCTATAAAGGAGATTGCCAATATAGCCCGCGAGGGCAAAAAGGCGCTTTTGAACGAGGACTGGGATGAGTTGGCCTATCTTATAAACAAGAATCACGAGATACAAAACAGCCTGGCCGATTCGGGCGAGCAAAACCTGTATATGATAAAGGTGGCCAGGGAAAACGGTGCGCTGGCTGTCAAACTGGCGGGGGCAGGTGGTGGCGGCACCATCATAGCGCTCACACTGGAGCCCGAGAGAACCATGAAGGTATTGAAGGAGGCCGGTGCCGAGACATTTGTTGAGTTTGCACCTGATCCCGAGGGGGTCAAGGTTGAGGTTGTGGAAGAAAAGGCATTAAAAAGCGAAGTTGTTTGATAGATCCAGTGAGCATAAGGGGTGCATAGTCACCCCTTATCTATTATATTTGTATGCTTGGCGTAAAAGGTAGCTTGGTGTGCTGCCCTGCTTATAAGTGATTATTGCCTAAAATACGAAAAAATGGTATTATATTGTCATAATATGAAAGTACCGCCTATTCTATATTTGTCACAGGAGAGTCGGTATGTATCTATTTGTGACTTTGTGGAGAGAAACAGACATATCCAAAAAGATGTTCACTTTGAAAGGTGAATATCTTCAAACATTTGAACAGGCATTTCCTGACTTCAAAAAGCGGCTTAAGGCGGGCATTCAAGGGTGTGTTGTATATTTCAACAAAGAAAAGGAAAATAATTGCTATTGGGCCGATGTAAAAGCTGTACAAGTATACAGCGACAGCATTGTGATTTATTTCAACAATTTTAAAAAGCTAGATGTGTTAAGCGGAGATATTTATGTTAGCCTGATAAGATTCGGGTATAGAAATGGATGGATAAATAAAAAGCAGGGATTTTTGCCTCTTTTGTGTATTGTTGACAATAAAGAAGACTTTGATGAGATAAGAAAAAATACTTTCAGGGTTGTAAAGGATAAAAATATATTAGCCCACCTGCGTGAGCTGAGTAGTAGAAATGACTGGAAAAGCATATGTGATTTGTTTGAACCTCTGGAAAAAATACACGAAAGAGATGAATGGGATAATCATGAGGTACTATATGAAATAAGATATGCCTGCAGCAAGCTGGCTGAGCCACAAAGGGAAAGAGCCGTAGATATAATAACCGGGCTGAGCCATAATTTAAAGCAGGATGGCTCGATTATAATCATTGAAAACGGAAGCAAACAAAATTGCGAGTCTTTCAAAAGGATAAGGAATGCCCTTGTAAATCGAGGTATATACAATATCTATTCACCCTGTGTCAGCATTTGGGAGCCTAAAACCCAATATCACTGCGCTTGCTTTAATATGGTCAGATGTTTTTGGGATATACCCAAGATATATGAATATTTAAGGATGCACGGCCTGCGAAAGGCTGCCAGGTATGATGTCCCTTTTACTTATGTTGTTTTGAGAAAGGATGGTTCAACGAAATATAAAATAGAGGGAAATCACAACCATTACATAGAGCTTAAGGACTTGCGACAATATTTAGATGAGCAGGTAAATATAAAAGCCATTATCAGAACAGTAATTGAAAAGGGAGAAAATATAGCTATTTCACTTTGTGATGGAAGTTTGTGCGTTGACAGCGACAAGCATGCGGTGTGGATAAAGCCTGTAAAAAAAGAGCAGTTGAGAAGGCAGGGTATTTATATGCCGATAATTGCGGCAGAAAAAATCACATTGAGGAAAGTAAAAGTCAGCTCGGTAAATCCTGGGATTGTACTTGAGATACAGGATAATACCGAGATTGAAATAGACTACTAGGAGGAAAAATAGATGATTTTAAGTGTCAGCCGCAGGACTGATATAGTTGCATTTTATCTTGATTGGTTTTTTAATAGGTTAAAGGAAGGGTATGTTCTGGTACGCAACCCCATGAACTATCATCAGGTTAGCAAGATATATTTAAGCGCTTCGGATATAGACTGCATAGTATTTTGGACAAAGGACCCTACCAATATTTTAGATAAAATCTCTATGCTAGATGACTATATCTATTATTTTCACATTACAATAACCGGGTATGATAGAAAAATAGAACCCAATGTGGCACCCAAGGAGCATATTATAAAATCATTTCAAAAGCTTTCTCAAATCATAGGTAGTGAAAGGGTAATTTGGAGATATGACCCCATAATAATATCCCGTGATATTGATGTCGAATATCACCACAAGAAATTTGAATTTATTGCATCCCGATTAAGTGGTTATACCCAGCGTTGTACGATCAGTTTTGTGGATATGTATAAAAAAACCGAACGCAATATGAAAGGCCTGAACTTACAAAACATAAGCGATGCCCAAAAAATTGAGATAGCTACAGCTATTTCTGAGATTGCCCGTGCGTACGGGCTGAAAGTTGAAACCTGCTGTGAAGACATTGATCTGTCCCGAGTAGGAATATGCCATGGCAAATGCATCGATGACGACCTTATCGCCCGAATAAGCGGCCGTAGGATAAATGCCAAAAAGGATAAAAATCAGAGAGCGGCGTGCGGTTGTGTTGAAAGCGTAGATATAGGCGTTTATAATACCTGCAAGCATGGATGTTTATACTGTTATGCTAACTACAGCAATAAGGCGGTTAACAGCAACGTAAAGATGCATGATCCCAGATCTCCTATGCTTATAGGAAATGTGGAACCGGAGGATGTGATTATCAAAAGGAAGGCACAAAGATTGATAGATAGTCAGATAAGCTTTTTTGATTGAAACAAGTATATTTTGATTTAATTGAAGAGTACTGCAGGATATAGCATTATATACCCTAAAATTTTTAAGATGATACTACTCGTATTTCCCAAACAGTGGTAAAATATTCTCAAAAGCTGTCGAATAAGGGTGTATAGATGTTTGGCTATGTACAACCGCTGAAACCCGAGCTTAAAATCAGGGAGTTTGCGTGCTACAGAAGCTACTACTGCGGCGTTTGCAAGGCGCTGGGGGATGGGTACGGCCAGGTGAGCCGCTTTACCGTCACCTATGATGCGGCTTTCCTGGCACTGCTTAATTCTTCGCTTGTAGAAGACGGGGAAAGGGTTTGCTTCGAGAGGTGTATAGTTAACCCATTCAAACCGAAACCGGTGGTCAGGGAAAACGCAGCTGTTCGTTACGCCGCCGCGGTAAACCTGCTCATGGCGTATTTCAAGCTGAAGGATGGCTGGAGGGATGAGAGGAGTATTCCGTCGCTGTTGGCGTTCCGAATTTTAAGCCCTTATATAGGGCGAATAAGGTCGGCATATCCAGCAGTGTATGAAGCGGTGCATGAGCAGCTTGGCAGGCTGGCGCTGGTGGAGGCTGAAAATGTTTCATCGGTGGACGCAGCCGCCGAGCCTTTTGCAAGGCTGCTGTCTATTGTGTTGCCAGCTCCACAGCAGGGGAAAACCGAGCGAAGGGTTCTCGAATGGATGGGATATAACCTGGGAAAGTGGATTTATGTAATAGATGCCTTTTCGGATATAGAGAGCGACATCCGGTCCGGCAGCTACAATGTGCTGGTTGCAAGGTATGGGAAAGATACCCATGCCTGGCTATCCGGGGATGACATTTCTTCTCAGCGAAATGGGGAAAATACGCCTGACCAAAATTTAGGGCAGGTTGAAGTGAGTGGCTCTGTCTGGCAGGGAGGGGAAAGTAAGCATCCGATGTTGGACAAGGAGGGTGCCTCTGCAAACAAGGACGGAAAAAACGGGTCTGGTCGGCAGGATAGAGTGAACAAGTCTGTATGCCAGGGGGGAAAAAGTTTTTTTGCCTGGCAGACCAGGTTAGACAGGTCTGCTCAGCAGGATGAAAAGGACAAGCTTGCTGTACGTATTATGGAGGAAAGCAGAAAAGAGGTTGAGTTTATATTGAACACCTGCCTGGCCGAAATAGGCAAGGCGTATGAACTTCTGGATATAAAGCGAAATGGGGGTTTATTGGAAAACATTATATTTTTAGGGTTGCCATACAAAACGCAGATGGTCTTGGATGAAAGGGGAGAAGGGGATGGATCCGTACAAGGTTCTGGGTGTAAGGCCCGGTGCAACTCAGGAGGAGATAAAAGAGGCTTACAGAAAACTGGTCAAAAAATATCATCCGGATAAGTTTGCCGGTACTGACCTTGAAGAGGTTGCCAATGAGAAGATGCAGGAGGTCAACGAGGCTTACTCCATTTTGATGGGCAATAAATCGGGCAGCGGTACATATTCGGATGACAGCAGGTCATATGGATATAATAACGGGGCTAAAAGCGTTTTTCAGCAGGTGAGGGAAAGGATAGATGCGGGTGATTACAGTCATGCTGAAGCCCTGCTTAACAGCATATATGATAGAAGTGCTGAATGGTATTATTTGAAAGGTCTTATATTATGGAGAAGGGGATGGTATTCCGAAGCCTACTCAAATTTGCAGGTTGCTGTAAATATGGACCCGGGCAACTTAGAGTACCGCAATGCTCTGATGATGCTGAGCAGTTCTATGAACAACTACAGGTATCAGCCCTATTCGGGGAAAACATCAAGGGATGATTCCGACTGCTGCAGGCTATGCACTGCATTGTACTGTGCCGACTGCCTATGTGAATGCTTGGGTGGCGATTTGATTTCCTGTTGCTAAAAGCAGGTGGTGATCGAAGGTGATATTTGTAAACCGTTCAACGCCTGTTCAAAGAAAGGTGGCTTTGGGAGGCATACTGGCTGGTTTTATCATGATTTCGCTGACAGCAGCTTATTTCATACCTGTAAACAGGCTGTTCTTCCTTGCAGTCAGCTCACTTTTTGTGTCAATTATGATTATGAAGGTGGACTTGCTTTATGCCGTTTTGCTCTATGTGGCAACAGCTCTGCTGGCATTTTTCATGATTCCGTCAAGGAGCATTGCTTTAGCGTATATTGTTTTTTTTGGTGTATATGGTATTGTAAAGTTTTTGTGCGAGCAGATAAGGAACGCTGCTATAGGCTGGGCTTTGAAGTTTGTTGCATTTAATATGAGTCTACTAGTTATGTATTTTCTGGTCAGCCTTGTTTTTGGCGAAAGCATTTCATCTAGGCTCCCTCTGCCGCTGCTGTGGGTGGGCGCCCAATTCTTGTTTTTGGTATATGATATTGCCTATACCATGTTCATAGGCTTTTATCACAGGAGGATGGAGAGGGTTTTGAGAGGATGGTTCAGATAGTATATCCAATTTATAAATAGAAATAGTTAAAGATTTTTCATGTATCGTTTCAGTTCTTCATAAAAATTTTCACGGGTGCCGGCAAGTATCACCACAATTGTTGAATCAGGCTCTTCGATGATTGTATAGGCCAGCTCATAGTTTGTTTTATTGTAATAGATATCATAACAGAAGATGCCGGAAAGGTCGCCCGTTTTAGGTTCACCTATATAAGGATTCTTGAGGATTTCATCGACGGCTTTTTGAAAAGCTATTTTAAGCGGCTTTTCTTTCAGCTTTTTTAAAAAACGTGCGGCGGGAGGCAGAATAATAAGCTTATACATTATTCGTTCCCCTCACCGAAAACGTCTTCGTATGTGAAAAATCTGGCTTTACCGGCAGCAG
>Ga0247720_100218_pt1 | contig 26272 bp, 23 predicted proteins | sample MSEWel2015_12_15_FD_189078 | JGI IMG/M metagenome (GOLD analysis project Ga0247720, IMG submission 189078) | Subsurface sediment microbial communities from gas well in West Virginia, United States - MSEEL Well Study Marcellus 3H_2015_12_15 | ecosystem: Environmental > Terrestrial > Deep...
TCTACAAAGCCTACCTGACACACAGGGTTACGGAAGGGGCAGTTGATTGGCGCGAACCTTCATTTTCCCGCTATGTGTATGACACCAGTGATCCACAACGAGTGATCGGTGAGGTCGGTAAAATGATCGCCGATCCCTCAGTTCACTATGTGACTATTCATTCCCAGGCCAGTGGTCGGAAGAACTGGGATTCTCTGGCTTATCTGGAGCCGCTTTTGTCATTGTTAGACCGTGGTAATTGAGTCGTGAATACTCTAATCGAGCGCTCTGTGGCCAATTTATCAGCTTTCCGAAGCCTGGGTGCGGAACGGTGGTTGCCGGTTCTGTTCGCCGTCTGGCTTCTTCTCTCGGTGATTACGCCAGAAGCGGTGTATCGCACATTCTTCCACGCACTGATCTACCCTCTGACTCTCTTTCTCCTGATTCGCCGGGATTCGGGTCTGGTCTGGAGAGATCCCTTCGTTCGTCTATTTCTTGTCTTTTGTGGGTATATGGCGATAACTACCTGGCTGGTAGGAACAGGGCCGGTTGAAGATGATGCCCAGGCCGTGCGTTGGGGCGCCGAGTCTGCACTGGGAATCCTGGCGTTTTCACTGTGGATGCGTGCCATGGTTGGTCAAGGAGTGTTCTGGGGACGTTGGTTCCTTCTTCTCGCGTTTACCGGCGCTTTCGTCGGGCTGTTAACGTCTTTGCCACAGGCTTTTTCGGGGGTCCGTATTGAGGGGCTTGGCGTGTTGGGGCAGGCTATCCAAGGTGCCTCGATAGTGACGATTTTCCTTGCCATAGGGCTGTTTTTGACTTTTTTTGATCGACGTGCTTCTGGCACACTCGACCTGCTTCTTGGGGCGGTTTCGGTAGTAGCTGTCTGTCTGTTTGTTACTCTGAGCCAGAGCCGCGCTCCGCTAATTTCTCTCGCGCTGTACCTCCTTTTTGTGGCAGTCGCGGCCTTCTGCCATTATCGCCGTACTGCTGCAATCTATGTTTTTCTCCTCGTCTCCGCTTCCGTTACTGGCCTGATCCATTGGTTCATAGGGCTGGATGTGCTTTTGAATCATCTGCTGGCACGCGGCGCATCCTATCGATTCGAGATCTGGACGGCTTATCTTACTTACCTTCCTGAGTCTCTTTTTCTGGGCAACGGAGCCGGCATGGATTTCAGGCTTACCGAAGCTGCAAACCTGTACCTCAAGCCAATGGGGCTTGACATTGCCCACACTCACAATATCTGGCTCGGTGCCTTCGTTGAAACCGGGCTGGTAGGGTTCGCTATGCAGGCAGGACTTACACTCCTCCCGGTAATTGCAACATTCCGAAGCCGGATGCCTGTGTTTAAGAAACTCCACCTGCTCGTAATAGTTGGCCTGTTCTTTTTGCTCACGTTCACGGATGAATACACTCTGTTGATTTCGCTCCATCCGGTCTGGTTCATTGGATGGGTTCCGCTTGTATTTGTCTGGACATGGTCCAGGCAGGAGACCTTTGAACCGTTTATTGCGGATATTAACGAAGACAACGGAGACGGGGGGTAGCCATGACGATCCTGACGGTCTGTATTTTTTCGTTCAATCGTGGTGCCTACCTTCGCAATTGTGTTGAGTCTATTCGCACTTGTATCCCGGATGCCGATATCATCATCTTTGATGACAACAGCGACGATCCTGAGACCCTTGCCTATCTCGATGAGGCTGCCCGTTATTGTCGGATCGTGGAGCCCACGGAAATTGGTACCATCAAACATGGCGGTCTGTACCACAACATGAATGCAGCTCTGGACCTGCTCAGGGATCGGTCATTACTCTGTTTTTTACAGGACGACACGCAGGTGGTGCGGCCGGTATCTTCCTCTGAAATAAAAGAACTGGATCACTTGCTTGGCCGATCTCCGGGATCCGGATTTGTTCACCCGTGTTTCATTCGGGGAATTGACCTCAGAAAGCGTTCGGTTACGCCTCTCGCCGGACCGGCCACAGGATTTTTCTATAGGCAGGACACGGGACAAAGTGCTGGTATTCACTATTCGGATCTGGTGGTCTTCAAGCCTGGTCGGCTAATTGCGGCCGGCTGGCGTTTTCAACAGTCCGAGCCGGCAAACGATCGACAGGCAAAAGAACTGTTCGGCATGATGGCCTACATGTGGCTTCCGTTTGCAATGTGGTTGCCAGAGGTGCCAGCTTATCGAGGCAAGAAAAAAACGCTTGGGTTGCGCCTGGCGGAAAAGAAGAAGCGTGTCGGCTTTTATCCTTTCAGAATTCTGTCTGACGACGAGATTGAGAGGGCCAGGGAGCAGGAGCCTCACCGATTACCGGTTGCCGAGGATTTTCTTGAGTGCACTCCCGGCTCGCCCCCAAAGCCCTGGACCTACAACCCTTTAACCGGGTTAAGGCTTTTGAAAAACCTTAACAACATTGAGGTTGCTTTCCGGCGATGGTTCAAGCGCTGACGCCATAGAGATGGCCCACGACGTCTTTGGCGAAAATGTATGGAACAGTGTTGAAATGGGTTAGTAAAATGATTGAGTCACCGGAAATTACAGTCATAAGTCTGAATAGAGCGGTCGGAAGGCGAGCGTCTATCGAGCGTCAGTTTTCCGAACTGAATCTGCCTTTCAGCTTTTTCGATGCGCTGGATGGAAAGCAGGGGTATGAGCTTTTTGTTCGCTATGATGCGGAGAAAGCGCGCCGGATCGGCGAATTCCCGCTCACCCCGGGTCATTTCGGTTGTTATGCGAGCCATTTCCTTGTCTGTGCTGCATGGAAATTTCTCAGATACGGCGAGTGGTGGGCGGAGCCCGTGGACATAGAAATGGACCAGTTCTGGGCAAATGGCGTTGAATGTTATGGTGTTTTAGAGCCTGCCTCACGCATCAGCCGGATTTTCAGTCGGCCATAGATATGGGTGTTGATACCTCCAAGGCGAGACGAGGATTAATGCGTCTTCGCTGGCGCTGGTATCTCCTGAAAGGCAAGGTCGCCCGGGAAATCCATAATTTCAGGTTTAAGACGAGAATGAAAAAAGCTTAAATCAATTTTTAAACTTTGGATGGCATCAGAGTAGGGATTTCCGGGAGTCGATGTTTGAATAAAATTCCGAAAGTGTTTCATTTTATCTGGGTGGGTGATGAGGAAAAGCGCCCAGACGCCTGCTTCGAAACATGGCGTAGGCTGAATCCTGACTTCGATTTGAAAATCTGGGGAAACAGGGAGTATGAGGAGCGGGAATGGAGAACCAAGCGCCACATGGAAGCAATGTGGAACACTGGACAATTGTTTGGTGTCGCTGACCTGATGCGTTGGGAAATCCTCTTGCAGGAGGGCGGGTTCGCGTTGGATGCTGACTCGATTGCGATTGAGCCGCTACCAGATTGGCTGTTCGATTGCACAGCTTTTGCGTGCTGGGAAAATGAGCTCAACTCGCCGGGCTTGATCGCTAACGGGTATTTTGGGTGTGCTCCGGGAGATCGGCTCGTCAGTCATCTGGTTACCAGCATGGAAGCTAAAAAACATCTGGCAACGAGATTTGTCTGGTACAAGTTTCGCAGAAAAACAGTGGCGGCATGGAAGACCGTTGGTCCGAGGCCTCTTACTGAAGCTTTTCACGCTCTTGGCTACGGTGAATTGACGCTGCTGCCTAGCCATTTTTTCTGCCCGCGGCACCTGACTGACAATACCTACCCGGGATCCGGTCCGGTCTACTGCGATCAGTTATTTGCGAGCAGTCGCCCCAATGGATACGGAGAGCTGAGCTTGCATGAAAACAGTGCTGAGTCGCTTACAAGGATGGCGAGAGAGCGACTGAGTCGATGATAGGCATTGATGTTCTTAGGTCGATACGATGATGAAATAGTATACTCAGTCGGATCTATTTTGCGCGCTTAGGCGCCGCAGGAAGGTTTCTAGCTTCGCCAGTTTACGCAAAATCCGATAACGCCTGAGCGGGTCATAAATCCAGGGTGATTTCAGACCTTCCACGGTAACGTCGAGGTAGTCCTCGGCAATCGGAACCTGGCCTGTTGGGCGGGTTCGCAGCGTTCGAACCCTACTGTCATCCATTATTCCGAATGGATACAACCCTGCTTTATTGACGATTTCCGCCAGCATGAACGTAAAGCTCTTCTTTTTGTTGCGGTAGGCTGGTGGGTTTGGCAACCACATGGCGAAGGGCGCGTACAAATAGCCCATTTCGAGGAAGTTCTCCTTCGCCTGTTGTTCATTCTCGAATTCGCCGGGGACAAATTTCCAGTTCACTGCTTTAAGACGATCACTCCGGGTCACCGAAATGTCGGAGTAGTAGACTCCAGCTACCTGTTTGCGGCTGCGGTGTTCGCAAACGTATACCCCCCGGTCTTCATAATAGACAAAGCGATCCAGGGTTCGTTGTCGGGTAATGCGTTTCTGGAAAACAGGGGCTAGGAAGCCGCCATTCGGAAATTTTTCGAAGTAACCCTCCATGAACTGGAGATCCTGCTCGTCAATCTCTCTGACCAGCTGGGTGTCGTCCTGCAGAAAGCAGATCAGGCAGTCGTCCTCGACGGACTCAATGGCTCTTTGCATGTTGGTGTAGAGGGCGCCGTGCTGATCCCCGGAACCCTTGTCATCACGTCTTCTCACCTCGTGCCGCGTTTCAATGTCCCGGAGAATCTGCTGGGTTTCCGAATCGTCGCTGGCATCGTCATAGACAATTACCTGGTGGCCGGGAGCGCAGGTCTCGATGGACTCAATGCAATTTTTCAGATGAGGGCCACGGTTGTACGAAAACACGAAGAAAATCAATTGTGGCCTCCTGCGGCCTGGTGCTGAAGATGCTGCTCAATGCCATGCTCGGTGCGGATAATGCCTTCCTTGTCGACTTTTATTCGGTGCTGCCTGTTCGCTTCGACAATGCGAGGTTCAACATACCCGCGAGCATGGTCAAGATGAACCACAATGGCATTATATCGAACGTGTTTCGGTTTGACGCCCAGATTGGCAAGCCGCACCCCGAACTCCCTGTCCTCGCCGCCATAAGCCATGGTTTCATCAAAGCCATTGACGGCCAGAACATCTTTTTTCCACGCGGAACCGTTGGAGCCCTTGAACCGGCAACGGGTTGGCGTCAGCGTGTTGAACAGCCGGGCCTGCCAGCGGTTGGCTGTCAGTTTACTGTTCTTGTAGCTGGATTTCAGGCCGTGGGCTTTCAGCCAGGGCAGTTCAAAGCATCGGCCGGAGATAATGTCGTCGCGGGTTATGGCTTCGCTGGTGACCATGGGGAGCTTGTGGTAGCCGCCGGACAGGTAACGACCGGGCTCGGCCTCGGAGGCATGCACCTCAAGAAAGTCGCCTCTTGGGATACAGTCGCCGTCGGTGAAAACCAGATACTCCGATTCAGATTCCAGAACCGCCAAATTGAGAATACGGCACTTCCGGAAGCCGTCGTCTTCCTGCCACACATGCTTTATCGGCAGACCGGTTGCCTCCCGCATACGATCAATACACTGGCGTGTTTCGCCCGTTGATCCGTCATCGGCAATGGTCAGCTCGAAATCCTTGTGGGTCTGCACGCTGTAACCCCAGAGTACCTTCTCAAGCCACTCCGGAGAGTTGTAGGTGCTGATAATGACGGAAAGCTTCATAAATCCGGGCCTGAGTGTGTCGGACACCAATTATTGATAAAACCGGGACAGTTCCTCAAGCACCTTCAGTGTCAGCGAAGGCTTGAGTTGGTAGTCTTTCACCGTTTCCAGTTCATGGTTTACGACATCCACGTTGCCGGAGGCATGGGTGACCACTTTCAGGTCGTTGGTCAGGAGAGCGTAGTCCATATAGCTGTGGGCGATGCTCCAGTTCCGCTCCCGCGAAGTGAAAAGCCCGTTGCCCGTAGCGTAGTATTCCGTGGGTGTGGCGCTGCAGCCTAGCGCACCGTTCATTAGAGTAGGCGCTATGTCGAAGTTTTCAGTCCGGTAGTCAATACGCTGTGATTCTTTGCCAGGCCAGTGAACCACCATCGGTACCCGTAGCTGGTACCGGCCGAAGTTGCTGCCGTGGCCCCAGTAATTCATCCCGTATTCATTGAATTCCTGGCCGTGATCGCCGGTAATCATCACGATGGTGCTGTCGAGCAGCGCTTTCTCGCGCAAATCCTCAAGAACCCGGCCCACCTGGTTATCAACGAGGTGCAGGGTGGATTTGTAGTTATTCTTCATCAGTTCCGGATTGAAATCCGGGCCCAGTTCCAGCTTGTTGACCGTTTCCCAGAAAGGCTGGAATTTGACCGGATAATCCTCGGGCACCTCATGATTATGAGGTGTGTCGTAAAACAGGAATCCGAAAAAAGGCTGTTGCCGGTTCGGTTCGCTGCTGGTAAAGGCGAGCCAGTCATCGGTAATCCGGATATCCCGGTCCCAGGGTTGTGCGCCGGGGGTCTCAAGCCGCAGATCGCGAATGCTGGAGAACACGTTCTGGTCAAACGCCGGGCTGACCAGTGTGGCCGAGCCGAGCACCTTGGTCTGGTAGCCCAGTTCCTGCATGCGGCTGATGGTTACCGGCGGCTTTTTTGCGGCAGTGAATGCATCCCAGTAGCTGGCGGGCAGGGAATAGAACAGGGTAAACACGCCGGGCTTGGTGGCGTTGCCGTTGCTGTAGTGTTTTTCGAAAATCAGATTGCTCTGGGCAAACTCATGGATATTGGGCATCCAGCGTGGGTCCAGCATGTCCCAGCGAGCGCCATCGATCACGATCATCAGCACATTCAGCTTTCGATCCGGTTCAGTGCACTGCAAGGGCTTGGTGGGGTAGTTCAGCTGACTGCCCTGGTTAACATTGCCCAGCGCCTGCGCGGCCTGGTTGTCCCGGACTTTCTGTGGGTCCACCAGGCCGTACTCATTCATGAACCGCTTGGCGGTGGCCGCGTAGTACAGTGGCACGTGGCGAGTGATCCCGGTAATCCGGGTGTCGTAGTTTGCGTCGGCCCAGGCGTGCCAGCCATGGGCGCCAAGCTGAAGGCCAAACATCAGCACAAAGCCGGCGCCCAGCCAGCGGGCACGGGGGCGCCGGCGCCAGAGCAGGGTGGCGATAACCGCTTCGATTACCAGGATGCCGGTGAAAATTCCGAAGGCCGTGGCCCAGAGTTGCCAGGAGAAGGAGAAAATCTCGGTTCCGCCTCCGAGTGCCAGCTCCAGTACGAAGGCGGACAGGTGAAAACGGTAAAGCGAATAAGCAACCGTGTCGATGGCCAGGAGCGCGATGCCGATACTGGCATAGAGCACGGCCAGTGCCGAGAGTGTCCGCCTGGCGGGCAGCAGTATTGCGAGAATCAGAAGAGGAAGGCCACCCAGCCAGGCCAGGAGGGCAAACTGCCCGGGATAGAGTACGCTGACATAGGCTGCGGTTTCGCCATCCGGGATGCTCATCCAGGGCAGATAGCGAAGGCCCACCAGGAGTGCGAAAAGGCCGTTGGCAAAGATCAACCAGGAGGCCCAGGCCGTTCTCTGGCCAATGGAAGTTTTACTGCGGTTCATGGATGAGGGTTCCTGTCGCCGGGCAGGGGCTTCAGCGCCCCGAAAAAACACGGAGTTTACCCTGTGATGACCGGACAGTGAAATCCGTGCTTTCCGCGGTGGCGGGCTAGTGCTCCCGGTATCCGGGAGCACGTTTTGGAAGCGTGGTCAGGTTCTGCCGTACATGTCCTTGAGCCGGACGATGTCATCTTCACCGAGGTAGGAGCCGGACTGGACTTCAATCAACTCCAGGTTGATGACTCCGGGATTCTCCAGTGAATGGACCTGGCCAATCGGAATGTAGGTGGACTGGTTCTCGGTTACCAGATAGGTTTTCTCGCCATTGGTCACCCGCGCCGTCCCGCTCACCACGATCCAGTGCTCGGCCCGGTGGTGGTGCATCTGTACGGACAGCTTCGCGCCGGGTTTCACGGTGATGCGCTTCACCTGATACCGGTTGCCGTTATCGATGGAGTCATAAACGCCCCAGGGGCGATAGACTTCCCGGTGGTTCATGTGCTCGTGCCGGCCGTCTCCCTTGATGCGTTCCACCACTTTCTTGACGTCCTGAACCTTGTCCTTGTGGGCAACCAGCAGGGCATCCTTGGTCTCGATGATCACCAGGTCCTTGACTCCCACTGTCGCCACCAGCCGGCTGTCCGCGCGCACCAGGGTCCTCTCGGTATCCTGAGCGATCACATCGCCGGTGAAGGTGTTGTCGTTCTGGTCTTTATCGGAGACATCCCAGAGTGCGGACCAGGAGCCGATATCGCTCCAGCCTGCGTCGAGGGAGACCACGGCGGCGTTGTCGGTTTTCTCCATCACCGCGTAATCGACCGAGTCTTCCGGGCACTCGGCAAAGATGCTCTCGTTGATGCGGGTAAAGTGGAGATCCTCGCTGGCGCCATCAAAAGCCGCCTGGCAGATGGCAAGGATGTCGGGGCGGTGTTTTTCCAGCTCCGCCAGATATTGGCGGGCACCGAACATGAACATGCCGCTGTTCCAGAGATAATCGCCGGACGAAAGGTACTCGTCGGCGGTTTTCTGGTCGGGCTTTTCAACAAACCGGTTCACTCGGTAACTGCCCTCAGCGAGCTCGGGGCCACGTTGAATGTACCCATACCCGGTCTCCGCATGGCCCGGAACGATGCCGAAGGTGACCAGTTTGCCTTCTTTTGCGAGCGGGACGGCCCTGGTAATCCCGTTCTGGAAGGCAGGAACATCCTGAATCAGGTGGTCGGCGGCCAGTACCAGCATGAGGGGATCATCGGCGCCCTCACCGGTTGCCTTGGCCAGCTGCAGGGCAGCAAGTGCGATAGCGGGTGCGGTGTTGCGACCGCACGGTTCGAGGATAATGCGGGCATCTTCATAGCCCGACTGGCGCATCTGTTCGGCCGCCAGAAAACGGTGCTCTTCGTTGCAGATCAGCAGCGGGTCTGCTGACTCCAGTCCGTCCAGTCGCGCGACGGTCAGTTGCAGCATGGACTGGTGATCATCCGTCAGCCTCAGGAACTGCTTCGGATTCAGTTGCCTGGACAAAGGCCATAGACGAGAGCCGGTACCTCCGGCCATGATGACGGGGTGGATCATGTTCTGCTCCGCATTTGCATATTTGTAACCGGCTCGATGGTACCATAACGGCCGTTTATGGAAGCATAGTTTCCGGGCATGAAGCAGGAGAAAACAAAGGTTTGGCCGATATTCTGATTGTCAGAGATGGCAAGGCGGGACACGAGAATCAGTCCATGGGTCTCGCGGAGGCCCTGGTGCGCTTTCGCCCGGAGTTGGCTGTTCGGCAGGTGGCACCCATGTCGCGGTCCCGGGCGCTATTATCCATGTTGTCCGGGAGGTGTGAAGGGGTGGGGAGCAAGCCGGCGCTGGTCATAGGCGCAGGGCACGCTACCCATCTCACGTTGCTGGCCCTCAGGCGGTGCTGGCGTGTGCCGGTGATTGTGCTTATGCGGCCGAGCCTGCCGTTATGCCTGTTTGATCTCTGCCTGATTCCGGAACATGATCGCCCTCCGGAACGCAAAAACGTTATTGCGACCAGGGGAGCGCTGAATCGTATCCGGCCCGGGGCCAGCAAGTCGGAGGAAGGGCTGATTCTGATCGGAGGCCCCTCCAGAAATAGCGGTTGGAACGAGGAGCTTCTTGTAAGACAGCTGAATGAGGTGGTCAGGCGTACTCCCGGGCCCTGGGTGTTGACGACGTCGCGCCGTACTCCGGTTTCGACTGTCGGAAAATTGCAATCCCTTGAGGGTGTCGAAGTGGTTCCGGCCGAGCAGACCGCGCGAGACTGGCTACCCGCGAAAATGGCAACGGCTCAACAATGCTGGGTTACCGAGGACAGTGTCTCCATGATTTATGAAGCACTCAGTGGCGGTTGTGCAGTGGGTGTTCTGGAGGTTCCCTGGAAACGTGAGGGGCGGCTGTTACGGGGGGTGAATGCACTCAAGGAGCAGGGGGTGCTGACGCCGTTCGACCACTGGTCCGGCAAAACGCTTCCCGCTCCCCAACAAAGATTTGATGAGGCCGGGCGATGCGCTGAAGCGGTGCTTGACAGGGGATGGATATGACCTTGGTAATGAATGGAGCAGCGGGTTACCGCGGGGGAAACAGGTACCTATGAAGGTTGTTCAGGTTCTGCCCTCATTGGATGGCGGTGGCGTGGAGCGCGGCACGCTGGAAGTCGCCAAAGGGCTGGTGGATGCCGGCCACGAATCGATTGTCGTTTCCGCCGGGGGACGAATGGTTGCCCAGCTGGAAACTGAGGGCAGCCGTCATGTGGCCTGGGATCTGGGCCGGAAATCGCCACTGACATTTCGTCACGTCGGGGGCCTCCGGCGCTGGCTGCGGCGCGAGAAGCCGGACATTCTGCATCTGCGTTCCCGACTGCCGGCCTGGGTGTGCTGGTTTGCCTGGAACGGCCTGCCCGAACGTGAGCGTCCGCATCTGGTCACAACGGTGCATGGTCTTTATTCCGTCAGCCGCTACAGCGCCATCATGTGCCGGGGTGAGCGTGTTATTGCGGTATCCGGGACCGTGCGGGATTACATCCACGAGAATTACCCCCAAACCGATATGGACAAGATCAGGCTCATCTACCGTGGTGTGAATCCGGAGGAATTTCCCTACGGTTATCGACCCTCCGGTGAATGGCTGGCCCGGTGGTACCAGATGTATCCGCGGTTACAGAGCCAGAAAGTGCTCACGCTACCGGGGCGTTTGACGCGGCTGAAGGGCCACCATGACTTCATTGATCTGATCAAACGGCTTCGCGGTTCCGGATTGCCGGTGCAGGGGCTGATCGTGGGCGGTGAGGATCCGAAGCGGAAAGCCTATGCCAGGGAACTTCGTGAGCGGATTGCCCGGGAAGGATTGGGGGAGTACATACTGCTGACCGGTGCCCGGCAGGATATCCGGGAGGTCTTCGCCGTCTCCGACCTGGTACTGTCACTGTCGACCAAGCCAGAATCCTTTGGCCGCACCGTGGTGGAGGCACTGACCATGGGCGTTCCGGTCATCGGTTATGATCATGGTGGTGTGGGGGAGGTGCTCGGTCAGCTCTATCCCCGGGGTCTCGTGCCCATGTCGGATGTCACCGCTCTCGATCAGGCGGTCAGAGCCAGCCTGGATTCGGCTCAACCCCGGCCACACAACGATCGTTTTTTGCTGGGTGATATGATTGAGCAGACATTGGCCTGCTACCGGGAGCTGACGCAATGATCTGGGCTGCAATTATTCCGGGGTTGCTGGCACTGCTGGTCTTCAGTAAGCGCTACGCCTGGTGGCGGCCAGCGGTGAGTCTGGAGCATCCCCGAATCCTGATGTATCACATGGTCAGCGAGCACCGCCCGGGCGCCAAGTTCAACAAATTGCGGGTCCCGCCAAAAGCATTTGACCGGCAGATACGCTGGCTTAAAGAGAATGGCTGGAATTTTGCCCTGATGTCGGAACTGGCGGCGCCGGAAAAACTGCCGCCAAAAACCGTCTTTCTGACCTTCGACGACGGTTATGCCGATAATTACCTTCACGCGCATCCCGTACTACAGAAATACGGGGCGAGGGCAACCCTGTACCTGGTTGTCGACCGGTTCAATCGGGACTGGTCAACGGCCAAAAAGGCGCACCACAACAGCGGTGAGCTGAAAGACGAGCCCAAGCTGAGTGATGACCAGGTGTCGGAAATGCTGGCCAGTGGCTGCTGGGAACTGGGTGGCCATACCCTGACCCATGCCAACCTGGCCCGTCTGGATAAAGCGCAGAAGCTCGCAGAAATCGCGGACTGCCGTGAGAAGCTGGAGTCGGGCTTCGGGGGGCGTGTATCCAGTTTCGCCTACCCATTCGGGATCTATGACAGCACCGACGTAAGCCTCGCCGAAACGGCCGGGTTCGACACCGCAGTGACCACCGTGGAAGGGATTGATACCGATCCCGGCGCGCGTCGCTTTGAGCTGCGCCGGGTCAAGGTCTCCGGCAAGGACAATCAGCTGGCATTCCGTCTTCGGATGCGAACAGGCAGAAGAGGTTAGGGAATGAAGGTCTGTCAGATCATGGCCGGAGACGAAGAAGGCGGCCTGGAGAATCATTTTGTCGAGTTGTGCAACGGCCTGGTGGATCTGGTCGACGAGCTGGTGGTCATCGCCCATGAGAAATACCGGGAGCGTTTTCGCCCTGACATCCGGTTTCTGGCCCTGGACCTGAGTGGCAAAAGGCGCAACCCGTGGCTGTTGTATCGTCTGGCGTCTCTGATCCGGAAGGAGAAACCGGATATCATCCACGCTCAGGCCTCCAAGGCGGTCGATATGCTGGCACGCATTCGTGCCTTTGTGCCCGGCTATCGTTTAGGGACTCTCCATGGCCGAAAGAAAAATCTGGGTATGTTTGCCCGAATGAATACGGTGATCGGTGTCAGCCGGGGGGTCGTTGAAGGGCTGAAGCATCCGGATGTTCGGGTGGTTTATAATGGCATCCGCCCTTATACCGGCAAATCGTATGATCATAATGAGCTGGCTGGCCAGTTCGGGCTGAATCCGGATCTCAGCGTGACACTGGCAATAGGGCGTTTGGCACCCGTTAAGGCCTTCGACAACTTGATCAAGGCCTGGCACCCGGCGCTCGGTTATCTGCTGATTGTTGGCGACGGGCCTGAGCGGGCCTCGCTTGAAGCGCTGATCAATGCACGGGGGCTGCAGCGAAACGTCATTCTGACCGGTTTTCGTGACGATGTTCGGGCATTGATGCCCACTGCAGATCTGCTGGTTTTTTCATCCCACCGTGAGGGTTTCAGTTACGTGTTGGCGGAGTCGCTGCTAACTCGGCTCCCGGTTCTGTCAACGGCGGTACCCGGTGCCATCGAGGTCCTGCCTCCCCGCTATCTGGTGCCGGTCAATGATGTGCCGGCGTTGCGTCAGGCTCTGGAGCGGGTGCTGGCAGCCCCTGATACCGCGCGCACAGACCAGGCAGCAGTTTTTGACTGGGCCCGGGAAGCTCTCACCATTGATCGAATGCTGGCGGACACGCTGGCGATCTACAACGATGTCACCCGGAACCGAATGGGCGCCTGATATGCCTGCACCGCAGACACTGAATATCCTGTTGCTGTCCGACAGCTTGCCTGGCCACGTCAATCAGTCACGAGGGCTGATCAATTGGCTTTCCCGTCGTTATAGCTGCATCGTCAGCGAATTCGACATTTCGCTTCGGTTGAGACCCCTTGCCCGTATCATGCTGCCGCATCTGCTGCATGAAAGCCGGTTCGGAGCGGCTATAACCCCGTATTTTTACCGCAAGGACTCACCTTTGCCCCAGGCTCCGGATCTGATTGTGTCGGCGGGGGGCAATACCTCGTTCCTGAATGTGGCGCTGGCCCGCCACTGGCAGGTTCCGAATGTTTTCCTGGGGTCCAAACGCCGTCTGCGTTCGGATGATTTTGCAGCTCACCTCACACTGGAACCCACGGGCGAACCCCATAACATTGTCATGATGCTCGCGCCCACACTGATCGACCCCCAACAACTGGAGAGTAAGGGCGATGAATTTCGTCTATCGCTTGGCCTTGCGGCTGATGAAAAGCTGAATATGCTGGCGATAGGCGGCGATGGCGCGGGCTACCACTATGATGACAAATCAGTGCAAGACCTGGCTCAAATGATGGCCCGGGAGCACCAGCGTAGCGGCAGGCGCTGGTTGTTGACCACTTCCCGTCGGACCGGAAAGGCGCTTGAGCAGCAGCTGAAACAAACGGTTCCTTCCGAACTGCTGGCGGACAGTGTCTGGTGGTCCGAAGAGCCGCGCAAGGTCATGGCGGCGTATATGGGTGCTGCTGAGCAGCTGTTCATTACCGCCGACAGCATGTCGATGATTGCAGAGGCGATTGCCAGTACCCGGCCAACAGTGATTCTGCAGCCGGAAGGGGCGCGGCCGGAGGCGCGGTACCAGGATGCCCTCCAACGTTATGAACGTTCCGGACTGTGTCGCCTGGCTGTGCTCGGACACCCATTTGACTCGGCGCCTGTGAGCTCCGGGGCGGTTGCCCGGGCGAGGGAGGCATTGCTTGATAAACTGGCAGACCGGCTGGGTTTACCTGCCAGCTCTTGACCACAGGCACTTCAACCTCGCCAGGTAGCATCGGGCGATTGCCTTGCTGAGCGGCCGATACCGGGCCGCTTGGAGGTAGTACCCTGCGGCCCATTGATAATGCCTGGTCATTTCAAGATGGCGCCCCGCGCGGTACCAGGCTTTCCAGAGCGCCCAATCCACCCCTCGATGGTATCGGTCATCCGATTTCGCCAAGTGGCCGATACCTTCATCCAGAAGCCTCGCATAGGCAAGCCTGGAGTTCTGATGCGGCCGGTCAGACAGTTGTTTGGCACCGGTTTGCTGTTTCCCGGTATTCCGTACGAAGTTTCTGTAGACCACAGGGTAACCCGGAATCCGGCACCAGCGCCCCATCGTGGAGACAATCATGAAAAGCAGCTTATCTTCGGCATATTTCAGTCGATGATCGAAGCCGCCGGCAGCCAGCAGAATATCGCGACGAATCATGGTTGCCGGGGTGAGAGGGCCGATGAAGCGAAAGGCTGTCGGCCCGACAATCCGGCCGGAGATCAGCTCCGGGGAAAATACGTAGGCACGACTAGAAAGCAGAGAACCATCCTCCGCGTAAAATCGTTCCTCCAGTTCGTTGCTGGCGGCAATGGCATCAGGGTGCTGCAGAATGGCTTCAACGAGCCGGTATAAATGTTCGGGGTGCCAGACATCGTCCGAATCCAGAAGTGCAACCCAGTTGCACCCTTCGGCTTCTTGTATGCCGCGATTGCGGGCCGCTCCCGGGCCAGAATTCGATTGATAGATGTAGCGCAGTTCAAACGCCAGGTCTTGTGACCCTAGCCATTCCTCAACAACTTGTTGTGTGCCGTCACTGGAGCCGTCATCCACCAGGATCACTCTGTCAGGTGGCAAGGTTTGATTTACCACGGACTCGAGAGAGTCCAGAATCAGATGCTTGCGGTTATAGCTTGGTATGACGACGGCAATGCCACCAACGGTTGCGCTTGTTCTCTGCAAAGCTGTTTCTCCTGAAATGTTGACCGGTACAGCTATTCTGGCTGGGGTTAGGCTCACGGTTGGCGGGCGTGGTTTTCAAGAATGGCCTCTAATGCCAGCTCGAGTCGTTCTCCCACCACTTCTGGCACATAGCGCTGTTTGAGTGTCTGGAAGCCCTGGTGACGTAAATGCATTGCTTCAGACCTGTTCGCAATAAGGCGCTCAATGGCCGCCGCGAGGGCTTTTGGATCGTCTACGGGGCAGACTAAAGCCTCCTCGCCGTCTCGGCATATTTCCGAAGGTCCCTCGGCTTTCGTCACCACCAGCGGGATGCCGTAGTTGAACGCTTCCAGGATAATCAGACCAAATGGCTCATGGCGGGACGGAACGCAGAGTATGTCAATTTGGTCAAAAAGCGTCTCACTGTTGGGTAACCAGCCGGGCATGGAAATCCGGTCGTCGAGGTTCAGATGCAGAATCTGGCGTTGCAGTACCTCCCGCTCAGTTCCGTCACCCGCCAGGGTCGCCGTGAACGGAACGCCTTTATCCCGAAGCAGCCCCAGTGCGGCGATGAACAGGTCGAAACCCTTGTATTGTACAAAGCGGCCGATGGCGCCCAAATGAACCGGTTGCTGGTAAGGCCTTTCTGGTGGTAGGTACGCCTGGCTGTCGGGCAACATATTGGGCACCAGAAAATGCGGCTTGCCTGTAGCGCCCTCGGCCTTTAGCCGTTCTTCGATGCAGTGGGTGATATTGATGAAAGCATCAGCCTTTACGCAGCGCTTTGGGTTGAGGCTGTGCATAACGCAGACAACGGGCACACGACCACGGGCGGCGCGCTTCATCAGTGCGATCGAGCGTGAGCAGTGGGCGATAACCAGGTCGGCTTCAGTCCGATGCAGTAGCCCCAACGCCTTGACCGTTGCTACTGGATCGAAATGGCCATGGTTGTTGAGGTAGACCAGATCGCCGGATATTGTCAGCCCGTTTTTCTCCCGTTCCCGCTTGTGGATTACGGTTGTGACGTCGTGGCCGCGTTCGGTGAGTACTTGGGCATAATCCAGTAAGACTTTCCAGCGTCCACCGACCGCATCGCCGAGCACTATATTCAGTATTCGCATTTTGTACCCTGGATTTTGCTGTGGTGCGTGGAGCGGGCGTTGGGTTCTCCCGCTACTTTTTGTGAGTTCTGCTATTGCCGCTCGGTGTTTTCAGCCTTTCTTCTGCCGTATTCAGTAAAAACCTGGATCGTCCGGATCCGGCCGGGTCTTAAACCGCCGATGCATCCAAAGGTACTGGTCGGGAGCCTTGCGGATCTCCTGCTCGATGAGGGCGTTGATGCGGGAGGCATCCTTCATATCATTGCCACTCGGGAAATTGTCCAACGGCTCATGGAAATAGATGTCGTAGCCCGGCTTGTCCGCCCGGCGGAAATGGCTGAACGGGACCACCTTGCAGCCGCTGCGTTCGGCGATGCGTGATGCCGCAGTGATGGTGCCGGCAGGAATGCCGAAGAAGGGCGCGAAGACGATGTCCTTGCGACCGTAATCCTGGTCGGTGGCGTACCACACCGCATGATTTTTTTTCAGGCTGCGGAACAGGCCGCGAAGGTCTCTTGCACCGAGCACGGCGTCGTAACGTCGGCCCCGGGCACGGGTCATGACCGCGTTCATCAGCGGATTGTTGTGGTCCCGCTGCATAACATCGGCTTTGATGTATTCAGTCACCAGGCTCCCCCCCAGATCCAGGGTGCTGTAATGACCGCCCAGCAACAGTACACCTTGACCGGCTTCCAAAGCCTTTTCGAAATGCTCAATGCCGTGGATGCGGGTGATCCCGGTGAGTTTTGTCGAATCCCTGAACCACGCAATGCCCAGTTCCAGCAGGCCGATCCCGTTAGCGATGAAGGCCTTTCGCACCAGGGATGCCTGTTGCGCTTCTGTCAGTTCCGGAAAACACAGCCCGATATTCACTTCCGTGATGTGGCGGCGGCGTCTGGCAACTTTGAGGGCGAGGAGTCCGGCAAGCCGGCCCAGCCACCACTGTAGCCGGATGGGCAATTGGGCTACCAGCCACATCAGGCCGATGCCCAGCCAGGTGGGCCACCAGCGGGGATGAAGGTAGGCGGAATAATCGGTATTGCGTGGCCGTTTGGGGTACTTCTTTTTCAAAACGGGTAACCTTGCCTCAACAATGGTGTAGAAGGGCCGGTTTTCGGCCCTTGCCGATTTTTGCGCTATGATAACGCACTTTTGCCGGGAGTCCTGCGTGTTCCAGTTTCTCTATTCCCAGCTCATTCGTCTGATCCTGCCTTTGCTCCTGCTACGGCTTTGGTGGCAGGGCCGCAAGGCGCCGGCCCTGCGTCGCAATCTTGGCCATCGTATCGGAATGGTACCGCGGATTCCCGGAGCCGTTGTCTGGGTTCATGCGGTGTCTGTGGGCGAAACCATCGCTGCGGCTCCCATGGTGCGGCGCCTTTTGGCCCGGGACCCGGATGTCACTGTCCTGATGACGGCCATGACCGACACGGGATTGGCCCAGGCCCGTAAAATGTTCGGTGACCGGGTCCGCTATGCCTATGCGCCTTACGATACTCCCGGTTCCATCCGCCGGTTTCTTAATCGGGCTCGCCCCCGGATTCTGGTCATCATGGAAACCGAGATCTGGCCCAACATGATCCGCCAGAGCCGTTCCCGGGGGGTTCCGGTGTTCCTGATCAATGCCCGGTTGTCCGAACGCTCAGCACGGGGCTATGAGCAAATCCGGAGCCTTGTCGCTCCCATCATGCAGAGCATAAGCTGGGTTGCGGCGCAGGCGGAAAAAGACGCCGAACGTTTCCGGCGTATCGGGGTCGCGCCCGAGAAAGTTGCCGTCACCGGTAGCGTGAAATTTGATGTCGATATTCCGGACGATGTCAGGGCAGCGGCGCAGGCGCTTCGGCAAAGCCTGGCCGGCCGGCCCGTCTGGATCGCTGGCAGCACACATGATGGCGAAGATAGGCAGCTGCTGGCGGCGCATCGGAGAGTGCTGCAAAAACACCCTGATGCATTGCTCATTCTGGTACCCCGCCATCCAGAGCGCTTTGATTCGGTGGCGGATAAAACGGTACGCGAGGGACTTGTCCTGGCCCGCCGTTCACGGAGTGAGGCCCCGGAGGGCGCCCAGGTTTACCTCGGGGACACCATGGGCGAACTGATGATGCTTTATGGCGTAGGTGATATGGCCTTTGTGGGTGGCTCCCTCATTGAGCGCGGCGGACACAACCCTCTGGAACCGGCAGGCTGGGGAATTCCGGTATTCTCCGGGCCGCACATCTTCAATTTCGAAACCATTTACCAGAGTTTGCTGGATGGCAATGGCGTCAAGCTGGTTGCTGATGCGGACGAACTGGCGGCTCACCTGTCATCGCTGTTCAGCAATCACCGGGAGCGGGAAACCATTGGTCGGCGGGCACTGGAGGTGGTCAACAACAACCGGGGGGCGCTTGACCGGGTTGTCGATGGCATTGTCGAGCGGGTCTGATCCGGGCCGGAAGGACAGCGGGTGAACAATATCACCCGCTTTGCGAGTTCCCCCGGCGACTAGCGGGCCGGGTCCTCGAGTTCGAGGGCTTCCTCAGCCATGGCTTCTATGCCACGGGCCCCTTCGCTGAGCCAGTTGTTCATGGCCAGCAAATCCTGGGGGCTCAGTATTCCCGCTGCCTGCTTCAGCTGCAGGGTGTTGATGACGTAATCATAGCGCGCGTTGGCATAATCCCTCAGTGCCACCTGGTAAGCCCGTTCGGCGTCCAGAACTTCCACAATATTACGGGTGCCAACTTCGTACCCGGCGCGGGTCGCTTCCAGGCCGCTGCGGCGAGACACAATGGTCTGCTTCAGTGCATTGGCGGTTTCAATATTGTTGTTGACTGTCAGGAACAGGCTTCGGGTGTTTACCCGAACGTCGCGCCTGGTGGTTTTCAGATCTTGCTCGGCGGCGATCGCCAATGATCGCTGCTGTCTTACATCGGCCTGGGTGCCTCCGCCGGAGTAGAGCGGCACATTGAGGGAGAGCCCGATAACGCCCTGAACGCCCTCGCTCAGGCTGAAATTCCTGCCTTCAAAATCATTCTTGCTGTAAGAGGCAGAAAGATCCAGGGTCGGTAGATGGCCCGATTTGGCAACCTTCAGATTGGCCTCGCTGGCATTGAGCTCAGACAGGGCTGCCTGTATGGACCAGTTCTGCTGGATGGCTGTTTCCTCCCATGCACTCGGGTTCATCGGTTCAGGCGGTGCAAGCGGGAAGTTTTGCCGAAGGTTTTCCAGATCTTCCGCGTACTCACCGGTAAGTCGCGCCAGTTTTTCCCTGGCCACATTCAGCTGGTTTTTCGCTGCAAGGTGCTGGCTTTTTGCATCATCATAAATGGCACGGGCTTCATAGACTTCGTTGATGGCGATCAGGCCCACATCAAAGCGTTCCTGGGCTTGCTCATACTGTCGTTGAATAGCGGATTCTGTTGCCCGGGCGGTCGTTACGGTAGCCTGTGCCCGAAGCACGTTGAAATAGGCCGTTGAAACGTCCAGCATCAGTTGCTGCTGCGCGAGGTTGTACTGGGCCTCTGCCGCTTCTGACTGGAACTGGCTGGCGTCGAGCTTGAACCAGTCTCCCGCACGAAACAGAGGTTGTGTTAACTGGATGCCGTAATTAAATGATTTGTAGCTATCACTGGTGTTGAAAATGCTCGTTGAGCCCTGGCCGGTGTCAAGGTCGGTGTGGCTCGCCTCTCCGAATGCAGAAACCTGGGGGAGCAGGGCGCTCTTGCTGATATCGATGGCCGCTCGCTGGGCATCCAGCTGCGCCTTGGCGGAGGCAATTCCAGAGTCGTAAGTCAGCGCCTGTTCGTAGGTTTCCATCAGATCCAGGGAAAAAGCAGGTTGGGCTGCCAGCAGGGTGATCAATCCTGGAAGTAAACGTTTTTTCATTGTTGCTCCTGAAAACTGTCTTCCGGCATCCGTCATCTGGACGCAGGTATCGGCAGGTCATCGATTGGACGGCAGGGCTACGCCGACAGCGACCCCAAAGTATTGGTCGGTCATTATGGACAATAATCGCTTCCGTCTCTACACTTAGCATGTTCATGTAGTTTGTGAGCAGATAAAGAGAATTTATCGCGTCTTGACGGGGTGCCGAAGCGTCACAAATCGACGACAGGCTGAGATTGCAGTGCAGAACCCGCGACCTGATCCGGATAATACCGGCGTAGGGATTAAGACCGTATGAATCATGCCCAAACCTGTTAAGGGAAATGTTCGGCATGGCTCCGTCATACGCGACCCGACCACCAGATCAACCGGGAGCAGACGATGACGGACTTACCTTCCTACCTGAGCGACTCCGCAAAAGTAGACGCCGCAGCGATCAAACCATTACCGAGCTCACGCAAGATTTACGTGCAGGGTAGCCGATCCGATCTCCGGGTGCCCATGCGGGAAATTACTGTGGGCGACACGCCCACTGAAATGGGCGGTGAAAAGAATCCGCCGGTAATGGTGTACGACACCTCCGGCCCCTACTCGGATCCAGAGGCTACCATTGACCTGCGCAAGGGACTCAACCCTGTAAGGGCGGCGTGGATTGCCGAGCGCGGTGATGTGGAACAACTGCCCGGGTACTCCTCTGAATTCACCCGCCGCCGCATGAAAGACCCGCAGCTAGATCCCCTGAGGTTTATGGACGAGCGCAAACCTTTGCGGGCCAAACCGGGCCATAACGTTTCCCAGATGCATTACGCCCGTCAGGGCATTATTACCCCGGAAATGGAGTACATTGCCATTCGGGAGAATATGAAACTGCAGGAAGCGCGGGAGCAGGGGCTGTTGAAAGACCAGCATCCCGGCCAGTCCTTCGGCGCCAATCTGCCTCCGGAAATTACGCCGGAGTTTGTCCGTGACGAGGTGGCCCGTGGTCGGGCGATTATCCCGGCGAATATCAACCATCCGGAAATCGAGCCGATGATCATCGGTCGCAACTTCCTGGTGAAGATCAATGGCAATATCGGCAATTCTGCAGTGAGCTCCTCCATCGAAGAGGAAGTGGAGAAGCTGACCTGGGGCATCCGCTGGGGCGCCGACACCATCATGGACCTGTCCACCGGCAAGAACATCCATGAAACCCGGGAGTGGATCATCCGCAACTCTCCGGTGCCCATCGGCACCGTGCCGATTTACCAGGCTCTGGAAAAGGTTGGTGGCGTGGCCGAAGACCTGACCTGGGAAATCTTCCGGGATACGCTGATTGAGCAGGCCGAGCAGGGCGTGGATTACTTCACCATCCACGCCGGCGTGCGCCTGCATCACGTGCCCATGACGGCAAAGCGCACCACCGGCATCGTCTCCCGGGGTGGTTCCATCATGGCCAAGTGGTGCCTGGCCCACCACAAGGAAAGCTTCCTGTACGAGCACTTCGAAGACATCTGCGAGATCATGAAGGCCTACGATGTGTCCTTCAGCCTCGGCGACGGCCTGCGCCCGGGCTCCATTGCCGATGCCAACGACGCGGCCCAGTTCGGCGAGCTCGAAACCCTGGGCGAACTCACCAAGATCGCCTGGAAACACGACGTCCAGTGCATGATCGAAGGCCCCGGCCACGTGCCCATGCACCTCGTGAAAGAGAACATGGACAAGCAGCTGGAATGCTGTGACGAAGCGCCGTTCTACACCTTGGGCCCGCTGATTACGGATATCGCGCCGGGCTATGATCACATCACGTCTGGCATCGGTGCCGCCATGATCGGCTGGTACGGCTGCGCCATGCTCTGCTACGTCACACCCAAGGAGCACCTGGGCCTGCCCAACAAGGACGACGTGAAAACCGGCATCATCACCTACAAGATCGCCGCGCATGCTGCCGATCTGGCCAAGGGTCATCCGGGCGCCCAGGTCCGTGACAACGCCCTGTCCAAGGCCCGCTTCGAGTTCCGCTGGGAAGACCAGTTCAACCTCGGCCTGGACCCGGATACGGCCCGCGCCTATCACGACGAAACCCTGCCGAAGGAGTCCGCCAAGGTGGCTCACTTCTGCTCCATGTGCGGTCCGAAGTTCTGTTCCATGCAGATTTCCCAGGAGGTCCGGGAATATGCGAAGGAGCACGGCCTTGACGAGGTGTCCGCGGTGGATGCCGGCATGCAAGAGAAATCGCGGGAGTTCGTGGAGTCTGGGAGTAAGCTCTATGACAAGGTCTGACGCTGGTGTTTATTTTCTCCTGGCCTGACAGTTTCGGAGTATGAGCCGGGGCGGTAGCCCTGTTCAGAAAACGACTCGAGACGTCCCTGTGCGTCTCGGGCTCCGCCATCCCTGGCTCCGCACGTTTCTGAACAGGGCTACCGCCCCGGCTCAATTCGACTTGGGCAATATCGCCTTGAACTCCCCGCGTCTGTTAGAAATACGCCATGCTCAGATTTTCGTTTATTCGTTTAAAGGAAATCATTTGCGAATTGCAGGTTGCCAGACTGGGTGTGTCGGGACTTTCCTTCCAAAACTGTGCGGAGCCATGGATGGCGGAGCCCAAGCGCCACATGGATGTGCCGCAAGGAGCGTGTTTTGGAAGGAAAGTCCCGACGCACCCGCCACCGAACCAACAGTCTTGGGCCAGAACAGAATCAAAAGTCCAGAGCTTGAAGTCAAACCCAACAAAGGGCTATCGTTCAAAGTCGACTCAGCAACCGGACAAAAGATGACCAAGCCGTTCCAGTTCAAAGCCAACGACGTCAAAGTCGAAAAACGCGAAACCGTCTTCCAGGGCTTCTTCCGCATGGACAAACTCTGGCTGACCCATCCGCGCTTTGATGGCAGGGATATGCCCGTGTTTACCCGGGAGCTCTTTATCCGGGGCGATGCAACCAGCGTGCTTCCCTACGACCCGGTACGGGATGAAGTCGTGCTGCTGGAGCAATTCCGCCTGGGGGCCCTGGGCCGCGACCAGTCGCCCTGGTTGCTGGAATTGGTAGCCGGCATGAACGAAGACGGCGAGAGCCCGGAAGAGGTCGCGCAGCGGGAAGGCCAGGAAGAGGCCGGACTGACTTTTGAACCACTGGAGAAGATCTGCGATTACCTGGTCTCGCCTGGTGGCAGCACCGAGATGATTCACCTCTATTGTGGCCGGGTCAGCACCGAAGAGGCTGGCGGGCTCTATGGCATGGAGCATGAACACGAGGACATCCGTGCCCATGTGGTGTCTTCCGACGACGCCATAGCGATGATCCACGATGGCCGCATCAACAACGCCGCCGCCATTATTGCCCTCCAGTGGCTCGAGCTGAACCGGGCCCGTTTGAAAGAAGGGTGGCAGTGATGGGTGAATGGACCATGAAGCCCAAGCGGTATGTTCCGGATCTGAGGCAGCTTGGCGCCCTGTGTGATGGGAACTACCAGCGGTTGCAGAAATTGAGGCAGCTGGAGGTGGACGGCAAGCCCGTGTGTGAGTTCGAGTTGCACCGGGAAAACCATTATCTGGGGCGGGTCCGGATTCAGGTGCTGCAGACCGCCAGATTCACCGAAACCCTGCTGCTTGAGCAGGTCCACAATTCCGGGCGCTGGCTCAACAACCCGCAGATGACCGTGCGGGTCTACCATGACGCCAACATGGCCGAGGTGATCAGCTGTTACCGTGATCGCCAGATTGCCCCCGTCAACGATTACCCCAATCGCTTCATGCACCACCCGGACGAGAAGGTACAGGTCAACGGGTTCCTTGCTGATTGGCTGGATTACTGTCTGCGGTTTGGTCACCTGCCCATGGAACACGCAGCCTGGTCTGCTGGTGAAGGTGTCGACTGAAACGGCGTTTTCAGGGCATGGGCCAGTACTAAAGTGGTGTGGCTATGACTTACCGGTGTGCCATAGTTGTCAAAAATTGCAATATTTCGCCAAAGTCTGGCCAGAATGTGACTCCGGTTCGATTCGAAAGTGATAAATCCGCGAACCGGCATCGTACACTTGTGCTCAGACCACGTATTGCCAGCGAGTAGATCCAGAACGCCATGACCACGAAGGAACAAGCCCGGCCACTGCGGGTGTTGCAGCTGACTGATCCGCACCTGATGGCGAGTGCCGACGGGGACCTGTTGGGCGTAAAAACCCGGGACAGTCTGCAGGCGGTCATTGCCGAGGTACTGAAGGTGCACGGCCAGCCGGACCTGATCCTGGCCACGGGGGATCTTGCCCAGGACGGGTCGGTGGAAGCCTACCGCGTGTTTGGCGAGAGCCTGAAGGTATTTTCCTGCCCTTCAGTCTGGATTGCCGGTAATCATGATCATGTTGATAACCTGCTGAAAGTTTCCGGCGAGTATGGTGCCCGCGACCGACATGTGATTCAGGGCGGCTGGCAGTTCATCATGCTGGACTCCTCTGTGCCCGGTAAGGTTTTTGGGACTCTGGCCGATTCGGAGCTGGATTTTCTTGCGGAAACCCTTGAGCAACATCCGGGTCTGCCAGCTGTTGTTGCCTTGCATCACCACCCGGTAGATATCGGCTCTGACTGGATGGAAAAAATCGGGCTCACCAACCGGGATGCGTTCTGGCAGGTGGTGGATCGGTTTCCTCAGGTGAAGATTGTTGTGTGGGGCCATATCCACCAGGAGCACGAGCGCGGACGCAATGGTGTGCAACTGATGGCCACACCATCCACCTGTATCCAGTTCACCTCCGGTTCCAGCAAGTTTTCGGTTGAGGATCTGCCTCCGGGATACCGCTGGTTCGAATTCCATGACACCGGGGGCTTCACCACGGAAGTCCGCCGGGCCACCGATTTTCAGTTTGAGCTGGATCAGAGCAGCACCGGCTACTGAATCCCTGCCCGCAGTTGCCTGGCCGCAGCCACCATGCTTTGGAGAGCCGGAATCACTTCCTCCCACTGGCGGGTTTTCAGGCCGCAGTCGGGGTTCACCCACAGCCGCTCTGCCGGTATCCGCTCGGCTGCCTTCAGCATCAACGATCGGATCTGTTGGCTGTCCGGTATGTTGGGTGAGTGGATGTCATAGACCCCAGGGCCGATGTCGTTCGGATACTGGAAACCCCGGAAGGCATCGAGAAGCTCCATGTCCGAGCGGGAGGTTTCGATGGTGATGACGTCCGCGTCCATCCGGGCGATGGCTTCGATTATGTCGTTGAATTCCGAGTAACACATGTGGGTGTGGATCTGGGTTTCGTCGCGAACGCCGTTGGCGGCTATCCGGAATGCTTCGACCGCCCAGTCCAGGTAGTCATTCCAGTCGGATTGCCGCAGTGGCAGGCCTTCCCTCAGCGCCGCCTCGTCAATCTGGATAATGCCGACACCGGCAGCCTCCAGATCCAGTACCTCTTCCCGGATCGCCAGTGCAAGCTGAAGACAGCTTTCGCGGCGAGACTGGTCGTCTCGCACGAAGGACCAGTTGAGAATGGTCACCGGGCCCGTCAGCATACCCTTGAGTGGCCTCTCGGTGAGGGACTGGGCATAACGGATCCATTCAACGGTCATGGCCTTCGGGCGTGAGATGTCGCCGAACAGGATGGGTGGTTTCACGCACCGGGAACCGTAGGACTGGACCCAGCCGAACTGGCTGAAGGCGTAGCCGTCCAACTGTTCGCCGAAATACTCGACCATATCGTTGCGCTCGGCTTCGCCGTGAACAAGAACGTCGAGGCCGAGAGCCTCCTGTTCCGCCACGCACCGGCGTACTTCTGCGCGGATCCGGGCGGTGTAGTCCGCCTCGGTCAGTTTGCCCTTACGGAATTGCAGGCGGGTCTGGCGGATATCACCTGTCTGCGGAAAAGACCCGATGGTGGTCGTGGGAAAACGGGGTAACCCCAATCTCTTTTGTTGCGCCGCGATGCGTTCGGGGTAGGGGCTTCGGCGTTGCCCGAACCCGGGCGTGATCTGCTCCGTACGAGCCCGTACCGAGGGGTTATTCACCCGTTCGGAGGATTTTCGGCTTAGAACCGCCGACGCAGATTCCTCCAGAGTTTTGTCTACAGCTGCTCTGCCATGATTGAGGGCAGTGGCCAGAACATTCAGCTCATCCAGCTTTTGAATGGCGAATGCCAGCCAGTGACGGATTTCCGGGGTCAGCTTCTCTTCGCTGGCGAGATCGACAGGCACATGAAGCAGGGAGCAGGAGGGGGCGAGCCAGAGACGCTCCCCGAGTTTTTCATGAACCGGTTCCAGCCAGTCCAGGGTCTTTTCCAGGTCAGTTCGCCAGATATTGCGACCATTGATGACCCCCAGGGAAAGCTGTTTGTG
>Ga0247720_100219_pt1 | contig 26157 bp, 26 predicted proteins | sample MSEWel2015_12_15_FD_189078 | JGI IMG/M metagenome (GOLD analysis project Ga0247720, IMG submission 189078) | Subsurface sediment microbial communities from gas well in West Virginia, United States - MSEEL Well Study Marcellus 3H_2015_12_15 | ecosystem: Environmental > Terrestrial > Deep...
GGGAGACCCGGTGGGATGCCTCAAATGACACTGGAATACATTTTAAAAGAACACGGCATAAACCCAAAGACAGATTTGACCCTTATCACCAATCTTCAATTTACAGCCACAGCCGGTGCCTTTATGTCCTCTGATGCAGATTATGTGGCATTATTCGAGCCTACGGCTTCTTTAGTCGAAAAGGAAAAGGGAGGATACATCGTTGCATCAGTTGGCGCCTCCAGTCATGAAGTTCCTTATACCACTTTTAATGCAAGAAAAAGCTATATTGAAAAACATCCTGATATAATACAGCGTTTTGTGAATGCAGTATATAAAGGGATGCTATGGGTAGACTCTCACTCCTCTAAAGAAGTAGCGGAAGCAATTAAGCCTTTCTTCCCAGATGCTGATGTAGACCTTATGGCGACAGCAATTGATAGGTACAAAAGTCAAAACACCTGGGGCACCACTCTAAAAATGAAAGCTGAGGACTTTGATTTCCTACAAAATATACTTTTAGATGCAGGTGTAATAAAAGAAAAGGTGGGCTCTCACCTTCTAATCAACAATACTTTCGCTGAAAAAGCTGAAAAAATGATCAAAAAGTAAAGTTTTAAATTGTGCTCAATATGTCCGTCCCATATTGAGCACAACTCCCATTTTATTAACTTCGCATAGAAGGGAGTGTCTTTTATGAATAAAATAATGGTCAGCCTCAAAGACGTATCCTTTAATTATCACACCTTAGAGGATGAAACGGAAGCTTTAAAAAATATTTCTTTTGATGTGTACGAAGGAGAATTTGTAGGGATTATAGGCCCTTCTGGTTGTGGTAAATCTACTCTTCTTTCGATTATTTCCGGCCTTTTAAAGCCTTCTTACGGAAGTATAGAGGTAAATGGAAAAATAGGCTATATGCTTCAAAAAGACCACCTCTTTGAATGGCGAAATATATGGCAAAATGTGCTACTTGGACTTGAAATACAAAAAAGCCTAACAGAAGAATCCAAAAAATACGCAGAAGGTTTGCTTATAAAATACGGCCTTAGAGAGTTTAAAAACTATTATCCCAATCAATTGTCAGGAGGAATGCGGCAAAGAGCCGCTCTCATAAGAACATTGGCTTTAAAACCCGATATACTTTTATTAGATGAAGCTTTTTCTGCTTTAGACTACCAAACAAGACTTGCTATATCCGATGAAGTGTATAAAATTCTTAAATACGAGCAAAAAACTGCGGTCATAGTAACCCACGATATCTCAGAGGCAATTTCTATGTGTGACAGAATTATAGTTCTATCAAATAGGCCTGCCCATGTTAAAAAGATTTATGACATTATTTTAACCTGTGAAGACCGCTCTCCAATAGGGTGCAGAAAAGCCCCTGAGTTTAGAGAATATTTTAATTCTATTTGGAAGGAGTTGAATGTCCATGTATGAAGCAGCAACCCCTTATATTTCAAAAGAGCACAGGGAATTTTTAAAAAAGGTAAAGAGAAAAAACATATTGGTGCGAATCACTCAATTTACAATATTAGTCCTCTTTTTTGCAGCATGGGAAATTGTAGCAAGATACAAAATTGTAGACCCTTTTTTGGTCAGTCAGCCTTCAAGAATGTTAAAAACTATGATGACTTTAAGCCAGAATGGTTATTTTTTTATGCACATATGGGTTACTTTGAGTGAAACGATAATAGGTTTTACTCTTGGCACAATAATTGGCATGATAATCGCTATACTTTTGTGGTGGTCAGACTTTTTGTCAAAAGTTGCAGAACCTTATTTAGTAGTACTCAATAGCCTCCCTAAAATTGCATTGGGTCCTATATTTATAGTTTGGATGGGAAATGGAGAAGCTCCAATAATTACAATGGCTCTCGCTATTTCACTGATAGTCACTATAATCAGCTTACAAACGGGTTTTAAGGAAGTTGACGAAGAAAAAATAAAACTTTTAAAAACCTTTGGTGCCACAAAAATGCAAATACTTACAAAATGTATTCTTCCCGCCAGTGTCCCAACGATTATTTCCGCCATAAAAATAAACATCGGACTTTCCTGGGTGGGAGTAATTACAGGAGAATTCTTAGTTTCTAAGGCAGGTTTGGGATATTTGATTGTCTACGGCGGTCAAATTTTTAAGTTGGATTTAGTAATGACAAGTGTCTTGATCCTCTCAATACTATCTGCCTTGATGTATATTTTTATAGTGTATCTTGAAAAAAAGCTGATAAGGTGGAGATAGAAAACAGTGTTTTTTGTCTTTTTATGTGCTAAAATATGTATTGTAGTACTATAACTGCGGGGTGAAAACTAATGAAAATCGCATTGGCACAAATAAATCCAGTTGTAGGAGATATAAAAGGAAACTTCGAAAAGATAGTAGAGTTTATAAATAGAGCAAAATACCAAAAAGCTGACCTTGTGGTGTTCCCTGAACTAGCTACTGTAGGCTATCCTCCTAAAGACTTTTTGTTTATGCAAGATTTTTTAAAGGCCAATGAAAAATATATAAATGAAATAGTTTTACCTGCTACTTATCAAATTGGAGTAATACTGGGTACTGTAAGTCAAGACACAGAAGGCAACCTTTATAATTCTGCTTTTTTTATTTATGACGGTAAAATAGTCGAGGTTTTTGACAAGACTTTACTTCCCAACTATGACGTGTTTGATGAAAAAAGATATTTCAAACCAGCACAATTAAGAAAGGTAGCTTCTTTTAAAGGAATAAAATTAGGAGTTAATATATGTGAAGATATATGGAAAGATTATGTTTTTGAACCAAATGTAGATTATTCTGTTGATGTTTTAGAAGAGCAATATAAGTTAAAGCCTGATATTTTTATAAATATTTCGGCATCTCCCTATTACCTGGGTAAACAAAACATGAGAGTAGAAATGATAGAGAAAAAGATAAAAAAGTACGCAATTCCTTTTATCTATGTGAATCAAGTTGGTGCAAATGATGAGTTGATATTTGACGGTTCTAGTTTTGTAGTAAATGAAGAGGGCAAAAGAGTGGTACAACTTAAAGCTTTTGAGGAAGACATTAAAATTGTCGATATTGATGAGTTGAAAAATTTTAAAGAGCTCCCCGAAATGAAAGAGGATATATCATGGGTATATAATGCTCTTGTCCTTGGTGTAAGAGATTATTGTAAAAAATCAGGTTTTAAAAAGGCAGTAGTAGGCTTAAGCGGTGGAATAGACTCGGCAGTAGTTTGTGCTATCGCAGTAGAAGCTTTAGGAAAAGAAAATGTTCTTGCCGTCTCAATGCCCTCAAGATACTCCTCTGAAGGGAGTAAAAGTGATGCAAGAATACTGGCTGAAAATTTGGGAATTGAATTTAGAGTAATCCCAATAGAGCCCGTGTTTGAAAGTTATTTATCCGTTTTCAATGGTGATAACAGCGCCATAGGTGACCTGGCAGAAGAAAATATACAAGCAAGAATAAGAGGTAATTATTTAATGTTTATATCAAATAGGGAAGGGCACATTGTTTTAACTACCGGAAATAAATCAGAATTGGCAATGGGATATTGCACTCTTTATGGAGATATGAGTGGAAGCCTTGCACCAATTGCAGATGTCCCTAAGACGATGGTATATGAGCTTGCGAAATATATAAACAGAAAAAAAGAAATAATTCCAATTTCTATAATTGAAAAAGCCCCTTCTGCAGAATTAAGACCTAATCAAAAAGATGAAGATTCATTACCTCCTTATAAGATTTTAGATGAAATACTGAAAATGTATATAGAGGAAAACAGGTCAGTAAAAGAAATAGTAGAAAAGGGATATGATGAAAAATTGGTAAAAGATGTTATAAATAAAGTCAACAGAATAGAGTACAAAAGAAAACAAGCAGCACCTGTACTCAAAGTCACCACCAAAGCCTTTGGAATAGGAAGGCGTATGCCAATTGTTCACAACTTTAAACTATAGCTTTATTTTAGTAACATACGAGGAGGAGATAGCTTGTCAACGCAACTTAAAAGCGACATTGTGCTTATCTTAGTAACTATGGTGTGGGGAACTACATTTATAATAGTCAAAAATGCTATACAGACACTTCCGGTATACAACTTTCTTTTTATACGTTTTTTATTAGCTTTTTTGCTTCTTACAATAATTTTTCATAAAAAATTAAAAACCATTGACAAAAAAACATTGGCTGTTGCTTCGGTAATTGGGGCAATGCTTTTTTTAGGTTATGCCTTTCAGACAATGGGACTTAAATACACTACAGCATCCAAATCAGGGTTTATAAGCGGCTTTAGCGTAGTATTAGTACCAATTTTAGAAGCAGTGTTTCTTAAAAGAAAACCAACCAAGCCTGCAATTGTAGGAATTGTCCTCGCTTTTATGGGACTTATATTGCTTACTACAAACATTGATTTTACTGTTAATATAGGTGATTTTTTGACGCTTTTGTGTGCCTTTTCTTTTGGAATGCAGATTGTTTTAATAGCAAAATATGCCTCCACCTTGGATACATACTTGCTCGCTACTATTCAAATAGGAATAGTTGCACTTTTAAGCGGCATTATAACTTTGTTACTTGAAAAGCCTTTTGTACCTACATCTTTCAATGTATGGGCAGCAATTGTAATAACTGGTGTTTTCGCTACGGCCTTTGCTATTGTTGCACAAAATACAATGCAAGCCTATACTACTGCTACCCATGCCGCTTTGATATTTGCATTAGAACCAGTTTTCGCTGCAATAGCTGCTTTTTTAATTGGGGGTGAAGTAATGTCTTTTAGAGCAATACTAGGTGGAATTTTTATGTTTACCGGTATAGTTCTTTCTGAACTACCTGAAAAAGAAACAGGCAAATAACAAAACCTCCTACTGCTTTTAAATTACCAGTAGGAAGTTCTATATTTACATACGGTGATATTTACTTGCAATGTTGAGCCTCGTTAATGCTCTTTTTAAAGCGGCTTCCGCCAAAAGATGTTCATGTTTACTTCTTCTTTGTCTGAGTTTTTCTTCTGCCCTTTCTTTAGCCGCTTGAGCACGAGCTATATCAATTTCTTCAGGCCACTCCACTGCACTGGACAAAATTGTCACACTATCTCTTTTAACTTCCATAAAGCCACCGGAAATAAAGGCTTCTCGCCACTGGCCATCTTCTTTGATCTGCAAAGTACCTGTACCTATGGCTGCTGTCATGGGGATATGGCCTTTTAAAATACCTATTTGACCAGTGGTTATAGTAACTATTATCTCTTCCACATCCCCTTCATAAAATTTTCTATGAGGAGTTAAAACCTCGAGGTGAAAATTTTTATCCATTCATTCCACCTCATTTCATCTTTTCAGCTTTTTCATAGACTTCGTCAATGTTTCCTACCATGTAAAAAGCGGCTTCTGGAATATCATCCATTTCTCCCTCTACAATCTTTTTAAATCCTCTGATGGTCTCTTTCAGTGGCACGTATTTACCAGGTATTCCAGTAAAAGTTTCTGCTACAAAGAAGGGCTGGGATAAAAATCTCTGTATTTTTCTCGCTCTGTAAACAATGAGTTTGTCTTCGTCTGTCAGCTCTTCCATGCCCAATATGGCGATTATATCCTGTAGTTCTTTATATCTCTCCAAGATTTCTTGTACCTTTCTTGCCACAGAATAATGCTCTTCTCCTACTATATGGGGCTCTAATATGCGGGAAGTAGAATCCAATGGATCAACAGCAGGATATATTCCCATTTCAGCAATACTTCTTGACAAAACAGTTGTCGCATCCAAGTGAGTAAAAGTGGTAGCCGGAGCAGGGTCAGTTAGGTCATCGGCAGGTACATAAACAGCTTGAACTGATGTGATGGAGCCTTTTTTGGTAGAAGTAATTCTCTCTTGCAAAAGCCCCAACTCTGTTGCCAAAGTAGGCTGATATCCAACTGCAGAAGGCATTCTTCCTAAAAGTGCCGAAACTTCTGAACCCGCCTGAACAAATCTAAAGATGTTATCTATAAATAAAAGTACGTCTTGGTGTTCTTCATCTCTGAAATACTCTGCCATTGTAAGCCCTGCAAGAGCTACTCTCATCCTGGCACCCGGTGGCTCATTCATCTGCCCAAATACAAAAGCGGTCTTGTCGAGAACTCCTGATTCCTGCATTTCATGCCATAATTCATTTCCTTCACGGGACCTTTCACCAACGCCTGTAAAAATTGAATAGCCACCATGCTCTATCGCAACATTTCGTATAAGCTCCATTATCAAAACAGTTTTGCCAACACCAGCCCCACCAAAAAGCCCTATTTTGCCCCCTTTCGGATAGGGAGTTAGTAAATCTATAACTTTTATACCTGTCTCCAAAATTTCAGTAGCAGGGCTTTGCTCTTCAAAAGGAGGTGCTTTTCTGTGAATCGACATGTATTTTACATCATTGACTTCCCCTAATTCATCAATCGGCTGCCCTAACACGTTAAACATCCTACCTAAGGTTCCTTTTCCCACAGGAACCATTATGGTATTACCTGTATCTATACATTCCATTCCTCTTTGTAAGCCATCAGTTGGAGCCATCGCAATACATCTTACTATATTGTCACCTACGTGCTGTGATACTTCAACAATTAATTCTCTATCCCCCATAGGTATTTTTATAGCATTGTTTATAGGTGGAAGTTCTCCTTCAAATTTTATATCAACAACAGGACCAATGACCTGTGTAATATATCCCTTCTTCAATCTATCATCTCCTTTTATACAGATGCCCCTGCTATTATTTCTGAAAGTTCCTGAGTAATAGAAGATTGCCTCATTTTATTGTATTCCAATGTAAGTCTGTTTATCATCTTGTCAGCATTTGACGTTGCACCATCCATTGCTACCATCCTTGAAAAATGCTCTGAAGCAAAAGCTTGAACGAGTATGCTGTATATTAGACCTTTTAGATACTCAGGAACAAGTACGTTAAAGACTTCTGCAGCAGAAGGTTCGTATACCATGTCACTATCAATTACTACTTCCTTCTTTTCAGGTTTCCCTTCCTTAGCTAATTCCATAAAATTATCAATATCCAAAGGTAAAAGCCTCAAGGCTCTTACCTTTTGCACAAGTCCTTGCATTTCAGTATAGACAATAGATATTTCGTCCACCAGTCCTTTATCATATGCATTTAGTATGAAATCTGTTATTTCCCCTGCTGCAGCTGTTGTTGGATTTTGAGCAGTATATAGAAATTCTATGTCTACATTGTATCCTTTTTTCACAAAGTAGTGTCGCCCCACTTCACCTATTACAACAATTGAGTCTACCTTTTCCCTGTCAATTATTTCTTGGGCTGTTTTTATGACATTGTGATTGTAAGTGCCGCAGAGGCCTTTATCTCCTGTTATGACTATCAGAGATTTTCTCTTATCCTTTTTGTCTTGCTCTTTTTTCTCAAGATACCGAGAAGTAACTTCCCCGGTGTGAAGCAATATATCCCTCATAGTAAGCAAAACCTTATGATAATAAGGTCTTACATTGTCTAACATGACTTTTGCCTTTTGAAACTTTGAAGCTGATATCAAATACATAGCTCTTGTAATCTTTCTGGTCTCTTTGACGCTTTTGATACGTAAGGCTATATCTCTTTTTCCCATCAGCTATCACCCTTTGGGGCGTACTTTTGTTTGTATTCCAAAATTGCAGCTTTTAACTTTTCCTCTGTCTCAGAGGTTAAATCTTTTGTTTCCCTTATTGACTGTTTTATTTCGGGATAATTTATATCTAAAAATTCTAAAAGTCCTTTTACAAAAGGTCTCACTTCTTCTACCTCAATATCAGTTACATATCTATTCATCACAGTATATATGGCAATTACTTGATCTTCGACCGGCATTGGCTGATATTGAGGTTGTTTTGTGATTTCAATTATCCTTTCCCCTTGTCTTAAAACGTCAAGGGTCGCTTGGTCCAAGTCAGAACCAAAACGAGCAAAAACCTGTAATTCTCTATACTGAGAAAGTTCTAGCCTTAAATGGCCTGCCACTTTTTTCATCGCCTTTATTTGTGCAGCACCGCCTACTCGGGATACAGATAATCCCACGTTTATAGCTGGCCGTATCCCTGCATGGAAAAGCTCTGATTCAAGATATATCTGTCCATCCGTAATCGAAATTACATTTGTTGGAATATATGCCGATATATCCCCTGCCAACGTCTCAACAATGGGAAGAGCAGTCAAAGAACCTCCGCCGTATTCATCTGCAAGTCTCGCAGAGCGTTCAAGAAGCCTTGAGTGAAGGTAGAACACATCACCAGGGTATGCTTCCCTTCCCGGTGGCCTTCTCAAAAGCAAGGATATAGTTCTATAAGCTATTGCGTGTTTGGACAAGTCATCATAAACTACTAATACATCTTTACCCTGGTACATAAAATGTTCTCCTATGGCACATCCTGCGTAAGGTGCAATATACTGAAGCGCAGCTGAGTCACTGGCAGTTGAGGCAACAACTGTTGTATATTCCATAGCGCCGTGTTTTTGAAGCATATCTACAATCCCTGCAATAGTTGAGGCTTTTTGTCCTATAGCAACGTATATACAATATACACCTTTGTCCTTTTGATTTATTATAGTGTCTATGGCTATTGCAGTTTTGCCTGTCTGTCTATCTCCTATTATTAACTCCCTCTGCCCTCTTCCTATTGGAATCATGGAATCTATGGCCAAAATGCCTGTCTGTAAAGGTGTATCAACAGATTTCCTCTTGATGATCGGTGGAGCTGGATATTCAATAGGGCGTTCTGCCTCATAGTTTATTGGCCCTTTGCCATCAATGGGTTGCCCTAGAGGATTTACTACTCTTCCTAGCATTTCTTTCCCAACAGGCACTTCCATGATTTTTCCTGTTCTTTTTACTGTATCCCCTTCTTTAACTTTTTCAGGGTCTCCAATGACTACAGCACCAACTGTGTCTTCTTCAAGATTTAAGACCATTCCCACGACTCCGCTTTCAAACTCCACCATTTCTCCCAACATAGCATTGTCAAGGCCATAAATTTTGGCAATTCCATCTCCTGACTGAATAACATGACCAATTTCTCGTGTTTCAATGTTGAAATCAAAATTTTTTATTTTTTCTTCTATAACTGAACTTATTTCTTCGGGTTTTATGGCCATATTTTCACCTTCTTAAACTGAGTTTACACTGCTTGTTTAATATTTTTAAGAAGTGCATTAAGCCTTGCTTTTATCGAACCATCAATTACAGTGTTTCCAATGATGAGTTTTAAGCCACCTAATATATTTTTATCGACTAATGGCTCTATGTTTACGCTTTTTGACAGCTTTTTTTCTAATCTTTCTTTAAGCCTTTGCAATACGTCCTTACTCAGTGGATGGGCGGAAATAACTTTTACATCCACTATATTAAAATAATCTTTATACAAACTCGTAAATTGATCTATAATTTCCCCAATCATGTTTTCTCTTTGTTTTGATATTATGACTTTTATAAAATTTACTATTTCTCTATCAAAATCTTTCAAAATTTGTTCTACAAATTTTATCTTTTTGGTTTTATCAATGCTTTTATTATTAAAAATTTGTTTTACCTTGTCAATTTGCAAGATTTCCATTACTTTCATTAACTCGTCGCGATATTCCTTCAATTTATTTTGCTCTTTTGCTACATTAAAAAGGGCATAAGCATACCGCTTAGCAATCACTTGTGCCATGATGCCCCAGCCTCCTCGATTACTTCCTCTATGATGTCTTCATCATTAATTGGAATCTTTTTCTCCAGCACACGAGAAGCGGCATCAATGACCAGTTGAGATAATTCTTCTCTTAAATCGTGCATTGCTTTAACCTTTTCCAAACTCGCTTCTTCCTTAGCTCTCTCTATTATAGCCTTAGCTTCTTTGTTAGCATCATCTATTATTTTGTTTGCTCTTTCTTCCGCAAATTTTTGCGCCCTTTCAATAATGGCTTTTTTCTCATTGTCTGCATTTTGCAATATTTCCTCATATTTTGCTTTTAAATTGTAAGCCTCCTGTTTTTCTCTTTCTGCTTCTTCCAAAGAAGACTTAATCTTGTTTTCTCTATCTTCAAGAAATTGCGTAACAGGTTTAAATAAGAGCCTTTTTAGTATATAGTAGAGAACAAGTATGTTGATTATTGTAAAAATGAAAGTCCAAATGTTAAAAAAGCCCAACTTTTTTCCCTTCTTTCATCAGGAAATCTCTTTTGAGCTTATGGCTTTAATATTATTATGAGGAATGCTACCAGTAAGCCATAAATAGCTGTTGCCTCAGCAAGAGCACCACCTAATAAAAGAAGCTGCATAATCCTCCCACCTGCTTCGGGTTGCCTTGCCACAGCCTCTACTGCCTTCCCTGTAGCAATACCTATACCAATACCTGCTCCTATACCTGTTAATGCAGCAATACCTGCGCCAATAACTGTCAAATCCATTTAAATCATCTCCTTTTCATTATTAATTTATTATAATTTTTAATTCTTTGTCGTTTATTATTAAGTTTGTCATTCATTCTTCTATCGCTTCTTGAATATACAGCATTGTCAAAAACACAAACACCAGCATTTGTAAAAGACCATCAAAAAGGTCAAAGTATATGCTAAATACCGCAGGAAGTACTATTGGGACGGCTCTTTCTATAAGTCCCATTATTGTAACAGCTGCAAATATATTGCCAAAGAGTCGGGCTGCCAGTGACAAAGGTCTTGTAAATAAATCTAAAACATTAATAAAAAAATTTATTGGAGACTTAAAAAAGTATTTTGCATACCCTTTAACTCCTCTTGCTCTTATGGAAGCTATAACAACAGTAACAATTGACATAAGGGCAAGAGCAGAAGTCGCACTTATATCTTTAGTAGGAGGTGCTAATCCAAAAATGCTTATAGTGTTGGCCAAAATCAAAAAAGCTGCTACAGTTCCTAAATAAGGAGTATAATCTTTCCAATAGTCCCCTAAAGAATTCTTTACAAATTTATTAAATCCCTCTATTATAAGCTCTACCATATTCTGTGTACCTTCAGGCACTAGTTTCCATCCTTTTGTAACTGCAGAAGTAGCAACAATCAATACAGCCATTATAATCCACTCAACTACTACTGTCATTGTAACAGGTATGCCGCCAAATAGAGGTATTGTAAACACTACCGGTGATTGTATTTGCACTTAATTCGCCTCCTTTTTCTTAACCCCCCAACACATATAATTATAAACCCGTAATGTAAAATCTTCAACCCAAAAATTTCTGATACAAAATATTTCGCATATCAAAATATTTTCTGTCAATATTTTAACTATCAACAGAATTTCACCCATAAATTATACCTCTTATAAATTTTTAATACAAATTGTTTATAACATTTAAAATACACTATCTGTAACTAATTTGTCAAAATTTTAAATAATTATTCTTCTCGTCAATTAAATTTCTCGCAAAATCGCTCAAAATCTCATTTTTACACATTCTTTTCAAAAATTGATAACACTTGTGATACTCCAATCTTTTCTAACGCAGAAAATATTACAACCTCTTCTCGATTAATGTTAAAAATTTTACAAACATCTTTCACCGCTTTTTGGGCTTGTGATTTGCTTACTTTATCCGCTTTAGTTAGTACTACAGTAAAAGGTAAATTTTTATATTTAAACCAATTTATCATTAATAAATCGTCTTCAGTTGGAACTCTTCGTATGTCTATTAAAAGTAATCCATGTCGTAAATTGCGAGAGGTGTTGAGAAAAGTTTCTATATTATGCGCCCATTGTTTTTTCATTTCTTTTGAAACTTTTGCATAGCCATATCCAGGCAAATCTACTAAATAAAATTTGTTGTTTATCAAATAAAAGTTTATACCTCGAGTTTTGCCAGGTCTTGAACTTGTTTTTGCAAGATTTTTTCTATTTAGTACTGTATTTATCAATGTAGATTTGCCCACGTTTGACCTCCCAGCAATTACTATTTGGGGAAGATCGTCTTTTGGATACTGCTCCTCATTAAAAGCAGATCTGGTAAATTCCACAGTTTTAATTTTCATAACAGCCCTCCTTAACCAATGCAAAGTCGAGGACCTCATCAATCCTTTCCACAAACTTGAATTCCAATTTTCGCTTTACACTTTGAGGAATCTCATCTAAATCCCTTTTATTTTCCTGAGGAAGTATTACTTTTGTTATCCCTGCTCTATTGGCTGCTAAAACTTTTTCTTTTACTCCCCCAATTGGAAGGATTTTGCCCGTCAAAGTTATTTCTCCTGTCATCGCTACATCTTTCCTCACAGGAACTTTTTTAAGAGCGGAAACCATAGCTGTCACCATAGTTATTCCTGCTGAAGGACCATCTTTTGGAATTGCACCTTCAGGTACGTGTATATGTATATCAACATTTTTGTAAAAATCTTTATCTATATTTAGTTTATTGGCATTTGCCCTTATGTAACTAAGACCAGCTTGGGCAGATTCTTTCATTACATCTCCTAATTGTCCAGTAAGATTGAGTTTTCCGCTTCCTGGCATTATAGAGGCTTCTACAGTTAAAATTTCTCCTCCTACCCTTGTCCATGCAAGTCCAAAAACTATCCCTATTTCGTCTTTTTGGTTCGCTTTGTCAGTACGGTAAATAGGTTTGCCTAAGTAAGACTGTAAATTTCTTTTTCCAACTTTTATTACTTGTGCGTTTTCTTCAACTATCTTCTTTATAGCTTTTCTTACAATTTGTGATAGATTTTTTTCTAAACCTCTTACTCCTGCTTCACGAGTATATTCCGAAATTATTCCGTAAATAGCAGATTCTTGGATTATTATCTTGTTATCTGGCACCCCATGTTCTTTTAAAATTCTAGGTATTAAATAGTCTTTTGCAATGTGAAGTTTTTCTTCTTCAGTGTATCCAGAAACATATATAATTTCCATTCTATCTAAAAGAGGTGCAGGTATAGTATCTGTAGTGTTAGCTGTTGTTATAAACAGGACCTTTGAAAGGTCAAAAGGTAAATCAAGATAATGGTCTCTAAAAGTGGAGTTTTGTTCTGGATCAAGGACTTCAAGCATTGCAGAGGCAGGGTCACCTCTAAAATCTGAACTCATTTTGTCTATTTCATCCAACAAAAACACCGGATTTTTTGACCCAGCTATTTTTATGGAATTTATAATACCCCCTGGTATAGCTCCTACATAAGTACGCCTGTGTCCCCTTATTTCTGCCTCGTCTCTTACCCCACCAAGAGATAATCTAACAAATTTTCTGTTCATTGCTCTGGCAATAGACCTACCTAATGAAGTCTTACCCACACCTGGAGGACCTACAAGGCATAAAATAGGACTTTTAATTTTGTTGTAAAAACTTCTAACTGCTAAAAACTCTATTATCCTCTCTTTTACTTTCTTCAATCCATAATGGTCTTCATCCAATATTTTCTGTGCCCTTTTCAAATCTAAAATATCTTCTGTTTCATAATTCCAAGGCAAATCCAATATCCAATCTAAATATGTTCTCACCACAGAAGCTTCTGCCGAACCAGGCGCCATCTTGGAAAGGCGTTTTAATTCCTCTTTCGCCTTTTTTCTAACCTCTTCGGGTAAATCTTTTTCCTCTATTTTCTTTTCATACTCCTCAACTTCTTGATCAATCTCATCTGTCTCTCCTAATTCAGCTTTTATAGCTTTTAATTGTTCTCTTAAATAATATTCTTTCTGCAATTTATCAATTCGACTTCTAACTTTTGCATTTATTTCTTTTTCAATGCTTAATATTTCTAATTCTTTCATCAAAAATTCTAAAAGAGTTTCTAATCTTTTATTTACATCAAAGCATTCCAAAAGCTGTTGACTTTGATTCGTATTTAAAGATATATGAGCAGCAATCATGTCTGCTAGTCTTCCAGGTTCTTCTATATTTAATACACTATACAAACTCTCTATAGGCAGTCCCGAAGTCATATTTACATATTCTTTAAAAGCTGAAGTAACGCTTCTCATTAAAGCCTCAAGCTCTGGCGTCTTCTCAATTTCTTTTTGCTCTTCCTTTTCTATCACTTCCACTTCAAAAAATTCATCATCTCTTGTTATTTGTTGAATTTCAGCACGACTTATCCCTTCTACCAAAACCCTTATAAGTTCTCCTGGCAGTTTTAACATTTGCTTAACTTTTGTAATAGTTCCAACTTTGTAAACGTCGTCAACAGTCGGGTCTTCCACCTCCACTTCCTTTTGTGTTGTAACAAATATTAGCTGGTTTTTCATAAAAGCTTCTTCTAATGCCCTAATTGACTTTTCTCTTCCTATATCAAAATGTAGTACCATGTACGGAAAAATAGTTAATCCTCTTAAAGGAATCATTGGTAATATATACTTTTTTTCTGTCATATCTTCACCCTCTTTTATGCAATATAATCCAACCCCCCTTTCCCTTCACTTTTTTAGTATGCGAAGGAAAAGGGGGATTAATGTAAAAATTTCATTACGAAACAGATTCTGTCTTTTTTATTTTCTTTTTAGCTTTTTGAGCATCTGAGTAAACCAATGTCGGTGGAGCTTTCTTTAATACCGTCTCTTCAGTAATAATGCATTTTTCTATATTCTCACTAGAAGGTATCTCATACATTACGTCCAGCATTATCTCTTCTAAAATAGCTCTTAAGCCTCTTGCGCCTGTTTTCCTTTCTAATGCCTTATCTGCTATAAGATTTAAAGCTTTTTTGTCAAACTCCAGTTTTACGCCATCTAATTCAAACAACTTTTCATATTGCTTTACTAAAGCATTTTTAGGCTCTGTCAATATTCTCACTAAGTCTTCCTTATCCAAAGGATCCAACGTAACTACTATAGGAACCCTTCCTATAAATTCGGGTATCATACCAAATTTTAGAAGGTCCTCAGGCATTATATGGCTTAAAATTTCACCAATATTCTTCTCTTTTCTGCTTTGCACATCAGAGCCAAATCCCAGAGTCTTTTTCCCAATTCTCGACTCTATTATTTTTTCTAGGCCTTCAAAAGCACCACCACATATAAACAATATATTAGTGGTATCAATTTGTATAAACTCTTGGTGAGGATGTTTTCTCCCACCTTGTGGCGGCACATTTGCAATGGTTCCTTCTAAAATTTTTAATAAGGCCTGCTGTACGCCTTCTCCTGAGACATCACGAGTAATAGAAGGATTTTCTGACTTTCTTGCTATTTTATCTATTTCGTCAATGTAAATTATACCTTTTTCCGCTTTTTCTATGTCATAATCTGCTGCTTGTATAAGCTTTAAGAGTATATTCTCTACATCTTCACCTACATACCCAGCTTCAGTTAGAGAAGTTGCATCAGCTATCGCAAAAGGAACGTTTAAAAGTTTCGCCAGTGTCTGAGCCAATAAGGTCTTGCCAGAACCTGTTGGACCTAAAAGCAAAATATTGCTCTTTTGAAGTTCTACATCATCTGGTTTTAGCCTGCTATTAATTCTCTTGTAGTGGTTGTAAACAGCAACAGCTAATGCCTTTTTAGCTTTTTCCTGCCCAATTACATATTGGTCAAGAAATTCTTTTATTTCTTTTGGCTTGGGAAGTTCTCCCATTCCCATATCCATGTCTTCTTCAAATTCTTCATTTATGATTTCTTGGCAAAGTTCGATACACTCATCGCAAATATACACACCAGGTCCTGCAACTAGCCTTTTTACCTGGTCCTGTGTTTTCCCGCAAAAGGAACATTTTAGTTGTTTTTGGTTATCATATTTGGCCATAATTTCACCTCTTTAGGGGCATCATCTTTTATTCCTGATAAGAACCTCGTCTATAATGCCATAAGCTTTTGCATCCTCCGCATCCATGAAGAAGTCCCTTTCAGTATCCGCCTTTATCTTTTCAATAGGCTGCCCCGTATTTTCTGCAAGTATTCTATCTAACTTATCTCTTAACTTTAATATCCTTTCCGCGTGAATCTTAATGTCAGTGGCTTGACCATGCATTCCTCCTAAAGGCTGATGTATCATTATTTCGCTATTAGGAAGTGCAAATCTTTTTCCTTTCGCACCTGCTGCTAATAAAAATGCAGCCATGGATGCCGCCATTCCGACACATAAAGTTACTACATCCGGCTTTATATACTGCATAGTATCATAAATGGCAAAACCTGCAGTTATTGAACCTCCTGGGCTATTTATATAAAGCCAGATGTCTTTGTCAGGGTCTTCAGCTTCCAAGAACAAAAGCTGTGCAATAACCAAACTTGCTGTAGTATCATTTATTTCTTCTCCTAAAAAGACAATCCTGTCCTTTAGCAAACGTGAAAATATATCGTAGGAACGTTCGCCTCTATTAGTCTGCTCTACAACAATCGGTACAAGGCTCATAATCATCACTCCTCTTTACTTATTATTTTACACTGACTAAAAATAAAGTCAATCGTCTTATAATAAGCTATATCTTCTTTTATGCTGTTTATCTGGCTTTCAGTAAGACTTTTCTTGAATTCTTCCAAATTTATTCTGTAATTCGCTGCCATCTCTTTTAATTTATTTTCTAATTCCTCCTCTGTAGCTTCAATATTTTCAATTTTAGCTATTTTGTCTATGACAAGCTGAGTTTTTACTCTGTTTAGAGCTCCCTCCCACATTTCTTTTCTTAGATCTTCTAATGTCTTCCCTGTAATTGATAAATACCTGTCTAAATCTAATCCCTGATATCTCAAATTGTAATCTAACTCCCTCAAAGAAGCGTCTATCTGTCTTTCCACCATAACATCTGGTATATCAACTTTTGCGTTTTCTACAACTTTCATTACTGCTTTCTCTTTCATTTCATTTTCTGCTTGTTGCCTATTTCTTTCTTCTAATTTTTTCCTTATATCAGCTTTTAATTCATCTATTGTTTCAAATTCGCTTACATCTTTTGCAAATTCATCGTCTAACTCAGGTAATTCTTTTTTATTTAACGCCTTGAGGGTAACTTTAAAAGCGGCAGATTTGCCTCTTAATTCTTCCACTCTATAATCTTCAGGGAAAGTAACATTTACATTAAAATTCTCATTTACATTGTGTCCTATTATTTGGTCTTCAAACCCTGGAATAAAAGTATTACTACCTAATTCTAATTGGTAATTTTCGGCTTTACCGCCTTCAAAAGGCTTGTCATCAATAAATCCTTCAAAGTCTATTACAGCAATATCTCCTCTCTCAGCCGCTCTTCCTTCTACAGGCACAATCCTCGCATTTTGCTGTCTTAATTTTTCTAATTCGTATTCTACATCCCCGTCGTACACATCATACTCTATTTTTTCAATTTCTATGCCTTTATATTCGCCTAACTCTACTTCAGGCATTACAGGCACTGTTGCCTCTAAAATTAAATCTTTCCCTTTACCAATTTGTAAAATATGGATATGTGGGTAATCAACAGGTTGCAAATTAAACGTTTTAAGAGCCTCATTATACGCCTCATCAAAAACATATTCTACAGCATCTTCATAAAGGACTCCTTCGCCATAATATCTTTCTACGATTACTCTCGGAGCCTTTCCTCTTCTAAAACCAGGTACATTAAATTTAGATGCGTTTTTCTTAAAAGCAAAATTTAATCCCTCTTCAAATTTTTCACTTGGAATTGTAAGTTCAATCGTGGCAACACTTTTCTCTAATTTTTTAAGACTCACACCCATTAAATAAATCCTCCTATTCTCTTTCTTTGGTATAAGGTCTTCTAAACTTATAATATTATAACATAAAAAAACGGTGAATCAAACACAAGTTATTGTAAATTTTATACAAAAAAAATAATGCTTACTGCATTATTTCTTTCAAAAATATATTATTCCTCGAAATTTTTACTGGTGCGGGCAAAGGGACTTGAACCCCCACGGGAAACCCCACCAGATCCTAAGTCTGGCGCGTCTGCCAATTCCGCCATGCCCGCATATTAAAATTGGTGTGCCATTAGGGACTCTAACCATCATCAGCTGATTAAAAGTCCATGCAAGGCCATTTTATCAAAGTTTTTTTAATATGTCAAGAGCGCTTCTAAGCCTTTTTCCTTTGCATATTGACAAAACAAAGAAAAGCAAGTATAATTAATGCAGGAAGTAAATAGAAAAGGAGGCAAAGGCGCCTTTAGAAAAAAGGTGCCTTTGCCTTTTTAATTATCAGCCATCAAATTTAAATCTCCATCAAAATTTTATACTAAATATTATCCCCTAAAAAACCTTTTTAAAATATGCAGATCATTTTTATTATACCACAAATTAATTCAAATTTGAAAAAAGGATCACAAGGAGGTGAAAATGGTTACTAATAGGACGTACCTAATGTATACTGAATATTTTAAGAAAAATAAAGAAAAATGTAAAAATCGTAGATATGTTTTTAAAATGATTATAATAGTCAGCAGAATCTGCAGTGGATTCGCACCCTTTTAAAAAGGAGAGGGGTGTAGCAGGACAGGTTATGTGCTTATAGCAAAAATGGAAGATTATTTTTAAAAAACAGAAAATTTTAAAGGAGGATGGTAAGCCGTGCGTAAAGGCATTGTGAGGAGAGTAGCAGCAGGTTTATTATCGTTTTTACTTTTATTTGCTTCGGCGTGTGGAAGTAAGTCTGAGAATAACGATGTTATAAAAATTGGAGCAAACTTAGAGCTGTCGGGAAATGTTGCCACATTGGGTCAATCAGGCTTAAATGGAATTATGTTAGCAGTAGATGAAATTAATAACGCTGGTGGAGTTCTTGGAAAAAAGATTGAAATAGTCAAGTATGACAATAAGTCCGATAATACAGAAGCCGCTTCGGTTGCGACTCGGTTAATTACCCAAGATAAAGTAGTTGCTATTATTGGTTCGATGACTTCTGGCAATACCCTCTCTTATGTTAACATTGCCGAAACTAATAAAGTTCCTGTGATCTCGCCTTCGGCAACTAACCCTGATGTTACAGTAGATCCTAAAACAGGCAAAGTAAGGGAGTATATTTTCCGGACTTGCTTTATAGACCCTTTTCAGGGAACGGCAATGGCGAAGTTCGTTTTAAATGAATTAAAGCTTAAAAAAGTTGCTGTTTTAAAAGATAATACAGCTCCTTACTCGGTGGGTTTGGCTAAGTTTTTTGTAGAAGCTTTCAAAGCTGGCGGTGGCGAAATCTTAGCTGATGAAAACTACACTACTCAAGATCAGGATTTTCGCGCGGTATTAACCAAGATTAAAAATTTAAAGCCTGAATTTATTTATGTACCTGGTTATTACGAGCAAGTGGGGCAAATTGTAAAGCAAGCACGGGAGCTTGGTATTAATGTTCCTATGGGCGGTGGTGATGGCTGGGATTCGCCAAAGCTTGTTGAAATTGCAGGTGCTGCTGCGCTTAATAACACCTTTATTACCAATCACTATTCGTCTTTAATGCCTGATCCAAAAGTTCAGGACTTTGTTAAAAAGTATAAGGAAAAATACGGCAGCGAGCCGGATGCAATGGCTGCAGTAGGTTATGATACGGTACTTGCTTTAGTTGATGCCATTAAACGGGCTGGTGAAGCTACACCCGAAAAAATCAAAGAAGCTTTAATGACCACCAAGGATGTAGAAGGAGTTACTGCCAAAATCTCCATAGATGAAAATCACAATGCTGTTAAAGGCTTGGTGATTTTGGAATACAAAGACGGTAAGCAAATCTATAAGGCTTACGTAAATCCTTAAAAGATTAAAGGGGGGAGAATATTCCTCCCCTTAAGAAAATGAATTTAATTAAGGTAGGGGTGGATAAGATGAATGAATTTATCCAGCAGTTAATAAATGGAATATCAGTAGGAAGTATTTACGCTTTAATTGCTTTAGGATACACTATGGTTTATGGTATTATAAAACTCATCAATTTTGCCCACGGTGATGTTTACATGCTTGGTGCCTTCGCAGGACTATATGCGACGTTGGTTTTAAAAATGTCATTTGTTCCAGCGTTAATTTTTTCCATGATTGTGTGTGCTATTTTAGGCATTATTATCGAAAGATTGGCATATCGTCCTTTAAGAAACTCGCCTAAAATTGTAATTTTAATTACTGCAATAGGTGTTTCCCTTTTTTTAGAATATACCACGATGTTTTTCCTGGGACCACAGCCTCGAGCATTTCCGGAAGTTTTTAAGCATGCTTCGTATACATTGCTTGGCGGAAAGGTTACCATATCAAATCAGGAAATTTTAATTATTGCGGTCACGGTTATCTTAATGATTTTACTACAGTATATAGTTCATAATACGAAAATTGGAAAAGCAATGCGGGCAGTTTCTTATGACATGCAAGCTGCTCGTTTAATGGGAATAAATGTGGATACGACAATATCCATCACCTTTGCTCTTGGTTCAGCTTTAGCTGCGGCAGCAGGGGTACTGGTAGGGATATATTACAATAAAGTATTTCCCTTAATGGGAATTATGTTTGGTTTAAAAGCCTTTGTTTCAGCGGTTTTAGGAGGAATAGGAATTATACCTGGAGCAATGGCCGGAGGCTTTATTTTAGGGATTACTGAGTCCTTAGTAAGTGGGTACGGCAGTTCTTTATATCGGGATCCTGTGGCTTTTGTGATTTTGATTATTATCCTATTAGTTAAACCTTCTGGCTTATTTGGGAAAAACGTTCGGGAGAAAGTGTAGGTGATACAGAATGCTGAAAAATTGGTTTACAAAGGAAAATCTTGCAGTAACGTTGTTGCTAGTAGTGCTTATGGTAGGAGTTTAGGTTTTGTATTCAGCAGAAATCATTAGTCCTTTTGTGATGTTAAACTTAATTATTATCGCAATCAATATTATTCTTGCCGTAAGTTTAAATCTAGTGGTTGGTTTTACAGGACAATTTTCTATTGGCCATGCGGGATTTATGGCATTAGGTGCTTATGCCTCGGCTATTATGTCTTTAAATTTTAATGCTCCTTTTATTGTATCCTTGTTAGTTGGAGCAATAGTGGCTGGTATTGGCGGTATTATAATTGGCATACCTACCTTGCGGTTAAGAGGTGATTACTTGGCTATTGCTACTTTAGGACTGGCTGAAATAATCCGGGGGGTAATAACAAATATTGATTATTTAGGCGGAGCTTACGGTTTAATGGGGATACCACAGAGGACTAATTGGCTGTGGGCTTTTGGGTGCATGCTGGTTACAGTTTTAGTTATCAAAAACTTTATTCAATCCAGCCATGGTAGGGCGTGTATTTCAGTCCGAGAAAATGAAATTGCGGCGGAAGCCATGGGAATAAATACTACAAAATATAAAGTTATAGCTTTCACTATGGGTTCATTTTTTGCTGGAATTGGCGGAGCACTCCTTGCTCATTATATTACCTTTATTGAACCAAATGCTTTTAACTTTTTAAAATCCTTTGATATACTTGTGATGGTAGTTTTAGGAGGTCAGGGGAGCCTCACCGGTTCAGTAGTAGCGGCAATTGTATTGACGTTAATTTCTACATTTTTACAGAGTTTAGCAGAACTGCGGCTTATAATTTATGCCATAATCTTAATCTTGGTAATGTTATTTAGACCCCAGGGACTTCTTGGAACCCATGAGTTATCCTTTAAGCTTTTGCAGAGAAAGAGAGGTGTTAGTCATGGCAGCCATTCTGCAGACGCATAGCCTGGGGATTAGTTTTGGAGGATTAAAAGCAGTTCAGGATTTAAATCTTACCTTAAATGAAGGAGATTTAGTTGGGTTAATCGGACCAAACGGTGCAGGTAAAACGACGGTTTTTAACCTTTTAACCGGGATTTACCTTCCAACCACAGGTGACATAATCTTTAAAGGCGAAAGCATAGTAGGGTTAAAGCCTTACCAAATTGCTGCTAAAGGCATAACCCGTACTTTCCAAAACATTCGTTTGTTTGGCGAACTTTCGGTCTTGGAGAATGTTTTAATTGCCAGGCACTTGCATGTTCCATATAATATGATGCATGCTATATTCCGTGTTGGGAAGTTTTACCAAGGAGAAAAGGAAATGCGGGATGAAGCTTACGAGCTATTAAAAATCATGAACTTAGCTCATAAGGCAGAAGAAAAGGCCAAAAACTTACCTTACGGAGAACAGCGTCGATTAGAAATTGCCCGGGCGTTGGCTACTCACCCTTCATTATTACTTTTAGACGAACCAGCAGCAGGCATGAATCCTCGAGAAACGACGGAGTTAATGGAATTAATTGGCTTTATCCGGAGTAAGTTTAACGTGACTATTTTGCTCATTGAGCACGATATGCATTTAGTAATGAACATTTGCGAGCAGATTTACGTTTTGGACTATGGAGTTAATATTGCTCACGGGACGCCTGAAGAAATTAAAAACAACCCTCGGGTTATTGAAGCATATTTAGGAGAGGGGGCGTAACTATGAGCGAGAAGGAAGTATTAAGAATTGAAGAGTTAAATGTGTTTTACGGGGCCATTCATGCTTTAAAAGGAATATCGCTTACCGTAAACGAAGGAGAAATAGTAACCTTAATCGGGGCAAATGGTGCGGGGAAAAGCACTACTTTAAATACAATTTGCGGATTGGTCAAGCCTAAATCAGGAAAAATAATTTTTGAAGGTAAGGATATTACTGGTAAAACTGCTCATGACATCGTAAAAATGGGCATAAGCCAGGTGCCTGAGGGCCGACGGGTTTTTGCTAACATGTCAGTATTGGAAAACTTGGAATTAGGTGCTTATCTTTTAAAAGATAAAGCAGAATTTAAACGCAGGCTTAGCAGGGTTTTTGAACGGTTTCCGCGGCTTGCAGAAAGAAAGGGACAACTGGCCGGCTCTTTATCTGGCGGAGAACAACAAATGTTAGCGATGGGACGAGCATTAATGTCAGCACCTAGGCTTATGCTTTTAGATGAACCTTCAATGGGCTTAGCTCCTCTGTTGGTTAAAGAGATTTTTGCGATCATTAAAGAACTAAACGAGCAAGGAACTACTATTCTTTTAGTGGAACAAAATGCACATATGGCTCTTTCTATTGCTCATAAAGGCTATGTATTAGAAACAGGAAAAATTGTCTTATCTGGCCCCGCCCGGCAGCTGGCGGAAAACCCGCAGGTAAAAGAAGCTTATCTTGGGGGTTAAAGGGGGGGCAGAGAAGGCATATACTATCACTAATGGTACCCATTCTTGCAATGAAACAAAGGCGTTTCATTTGTATGAATATGCTTTTGTTTCATTTTTTAATATTTTATGCTTTTATAATTAATCATTATTTTATCTACGTAAGAAAATGGCATTTTAGTTCTTATAAGGCCATCTGGTTGTAGCAAGACTAGAGGATGGAAGACTACATCACTGGAAAATTCGATTAAAGGAGGTGAAAGGGTGAATCGCACTCATTTTGAAAAAGAATTAGAGGGACTTCATTATGACATATTAAAAATGGGTAGCCTTGTAGAAGAAATGATAGCGAATGCCATTACTTCTTTAGTAAACCATGATACAGAATTGGCTCAAAAGGTCATAGATGATGACGACAGAATAGACAAAATGGAAGTAGAAATTGACAATAAATGTGCAAAGATTATTGTAACCCAGCAGCCAATCGCAAGGGATTTGAGAATAGTTTTGACAGGGCTCAAAATTGTTACAGACTTAGAAAGAATGGCAGACTATGCAGTAGATATAGCAAAAACTACTTTGAGGATTGCTCATCAAAAATATATAAAGCCATTGATAGATATTCCTAGAATGGCTGAAATCGTAAGAGAAATGGTAAAAATGTCATTGGATTCTTACGTTCGCCAGGATTTAGACCTTGCAAGGACGATTGGTGAAAAAGATGATATAGTAGATGCCCTTTACAAACAAGTATTTATGGAACCATTAACTTATATGATGGAAGACCCAAGAAACATCGACCAGGCGAGTCAGCTTTTGTTTGTAGCTCGTTATCTTGAGAGAATTGCTGATCATGCTACTAATGTATGTGAATGGGTAATTTATTTAGATACGGGAGAGCATATAGATTTAAATTAAAAATATTAGGCTGTTGAACAATTTGTATTTCTTCAACGACTTTAAAAAAATCTTTATTTTCTTTATAATCTACACCTTCAAAACTTCAAACTTAGCATGTTTTTTTATTATATCTGGGTTGATGATGTAAAGATTATTTATAAACTTAGCTCTAAAAGTACCAGGCAGTTTACTTTCCTTCTCTGCTAGTTCACCTGCTATATTAACAGCTAAAAGTGCTGTAAGGGCAGCTATAATTTTATCCTCGCTTACTGCAGATGTTGCTGACATTATAGCTCCAAGAGTACAACCTGCACCAGTTATTTTGGTAAACAATGGTGTACCATTTTTTACTATTACTACTTTTTTGCCATCACTTATATAATCTTCTTTGCCAGTTGAAACTACTACTGTATTTGTTTTTTGTGCAAGTTTTATACATGCCTCCATAACACCATTATCATCAAGTGAATCTACACCCTTAACATTTGCATTTTCGCCTGAAAGTGCTTTTATTTCTCCACCGTTTCCCTTAATAATGCTGATACTTCCAAGTTTTAATAGCATTTTTACAAAATCAATTCTACTCTTTATCGCTGCACATCCTACCGGGTCAAGGATAACAGGTATTTTATGTACTGATGCAGAGGAAACCGAATTTATTATAGCCTGCTTTATTTCATTATTTATTGAGCCTATATTTACATACAGAGCATTTGAAATCGCAGTAAAATCATATGCCTCTTCTGGCGACATTACCATTGCAGGTGATGCTCCAAAACTCAAAAGTGCGTTTGCATTATCATTCATCACAACATAATTTGTGATGACATGTATAAGTGGCATTTTTCTTTTTACGTCGTTCAAGACTTTTACAACTTCATCAATCATAAATCTTCTCCTTTCTTTTAAACAAGTTTGTGTTACAGTATAATATTTATATTTTCGAAATTTTGTATAATCAATTCCATAAGCTAAATTTACTAACACTCTATTTAGTCAGTGGGGCAGTATATATTCAATTGGAATAATTCAATTTTTTGTATTTTGCTAAAATCATTACTACTACATATCCTATAACCGAGCCTATTGTACTGGAAAGCGAAAATGGAATGACAAACATAAAAGCCGCGCCTGAATTTCCCAGTATATACCTAGCAATAGGATAAGAAAGCAATGCCCCTATAATGCCTGTCCCTATAACTTCTCCTATAGAGGCAAAATAAAACTTACGTGTAAATCTATAAAGATATCCAGCAATGAATGCACCAACCATTCCTCCTGGAAATGCCAAAAGCGATCCAACACCAAGGATGTTCCTCAATAGTCCTATAATAAAAGCAACTTCTAATGCTCCCCAAGGTCCCAAAAAAACTGCTGAAATAACGTTAATAGCATGTTGAACAGGTGTAACTTTGGCAACACCTACACTAAACCATACATATTGAGAGGTAAAAGTACCTATAGCAATAATAAGTGCCATAAAAACCATACGATGTATTTTATTCATACTCCACCTTCTTATCTTTTTCTATTATCTCCGGCGTGAGATTATATATCTCATCAAAAAATGTCACTTTAAAACTGCCGGGCCCTTTGACATTGCTGCTTTGAGCGGCTCTTTCACCTGCTACTCCAAAAGCTATAAAAGCTTCTACTGTAGCTTCAAAATAATCTTCACATACTCCGCAGAAGCTTGCTACTACAGAGGTAAGCATACAACCTGTACCAGTAACAGTGCCCATCGTAGGATGTCCATTTTTCACATACGCAATTCTTTTCCCATCAGTAATTATGTCAGTACCACCTGACACTGCTACTACAACGTTGTACGCGTTTGCTAAATCTTTTGCAGCTTCAGAAATATCATCTGCTCCGCTTTGAGACTCTACACCACGTATCTTCCCACCTTTGCCTGCAAGTATTGAAATCTCAGCACTGTTTCCCTTTATCACAGAAATTTTTACCTCTTCTAATATCTTTCTTGAACTTTCTGTCCTAAGCTTCGTAGCTCCCGCTCCAACAGGGTCTAATATAACTGGTACTTTAAATCTATTTGCGGCCTTTCCTGCCTTTATCATCGCTTCTACTTGTTCATTTGTAAGAGTGCCTATATTTAAAACTAAAGCATCTGCTGCACTTACCATTTCTTCTACTTCTTCCAAGGCATGGGCCATGACTGGCAGTGCCCCAATAGCCAATGTTATATTAGCACAATCGTTGACAGTAACTACATTAGTGATATGGTGAACTAAAGGTTTT
>Ga0247720_100220_pt1 | contig 26151 bp, 24 predicted proteins | sample MSEWel2015_12_15_FD_189078 | JGI IMG/M metagenome (GOLD analysis project Ga0247720, IMG submission 189078) | Subsurface sediment microbial communities from gas well in West Virginia, United States - MSEEL Well Study Marcellus 3H_2015_12_15 | ecosystem: Environmental > Terrestrial > Deep...
AACAGTGTTACAACCACGGCAAACTGAAATCTCCCCGGGTCTTCGAGGGAGAAAGATTACCGAGCGTGATGGCAAACTCTGCACTTTTTGATTGCCGAATTCATCATTTTTTACTTGCCAAACACAATAGAGGAGTAAGTATAATTTATATATCTCATCGGATGGATGAAATTTTTGCTATTGCTGATAGAATATCAGTTTTAAGGGATGGTACTTTAGTAAAAACGTCAAAGAGGGGAGAATTAACGACTGAGGAAGTTATAAAGTTAATGGTTGGGCGTGAGTTAAAATTTCTAAAACAAGTTGATAAAAGTAAAAAAGATAATTGTAATAAAGAAGTTGTGTTATCAGTAAGAAATCTTAGCCGCAAGGGCAAATTTAATAATATAAGTTTTGATTTATACAAAGGAGAAATATTGGGATTTGCAGGTTTAGTAGGAGCAGGTCGGACAGAACTTATGGAATCTATTTTTGGCCTTATACCACCTGATGAAGGTGAAATATACTTAAAAGGCAATAAAGTAACTTTTAAAAGCACAGCTGAGGCAGTAAAAAACGGGATAGGTATGATACCTGAAGATAGAAAAGTTATGTCTTGTTTTATGGAACAGACAATACAAGATAACATTAACATCGTAAATATGCATAATTTAACAACCGCCTTTTTTCTGAATAAGAAAATGGAGCAAAATAATGCTCAAAGATATATCGAAAATTTACGGATAAAAACACGTGGACTTAAGCAAAAAATTAAATATTTGAGCGGTGGTAATCAGCAAAAAGCTATATTAGCTCGTTGGTTATCAGTTAAACCAGAAATTTTAATAATGGATGAACCTACTCATGGAATTGATGTTGGAGCGAAGGCTGAGATATATCAACTTATTAGAGAACTAGCCGATAAAGGAACTTCTATTTTATTAATTTCATCAGAGTTACCGGAACTATTGTTATTAGCTGATAGAATTATTGTGATGTATAAAGGAAACTATAAGACTTGCATGGACAATATAGAAGCGACTGAAGAAAAAATTATGGCATATGCAACTAATCAAGTGCAATAAAAAGGTTAATTAGTGATTTTAATAAAATACTACGACAGGGGGTGATCAAAAATAGTATTTTAGAATTTTATAATATATAGGGAGGTGACAAACTAGCTAGTTCCGTCCCAAAAAAATAATTTAGGATAAAGGATGATCCCAAAAGGGAGAAGAAAGACCATGTGCTTGATGTTCGCCATTATCGCGGAAGATAGGCAAGCCTTATTGCTGTTAGTTTGTAGGTCACCAAATGTTACCACAGCGCGGCGAGGCGTCGAGCCCAGGTAATCCTGGCCTCAGCCCAATGTATGCCCGTCTCCGAAATCGCTACCCTCCACCATTTTGATGCCCAATACGAAAAAGGATTGGGGGATGCAAAATTGACTAAAATTGGAAGGATATTGATTTATGTAGTGTTACTTTTGTGTCTTTTAGTTTGGAATATTGGGTGTGGTCAAAGCCCATCGTCGAAAGAGAGTAGTACATCCTCGAATAGCACAGCTCATCAAAATCCACCAAAGGTAGATTTACCTGAGGGTGGGCATGTAAAAGCAGTGGATAAATTACCTTCTAAACCTTTACGTTTAGCATTTTTATGTTTTCAGAACAACCCTTTTTGGTTTCCTATTCGTGATGGTGCCAAAGCTGCAACCCAATATTTAAAAAACTTTAATACTACAGTAGACTACATTGTTATGGGTGATGATCTAAAGGCTGATAAAGTAGTAGCAGCTATGGAAACTGCTATCGCTAAAAAATATGATGGTATTGTAGTATCACCTTTCGCCGATGGCACAGAGACTGTAATAGATAAGGCCGTAGATGCAGGAATTCCAGTAGTGACAATTATTGGCGAAAGTTCTAAGCCAAGCAAACGTTTGACATTTATAGGGCAAGATGCTGTGGCAGCCGGGGCATTGGCTGGAAAGATAATGGCTGAAGCTATGGGTGGTCAAGGTAAAATCGGCATAATTACAGGTAACCTTAGTACTGTTCAGCATGAGCAACGTCGTAAAGGTGCTGAGGATTTTATTAAAAACAATTACCCTAATATCCAAATTATAGGCGTATGGGAAGCTCATGATAAAGCTGAGCTAACTTATAGTATTGCTAGAGACATGATTACAGCTAACCCAGATTTAAAAATGATTTATTGTACAGCAGGTGGTCCTTTTGGCGCAGCAAAAGCTATTCAAGATTTAAAGAAAACAGGGCAAATAGGTGTAGTATGTTATGATTGGGTTCCTGACAATGTTAAATATGTTAAAAGTGGAGAAATTATAGCAGCAATTTCACAAGATCCATTTGGTATGGCTTTTGATTCTTTAGTTACATTATACAATTATATAGTTGGTGGCATAAAACCTGATCCTGTAATTCGAGTTCAACAGGATGTACTTACACCACAAAATGTATCAGAAAAAATTCATGAAGAAAATCTTTGATATATAAACTACTCTCTAATGTCAAGTTAAATATTATTTAATTTACAGAGGGGCAATATAAAGCCCCTCTGTAAATAATAAAATAATTGACCGTTACTTTATTTGGAGGCGAAATATATTGCATAAAGTCTTAATTGCAGCTCTTTCATTTAGTAGAAGTAGCCATAAACCTAGGCAAATGCTTGAAAAGGCGGGTTGTGAGCTTATTTGGAATAAGCTTGGTCGCCCTTTTACAGAAGAGGAATTGCTAGAATTTGCTCCGCAAGTTGATGCCATTATTGTTGGGGTGGATCCTATTACTAAAACAGTACTAGAAAGCACGAAAAGACTTAAAATAATCGCCAAACATGGTGTTGGAGTTGATAATATCGATCTTGAGACTGCAACAAGACGAGGCATTATTGTTACTAACACGCCCGGCGCCAATGAAAATGCTGTTGCTGATTTAGCAATGGGTTTGATTTTAGCTGTTGCCCGGGAAATTCCTAAAGCTGATCGTTTGACAAAAGCTGGTGAATGGCCTCGCTTGGTAGGCACACAAATATGGGAAAAGACTCTTGGTATAGTAGGTTTTGGACGTATCGGCAAAGGTGTTGCCAGGCGTGCCAGTGGTTTTAAGATGCGACTTCTTGCTTACGATCCTTTTATTGATGCTACTGATCCCTTTGCCCAAGAGTTAGGTGTAGAACTCACAGACTTTGAAAAACTGCTTAAAGAAGCTGATTTTATTTCCATACATGTCCCCTTAACGCCCACAACTACTAAATTGTTTAATGCTGATACTTTTAAAAAAATGAAACCAACGGCCTTTATCGTAAATACATCCCGAGGTGAGGTAATCGATGAAATGGATTTAAAGGAGGCCATAGAAAATGGTTTAATAGCAGGTGCGGCATTAGATGTATATAGTAATGAGCCGCCAAAAGACCTAGCGTGGTTGAATATGCCTCGTTTGATAACTACACCGCATATTGGCGCCTATACGCGCGAAGCCAATCAAAGGATGGGTGAAATGGCTGCTGACGCTATTATCAAGGTCTTACGCGGTGAAAAACCTCCTTACCAGGTGAATGCATAATTCTTACTTTATATATTAAAACACTTAAATCAATGGGGGAGGAAAAGAAGGATGGCTATCCATGGAGTAATCCCGGCCATGTTAACGCCTTTTGACGCAAACGGAAAAGTTGATGAAGCAGCACTCAGGCAATACGTAGAATTTTTGCTGGCTAGAGGAGTTCATGGCCTATTCCCGTGTGGCACTAACGGGGAGGGCTTGCTTTTGTCCCTTGAAGAGCGAAAACGTGTGGCAACAATTGTGGTCGAGCAAGTAGACGGTCGTGTGCCAGTAATTGTCCATACAGGTGCTATTAATACTGAGCAAACGATAGAGTTAACTAAACACGCTAAGTCAATAGGAGCTGATGCGGTAGGAGTAGTAGCGCCATATTATTTCCCTCATGATGATCTATGTCTTGAACAACATTTCCTTGCAGTAGCTAACAGTGTACCTGATTTACCTGTCTACCTTTATAACATTCCTGGTAATGCCAAGAACAGTATTAGTCCCAAGCTTGCTAGCCGGCTCCACAAACAGTGTCCTAATATTGCAGGCATAAAGGATAGCAGTAAAGATTTAAATCGATTAGAAGAATTTATTGCTGCAAATGACGAAAACTTTACTGTCATTGTTGGTACTGATAGCCTAGTTTTTCCTGCATTGGCTGTAGGAGCGGCGGGTGTCGTTTCGGCAGTAGCCAACGTCTTTCCTGAAGAGGTAGTAAAAATATATCAATATTACAGTGAAGGGAAAATAGTTGAGGCCAAGAAACAGCAATACTATGTAAACAAACTTCGTGATGCTTTAAAAATGGGTCCCTACATCACGCCATACAAAGAGGCATTACGTTGGCGCGGAATGGACGTTGGTGGTCAAAGAGCTCCGTTGAGGCCTCTTACAGACTTGGAAAAGGAAAAACTGTGGCAAGCTTTAAAAGATCTACATGCTCTTTAAGACTTACTTCGACTTCTTTTCGATTGAGTTTATTCTATATTTACATTTTAATGCTGGGGGTTAAAGACGTGTTTGCTGGTGGCTATACAGGAAAAATCTTACGTGTTAATTTAAGCAATAAGACGTATCAAATTGAAGATGTACCCGAAAAGATATACAGAAAATATCTTGGCGGTAGGGGCGTAGCTGCTGCTTATTATTACCAGGAAATTAAACCTGAAATTGATCCATTAGGACCTCAAAATAAATTAATCTTTTTTGCCGGGCCTTTAACTGGCCTTAAAGTTCCAGCCAGCGGGAAATTTCAATGTGCAACAAAATCGCCAGAAACCGGTCATTACCTTTGCTCTAATTCAAGTGGTAAAGTAGGGCCTTTACTAAGGTATTGCGGGTTTGATGGTCTCATTATTGAAGGCAAAGCCGATACCCCTCTCTACTTATGGATCAATGAAGGAGAGGTACAATTTTGTGATGCTACCAGTATCTGGCTGTGTAAAGTAAGTGAAGCAGTACGAAAGATTAAAAATGTTATCAAGCAGCCGAGGGCAGGGATAATGGCTATCGGCCCAGCTCCTATAAACGGCGCTAACATTGCTTGTATAATGGTTGATGGTCGAAGCTTCGGTCGGGGCGGGGCAGGCAGTGTGATGGCCTCAAAGAACTTAAAGGCAATTGCTGTGTATGGTAATAAAACCGTACCTGTAGCCGATCCAGTCGCGCTAGAAAAACTTGCTAAAGAGGCTACACGGAAATTCTTAGAGAGCAAAGCCATGCAAAAAAAATATGGACGAGCACAATTAACCACTTCTTTAAATGAGCTTGGCTGTTACCCAACCCGTAATTTTACTACAGCAGTATTTGAAGGAGTAAGAACAATTTCGGCTGAATATATGATTGAGCATTATAAGTCAGGAAATGCTAGCTGTTTTCGCTGTCCATTAGCCTGTGCTCAGGTTTGTGAAGTTAAAGAGGGGCCTTTTGCTGGAATGAGAAGCGATCCAGAATACGAGACAATAGGAACCTTTGGTGGCCAGTGTGGTGTAAACGATTTGGCTGCAATTATTGCTGCCAATAATTTGTGTGATGAGTACGGACTAGATACGATCTCTACTGGTAACATTATAGCTTATGCTATGGAATGTTTCGCCAGGGGCTTATTTACACAAGAAGATACAGGGGGTCTAATACTCAATTTTGGCGATGGAGAGGCAATGGTCGAAATGGTCCGTAAGATAGGTGAAGGAGAAGGGATAGGGGCTGATCTAGCCAAAGGTTTCCGTTATTTGGCTCAGAAATACCCTAATACTATACCATACATGATGCAGGCCAAATGGATGCCCTTTCCTGCTTACGAGCCGCGCGGATTTTACGGTATGGGCTTGGCATATGGAACTTCGAGTCGGGGAGCATGCCATAACGTTGGCGGGTGGACTGTACGTGATGAATTAATGAGCGGGGAATACGATCGTTTTGCTTATATAGGCAAGGGTAAACTTGTCAAGAAGTTGCAAGACACGCGAGCCTTTATTGATTCATTGGGCATTTGTACAGATGCTAGAAGCAGCTTGGGTTTTACTGATAATCCTAGTGGAAATGTTCTAGAAGTGGTAACTGGTTATAATTTTACACCAAAATTGAGAGAAATTGGTGAGCGGATTTATTGCTTGGAAAGACAAATTTTAGTACAGGAAGGTATTACCCGTGAAAACGATCAACTACCGCAGCGTATATTGGAAGAACCTCTTCCAGAAGGACCGGCGGCTGGTAGGGTAATAAGTAAGGATATGTATATGGCGATGTTGGATGAATACTATAAAGCACGAGGCTGGGATAGTGAGGGTAAGCCAACTCAAAATTGTCTTAAGGAGCTAGATGTCCTACCTGAGGGGGCATAATAATTTGGAAAGAGATGAAAGAGTTAAAGTTGAGTTTATAGGACCAGTTAAAGATATATTTGGCACCAAGCAGGAGTTGGTAGAGATAGAGCCTGGTGAAACCCTGGAAAAGTTACTACAAAAAATTTTTAGGCAACGTCAGGTTAATATGAGTGTAGAATCTTTTCTGGTTATCTATAACGACCACGGAGTAAGTTCAGATGAAAGCAAAAGGATAGTCTTAAAAAAGGAAGATAAAATACTAATATTACCGATGCTTGCAGGAGGATAGAGGTTATACACCGTTTCGGAGAAATAAAAAGTCGCAGCATCGATATTAACAATTTGTTATAATATCTGCCTTCCGGTGGCGGCTTTGTCTTCAACACTGTACACAACATCCAGGCCGACGTCCCGCCGGAAAATATCGTCGCCATGCTGGAAACAGTACTGGAATACGGTGTATATTAAAACAGGGTGCCCGGGCTTCAATCATCAACCCGGGCATCTGCGTTTTAACCTTTTTGATGGATGGCCGTAGATTTCTATTAATGTAAAAACATCTTCTATGCCCATGGCTTCAAAAATTATGAAGCTGGCTGCCTTTTGTCTTCATCCTTGGTCCCAATTTTTTAGTGAGCTCCAGCCTCCGGTATGTTATAATTTTATTCCAGAGAACACTTCCGAGGAGAAACCCCATGCAGGTAATAGATCGCAGCATCAAGGTCCTGGCCCGGCAATATCCAGAAACTTTTATCAAACTGGTTTTAGGCAAAGACACCGGCTGGGAATATCAGACCCTGGAAAACCCGGAAATCAATATCCCAGAGAAAAGGCTCGATTTTGTCTACGAAATAGAACAAAACGACAACAAGTACCTCCTGCACCTGGAATTCCAGTTACGCCACGAAAAAGAAGTACCTGCCCGCATTTTTAAATACAGCGCTTATTTGACTGAGAGCTACCGCCTGCCGGTGATCCCGGTAGTCATTTACCTCGAGAAAAGGAATTACCGCCGGCTACCTGATGCCTACATAGTCGAGGTTAACAAAAAAGTAGTCAGCAGCTTTACCTATCAGGTAATCAAACTGTGGGAATATGAGCAGGATATAGCCGGTGGTAAACTTAAAGAACTGGCTCCTTTGCTGGTCTTACTAAAAGATAATAGAGACGTGGCTCTTCTTGAGTATACCAGGAAACTGATACTTGAGGAAAAAGATATCAAACGGCGAGCCGATAGCCTGTCGGTAGCCATATCAGTCGCGGAACGTTATTTTGATAGGGAAATTTTGTTCAATATCTTTCGGGAGGAATTTAAAATGCTGCTCAAAGAATCCAGCTTTGTCCAGGAATGGTATAATGAAGGCTTACAAAAAGGCCTTAGAGATGGCATGGAAAAAGGTTTAGCAGAAGGCCTGGAAAAAGGCCTGGAAAAAGGATTGGCAAAGGGCAGGATTGAGGCATTAAGGGACAGTATCCTCGACGTTCTGGAAGAACGTTTTGGCGTCCTACGATCTGGTATTGGCAAGAAGCTGGAGGAAATAGATGATTCGGCTGCACTGAAGTCATTATTCAAAATGAGCCTCAAGGTGAATTCCCTGGAGGAATTTGAAAAAATTCTTGGCCAAGTTTAGAGAATATCTTGGTCCCGCTGGTGACGGTGCTGGATTAGACGAGTCTAAACTTCACTTTAATTTCAGATATCCTTCACTTTGTTTAATGGCCTCTCTTAAAACATCATCAACTTGCTCTTTGCCGGCTGCCTGCCTGAGATACTCCATATCTATTTCTTCTTTATGGAGTGCCAGCAGTTTCGCCGCCCACCGGGCGTCGGCAGGGCTTTTCCAAAATTTTGCTGCTGCCAACCGGTCAATTATCAAGTCTTCCACCCCGATAATATAAACCTCCAGGCCGTTTATTTCCACCGTTGTCAGCTTATCTAGAGAACCGGCCAGGTATTCATCGGGTATTTCCAGTGCCAGGTCCAGTTCTTCGTGATACCAGTGTCGCTCACCGGGGCGGTGTAAAAAACCCATTCTTGCAAGAACAGCTTTGGCCTGCTCCCTGCCGTTGATAACCAGATCCATGTCTTTGGTTGCGTAACCACCTAAAGTGTAAAATTCCAGCGCCCGCCCACCTACCAGAATGGGTTTTATACTTCTTTATCCATTCCATCTATACCTCCGGGGGCCAAGTTTTTCCAGGCGCTTGCTGGCTAGTGCCCATTGCCAGCGGTTCCGGTCCAAAAGAAACAAAATTTTTTCCTCTTCAGGGTCGCGCGGTTTACGAGAATGATCGCCTCTACTTGTATGTGCTGCCCAGCGCACATAAAGATGGAGCGATTTTTTACGTAATTGTTCCATGTATTCATCGTAATCTATGCGCCTCATCTTATCACCCGTAATTAATCTTTTTTTGTTTGTTTCATGGTGATGCTTTTTGAAAATGTTCCGGCGTTTATTGGATCCTGATAAAGATTCTGGGTCGTAATACTTTTATGCTAATGCATAAGGCAAATATTGTCAACAAATATCGCGATCTATCCCGCACGCCTACAAAAAATGCAATCCATAATGTGCAGATTTTAACAACTTACAGGTAGTACCGATAGGATGAAAAGAATAATTTAAAGAATAAATTGTGTTCTTTATCCCCCCTCTGCTCCTTTCCGGCCGTTTAAAGTACGCCAGACTGTTTTCAAAGGGCGAGAATGACTTTTGGCGGCCAAAGCCTTTATTTTTTATGGTATACCATTTAAAATAAAGGCTCAAGGGGAGAAACATACGGATGGGGGGTAAGCGTAGTGCTTGTGGCCGAAGTTCTAGTGAAAATAATGGAAAGCGAAGGCGTGGAGGCTGCGTTTGGGATACCGGGTGCCAGCATTACGCCGGTGTATAAGTACTTAGCCCGCTCGAAAATAAAGCATTACACCGCCAGGCACGAAGAGGGGGCGGCCCATGCCGCCGACGGCTATACCAGGGCCAGCGGGAAGATCGCCTGCTGTCTTACCACTTCGGGCCCCGGGGCGACCAACCTGGTTACCGGGCTGTACAACGCCCAGATAGATTCTGTACCCATGGTGGCGATTACCGGCCAGAATACCCGTTCCCAACTCGGTAAGGAAGCCTTCCAGTGCGTGGACATTGTAAGTACGGTACGGCCCTATGTTAAAGGCGCCTGGTGTGTGACCGAACCGGCCCGGGCACCAGGTATTTTCAGGGAGGCCTTTCGCCTGGCCAGGTCGGGCAGGCCGGGTCCGGTTCTTATCGACCTACCCCTGGATGTCCAAACGACTGATATACCTTACGATCCGGATCTGGATGCTCCATTGACCTGGGATAAACCCCGGTCCAATCCCAAACAGATTGAAAAAGCGGTAGAAATGATTTTGGCCGCCCGATCCCCCATTATCCTTGCCGGTGGCGGGGTGATCGCTGCCGGGGCCACTAAAGAGCTCCTAGACTTTGCCGACTACCTTTCCTTACCGGTTGTGACAACCTATATGGGCAAGGGCAGCATACCCCCGGATCACCCCCTTTACTGCGGCCAGGTAGGTATCCAGTGCAATACACCCTTCGGTAACAAAGCCTTTCTAGAATCCGATCTGGTTTTGGGCATCGGCTGCAGGTTCAATGACCGGCATACAGGTAACTTGGATGTCTACACCCGGGGGCGAAAGTTTATCCATATCGATATCGAACCAACCCAGATAGGGCGCGTCGTCAGCCCCGACCTGGGCATAGTCGCCGATGCCAAGCAGGCCCTGGCGGCGCTGCTGGAGGCGGCCCGGGCGAAGACCGGAAAAAGGGCTCCCCGGGGCTGGGTGGCCGGGATACCGGAGCTCCGGGAAAAATACGAGCGGCGTTTGCAATTCGATGATATTCCCATAAAGCCCCAGCGGGTGTTTCATGAAATAAACGAATTGCTGGGCAAGGACACTATTTTCACGGCCGGCTGCGGCGTCGTCCAGATCTGGTCGGGGCAGTTCCAGAAGATATGGCGGCCCAGGTACTATCTTCCCTCGGGGGGAGCGGGGACGCTGGGTTATGAAATCCCGGCGGCCGTAGGTGCCAAAATAGCCAATCCCGACGCCCGGGTTTGCGCCATCGTAGGCGACGGCGGTTTTACCTTTCAGGGCGAAGCCCTGGCCATGGCCTGCCAGTACGATGTGCCAATTATCGTCGTCATAGTGAACAACGGCTACCTGGGCCTTATCCGTCAGAATCAGGCCCAGAACTACGGCTATGAATATGCCGTCGACCTGTGGTACGGCGAGGGGAAAATAGATTTTGTCCAGGTGGCCGCAGGATACGGGGCCAAAGGCGAAAGGGTGACGCGGCCGGAGGAAATAAGACCGGCCCTGGAAAGGGCGATGAACGCCGGGGTACCATACGTCCTTGACATAGTAGTAGAGAGGACGACCCTTTGCTCCATGGGTACCAGTATTGACGCCATTCAAGAATACGAACAATAAAATTTAGAAAAGGGGTAGAAAACAATGGGCAAACTGGGTTTTATCGGTCTCGGTATAATGGGGAAACCGATGAGCAAAAACCTCATCAAGGCAGGCTACCGGTTAGTTGTATATGATATCGTCAAAGAAGCGGTTGCCGAAGTAGTCGCCGCCGGAGCGGAACCCGCCGGTTCTCCCCGCGAGGTGGCTGCACGCTGCGACAAATTTATTACCATGCTCCCCAATTCCCCTCATGTAAAGGAAGTGGTCCTGGGGGACAACGGGATAATCGAAGGCGCACAGCAGGGTTCCATCCTTATTGATATGAGCTCCATAGACCCTATGGTTACTAGGGAAATTGCCGCCAAATTAAAGGAAAAAGGCATCAGGATGCTCGATGCCCCGGTCAGCGGAGGGGAGCCGAAGGCCATAGACGGAACCCTGTCGATTATGGTGGGAGGGCGGCAGGAAGACTTTGATGAATGCTATGATATTTTAAAGGCCATGGGGGCCTCGGTGGTGCGGGTCGGCGACATCGGCGCCGGCAATGTTACCAAACTGGCGAACCAAATTATCGTCGCCCTGAATATCGCCGCCATGTCCGAGGCCCTGGTCCTGGCCACCAAAGCCGGCGTCGAACCGGAACTCGTCTACCAGGCCATCCGCGGCGGGCTGGCCGGGAGTGCGGTCCTTGACGCCAAAGCCCCCCTAGTAATGGCCAGAAAGTTTAATCCCGGTTTCCGCATCAACCTGCACATCAAAGACCTGGCCAACGCCCTGGCCGCCAGCCATGAGGTGGGAGTACCCCTGCCCCTGACCGCGACAGTCATGGAAATCCTCCAGGCCCTCAAGGTTGACGGCCTGGGCGACGCCGACCATGGTGCCATCATCCGCTTCTATGAGAAGCTGGCTCAGGTAGAGTGTCAAGCCAGTTCCACCACACGGCCGTCGAGATAAAGGAAGGCCAGATGTACTTTAAGTTCCGGGTGGCGTTCTTTTAATATCCTGGCGGCCGCTTCCATATCCGGGCGCTGGCGGGCCAGCTGTTCCGCAACGGGCAGGTCCCCTAAGTTGTAAGCGCCGCAGTCCTCGTGGTGGATTAAATACACTTCCTTTATTTTATGGAGCCGGTAAGAATCTTCCACCAGGTTTATTTTCCCTTCTTCAAGGAAATTGCGGCTGGCGCCGGGAAGGGATAAATAATCGTACTGCCCGAGCAACCCTTTGTCCCGCAACCAATTGGCAACGGCGGTCTGGATGCGGAAATCCATGCACGTCAACACACAGGCCCGGCAACTGGCCATGGTATACCACCTCCGCCTTCAATTATAAATTATGACGCCGGTAGTTAAAACCCTTTATTTTACAAATCTATCGCCCGCCTGCCTTTAGCAGGCGGGCTTACATATTTCCGGGCCGGGAGGGTCATAATTCCCCGAAATTCATCATCTCATTATCAAAGCTGTAAGCAGGAAAAGCACTCACAGGGGCGAAATGTTATAACAACAATAAACGCCTGAGAAGAGGAGAGGCTCCGAAGGCTGGCTAGATGTACGGGTAGGTTTCCCTGGGGGCTGTACTTACCTGTCTCCAGTAAGAGTGTTCTGAAATGGAACACATGAAGAACTCATTTGATCCATTTTGGCGCATCTAGGTGCTGAAAATAAATTAAACCGCCATAATATTCTTGAGTTTTGTTAAGTTTGTTTGCATTTAATTTTATTCTCAGGCTGGCATAAAAGTTGCATGGTAATACAAACAGGTAGAGCAATTGATCCGCTCTGAAACAAAATTGTTCCACCAGGTTTTTGCCCTTGCCCCGTCATCTTTATTTTAATCTAGCCGTTGATCTTCGCCAAATTTTTGCCGGGGGCCTGCCTTGGCCATTTCATATCAGGAGGTGGTGCCAGCTCTAGCCTTGTTGACTAGAGAGCTTGCGTAACCTGGAATGCGTAAAGGAGGTGGGGATTAGTGACGTCTTCGCGTATCAAAACTGTCTATAAGGCTTGGAAAGAATTTGTCCTCATGAGAAATATGAATATCACAACCCTTGAGGTTGTAAACCCTATGATCATGTCATCCTGGCAGCGCTGCCTTAATAAAAAACTAAGCCCCGATGCAGTAATAACCTCACGCCTCTCCTCCAGGGAGATACCGGCCCGGCGGCAGCAACATCAAATGCTGATAGAGGTCGCCCAACCCTTCCTTAAGAACCTTTATCAACTGGTAAAAGGGTCCGGCTTTGTAGTTATTCTTCTCGACTCTGAGGCCTGTATCCTGGAGCTTATAGGAGATCAGGATATATTAAACCGCGATCGCCATTTTCAAGTGGGCGAATTTTGGAACGAGGAAACGAAAGGCACCAATGCCATGGGTTTAGTTAAGATAGAGCAAAAGCCTTTACAGGTTTATGCCACCGAACATTTCTGCCGGATCAACCACTGGCTTACCTGCTCGGCGGCCCCCATTCGCGATACAAACGGTAAAATGATAGGCATCCTTGACGTTTCTGGGGATTATCGCCGCGCCCACGCCCACACCCTGGGAATGGTGGTAGCCGCAGTGCAGGCCATAGAAAATCTCTTGCTCCTGAAATCGGCCAATGCGGAAATAACTAGGTCTTACAACAATATTACCGCAATCATCGAATCTATGTCCGAAGGCCTTATTTCCTTCGATAAAAATGGCGAGATCACCAACATTAACCCTGTAGCGGCTAAGATCTTGGGCGCCCAGGCCGACCATTGCCTGGGCCGGCCCCTGAAGAAAATTTTAGCCGTTCCTGTGGTCGTCAAAGACATGCTGGAACACGGAAAAGCAGTTAATGATCAGGAAGTGTTGCTTGATACCCAGTACGGCCGGCTCCATTTCCTGCTCTCCGGTCGACCCATTCTGGATCAACAGCAAAAAGTCTGCGGCGGTGTCATTACACTGCGCGAAATTCGCAATGTCCACCGTTTAGTTGCCAATATGGTGGGGGCCCGCGCCCAATTCACCTTCGCCGATATAATTGGCCAAAGCCCCGCCTTGCTGCAAAGTATCCAGATTGCCAAAACTGTGGCCCTGAGCACGTCCACGGTGCTGCTTCAGGGGGAAAGCGGCACTGGCAAGGAAATGTTTGCCCAGGCTATCCATAATGCCAGTCCCAGAGCCAATGGCCCTTTCGTAGCCATCAATTGTGCGGCCATTCCCCGGGACCTTATCGAAAGCGAGCTCTTTGGCTACGAAGAAGGCGCGTTTACCGGCGCCAAACGAGGTGGGCGGCCGGGCAAATTCGAACTGGCCAGCGGAGGCACCATTTTTCTTGATGAGGTAGCCAATATGCCCCTGGATACCCAGATATCCCTTTTACGGGTTCTCCAGGAGAAACAAATTTTCCGCGTGGGCGGGCTGAAGCCCATCCCCGTGAATATAAGGGTTATCGCTGCCACTAATAAAGATTTAAAGAAAGAAGTGGAGCGAGGCAACTTTCGCCCGGACCTCTACTACCGCCTGAACGTAATTAACATTACCATCCCTCCCCTGCGGGAACGTGAAGGCGATATTATCCTGCTGGTGCACTATTTTATTAATAAATTTTCCGCCATGCTCAAATTGCCTCCCAATAATCTCGATCCTCAAGCTGCTAGGGCTTTAGAGAGCTACTGGTGGCCGGGAAATGTCCGCGAACTCTCCAATGCTATCGAAAGGGCAGTCAACCTGGCGCAGGGAAAAACCATTACCATGGAACATTTACCAGAGCCGGTACAGGTCATGGCCAAAACCATTACCCCCCCGGCAGGCGAGATAATGTCTTTAGAAAGGCTGGAGCGGAAAATTATCCTGGATGCCCTGGAGAAAGCCGGCGGCAATATTTCCCGGTGCGCCAAAGTATTGGGCATCGGGCGCAACACCCTGTACCGCAAGCTAAAAAAATATTCTATTGCTACCCGTCATTTAAGTTAGCTTTACTTCATTATTTAATGTTTCATCGTAAGACATGCGCCATCCTGGAACAATGGCTGGCCTCTAAAGATAAAGCCCTTGCCACAGGCCAATTTTTAGCATGTAGATTAAGTTTTAATGTTCAATTTTAAGGCAAAATAACATAATGTTTTTAATCTAACCAGCGAGGGCATGATCAATATTCAGGCCTGTCTTTAACGGTAGTATGGACCCGGGGCAGCCTTGTCGCCACCTGGCATGATAATTGCTAAATAAACATAGATAGTATCCAACTTTAATTAGGGGGTATCGTTAATGTCCAAGGCAGTGTATGCCAAAATGGTGGCGGAGGCCGTCGCAGCCCAAAAGGCAGACCTGGATGTCATTAAGCAGAAAAGGGGTGGAAGTTTCCAAATTACCGACGCTAAACCTTATGTGGATGCCGTGAATGGCATGAAGGCAGCGGAAGGCCAGAGCCCGGAAGTGATTCGCCTGCATGTAGATTCCGTAAATGCCCACTATGAAATCCTGAACCAGCTTACTGACACGGTGCGCCCGGAGGATGACCCCTTTGTGGAGCATTACCAGACCCCGGCCGTCCTCGAGATCCTGTATGAACTGGATCCCGATTTCCGCAAGGCCACGGAACAGTTTATTGCTGCCATAGCTGCCAGTGAAGCCCTGATCGGCCGCGAGGCCATCCGGCGCTACGGCGGGTTCTACGGACCCACCTGTGTCGTTGATTTTGCCTTCTGTCCCGGCTCCACCAGCAATGTCGTCAATACCATCTTAAGCGGCTTAAATATAGACAAGCACTACAAACAGGCCATCCTCTCTTCAAAATCCTGGGGCATGAATACCTCATACGGTATCGGCGCTGCCTTTGCGGCCGCCATGGAAGCCGGCAAAACGGCAGCGGAAGCAGTCAAAGAAGAAATCGCCATGCTCCAGATGGTTTATGACCGGCCCATTGAAGCCCAAACCAAACTGATGACTGAGGCGGGGCACTCTTCCTTTGATGTTAAGAAGTACATGGAAACCTATAAAGAAAAAATGCGGCCCGCAGTTAAGGCGGCCGTGGATGCCGGCGTGCACTACGGGAATGTGGTCACGGTACCCGCTTATTGTGTGGGTGACGTGGCCCACCACATCTCCCAGTCCATGTTTAATATGGCCAAAGATGATGTGACCATGGCCATCATGGAGGCCGTGAGCGAAGTAATGGAAAAGACCTTGCATCTGGGCCTGGAGCAAGGGTATAACAGCCCCTATGACGTGCTCAGCGTAGCCACCGGTTCGACGGCGGCCGCCGTCGCTTACATTCTGGAAAAAGACGGCTTCACTGTGCCCATGGTCATCGACCTGTTAACCAAACGCTTTAACAATTACGTGCAGAAATATCCCAATCGAGGCGCAGCTGCCGAGCTGCATAACTGCGATTTCATGGACATGATCCACCGGGGCAGCAAGATTCTCGAAGTGGCTCCCATTGGGGCCGGCGGAAAAATAAGAGGTATCCCGGTACAGCTTGATCCCGTTGATGCCAGCGAGGTGCTTGCCAACCCGCAGCGCTACACCTATCCCGGCTGCGCCATAACCGTCCGCTTCTCTTCCTTGATGCGGCTGGCCGATTTCCCCTGCCTCCTGACCAGCGAGCCGGTGACTGCCACCCTGATGACCAATGTCATCGCTTTAAATCCCAAGGTCCCCGGTTCCCCGGCCCGGGTCTGCAAGGATTGTGCGGTCACTACCTTAATTAAACGGCACGGTTACTGCAACTGGAAAGAGGCGGTGTAAGCCTGCCAGGCAGGTTTAAAGGTCAAGGTTAGTGATTGCCGGGGGGTGCCCGCCCGGTCACCCCCCTTCCTCCCCTGACGCGCACCGGTGAGCAAAAGTATAAGCAAAACTAGCAAAGATAGGAGTGATTGGCATGCAGGCTTCGCTGACAAAAAAATTTTTCGCTGAGCTGATAGGAAGCTGGATGCTGGTAGTGGTAGGAGCGGGTGCGGCTGCCGTTACCCTGATGCTGGCTCAGGGCGAAAAGCCGGCTTCCAGTTTCAATATTGGCATCGGGGCCCTGGGAGGCCTGGGCGACTGGTTAGCCATTGGGTTGGCTTTTGCCATTGTCATAGCGGCAGCTATCTACGTCTTTGGCCCGGTATCCGGTTGCCATATCAATCCGGCCGTAACTATCGCCCTGTGGGTAGGCCGGCGTTTTCCCGCTCAAGAAGTTATTCCTTATTTGCTCGCCCAGTTTGCCGGAGCAGCCCTTGGCGCCTTGACTTTGTTAATCATGCTGGGGAGCAGGGGGGCAACGGTTGGCGGGCTGGGAGCGCCAGGCCCATTTCCTGGTATTGGCCTCATGCAGGTTTTTATAGCCGAGACCGTGGGGACCTTCATACTTATGCTTACCATAATGGGTATTGCCGTGGACAAACGGGCGCCCCAGGGCTGGGCCGGCCTGATTATTGGACTGATTGTGGGAGGGGTTATTACTACTCTGGGTAATGTCTCCGGCCAGGGAATTAATCCCGCCCGTACTTTCGGCCCTTATCTTATCGATAGTTTAGCCGGTGGCCCCAATCTGTGGCCCTTTTTCTGGATTTACCTCCTAGCTCCTATTATCGGCGCTGTTGTTGCTGTCTGGATTTATGACGCGGTGGTCAAGGAGGAATGAGCCGATCGAAAGGATGGAGGTAAAACGCGGGCGGGACAGCAGAGCCAGCTGAGAAGGGGGAGGGGCAGGCTGAAATTGAGAGCATATATGGCCTGCCCCCAAACCGGCCGCAGGAAACAAATTGATGGCGAGCCTGCCGTTCGTTGATCAAGTCTACCAGGAGGGAGAAAGCGGATGCCGACTTTCTTAGTTAGAACCGGGGCCCGCCTGCACCTGGGACAGCTGGACCTTAACGGATCGTTAGGCCGGCTTTACGGCGGTATCGGCCTGGCGGTAGACCAGCCGCAATTGGAATTAGTAGTGGAAAAAGCTTCCCAGCTCCAGGTAGAAGGACCGGAATCTGAAACTAAGCGCGTAATGGGCATCGCCCGCCAATACCTGCAACACTATCGCTTGCCTGGAGCCAGCATCCGCATCCTCCAATCCTTGCCTGCCCACTGCGGGTTGGGCTCAGGCACCCAGCTATCTCTAGCTGTAGGGGTAGCCCTTACCCGTATTTATGGCCTGGAGCCTCCTTTATTAGAACTGGCCCGGCTCACCGACCGGGAAGGAAGTCGTTCTGGTATCGGGGTAGCAGTGTTTGAGGGCGGAGGCTTCGTCGTCGACGGCGGGCGTCCGGTAGCTCAAGGCAGGGAGCAGGTAGGCTGCCCCTACGCCGTACCTCCGGTAATCGCCCGGCACCCCTTTCCCCAGGAATGGGGCATAGTGCTAGCCATTCCTCGTACTCAAGAGAAAATGGCCGGGAGCAAGGAAGAACAGGCTTTTAGTTCCCTACCCCCTATGGATGAAGGGCTGGCAGGCCGTATTGCGCGGCTAGTTTTAATGCAGCTTTTGCCGGCCCTGGTTGAAAAAAATTTGCACATGTTTGGTCATGCTGTTACCGAGATTCAACAACAGATTGGCAATTATTTTGCACCGGTCCAGGGAGGGGTATTCGCTACCAGGGAAGGTGCAGAAGTGGCTGCCTACCTGTTGTCCCTAGGGGCGGCCGGGGTGGGACAAAGTTCTTGGGGACCAACAGTTTACGGTTTTGTAGAAAGGGAAAGATTATCCTCCCTGGTGGAAGCTACCAGGAAGTTGTTGGGAGAGCGCGGGCAAGTTTTAGCAGCCCGTGGCATTAATCATGGCGCCAGCTGGGGCTGGAATGAAGAAACCGGTGCAACAGGGCAGCAGGCTCTAGAAACGAGGTCACCAGGAACACTATGACAGGCGAAAAGATGGCCATACCCAGGATAGCCTGGGGAATTACTGGAGCCGGGCATTTCCTGACCCCCTGTATGGAGATTTTAGTTAACCTAAAGGAGGTAGATGTTTTTATTTCCCGGGCGGCCCGGGAAGTGCTGGCCGGGTATGGTTTGCTGGAGAGCTTGCTTGGATGTGGCCACCGGCTTTACTGGGACCGCAGCGCCAGTTCCCGGGCGGTGACCGGGCTCTACCGGGGTTACTACCGGCTGGTGATTATCGCTCCCGCCACCTCCAACACGATAGCTAAATTTGTCGCCGGAATCTCAGATAACCTGGTTACCAACCTGTTTGCCCATGCCGGTAAATGCCGGGTTCCTGTTGTCGTTTTACCAACCGATATTGGACCGGAAATTGATTCCCCGGCACCCCCGGGTTTCAGGGTCCGGGTATATCCCCGGAATATTGACCTGGAAAATGTGGCCCGCCTTTCCACCTGTCCGGGGGTAACCGTCGTTAAACATCCCCGGGAAATCGATCAGATTTTAAGTACCAGCCGGAAATAATTGTACTTTGGCTTATTTCTCGTGGTATCTACACAACTACGCCTTCATATGGAGGATTAAACACAGCTCAATGCCCAGATATTTGCTGGTAACCGGCAAGATAGCCTATCAAGCATTGGAGAGGGTGGCCCGCAGCCTCAATCTCGAAGGCGGTTACACCATCAAAGTCCTGAGACGGTCGGTAGCAGCCCTCATGACTACCGAGTATATCGCCAGGAACCTGCAACAGATCAAAGGAGAAACCGGAGCCGAGATCGTAGTTATCCCGGGTCTCTGCCAGGGCCCCCTTGAACTGATAACCGAGGCTACAGGCTGTCAGGTGGTGCGGGGTCCCGCCGATTTAAAGGACTTACCTGCATTTTTCGGCAGCCCGGGACTGCCAGATGGGTCGATGGCCGAGGAAAGAGAGGATAATCTACCCCGGCCGAAACTTAAAATCATAGCCGAAATAGTAGGCGCTCCCCAGTTGACTTTAGCCCAAATAATCGAGCGAGCCCGTTATTACCAGGCCAGCGGTGCCGACATCATCGATATCGGTTGCGATGTCCACCGGCCTTTCCCGCACCTGGCGGAAACGGTTCGTGTTTTAAAGGAAGAAGGGTTTAAGGTTAGCGTCGACAGTCATCGACCGGAAGAAATCCGCGCCGCCAACCTGGCTGGGGTTGACCTAGTCCTCAGTCTGAACTCAAGTAACCTTGAATTAGCTAAAGAATTACAGTGCCCGGCCGTAATCGTACCTGATGAAGGCAGGGGATTATCTTCTCTGGAGCGCAACATGGAGAAGCTGGAACGCTGGGGTAAACCCTATATCCTCGATCCAATCCTTCCCCCCTTGACCCTGGGTTTAGCTGAGGGGATAAGCCGGTACTGCCTGTTGCGGCAAAAGTTCCCCCGGCGGCCGCTGCTGATGGGGATAGGCAACGTTACCGAGCTTATTGATGCCGACAGTACCGGCCTAAATGCTCTCCTGGTGGGCATAGCCATGGAACTGGATATCGATTATGTTCTCACGACCGAAGTAAGCCACCGGGCCGTTGGTGCGGTAAAGGAAGTTTGCAGGGCTCGCCGCTTGGTGCAGCGCGCCCTTGCCCAGGGCAGTTTGCCGAAACATCTGGATTACAGCCTTTTGACAATTAAAGAGCCCCGTGGTAACAGCTTCAGCGAAGCCGAACTGCGCGAAATGCATACCCAGGTGCGAGATAAAAACTACCGTATTTTTGTTGATGACCATTATATCTATGTCTTTAATAATCACCTTTTCCAGCGAGGTACCAGCGCCCAGGAGCTATTTGCCAACCTAGCGGTCAGCGATCCAAGCCATGCCTTTTACCTGGGGCGAGAACTGGAGAAAGCAGAGCTGGCCTTACGTTTGCGGAAAAAATACGTGCAGGATCGCCCGTTACGATGGGGCTACCTGGGCGAGGATGCAGGCCAATATTGGCTGGAGGAAAACAGACGGTTTGTACGACCGGGTGCGGATAACGGCGCAACGGGGAAAGAGGGATGATTTTGTGATATTGGAAGCTATTGTCTCCACCATCAGCCCGGCGGGTGAAATCAATTTTGCCCCGGTAGGAGTACGGCTCCCCTTTGAGCCCGGCAGGCAACCAGACCAGACACCGCCTGGAGGTATCGCCGCGGGAAAAACCAATTTTGCCCCGCGGGGACAGGCCGATGTAACCGCCCTAAAAGACGAGAAGGTGGAGTTGCGCCTGTACAGCGGCTCCCGGACTTACGCCAATTTGTTATCTACGGGAGAAGGAGTGATCTGCTTCATTGATGACGTCTTGCTTTTTGTGGAGACGGCCCTTTTCTCAACTTGTCCCTCATATGTACCATCGCTGAAGGTGCGCCCTCCCCGGCTGGCCGGCAGCGGGACGGTTTGGGAGTTCATAGTAAGCAACTTTGAAGTTACTACTGAGCCGGCCCGCGTGGCAGCCCGGATCGAGCACCGGGAAGAAGCGGCCGGCTTCCGCGGATTTTGCCGGGCCCAATTCGCGGTACTGGAAGCTACCATCGCCGCGACACGCTGGCCGTGGCTTGCACCGCAACAGGTGGCTTCATGCTGGGATTACTGGCAGCAATTAGTTGTGAAGACAGGGGGTAAAAGAGAGTTTCAGGCCTTCAGTTTAGTCCATAAATATCTGGGAGAGAAAGGCTTAAGCTTGCCGCTATTGTCTCAAGTTTTAGGGGATTCCTGAAGTAGGGGGAAGCGAGATGAAAAAGATTTTACTTCACCTGGAGCGCGATGCTAAGGCCAGCGTATTTGATCAGATTACCGCCTATGATGCCGGGGTGGATCAAGTTATCGCCTGTGGCGGGGTTACTCCGGAGGAAGTGACCAATCTTGTGTACGGCGTTATGTTTACCCGGGGTGGAGACAACCTCCGCAACTCCGCTATCTTTGTCGGCGGTACCCAGGTAGCAGACGCCGAAAGGCTAATGGAACGCGTACTGCAGACCTTTTTTGGCCCGTTCCGGGTTTCAGTGATGTTTGACGCCAACGGGTGCAATACTACTGCCGCTGCGGCAGTACAAAAATTGGCCCGGGGGCGCAACCTGGCCGGTAAAAAAGCCCTGGTCCTGGCCGGCACCGGACCGGTAGGTACCCGTATAGCCACCCTGTTAGCGCGGGAAGGATGCCAGGTGCTGCTTTCCTCCCGCTACCTGTCCCGGGCCCAAGAGGTTTGCCAGCGTTTAGAAACCCAGGCCAAAGTAAAAGTAGAACCGGTCCAGGTGAGCGGTGGCGAAGAAGCGGGTAGGGCGCTAGCGGGTGTCAACGTGCTGGTGTGCTGCGGTGCTCCCGGGGCGCGTTTGATCGAAGAGGCTACCTGGGCAAAGCAAGATTCCCTTGAGATTATGGCGGATATCAATGCCGTAGAACCATTGGGCATAGAAGGTATTAAAGCTACCGATGACGGTAAGGAACGGCAAGGAAAAGTTGCCTATGGGGCCATTGCCATCGGCAACTTGAAGATGAAAATCCATAAAGCTGCCATTCAGGCTTTATTCAGGAGCAATGATCAGGTACTGGACCTGGAGGCGATCTATGCCCTGGCCGGGGAAATGGGAGAATAATGGCCATGTTTCTCCTGGTAGGAGTTAGCACCCGGGCTATAGCCGAATCTGCCCTCTACTCCGGTTTTGCGGTGATGGCTATTGACTATTTTGGTGACTTTGATCAACGCCGGCTGTGCCCTGCCTTAGGGCTGAAGACGGATCTGGGCCTGAAACCTTCAGTTAAAAGCTTGCTCCAGATAGCCAGGGAAGTAAGTAGTAGGGAAATCCAACTGGAAAAATATAATACGAGCGAACATCACCTCGAAGGGGTGATCTATACCTCAGGTCCGGAAAATCACCCGGATGAGTTGCAGCTGTGGGAGCAGCAGGGTTTGCTGGTAGGCAATAATACTTCTACCCTGAGGCAAGTACGGGACCCGTGGCAGCTGTGGAAAGCCCTTCGCCAAATCGGGGTTTTGACCCCTCCCTTTTATGCTGTCGAGGAGTGGAACCCTGATTGGGCTGCCAAAAGATGGATTATTAAACCCATTACCAGCGGCGGCGGGCACGGTATCAGGCCCTTAGAACGGAATAAGAAAGGGGCCCTGGCCCAGCTTTCTACCCTGGGGGATAAAAGCAGTTTTATCATCCAGCAATTGGTCCATGGTATTCCCGCTTCAGCGACCTTTATCGCCGACGGGAGGCGGGCGTTTTTGCTGGGCACCAGCCGCCAGCTGGCAGGGCCGGCTGAACGGGCAGCCAGCCCTTTTACTTATGCCGGTAACATCGTACCTTTATCTTTACCTGCCAACCCGAAGCTCCTAACCCTGGAATCGCAGTTAGCCACAATTGCCGACCATCTGACCACCACCTTCGGCTTAAGAGGGCTAAATACCCTGGATTTCATCGTTAATGATGACGGTATCTGGGTATTAGAGGTTAATCCCCGTTGGTCAGCCTCGGTGGAACTCATCGAAAAATGGCGGCAGGAACTGCTCTTTCCCCGTCACCTTGCTGCTTGCGGTAAAAATACCAGGGATACGCCGGATGCCAGGCTTAACCTTCCTGCCCGGGGCAGGGTTATTGATAACGGCTCCAGCAGGTGCTTCTGGGGCAAAGCAATAGTTTACGCCCGCCTTCCTTTGCAAGTAGAGCCCAAGAAAGAAATAGAGTATCTTTACCAGCAAGGTTTGCGGGATATCCCTGTTCCTGGAACTATAATTGGGAGCGGTCAACCCATTTGTACCGTCCTGGCCAGGGCTGAAAGTGATTACTCCTGCTGGCGGAAACTGCAGGCGCTGTCAGCCTGGGCGCGAAAGGTTTTAGGTAAAACCTTCCTTCGCAACTATCATGACCACGACCACGGGCTGTTGTTAACAACTTCTTTTATGAGGTGATGGCTTTTGAGCAGCATTTCCGGTTTACTAATCACTATCCGCACGGCCAGGCAAGGCGTAGCCATGGTCAGCGGCAAATTAAGCCCTGAATACCAAAAAGAAACTGCTACCCTGGAGGTAAACACCGAAGTATTATCTGCCCTGGGACTGGCCCCTGGCCAGAAGGCCCGTTTGCTGAGCCCTTTTGGCGAAGCAGTCGTAACTTGTCGGCCGGCTGAAGTGCCTCCAGAACTTTTTTTCCTTCCTCTAGGACCCACCGCTAACCTGTTAATAGGCACCGATACTGGAGGAACTGGCGTGCCTTGCTATAAAGGTTTAGAAGTAAAACTGGAGCCGTATCACGGAGCAAATGCTGGAGTTGAGCAATGATAAGTTGGGGAGGGAAAGAATGGCATGAGTATCCATAATGATGTGGTTTGTACTTTTTGCAGCTGCCTCTGTGATGACCTGGAAGTTGAGGTAGAAAATAATCAAATCACTAAAGTCAAAGGGGCCTGCGCCATAGGACGTAATAAACTCCTGCATGCCCAGTCCAATTTAGCCCGGCTTACTGCCGGAAATAAAACTGTTTCCCTTGAAGAAGCCCTGGATATAGCTGCCGGTATCCTGAGGAAGGCTAAGTTCCCCTTGATTTATGGTTTGAGCAGTACTACTGTAGAAGCCCAGCGCGAGGCCATAGCCATCTGCGAGCTAATTGGCGGTACCATTGATAATCCCGCCTCGTATTGACACGGACCGGGCGTTATCGCCCGCCAGCAGGTAGGGCTGGCTTCATGCACTCTAGGAGAAGTAAAAAACCGGGCTGACCTGTTGATCTTTTGGGGCTGCAATCCCATGGAAGCCCACATGCGCCATTTCACCCGATATTCAACGTTGGCCAAAGGACTTTTTACGCCCCAGGGTCGCCAGGGGAAAAAAATAGTGGTAGTTGACGTCAGGCCTACTCCCACTGCCAGGGCCGCCGACTATTTTCTGCAAATAAAACCTGGTAACGATTTTGAAGTATTTAATGCCCTGCGGGCCCTGATAAAGGGTTTGCGCCTGGAAAATGTCGATCCTGGCACGGGCACTATAGCCGGCGTACCCTTGTCCACCTGGCAGGAATTGGCTCAATTAATGCGAAGCTGTCGCTATGGAGTAGTCTTTTTCGGTATAGGTATAACTATGAGCCGAGGTAAGGAAATGAATATCGAACTCCTGTTAACCTTAATTCAGGAACTCAATCAATATACCCGTTTTTACGCCATACCCATGCGCGGCCACGGTAATGTTACCGGTATCAATCATGTCTTAACCTGGCAGACCGGTTATCCTTTTGCCGTTAACTTTAGCCGCGGTTATCCCCGTTACAATCCGGGCGAATTCAGCGTTGTTGATATGCTGGGGCGTCAGGAGGTTGATGCCGCCCTTATAATAGCCACCGATCCAGGCGCCCACCTGCCGTGGGCTGCTGTCAGGCATTTACAAAAGATCCCCACTATTGTTCTTGAACCCCATTGCAACTTAACAACCCCCTGGGCGCAAGTCGTTATACCCGTGGCTCCGGCTGGAGTTGGGGCAGCCGGGACCTTTTACCGTATGGATAACGTTCCTTTGCGTGTAAAGAAACTGGTTGATTTACCTTATCCCTCAGACGAAGAGGTTTTGCGGGCTCTAAAGGAGAGAATCGCCAATGCTTAGAATCGTTAACGGCCAGGTTTACGACCCTATCAATAGGGTTAGGGGAGCAGTAAAGGATATTTGGATTGCAGACGGTAAAATTGTGGCGGAGAGGCCTGAGCCGGCGCGTCCAGGTTGTGCCGGTGTGGAAATTATTGATGCCACTGGTTTAATTGTCATGCCCGGGGGAATAGATATCCATAGTCATATAGCAGGCCCGAAAGTTAATAGCGGCCGCCTGTTATGCCCCGAGGATCACTATGACTACTTTACCACTGCAACCGCGTGGCAGCGCTCAAGTACAGGATACACCACTCCCGGCACTTTTCTTACCGGTTACCTGTACGCAGTGATGGGCTATACTACTGTTTTTGAAGCCGCTGCCCCGCCCCTCAAAGCCCGGCACGTCCATGAAGAACTCCAGGACACTCCCTTGCTGGATACAGGTTGCTACACCCTGATGGGCAATAATTATATGGTGATGAAAGTTCTCAGCGATCCTGACGGCCCCCGCCGGCGGGAACGCCTGCGCGAGCTAGTGGCGTGGCTGCTGCGCAGTAGCAAGGGGTATGCCGTTAAGGTGGTCAACCCTGGCGGGGTAGAGAACTGGAAATGGGGTCAGCATAAAGTAGACCTGGATACACCTGTACCCCCCTTTGGCGTGACACCGCGGCAAATATTATTGGGGTTAGCGGCAGCCGTCGACGAGTTACGCCTCCCCCACCCGGTACACCTTCACGCCAATCACATTGGCCAACCGGGTAACTACCGGACCACGCTGGCAACCATGGTGTAGATCCTCACATTAATTCATCCCAAAATAATTCCATGGTCGCAAATTGAACAATCTGCATCTAAAGTTAATACCAGGAGAGTATGAGAATCCTATTTCACTTTACGCCAGTATTCAAACTATA
>Ga0247720_100222_pt1 | contig 26003 bp, 18 predicted proteins | sample MSEWel2015_12_15_FD_189078 | JGI IMG/M metagenome (GOLD analysis project Ga0247720, IMG submission 189078) | Subsurface sediment microbial communities from gas well in West Virginia, United States - MSEEL Well Study Marcellus 3H_2015_12_15 | ecosystem: Environmental > Terrestrial > Deep...
CGGTCTTCGACGTGACACCGGCCAGCCTGATTGACGCCATCGTCACTGAAAAGGGCGTGGTGCACAACCCGAACATTACCGGTATGCAAGCGCTATTTGGTTGAGCGTGGGGGTCCCTCTGACCGTTTCTTTCTGGCGGAGGGCTTGTCAGCTGCGGTGTTCACGCCAGGCCGCGTTTCCTCGTAGGCGGCCCGCAGGTCGGCCACCTGCTGCTCCTGTTGCTCGACAAAATGCAGGGACATCTCAAAGCTCTGGCGGGTGAACTCCAGCACCTTCTGGAAGCCTTCATCCGAGAGCGTGCGGGCGTCGTCATGTCGGCGGAAAATGTTAATGAATTCCCGCTCCCGCTCAAACTGCAGCGGTAGCCGTGCCACGCCCCAGTCGTTCAGAATCTGCCAGACTTCGGGGTTGTAGTTGCGCGTGGTGCGCATAATGAAAGGAATGGGGTCGTTTCTGGCAATGAGGGCAGCAAGCCGCAGAATCAGTTCGAAGGAAAGGGTCGTCGTACCGTTCTCGATGGCTTCCAGGACCGACTTGTCTCGCAGGTTCAGAGCCTCGCTCATTTCTGACAGTGTTAGCCCGGCTACTTCCCTGATGTCCTTGAGAGACTGGCCTGCCGTGAGCATGGCCCGCAGCTGATCCTGGGAGTTCATCAGGACCCGGCCAACCCGGAGTGACGTATCGGTCGCTCTCGCCCCGAACCGGAGTGCCGATCCGGTCAGGCTGGCCAGGCGGTCAATCAGCCCCTCCGGCGTCCGTTCCTGAGTCACCGGTTTTTCCAGCCCGTCCACTTCATCCAGTGAGCGCATGGCGTGCAGCGCGTCCAGGAGCATGTCCTGGAGCACTCGCGCTTTCTGGCGGTTGTCCTGACCGCTGGCGTCCCTGTCAGTCATGGGTTCTTGGCTTGCGCCTCCTTTTATCGGGTCGAGGCCGGGGCCTGTGCCTGGTCCTGGGCCGCAATTTGCTGCGGTGTCAGTATAGAGGCCATCCGGTTATCCAGGTCCAGCATGTCGGCCATGATGTGTCCGCCTTCGCGGATCACGAAATCCAGTTCCTCCTCGGTTGTATTCAGATCCGCCGCCTGCTGGTCCTGCCAGTCCTCAAGCGCGTCCAGGGAATCGAACGGCGGTTCGCCCTTCAGTTCTCTTCTGGCGTTGGCAATGGTCAGCCGTGTGCGCTCGATCTGTTTGTGCTGTTCACGGCGCTTATCGAGATTGAGGCTGACACTGTCTGTCGCCCGCTGTTCGGCCAGAAAATCGATTTCCTGTTGCAGCAGACTGAACTCGGGATTTGTCGAGAACCGCTCCTCGTGGCGCGTGCGAAGCTCGTCAATAATGCCGCTGAAATCGTAATAGCGGGTGTGGGGCACAGCTTCAATCTGATCCCAGGGCAGGGCATTATCGAGGGCATCCTCACCAATACGGGTCTTGTCGATGCGCGATGGAATCTCGATATCGGGGATTACCCCCTTGTGCTGGGTTGAACCGCCGGACACCCGATAGAACTTCGATTGGGTGATCTTGAGCTGGCCATGGTTCAACGGGCGAACGGCCTGTACAGTTCCTTTGCCGAAGGTCTGCGAGCCCACTACCAGCCCCCGACCGTAATCCTGGATGGCCCCGGCAAAGATCTCTGACGCCGACGCGCTCATGCGGTTGGTGAGCACGACAAGAGGTCCGGCATAGGCAACGGATGGATCCTCGTCCTTCAGCACCTGGACATCATTGTTGGCGTTGCGGATCTGAACCGTGGGGCCTTTGTCGATGAACAGGCCGACCAGATCATTGGCCTCATACAGGGCGCCGCCGCCATTATTACGCAGGTCAATGACCAGCCCGTCGACGCCGTCGGCTTTCAGCTCGGCAATCAGTTCGCGAACATCCCGGGTCGTGCTCTTGTAGTTGGGATCACCGGCCTGCATGGCCTGGAAATCGGCGTAGAAAGTCGGAATGGTGATCACGCCAATGGTGTATTCCTTGTCGCCGCGTTGCAGGCGCAATGTGTCCTTGCTGGCGCTCTGTTCTTCCAGTTTTACCTCGTCCCGGGTGATGGCGATGGTTTTCGTCATGGTTTCATCGGAGGCGGTGGCCGGAATGACTTCCAGTGTGACGGTGGAGTTTCTGGGGCCGCGGATCAGGTCCACAACTTCGTCCAGGCGCCAGCCGATCACGTTCACGGGCTTCTCACCTTCCTGGGCGACAGAGACAATCCGGTCTGCAGGTTGCAGCTGACCCTGCTTGGACGCGGGCCCGCCCGGAACCAGCCGTACCACCTTGGTGTATTCGTTATCGGACTGCAGCACCGCCCCGATGCCCTCAAGGGACAGGCTCATGTTGATGTTGAAGTTTTCCGAGGTGCGCGGTGAGAAATAGGAGGTGTGGGGGTCCCACATTCCTGTGAAGGCGTTCATATAGGCCTGGAAGGCGTCTTCGCTGCGGGCCTGGTAGGCACGCTTCAACTGGCCTTCGTAACGCCGACGCAGCGTCTCCTCAATGGCCTTGTCGTCTGTTCCGCTCAGCCGTTGCGCCAGTACGGCGTTCTTGATGCGCTTCCGCCACAGTTCGTTCAGCGCCTTGGTATCCGGCTCCCAGTCCGCCTCAGAGCGGTCGACCAGAATTTTTTCGTCTTCGGAAAAATCCAGGTTCTCGATGCCCTTGTCGATGGTGGCAAGAGCAAACTCCAGGCGCTCGATGATCCGCTTCTGAACCAGGTTATAGATATCGAAGCCCGGCTGCAGTTGGCCGGTTTTCAGGGCAGAGCCCAGCTGTGTGCGGAGGTGGTCGAACTTGTCGATGTCCGCTTTGGTGAGATAGATCCGCTGGCCGTCCAGATAATCCAGGTAGGCATCAAACACGTCGCCGGACAGCTCATCACTGATGCCGAGATCGCGGAAATGGGTGAACTGGAGCTGACGGGCAATCAGGATATTCGCCCGTGCCTGTTCAATGGTCGGGGCCACCGGTTCATAAACGGACGGTGGGTCGACTTTTGCCTGCACCCCCAGCGGCGTGGAGAGCAGCAGGGCAATGGTGACGGCCTTGCATGCCCTGCTCCAACTGAAGTGAGCCGGAGAGCGGCGGGCCGTGATATTTTCCGCGATGGTCATAAATACATACCTGACGGTGTTGGTCGGAAAAGCTCGGTGAAGACGCTTATCCGACCGTGAGCGATGAGATTTATTGTAGGCAAGCACTACACCTGTTGCTATAGGCAGCGCGTATCGGTTCGTGACAATCTGTCCATGAACTCGGCAGGTTGGTAACCGGAAAACCTGTCGTGGCAGGGGAGTTTACAGAAAGTGGTAGACGGGGAAGCGCCGGGAGGGATTGCCTCATCTCCCGGCTATAGAGCCATCAGGCGAAGAGTGCGTTGCGCTCGGCTTTCTCCTGCAGCAGTTTGGGAGGGGCGAAGCGTTCGCCGTAGGTGTTCGCCAGTTCCGATGCCCGCTCGGCAAACGCTCTGACTCCATATTGGTTAATAAACTGTATAGCGCCACCGGTCCAGGGCGCGTAGCCAATGCCGAAGATGCTGCCGATATTGGCATCCTCCACCGTGCGCAATACGCCTTCTTCCAGGCAGCGTACCGTTTCGATGGCCTGGATAAACAGGATCCGGTCTTTCAGCTCCTGCAGTTTGACGGCGTGGGCCTTGTCTGCATCCACAAACAGTTTTTCCAGTTCCGGCCACAGATGTTTCTTGCCGTTGGCCGGGTAGTCGTAGAAGCCGGCGCCCGCAGCCTTGCCCTTACGGCCGTGCTCGTTAACCATTGCATCAATGACGGCTTCCGCCGGGTGGGCGTTCCAGGAGCCACCGGCGGCTTCGGTGTCCTTTTTGCTCTGGTCACGGATGTGCTGCATCAGGGTCATGCTGATTTCGTCGGAAATGGCCAGTGGCCCCACCGGCATGCCTGCAAGTAACCCTGCGTTTTCAATGCTGGAGGGGTGGATACCTTCACCCAGCATACAGATGCCTTCGTTGACGAAGGTGCCGAATACCCGCGAGGTAAAAAAGCCCCGGCTGTCATTCACCACCACCGGGATCTTGCCGATCTGCTGCACGTAGTCGAACGCGCGTGCCAGGGTTTCATCGGAGGTTTTCTCGCCAACGATGATTTCCACCAGTTGCATCTTGTCGACGGGTGAGAAGAAATGCAGGCCGATGAAGTTCTCGGCTTTTGCTGAGGCCTCGGCGAGCTGGGTAATGGGAATGGTCGAGGTGTTGGACGCAAAAATCCCGTTTGCCACCAGCCTGGGCTCCGCTTCCCGGGTAACTTTTGCCTTCAGTTCACTGTCCTCGAACACCGCCTCGATCACCAGATCACAGCCTTCCAGGTCGTTCGCGGAATCGGTGGCCTTGATGCGGCTCAGGATGTCTGCTTTCTGCTCTTCGGTCATCCTGCCGCGGCTGACCTTCTTGGCCAACAGCTTCTCGGAGTAGCTTTTGCCTTTTTCGGCATTTTCCACAGAGAAGTCTTTCAACACCACGTCGATACCGCGTGTGGCGGTGGAATAGGCGATACCAGCGCCCATCATGCCGGCACCGAGCACACCCACCTTGCGGAATGTTTCCTTATCGACGCCATCGGGCCGGCTGCCGCCCGCCTTGATGGCGTTCAGCTGGAACCAGAAGGTGCCGGTCATGTTCTTGGCGACCTGGCCAATCACCAGTTCGGCAAAATACCGGGTCTCGATCAGGCTACCGTTGTCGAAATCCACCTGGGCACCTTCCACTGCGGCGGAGAGGATGCGCTCCGGCGCCGGATAACAGCCTCTGGTTTTCTGCTTCAGCATGGCCGGGGCGATCGCCAGTTTCTGGGCCATGGCGGGATGGTGCGGCGCCCCGCCAGGAAACCTGAAGCCTTTCTGGTCCCAGGGTTGCTGGCATTTCGGGTTGGCATCGATGAAGGCCCGGGCTTTTGTGATCATGTCGTCGGCAGAGTCGGCCAGTTCGTCGATAATGCCAGCCTTGAGGGCGGCTTTCGGGTTCACCTTTTTGCCTTCCATCAGGAACGGGAAGGCCGCCTCCAGGCCAATCATTCGGGGCAGTCGTTGCGTGCCGCCACCGCCGGGCAGCAGGCCCAGTGTCACTTCCGGCAACCCCAGCTGAGTGCTGTCGTGGTCAATGGCGATGCGGTGGTGGCAGGCCAGGGCGATCTCCAGGCCGCCACCCAGGGCGGAGCCGTTAATGGCGGCGACTACGGGTTTGCCGGTGGTTTCCAGGAAGCGCATGTGGGCTTTCAGGCCGTTGACCATATCTTCAAAGGTCTGGGCGTCGTCCCGGGTAACCTTGTGCAGCTCTTTCAGATCGCCGCCGGCAAAAAAGGTCTTCTTGGCCGAGGCAATGATCACGCCCCGGATGCTGTCCAGATCGCCTTTCACTTTTGCGGTAGTTTCCGAGAGGGCGTCCCGGAAAGCGGCATTCATGGTGTTGGCAGACTGGCCGGGCATGTCGATGGTGAGGGTCAGGATCTGATCTGAACCCAGTTCGTAACGGATGGCACTCATAATCGGTTCTCCTTGAAAAGTGGACGGGTTCAGACGCGCTCAATGATGGTGGCAATGCCCATGCCGCCGCCAACGCACAGCGTGGCCAGGCCGTAGCGCAGTTCACGCCGCTCCAGTTCATCCAGCAGAGTGCCAAGAATCATGGCGCCGGTGGCACCCAGTGGGTGGCCCATGGCGATGGCGCCGCCGTTCACGTTCACCTTTTCGTCGGGAACCGAGAGTTCCCTCTGGAAGCGCATCACCACGGAGGCGAAAGCCTCGTTCACCTCAAACAGGTCAATCTGATCAGCGGTCATGCCCGCTTTTTCCAGCGCCTTGCGCGCCGCCGGCGCAGGACCGGTCAGCATGATGGTCGGGTCGGTGCTGGTGACGGCTGTGGCAATGATGCGGGCGCGGGGTGTCAGGCCCATGGCCTTGCCCTTGGCCTCGCTGCCGATCAGCATGGCGGTGGCGCCGTCGACAATGCCGGAGGAGTTGCCGGCGTGGTGTACGTGATTGATCTTTTCCACGTAGTGGTACTTTTCCCGGGCAACACCGTCGAAGCCCATCTCGCCCATCATCTGGAAGGAGGGCTTCAGGCCAGCGAGGCTCTCCAGGGTGGTGGTGCCACGCACATGTTCGTCACGGTCCAGGATCACCACGCCGTTCTGGTCGGTAACTGGAATGATGGATTTTGCAAAGTGGCCGTTCTGCCAGGCATTGGCGGCTTTCTGCTGGGATTTCACCGCAAAACCATCGACGTCTTCACGGCTGAATCCCTCAAGCGTGGCAATCAGGTCGGCGCCGATACCCTGGGGCATGAAACCGGTATGCAGGTTAGTCTCGGGATCCGTGGCCCAGGCACCGCCGTCGGAGCCCATGGGCACCCGGGACATGGCCTCCACGCCACCGGCAACCACCAGGTCTTCCCAGCCGGAGCGTACTTTCATGGCGGCCAGGTTGACTGCTTCAAGGCCTGATGCGCAGAATCGGTTGAGGGTGACGCCGGCCACTTTCTCATCCCAATCCGCTGCCAGAGCTGCGGTCTTGGCGATATCCGCACCCTGATCGCCCACCGCGGTGACGCAACCCATGACAATGTCATCCACCTGGGCGGTGTCCAGACTGTTCCTCTCCTGCAGCGCATGGAGCACAGTGGTCAACAGCGTGATGGGTTTGACGCTGTGAAGTGATCCGTCCTTTTTTCCACGCCCTCTGGGGGTGCGGACCGCATCGAAGATATACGCCTCGGTGGTCATTGCTTGTCCTCTGGTCATATTGTTTTCGGAATTGATTTACCGATGACACAACCATAGCCGGTTGCAGCTGCGGGGGGTAATGACGCGGGCTGCCAATCGCATTGGCGAAATTGCTCATGAACCATGACAAGGCCAGAGGTGGCTTCTATGGTGTTAGAAACCGCAGACGAATTCAGGAGGCGCAAGCCATGTCTCTGCGAGATGCGATCGACAATTTTTACGAACGGCTGGTGGTGGATGCCATTGAAGCAACGCGGGAGGAGTCCGACACAGTGGACTATCTTACCGACGTGATGTGCGTGGCCCTCAACCGTCTGCCCACTCGGTATTATCGCCACTCAATCGATATGATGTTCTATCTGGCGGACGAAGAGCTCAAGGGGATGAAGCAGAAATCCCTGGCCGCCGTGAAGGAAGCCAGGGAGTTCGTCAGAGAGCATCAGCGGGAGTAAACCGCGGGGCGCATCAGGCCGGATTCAGGTTGGCGAGGGCCTTGTTCAGGCGCTCGGCCAACTCGGTGTTTGCGTCTTTGCCGATTCCGCCCAGGCACCAGTTCGCGAGCAGCTTTTCCACGTCCTGCATTTGATCGTTGCCATTGTCCGCAGACCCCATGCCATCGGCCAGGCGCCGGACCTGGATTTCCATGCGGCGCTGCTGGTCTGTCTCGGGGGAGGGGACTCCACACAGAATTTCCGCACGGATCACCAGCTCGACCGGATCACTGGTGTCTGAGGTCTGTGCCAGCGCAGACCACTGTTGCGGCACTGAATCACTGGCGGTTTCGCCGGTGGTGGTCGCCATCACCAGAGACTGCCAGGACGCCATTTTGGCCCGAAGCTTCAGCGTGGAAAGAATCTGGTTCAGCCGCTGTTTTTCCTGTTGAACCTGCTCTCTGACGTCCTTGGACAGGGTCGACGTGTCGACCTCCCGAAGTGTCGCCAGTGCCGCCGTTATTACCTGCTCATCACTGTCGCCGGCCACCCCGGAAACCTGCTCCATGCCCGCCTGTGCGGATTCGTCCGCCGCCCGGGAGGCCTGCTGCTGTTCTGAACGTTCGGCATCTCGACGGGCGAAGATCTGGTCGCAGGCCTTGCGGAAAGCCTGCCACAGTTTCCGGTCTTCGCGATGACGGGTAATGCCGATGGCTTGCCAGTCCCCCTGCAGGGCCTTGGCCTGGTTCATGGCTTCCTGCAGTGGTTGGTGATCCACCAGTGCCTGGGCCTTATCCACAATTTCCTGTTTCAGACCTTCGTTCTTCCGGCGCTCTTCATCCAACGGTGCTTCCAGTCGTTTAAGAAGCTCATCGAAGCGCTTCTGGATGGCCCGGTTGTCGCGGAATTCCACCGGCCAGGCTTCCTTCCACTCCTGGCGAGCGGTCTGATGTATCCGTTCCGCGACCTTCCAGTCAATCGAAGACCAGTCGGCGTTGTCGAGAAAGGTTTCGAGTTGCTCGCAAATGGCGGACCGCTTCTCCAGGTTGGCCTGTTTCAGGCCGGATTTCGCAGAAAAGTAGGCTTTGCAGGGCTCATAGGCCTTGTCGGAGGCAGCCTTGAAGCGGGACCAGAGGTTTCGGTCGGAAGAGCCGCCCAGATCACGCCACTCGTTCTGCAATTCCTTGATCCGCTCAGCCTTGGCCTCAGGGTCCATGGGTTGGTCTGCCAGGTATTCCATTTGTTCGCACAGGGCAATCTGCTTCGGCTCGGTAGCAAAGCCCTGCCAGTCCGAGAGTTCCCTCAATTGACCGTTAAGCAGTTGCATCCGGGTCTGAAAGGGTTTGGCTTGGCGCTGATCCAGATCCCTGAAATGCTGCTGGGCGGTTTTGAACAGCTGTTTCGACTCTTTGAGCTGTTTGGCCTCAAGAGCTTCTTCCAGTTTTTTGAGGTCGGCTTCGAGGCGATTCGCCAGGGCTTTCTGCTGCTCCTGGTCAACGCGGGATTCGGTCGGTGCCTTGCGCTTGCCGGCCAGTTTTCGCAATGGCTCAAGCAGTGTAGGGATGGGGTAGCCTTCCGGCCAGTTGATCTCGGCAACCAGGGCTTTTGCCTGGGTGCGCTGCTCGTCCGTGGCATCGCTGTCACCTTCAAGCAGAACGCCGAGTTCGACGATGGTATCCCGATCTTGGGTGATCCGACGGACAGAGCTGAGGTAATTGCGCAGCGCCAGCATTGCGGTCTCGTAGGTTTTCTGCTCCTGCTTCTCTACGGAGGTGTCGCGCGTCGCTTCCAGCCAGCGGTTTTCCTGGGTCTTCTGGAGGGCATCCAGTGACGCCAGCGAGGGCAGGGTTCCTGGCGGTTGGGCCTTGAGTTCGTTCAGGGTGCCGGTCAGCATATCGAGGGTTTCACGACGCTGTAAGGCCTGCTCGCGCTGGCGCTTTTCATCTTCGGCGGCCGATTGAATAGCAGCGATCCGTTCCCTGCAGCGATGAACGGCCTCCAGGAAAGCCTGTGCCTGTTCCGGAGTCGCCTGGTTTTCCACCTCGGACCATTGCTTCAGCAAGGATTCCAGCCGGGCCTCGTAAAGTTTTGTGTCATCACTTCGTGCCTGATCCTGAGCGTACCGGATGAGAGTGGCGATGGTTTGCGCGATATTTTCCTGGCGAGCCTGCTCCTCCCGCAGTTTCTGGAGTGCCAGTTTAACGGCCTGATAGACGCCTTTATCTTTACCCTTGGCCTGTCTCTGAACCCGTTGCAGGTGGCTCTCTTCGGTCAGACGGATCGCCGCGCTTTGCCGAATGTCCGCCGTTGCGCCTTCAATGGCAAGTGTTGCCAGAACCTCCTGTGACGGGGAGGCTTCCAGTGTTCCGAGCTGTTCTTCTCTCAGGCTGGCGCGCGTGTCTTCCTGCTCGACCGGCGCCGGTGGGGGAGTAGTCTTCCGGCTTTTCGGGGCAGCTTCGGTTGTCTTGCGGGATCTGAACAGTTTCTGGATGAACGCGGCCATAAGAGTATCCTTTGGTATTGAAACCAGTTCACGGTGTCGGGCAGAGTTACGCCGCCACCGGCCATCGGCCTCCGGTAGTGGTTGCCGGGTAGTTTCACTGATCAGGCAGGCTGATCAGCTGGTGAAATTCGCGGCTAGTCTAGCGTTTTGTATGCGTATGCGGAAAGGGTCTGTATGGCAAAACAGGAAAATCAGGATGATCAGGAATACCGGGCCCGGGCAACGGCGCTGAGGCTGCTGGCCAGGCGGGAGCACAGCCGGCTCGAATTGAGTCTGAAACTCCGCCAGAGACGCGTTCCGGGTGACATTATCGAATCTGTCCTTGATGAGTACGAAAACGAGGGCTGGCTTGACGATAGTCGTTTTGCCGATGTCTATGCCCGACAGCGGATGGATCTTGGCTATGGGCCCCTGCGCATTCTGGGCGAGCTTCAGCAGCGAGGAGTCCACCAAAGCCCGGAGTGTCTTGACGGCATGACAGAAGAGGATTGGTGTCGCAAGGCGACTGGCGTAAGGGAAAAGCGGTTTGGTCTGGCGGACCTCAGCGAGGAATGGGATGAAAAGCTGCGTCAGGCGCGGTTTCTGAACCGGAGGGGATTTTCTTCCACGCAGGTGGAGGCGGCCCTTGAAGCCCGGTCACCCTGGCCTGCTGCCGAATCCTAGAGCGTGGGCGGTATCACACCCAGTTCCGGGGGCAGAGCCGCTCTGAGTTCGGGCTCCGGTTGAGGCTTTTTCGGCTGAGTATTGGATTTGCCCTGTCCCTCGATCTGAACAAACTGCTGTTTCTTGGCGGGAGGTTGCGTGCCTGGCTCGTGAAGTCTTGCCAGTACGTCGTAGTAACGCCGGATATTCTGCACATAAATCACCGGTTCAGTGCCCCGTGCATAGCCGAACCGGGTCTTTGTGTACCATTCCTTCTGAGCCAGCAGGGGGAGGAATTCCTTGACGTCCATCCAGCGGTCAGGGTCCTTTCCTGCGGTTTCGGCCAGGCGCCTGGCGTCTTCCAGATGCCCGAAGCCAACGTTGTAGGAGGCCAGGGCGAACCAGCTCCGGTCGGGCTCGGGAATTCGCTCAGGAATCTTCTCGTGTACCATTCGGAAGTACTTGGCGCCACCCTGAATGCTTTCTTCGGCATCCAGGCGGTTGTTGATGCCAATGTGGCTGGCGGTGTTGCGGGTCAGCATCATCAGGCCACGCACGCCGGTGGGCGACACGGCGTTGGGGCGCCAGTGCGATTCCTGATAGCCGATGGCGGCAAGAAGCCGCCAGTCAATGTTGTATTTACTGGCGTATTCGCGGAACAGAGGCTCGTACTTTGGCAAACGGCTTTCTACATGATGCATAAAGGTGCGGGCGCCCACGTAGTTCAGGCGGTCGAGGTGCCCGTAAAAGCGCTCAGAGATCTGGGCAAGCGTACCCTTGTCCCTCAGCTTTTTCAGAAACCGCCTGGCGGCGTTTGCCAGTGTTTGATCCTGGGCAGCCGGAAAAAACCAGGCAAGCTTCATCGGTTCGCCGATGGCAAAGGCCTCCTTGACCATGGGGTAAAAGACCTGGTTCATTTCAAGGACGTTGGATGAAATGATGGCATAACGGAATTCGCCACTCTCAACCCGGCTGAGAACGCCGGAGGCATCCAGGCCCGGGTGGACCTGCTGCTCAAGGTCGGGAAGGTCGGAGAGGGCGAGGCCCAGGCGTTGCTCGTGGTTGCTATCGGCAACAACGTGGACAACCTTGCCGGCGAGATCTGCCAGCGACTGCGGGCGCTCAACATCGCGATTGTAGATAAGTACAGATTGAGCTGTTATGCCCGTTGGAACTGTGTGGTACTGGCCAGGGAGTGCTGTCTGGCTGGCAAGGCCGGCCATTCCGAAGTGGGCGTAGTTTTTCTTCAGTACAGAGAGGATCTCGGTGTTGTCGCTTGCAACTCGAACGTTGAGATTCACACCCAGCTCTTTGGCAAAAAGTTTTGCCAGCTCATAGTCATAGCCGGTTGGCCCATCCTCTTCTTCAATGTAGATGGAGGGGGCCAATCGGGTAATTACGTGTAGCACACCTTCTTCACGAATTTCCTGAAGCGTGGTGGGCTGTGAGCAACCGGTAATGAGGAAGGCGACGCCCAGGAGGATGAGGGCCCTGGCGGGTACGCCTGCTATCGCAGAACCAAATCTGGACAAATCCCTGATCTCCGTTACAGCTGGATCATCTGGCTACGGGGTGCATGGATGCCCCGTATCCGTGGCTATCCTGAGCGTGGACTCCATTTCCACTATCGTTATGATCCTTGGAGTCGGTGGCCTGGTCAATAAAGCTGGTTAATTAACATGCAAAACAATGTCAATTTTCCTCAGGGGGATTAACGTTTCCGGCGCTGTATCCCGGCCCTGCTTTCGAGTATCATGGCGGCCTTTCAGATTGCACCCAGACTTCCCCGTTTCGCGCGATACAGGTTGATATCATGCTTGAACTTCGCGGCGCACCCGCGCTCTCGCCATTTCGTTCCCGCAAGCTGCACTCCCGGATTCAGGAAATCCTGCCTGAAGTCGAACATATCTATGCAGAGTTCATGCATTTCGTAGACCTGGAGGCCGGTCTTTCAGAATCCGAACAGGCCATTCTGGACCGGCTCCTTACCTATGGCCCTGATGTGGCCGTGGAAGAGCCAGACGGTGTGCTGTTTCTGGTTGTGCCCCGCCCGGGCACGCTTTCTCCGTGGTCCAGCAAGGCAACCGACATCGCGAGGAATTGTGGGCTTCGCCAGATTCACCGGATCGAACGCGGTACCGCATACTACGTCCGGTCTCGCCGCAAACTCGGTCTGGAGCAGCGCGAGAAAATTGCTGCGCTGCTGCATGACCGTATGACCCAGAAGGTGTTTCATGAAATGGGTGGCGCGGAGCTGCTGTTCAGCCATGAAGAACCCCGGCTCCTTGGCCGGGTTGCCGTTCTGGCCGGAGGGCGGGATGCGCTGGTGGAAGCAAATTCGCGTCTTGGTCTGGCGCTTGCGGAAGACGAAATTGACTACCTGGTGAAATCGTTTACGGATGTTGAGCGGGATCCGACAGACGTTGAACTGATGATGTTTGCCCAGGCGAACTCCGAGCATTGCCGGCACAAGATCTTCAATGCCTCCTGGGACATTGACGGCGAGGGTCAGGAGAAATCCCTGTTCGCCATGATCCGCAATACCTATGAAATGAACAGCGTCGGTGTGCTCTCGGCATACAAGGATAACGCTTCTGTCATTCGGGGCAGTCGCGGTGGCCGTTTCTTCCCGGATCCGGAAACAGGCGTCTACGGTTACAACGAGGAAGACATCCACATTCTGATGAAGGTGGAAACCCATAACCACCCGACGGCGATTGCACCGGCTGCGGGTGCCGCCACCGGTTCCGGCGGTGAAATCCGGGACGAGGGAGCGACGGGGCGTGGCTCCAAGCCCAAGGCAGGCCTGACAGGCTTTACGGTTTCCAACCTGAATCTGCCCGGTGATCCCCAGCCGTGGGAGATCAACTATGGCAAGCCGGAGCGGATTGCATCGGCCCTCGATATCATGATTGAAGGTCCTGTTGGCGGTGCTGCGTTCAATAATGAATTTGGTCGCCCAAACCTGGCAGGTTATTTCCGCACCTTTGAAGAAACAGTGTCCGGGGCCGCCGGTGAGGAAGTGCGCGGGTACCACAAACCGATCATGATTGCTGGCGGTCTTGGTAACATTCGCGAAGAACACGTTGAGAAAGGCAATATCCCTGTCGGCGCCAAGCTCATTGTTCTTGGCGGGCCGTCCATGCTCATCGGCCTTGGTGGTGGCGCCGCCTCCTCAATGGATTCCGGCACCAGTAATGAGAATCTGGATTTTGCCTCGGTACAGCGTGACAACCCGGAAATGGAGCGCCGTTGCCAGGAAGTGATTGATCGTTGCTGGCAGATGGGCGACAGCAATCCGATCGCGTTTATTCATGACGTCGGCGCCGGTGGTCTCTCCAATGCCATGCCGGAGCTGGTGAAGGATGGTGGCCGCGGTGGCAAGTTCGAACTCCGGGATATTCCCAGTGACGAACCGGGCATGTCGCCCCTGGAAATCTGGTGCAATGAGTCCCAGGAACGCTACGTTATGGCGGTGGCTCCCGAGAACCTGGAGCTGTTCGATACCCTCTGTCGTCGCGAGCGTTGTCCATACGCCGTAATCGGCGAGGCGACCGAAGCGCATCATCTGGAGCTCGGGGATTCCTATTTTGATGACAAGCCGGTGGATCTCCCGATGGAAGTGCTGTTTGGCAAACCACCCCGCATGCACCGCAGCATTAGCCGTTCTTCGTTCACCAAACCGATTTTCGATTCCACGAAGGTTGATCTGCATGACGCCATCCGGCGGGTTCTGCGCCTGCCCTCTGTGGGCTCGAAGAGTTTCCTGATTACCATTGGTGACCGCACCATCACCGGTCTGGTTGCTCGCGACCAGATGGTCGGGCCCTGGCAGGTTCCGGTGGCCGACGTGGCTGTTACTGCCAGCTCTTTCGATGTGCGTACCGGTGAAGCCATGGCCCTGGGTGAGCGAACCCCGGTTGCCACCATTGACGCGCCGGCATCAGGCCGTATGGCGGTGGGTGAAGTAATTACCAATCTGGCTGCAGCGTCGATTGGCAAGCTTTCTGATATCAGGCTGTCTGCCAACTGGATGGCGGCAGCAGGCCACCCGGGCGAAGACGAGAACCTCTATGAGACGGTTCGCGCGGTGGGTATGGAGCTGTGTCCCGAGCTTGGAATTACGATCCCGGTGGGCAAGGATTCCATGTCCATGAAGACCATGTGGGAAGAGGACAGTGGTGAGCAGAAAAGTGTGACCGCGCCACTTTCGCTGATCATCAGCGGTTTTGCGCCGGTTACGGATGTGGCGAAAACCCTGACCCCACAGCTGGTAACGGATGCCGGCGAAACCGATCTGATCCTGGTGGATCTGGCAGCGGGCCAGAACCGTCTTGGGGGCTCCGCGCTGGCCCAGGTTTATCGCGCAGTAGGGGCGGTGGCACCGGATCTGGATGACCCGGAGGATATCAAGGCCTTCTTTGCCGTGATTCAGGGTCTTAATGGCGACGGAAAGCTTCTGGCCTATCACGACCGCTCCGATGGAGGTCTGTTCGTCACCCTCGCGGAAATGTGCTTTGCCGGCCACACCGGTGTCGACATCAAGCTCGATGGTCTGGCTGAAGACCGCACCCAGTTTGCGCGGGAGCTGTTCAACGAAGAGCTTGGTGCCGTTATCCAGGTACGCCGCGAAGATACCGGGTTCGTCTTGCAGCAGTTTTCAGCTGCCGGACTTGGTGATCACATCAGCGTCATCGGTAGCCCGAATGAAACCCACCGATTGCGGCTCACGTTCGAAGGCTCGACAGTCGTCGATGAGGGGCGTGTGGAGCTGCAGCGGCTTTGGGCGGAAACCAGCTATCGGATCCAGTCCCTGCGCGACAATGCGGATTGCGCCCAGGAAGAATTTGACAACCTGCTGGATGCCGACGATCCGGGCCTTCGCGCAGAACTTTCCTACGACATCAATGAAGATGTAGCCGCGCCCTTTATCAACACAGGTGCCCGACCGAAGGTTGCGGTTCTGCGGGAGCAGGGCGTAAACGGGCAGATAGAAATGGCGGCCGCGTTTGATCGGGCCGGTTTCGATTCTGTCGATGTTCACATGAGCGATCTACTCTCTGGTCGGGTAACGCTGGCTGGCTTTGACAGTCTGGTTGCCTGTGGCGGCTTCTCTTATGGCGACGTTCTCGGTGCGGGTGAAGGCTGGGCCAAGTCTATTCTTTTCAGCGATCGTCTCCGGGACCAGTTCGCGGCTTTCTTCAACCGGCAGGATACTCTGGCGCTCGGCGTTTGTAATGGCTGCCAGATGCTTTCCAACCTGCACGAGCTGATTCCCGGCAGCGAAGGCTGGCCGCGGTTCGTTCGTAACCAGTCCGAGCAGTTCGAGGCTCGCCTGGCGATGGTTGAAGTGATGCCATCGCCATCTGCCTTTATGGATGGCATGGCGGGTTCCCGGATGCCAATCGCCGTGGCGCATGGAGAGGGGCGGGTAGAATTTGCCAGCGGTACCTCCGCTCAGGGCCTGTCAGAAAGCGAGCTGGTGGCGCTGCGCTACATCGACAATCGTGGTGAGCCGACCGTTCGTTATCCCTATAACCCGAACGGGTCAGAAGCGGGCATTACCGGCGTGACCACCCGTGACGGGAGGGTCACTATCATGATGCCGCATCCCGAGCGAGTTTTCCGGGCGGTTCAGCATTCGTGGCGTCCTTCGGAATGGCAGGAAGATGGTTCCTGGATACGCATGTTCAGAAACGCGAGGCGCTGGTTCGGCTGATTGATCGGCCAACTTGCAAGCCGGCTTGGGGTGCGTTCTTCATGAGCGTTTCTACCAACGCCGGCTTTTTTGTTGGGTGCTCCGTTTTCGGGCAATTTTCAAGGGAAATAAGCTGTGAAATTGGAAAAAATTCCCTTGACTCAGTATTTTTATGCACATTCCTGGTGCCTTTCTGTTTGTTCTGTGAACAAAGACCGGGAATTCGGTTCAATTTTTACCCGAAAAACTTAACCTATTGATAAATAAAGAATAAATCAATCGGGTGAATTTGTCGCCAATTTGACGAAAGTGCAGTGATCACGGGGTTTGAGAGCGTGTTCCCAAAAACTTTCCCCAGAGTTATCCACAGATTCTGTGGGTAAGTGCCTAAGCCATTAATCTGTACAAAAAATATCCGATTTCAAGGAGGCTTTTCGATGTACAAGATGTGTTATTTCGTTCCGGAAACCCACGTTGAAGCGACCAAACAGGCAATGTTTGAGGCTGGGGCGGGGCGAATTGGTGATTACGACCGTTGTGCCTGGCAATGCCTTGGTAAAGGGCAGTTCCGCCCTCTGGACGGAAGCGACCCTTTTCTCGGAAAAAAAGGGGAGGTCGAAGTGGTGGGTGAATACAAGGTGGAGCTGGTTTGCGAAGATAATCTGGTGAGGGATGCCCTGGCGGCGCTTAAGCGGGCTCACCCTTACGAGGAACCCGCTTATGAAATCTATCGCCTGGAAGACTTTTAGTCAGCTTTCCGGCGGTTCGCTGACATAGGGTGCCGGATATCACTGACATGAACGCCGAAAGACTCGCGTTTGAGGTCAGCGAGAAAAAGTTCGAGGGTGCGTCGCACGGTCGGGAATGAGATTTCGTCCCAGGGAATCGCGTCAAGCTCGAACAGCCTGGTTTCCAGAGATTCCTCTCCGGCACCGAATTGGCCGTCCTTGAGGGTGGCGCGGTAGAACATGTGTACCTGGTTGATATGGGGGACGTCGATAATGGAGTAAAGACCCTCGATGGTTACCTCTGCCAGGGCCTCTTCGAGGGTTTCCCGTTCTGCGGCTTCAACGGTGGTTTCTGCGTTCTCCATGAACCCTGCGGGAAGTGTCCAGTAACCATAGCGCGGCTCGATCGCACGCCGACAAAGGAGAATTTTGTCCTCCCACACGGGAACCGTGCCGGCGACAATACGTGGGTTCTGGTAGTGTATGGTATCGCAGTTGACACAGACATAGCGGTGCCGGTTATCGCCTTCGGGGATGCGCTGTTCAACCGGATGGCCGCATGTGCTGCAGTACTTCATGATTTTCCCCGTATACTGAAATTGGTGTGGTAGTCAGTTTAACGATCCCGGCTGCCTCTGTCTCACCCTGCATCAGCTAGTGCTTTGGATAGTAGCTTGGATAGTACCTTGGACAGTACCCTGGACAGTACTTTGGAGACGAAATTTGCGTGATTTACTCGCTGAGCGTCTGGCCGGTTATGCCCCCCGGCAACTGGCTCTGGATTATCCGGAAGCCGGTATATTGGTGCCGGTTACGGATGATAACCGAAACCCTGAAATGATTTTTACGCTCAGGTCTGAAAATCTGAGCACGCACCGGGGGCAGGTGGCCTACCCTGGAGGGAAGCGTGATCCCGGTGATCCATCACTGGCGGCAACGGCCTTGCGGGAAACCCACGAAGAAATCGGCTTGCCGCCGGACCAGGTCGAGATTATTGCGCCGCTCAGTCAGGTGATGTCGCGTTACGGTATCCTTGTTACTCCCTACGTGGGGGTGATTCCCGGGGATCATACTCTGGAACCTAATCCTCATGAGATTGAAAGCGTATTCAAGGTGCCGCTGTCCTTTTTTCTCGAGGATAAACGGGAAAGAACGGACGCTCTGGACTTTCTCGATCACACCTTTTATGTGCCCTGCTACCGTTGGGGCCGCTATCAGATCTGGGGGCTGTCTGCAGTGGTCCTGGTTGATTTTCTGAACGCTGTGTACGATGCCGGAATTGATTTGCTTGAACCGCCTGAAGGAGGCTGACATGTTTTACCAGTTAAACGACCTTGCGCCCAAGCTGGATGGGGGCGGGCAGTTCGTGGCGGAGAATGCCACCGTTATAGGTCGGGTGCGTCTCATGGAAAAATCCAGTGTCTGGTTTAATGCGGTAATCCGGGGCGATAACGAGCTGATAACGATTGGCCCGGAGACCAATATTCAGGACGGGTCGGTTCTGCATACCGACCCGGGCATGCCGCTGACTCTGGGCAGAGGTGTAACCGTTGGCCACAAGGTCATGCTGCACGGCTGTGAGATTGGTGATTATTCTCTCATTGGTATCAATGCGGTGGTTCTTAACGGTGCGAAAATTGGTAAGCATTGTCTCATCGGCGCCAATACTCTGGTACCGGAAGGGATGGAAGTGCCGGACGGTTCCATGGTTGTAGGTTCGCCCGGAAAGATCAAACGCGAGCTGACCGCTAATCAGAAGAAGATGCTGGAAATGAGCGCGCAGCACTATGTCGAGAACGCAGCCCGTTATGCGGAGGGCCTGTCTCCCTGTGAGCCCGGGAAATGAGTGTGGCGGAAAAGGTGCGGTCTCCCTGTGTGAGCATTTGTGCGCTGGACAACGACGATATCTGCGTGGGGTGTCATCGCAGTGGTGACGAGATAACACAGTGGTCCAGACTGACCAACGAAGAAAAGCTGGACGTGCTCCGTAACGTTGCGGAGCGAGAAAAGAAAGCTCTGATACACGGCTGATCAAAGGCGCTGGTAAATCATGACTGACACAGTTCGAATTGGTACACCCCTCAAAGGTAATGCTTTCAGGGTTCTGTTTTGCGGTTCCGGTGAGCTCGGCAAGGAGGTTGTTATTGAATTGCAGCGGTTTGGCGTTGAGGTTATTGCCGTGGACCGTTACGCCGATGCGCCGGCAATGCAGGTGGCGCACCGCAGTCATGTTATCGATATGCTGGACGGTTCAAGCTTGCGACGTCTGATAGAACAGGAAAGGCCGGATCTGATCGTTCCGGAGATTGAAGCTATTGCAACCCCCGAACTGGTCAAGCTGGAAGAAGAGGGATACCGGGTTATTCCCACAGCCAGAGCGGTTAACCTCACCATGAATAGGGAAGGCATTCGGCGTCTGGCTGCGGAAGAGTTGGGTCTGGCCACGTCGCCATTCCGCTTTGCCGGCTCGCGCCAGGAGTACCTTGTGGCCGTTGAGGAAATCGGGTTGCCTCTGGTGGTCAAGCCGGTGATGAGTTCTTCAGGTAAAGGCCAGAGTACCGTCCGGAATGCCAGTGAGGTTGAGGCAGCTTGGGAGTATGCTCAGTCCGGCGGTCGTGCCGGTAAGGGGCGGGTAATCGTCGAGGGTTTTGTTGATTTCGATTATGAGATCACCCTGTTAACAGTGAAGCATCGGGATGGTGTTTCGTTCTGTGAACCTATCGGTCACAGGCAGGAAGACGGCGATTACCGTGAGTCCTGGCAACCTCAGCCGATGGCGCCCCTGGCTTTGGAGCGTTCGATGGAGATTGCCCGGTCGGTGGTTGAGAACCTGGGCGGCTATGGTCTCTATGGGGTTGAGCTGTTTGTGAAGGAAGACAACGTCTGGTTCTCCGAGGTTTCGCCCCGGCCCCATGACACCGGTCTGGTAACACTGATTTCCCAGGACCTGTCGGAATTTGCACTGCATGCCCGGGCAATCCTGGGTTTGCCGATCCCGGTGATCAGGCAGGGCGGGGCTTCCGCTTCGGCCGTTATTCTGCCGGAAGGAGAGTCTTCAGGCGTTGCCTATGCGGGGCTTGAGACCGCTCTCGCCGAGCCGGACACCCAGTTGCGCCTGTTTGGCAAGCCGGAACTTGAGGGTCGTCGTCGGATGGGGGTTGCACTGGCCAAGGGGGCAACTATCGAACAGGCCCGGGAAAAAGCACGCCACACGGCTGCCGCGGTGAAGGTTGAGGTCTGAATCGTGTTTCAACTGACAGGCCTTGCACTGGTTGGCTGAGAGTTTTTGCCGGATTTTGGAAAAAGTTAAAGTGAACCGTTGACAGTTCAGCGCAGGTCTGTAGAATGCGCATCTCTTCTGAGGGACAAGCCACTTACGGCGGCCTCCCGAAGAAACGCAACCGTTTGAAAGTATTCGAAAATTTAGAGTTTAAAATCTTCGAATTAAACGGTTGACAAGGCGGCGGAACGATGTAGAATACGCCACCTTGATTGAGCAACAGCTCAACCGCTCTTTAAAAAGTTAACCAAGTAATTCGTGTGGGCGCTGGCCGAGGTATTTCGGATACGAAATATCAGGACAGTGACTCGTCGAAAATTGAGTTTTGTCTTGAGCAAGAATAGAGGATCTTCGGATTCTTGTATGATTTAAACTGAAGAGTTTGATCATGGCTCAGATTGAACGCTGGCGGCAGGCTTAACACATGCAAGTCGAGCGGTAACAGGGGGTGCTTGCACCCCGCTGACGAGCGGCGGACGGGTGAGTAATGCATAGGAAACTGCCCAGTAGTGGGGGATAGCCCGGGGAAACCCGGATTAATACCGCGTACGCCCTTCGGGGGAAAGCAGGGGCTCTTCGGACCTTGCGCTATTGGATGTGCCTATGTCGGATTAGCTAGTTGGTGGGGTAAAGGCCTACCAAGGCGACGATCCGTAGCTGGTCTGAGAGGATGATCAGCCACATCGGGACTGAGACACGGCCCGAACTCCTACGGGAGGCAGCAGTGGGGAATATTGGACAATGGGGGCAACCCTGATCCAGCCATGCCGCGTGTGTGAAGAAGGCTTTCGGGTTGTAAAGCACTTTCAGTGAGGAGGAAGGCTTGAAGGTTAATACCCTTCAGGATTGACGTTACTCACAGAAGAAGCACCGGCTAACTCCGTGCCAGCAGCCGCGGTAATACGGAGGGTGCAAGCGTTAATCGGAATTACTGGGCGTAAAGCGCGCGTAGGTGGTTTGATAAGCGAGATGTGAAAGCCCCGGGCTTAACCTGGGAACGGCATTTCGAACTGTCAGGCTAGAGTGTGGTAGAGGGTAGTGGAATTTCCTGTGTAGCGGTGAAATGCGTAGATATAGGAAGGAACACCAGTGGCGAAGGCGGCTACCTGGACCAACACTGACACTGAGGTGCGAAAGCGTGGGGAGCAAACAGGATTAGATACCCTGGTAGTCCACGCCGTAAACGATGTCAACTAGCCGTTGGGACTCTTGAAGTCTTAGTGGCGCAGCTAACGCACTAAGTTGACCGCCTGGGGAGTACGGCCGCAAGGTTAAAACTCAAATGAATTGACGGGGGCCCGCACAAGCGGTGGAGCATGTGGTTTAATTCGACGCAACGCGAAGAACCTTACCTGGCCTTGACATGCAGCGAACCGTCCAGAGATGGATGGGTGCCTTCGGGAACGCTGACACAGGTGCTGCATGGCCGTCGTCAGCTCGTGTCGTGAGATGTTGGGTTAAGTCCCGTAACGAGCGCAACCCCTATCCCTAGTTGCTAGCAGTTCGGCTGAGAACTCTAGGGAGACTGCCGGTGACAAACCGGAGGAAGGTGGGGATGACGTCAGGTCATCATGGCCCTTACGGCCAGGGCTACACACGTGCTACAATGGTGCGCACAGAGGGCTGCAAACCCGCGAGGGGGAGCCAATCTCACAAAACGCATCGTAGTCCGGATCGCAGTCTGCAACTCGACTGCGTGAAGTCGGAATCGCTAGTAATCGTGAATCAGAATGTCACGGTGAATACGTTCCCGGGCCTTGTACACACCGCCCGTCACACCATGGGAGTGGATTGCACCAGAAGTGGTTAGTCTAACCTTCGGGAGGACGATCACCACGGTGTGGTTCATGACTGGGGTGAAGTCGTAACAAGGTAGCCGTAGGGGAACCTGCGGCTGGATCACCTCCTTAAACGAAGCCGAATGCTTCGGTCAGAGTCCACACGAATTACTTGGTTGGCTAATAAAGAGAGCAAAGGGTCTATGCAGACCCGATGTCGGTTTGAGTCATGCGTCGAGACGATCTCGGGGTTTGGCGCCGGATTCGGATTGACTGGCAAGGCGCAGGTTGAGTGAAGGCGGGAGCGTACATCAGTACGTGACCAACTGAGCGAGAGCTGCAACGCAGTCCAGGCGATTCGAAGACAAGCAAAACCGGGTCTGTAGCTCAGTTGGTTAGAGCGCACCCCTGATAAGGGTGAGGTCGGTGGTTCAAATCCACCCAGACCCACCAGAATTTCACTGCTCGTCGTTGTCGAAGTACTTGCATAGCAGGCTATGCGGCGCACTTCGACGCCTAGATCAGCAAAATCCTGGTCTATCGACGATAGCAGAGCGCAGGACAGATTTCGTTAATCTAGGCGCAGCTTGAATGAGTAAAGGAGTGACCCTCGACGGGTCATGACTGAAGCGAATGAATGCTGCAACGACGAGTAACGGAAGCTGGACAAGTTCTGGGGCTATAGCTCAGCTGGGAGAGCGCCTGCCTTGCACGCAGGAGGTCGGCAGTTCGATCCTGCCTAGCTCCACCAAATAACTGACTAACTCCGGTTGGCAGTGTACAGAAACGAATGTTTCACATTGATGAAGCCTTCCTTTCTGATCACTGGGTCAGATTTGCTCTTTAACAAATTGGACGAGATAGAACACAGAATTTTTCTCTCATTATCTCCGAGAGGAAAGTTCAAAAGTGATAGCGATTTCAAGCGTTATCCGGTGTTGTCGTTGAAGTGGTTGTTCTATTGCTTCAAGTGGCTGTCTCGAAACAGGGTTCTTTATCAGGCTTGCCTGGTAAGGGATGTTGAATCGTGATCAGTTGTCTTGGGGTTATATAGTCAAGCAACTAAGCGCATACGGTGGATGCCTTGGCAGTCAGAGGCGATGAAAGACGTGGAAGCCTGCGATAAGGCTCGGGGAGCTGGCAAACAAGCTGTGATCCGGGCATTTCTGAATGGGGAAACCCACCTGATCTAGGTCAGGTATCTTGCACTGAATCCATAGGTGTAAGAGGCGAACCGGGGGAACTGAAACATCTAAGTACCCCGAGGAAAAGAAATCAACCGAGATTCCCTAAGTAGCGGCGAGCGAACGGGGACTAGCCCTTAAGCTGGACAACGGGTAGGAGAAGGCTCTGGAAAGTGCCGCCATAGTGGGTGATAGCCCCGTATCCGAAACCTGAGTCTGGTGAAATCGAGTAGGACGGGACACGTGATATCCTGTCTGAACATGGGGGGACCATCCTCCAAGGCTAAATACTCCTGACTGACCGATAGTGAACCAGTACCGTGAGGGAAAGGCGAAAAGAACCCCTGTGAGGGGAGTGAAATAGATCCTGAAACCGTATGCGTACAAGCAGTCGGAGCGGACTTGTTCCGTGACGGCGTACCTTTTGTATAATGGGTCAGCGACTTATGTTCAGTGGCGAGGTTAACCGTTTAGGGGAGCCGTAGGGAAACCGAGTCTGAATAGGGCGATTTAGTCGCTGGGCATAGACCCGAAACCGGGCGATCTATCCATGAGCAGGTTGAAGGTTGAGTAACATCAACTGGAGGACCGAACCCACTGTCGTTGAAAAGCCAGGGGATGACTTGTGGATCGGAGTGAAAGGCTAATCAAGCCCGGAGATAGCTGGTTCTCCCCGAAAGCTATTTAGGTAGCGCCTCGGACGAATACCACAGGGGGTAGAGCACTGTTTCGGCTAGGGGGTCATCCCGACTTACCAACCCGATGCAAACTCCGAATACCTGTGAGTACTATCCGGGAGACACACAGCGGGTGCTAACGTCCGTTGTGAAGAGGGAAACAACCCAGACCGCCAGCTAAGGTCCCCAAGTACCAGTTAAGTGGGAAACGATGTGGGAAGGCTCAGACAGCTAGGAGGTTGGCTTAGAAGCAGCCATCCTTTAAAGAAAGCGTAATAGCTCACTAGTCGAGTCGGCCTGCGCGGAAGATGTAACGGGGCTCAAACTGGTCACCGAAGCTGCGGCTGCATACATAGTATGCGGGGTAGGGGAGCGTTCTGTAAGCCTGCGAAGGTGAGTTGAGAAGCTTGCTGGAGGTATCAGAAGTGCGAATGCTGACATGAGTAACGACAATGGGAGTGAAAAACTCCCACGCCGGAAGACCAAGGGTTCCTGCGCAACGCTAATCGGCGCAGGGTGAGTCGGCCCCTAAGGCGAGACCGAAAGGTGTAGTCGATGGGAAACGGGTTAATATTCCCGTACCTTGGATAGCTGCGATGGAGAGACGGAGAAGGCTAGGTGAGCCGGGCGACGGTTGTCCCGGTTTAAGCATGTAGGCAGTGGGGTTAGGCAAATCCGGTCCCACAATGCCGAGACGCGACGACGACTGCTCTTAGAGCGGGAAGTCATTGATGCCCTGCTTCCAGGAAAATCTTCTAAGCTTCAGGCTATTCGAGACCGTACCCCAAACCGACACAGGTGGTCAGGTAGAGAATACCAAGGCGCTTGAGAGAACTCGGGTAAAGGAACTAGGCAAAATGGTGCCGTAACTTCGGGAGAAGGCACGCCGGTATTACGTGAAGCCCCTGCGGGTGGAGCGGACGCCGGTCGAAGATACCAGGCCCCTGCGACTGTTTATTAAAAACACAGCACTGTGCAAACACGAAAGTGGACGTATACGGTGTGACGCCTGCCCGGTGCCGGAAGGTTAATTGATGGGGTTAGCGCTTGCGCGAAGCTCTTGATCGAAGCCCCGGTAAACGGCGGCCGTAACTATAACGGTCCTAAGGTAGCGAAATTCCTTGTCGGGTAAGTTCCGACCTGCACGAATGGCGTAACGATGGGGGCGCTGTCTCTACCCGAGACTCAGTGAAATTGAAATCGCCGTGAAGATGCGGTGTATCCGCGGCTAGACGGAAAGACCCCGTGAACCTTTACTATAGCTTCACAGTGAACTTTGAGCATGTTTGTGTAGGATAGCTGGGAGGCTTTGAAGTGGGAACGCCAGTTCTCATGGAGCCAACCTTGAAATACCAGCCTGACCTGTTTGAGGTTCTAACTTCGACCCCTGATCGGGGTTAAGGACACTGTGTGGTGGGTAGTTTGACTGGGGCGGTCTCCTCCCAAAGCGTAACGGAGGAGCACAAAGGTGGGCTAAGCATGGTCGGACATCATGCGGTTAGTGTAATGGCACAAGCCCGCTTAACTGCGAGACAGACACGTCGAGCAGGTACGAAAGTAGGTCATAGTGATCCGGTGGTTCTGTATGGAAGGGCCATCGCTCAACGGATAAAAGGTACTCCGGGGATAACAGGCTGATACCGCCCAAGAGTTCACATCGACGGCGGTGTTTGGCACCTCGATGTCGGCTCATCACATCCTGGGGCTGAAGCCGGTCCCAAGGGTATGGCTGTTCGCCATTTAAAGTGGTACGCGAGCTGGGTTTAGAACGTCGTGAGACAGTTCGGTCCCTATCTGCCGTGGACGTTGGAGATTTGAGGAAAGCTGCTCCTAGTACGAGAGGACCGGAGTGGACGAACCGCTGGTGTTCGGGTTGTGTCGCCAGACGCATTGCCCGGTAGCTATGTTCGGACAGGATAACCGCTGAAAGCATCTAAGCGGGAAGCCCCTTCCAAGATGAGATCTCCCTGGCCCCTCGAGGGCCCTGAAGAGCCGTTCAAGACCAGGACGTTGATAGGTCGGGTGTGTAAGCGCTGCGAGGCGTTGAGCTAACCGATACTAATTGCTCGTGAGGCTTGACTATATAACACCCAAGACAATTGCGGATAACGCAGAGCAAACGCTCAAACGAAATCAATATCACGTTCTTCTCGTCCCCCAGTGATCAACCGTTTTGCCTGACGACCATAGCGGTCTGGAACCACCTGATCCCATCCCGAACTCAGAAGTGAAACAGACCAGCGCCGATGGTAGTGTGGCGTTGCCCATGTGAGAGTAGGTCATCGTCAGGCTCTTAAATAAAACAGCCCCGACAGCAATTGCTGCCGGGGCTTTTTTATT
>Ga0247720_100223_pt1 | contig 25978 bp, 24 predicted proteins | sample MSEWel2015_12_15_FD_189078 | JGI IMG/M metagenome (GOLD analysis project Ga0247720, IMG submission 189078) | Subsurface sediment microbial communities from gas well in West Virginia, United States - MSEEL Well Study Marcellus 3H_2015_12_15 | ecosystem: Environmental > Terrestrial > Deep...
GACGTATCGCGGCCGTTGGCGAGGGTGTGGATGAATCCCGCATCGGCGAACGGGGCCTGCTGGACTTCAATATCTACGCCAATGACCGGCGGGACATCAATCTCACGCCGGATTACTTCGGCCATGGCGCCGACGGTGGTTACGCTGAATACGTTGCTCTGCCGGCGGACCAGTTCCACCACATTCCCAACCCGGAGCTGGGCGATGCGGAAGTTGCGTCCATGGGGATGTGTTCCTACCAGACGGCCATGCACATGCTTACCTCGGCCAGGATCAAGGCCGGCGAACGGGTGTTGGTTACCGGTGCCAGCGGCGGCGTTGGCACGGCCCTGATCCAGCTTTGCCGAATCATGGGGGCCACGCCCTATGCCCTGAGCAAACAGGATAAGGCGGCGGCTCTGCTGGAACTGGGCGCAGAGGCCGTGCTGGATCGTTCCGATATGGACAGCTTTGTGGATCGCGTGAAAGCAGAAACCGGTGGCAAACCCATCGATGCGGTGATGGACCTGGTGGGCGGAGAGATGACCGATGTGTTCATCGACACCATGATCTTTGATATGAACGCCCGCAGCAGCTACCCGCGCCTGAGTATTGCCGGTGCCAGCGGCGGCAACATCAGCGAGATCCTGTGGACCCGGATTTACCTCTACCAGGTGCAGATTTTCGGGGTATCCCATGGCACCCGGGAAGAAGCGGAACAACTGATGGCCTGGATCCGGGGAGGGCAACTGAAGCCGGTGCTTCACGGCGCCTTCCGGCTCTCTGATCTGCACCGGGCAGAAGAGTACTTTGTGAACCGGGGTAGCAATTATCTTGGCAAGATCGTGATTGTTCCCGACTCACAGTGGGAAGAACACGGCCAAACCTGGTCACTGGAGAGTGCTTGATGAAACCAGAGCTGACCATTCAGTTGATGGATACCCATGCCGGCGGTGATGTCAGCAGGATCGTGACCGGTGGCATTGATCTGTTGCCGGGCGATACCGTTCGGGCACAGATGGAGTACCTGCGGGATGACGCTGATGGCCTGCGAAGGTTGCTGCTGGAAGAGCCATACGGTGTTCCGGAGATGTCCGTGGATTTGCTGGTGCCGCCAACCGATCCCCGGGCTGCGGCTGGTTACATCATCATGGAAGTGATGGGCTACCCGATCTACTCTGGCTCCAACACCATCTGCACGGCCACTGCCGTGCTTGAGTCCGGCATTGTGCAAAAACAGGAAGGCAAGCAGAATTTCATGCTGGAGTCACCCGCTGGGCTGGTCCAGATCGAGGCAACCGTGCATGACGGTGTGGTGGAGTCCATCACCTGTGAGGGGTTGCCCAGTTATATTCATACCTATAAGGCCAGCATCGACGTGCCCTCGCTGGGTAAGGTTACCTATAGTGTTGCCTACAGCGGCGGCTTTTATGCGTTGGTGGATGCGTCCAGCCTGGGCTTCGACCTTACCCTGGACGAAGAGCGCAAGCTGGCGGAGACTGCCCACGCCATCGTTGAGGCCATCCAGGCCGAGCGGGGCTTCTCCCATTACACCCTTGGCGATGTGGGGCCGTTGCCGTTCCTCCACTTCATGGGGCCCGTGGAGCATGTCGCAGAGGGCTATTACCGGTCACGGTCGGCAACCTACGTGCATCCCGGCGTTATTTGCCGGAGTACAACCGGTACCGGTACCTCCGCGCGTCTGGCGTTGATGAACTATGAGGGCACCGTCAGGCCTGGTGACAAACTGGAAACCATTTCCCTCAGGGAGACGGGCTTTATCGGTGAATTTACCTCGGTTGCAGAAGAGGGCGAGTATCAGGTGATCAAGAACAGCATCACCGGCAAGGGTTATGTCATCGCCCGCTCCGATATCGTGGTGAACTGCGATGATCCCATGGTTGAGTGCGGATCCCTGCACCACATTCTATCGAGTCGCCATGCCGGGAAAATTACGCCGAAATCCTGAGCGCCCATTCTGACCTCCTTACCAGCCGCGGCACGCCTGCTGCGGCGGTTTACCCCCTCATAAAACCAGCCGGATTTCTTCCTTTTTGGTCTAAAGTTTACCTTTACGTAAAGTGAAGCCTGTGCTAAACCTTGACCCGTGCTTTCAATGATAAAAACAACAGGAGTTGAGAATGAGCCTTCCGGAATATACCGACGTTTACAACAACTTCGATCCTGCTGCTCTGGAAGCGGACATCCTGGATGGACGTCTGGATAGCGGGCTCAACGTATGCCACGAAATCTGCGACAAATGGGCGGATGACCCCAGTCGGGTTGCCCTTTACTACGAAACAGAGGATGGCGGTGACGGCACGCTGACCTTCGCCGAGCTGAAAGAAGCCTCTGCACGGTTCGCCAATTACCTGAAATCCCAGGGCATCGGGAAGGGCGACCGGGTGGCTGCACTCCTGCCGCGCACCCCGGAGCTGCTGATCGTTATCGCCGGAACCCTCCGGGCCGGTGCCGTGTATCAGCCACTGTTCACTGCCTTTGGTTCCGGTGCGATCGAATACCGTTTCGAGCGGGCCAGCACCAAGCTGGTGGTGACCAACCCGGAGAACTATCCCAAGCTGAACGACGTCAAAGTCTGCCCGCCGGTGGTGGGTGTCAACGCGAGTGAGATTGGCGCAGACATCCCTGATTTCCAGGAGACCCTGGCGGCTCAGTCCAGCGAGTTCGAGCCTGTCATGATCAAGGGCGACGATCCGTTCCTCCAGATGTTCACCTCCGGCACCGTGGGCAAATCCAAGGGTGTTGCTGTTCCCGCCAAGGCGCTGTTGGCGTTCTACGTCTACATGAAGTACGCCATCGATCTGCAAGACGGCGACAAATTCTGGAACGTGGCTGATCCCGGCTGGGCCTACGGTCTTTACTATGCCGTGGTTGGGCCCCTGCTGATGGGCCACGCGACACACTTCAATCCCGGCGGATTTACCCCGGAATCCACCTACGACATGATCCGGAAGTACAAGATCACCAACCTGGCGGCGGCGCCCACGGCCTACCGCCTGCTCAAGGCCAACGATCACGTGCTGCCGGAAGGCGAGAACCTCGGCCTGCGTGTTGCCAGCAGTGCCGGCGAACCTCTTAACCCGGAAGTGGTGAACTGGATTCGCAACCGCCACTTCTGCCCGGTGAAAGATCACTACGGCCAGACCGAAACCGGCATGACCTGCTGCAATTTCCACGGCCTTGAGCACCCTGTTCGCGAAGGTTCCATGGGCTATGCCTCCCCCGGCCATAAAGTCGTCGCTCTGAACGAGAAGAACGAGGAAGTGGGCGAGGGCGAAGTCGGTCAGCTGGCTGTCGATGTAAAAGCCTCCCCGTTGTTCCACTTCGATGGCTACACCTGGGGTGAGAAGGACCCGTTCGTAAACGGCTACTATCTCACTGGCGACATGGTTATCAACCACGGCAATGGCAACTTCTCATTCAGCGGCTGGGATGATGACATCATCACCACCGCGGGTTACCGGGTTGGTCCGGCAGACGTCGAAAGTACACTGCTCGAGCACGCCGCTGTGGCGGAGTCAGGTGTCGTTGGCAAGCCGGACGAAAAGCGCGGTTCCATCATCAAAGCTTATGTGGTGATCAAGGGCGATTACGCTCTTGGAGACGAGCAGGCCCTGAAAGATGAGCTTCAGGAACTGGTGCGTAGCAGGCTCTCGACCCACGCCTTCCCCCGGGAAATCGAGTTTGTTGATGAGCTGCCCAAGACACCCAGTGGAAAAATCCAGCGGTTCGTTCTGCGTAATCAGGCCAAGGAAGAAATCGGCGCATGATCATTACGTTTGAAGAGCTGCAGGCCTTCCTTGACGAGCAGTTTCCGCAGGGGGAAGCCTACGGCACCCTGCAGAAGCTCGGGGATGGCTGGGCAGAGATGAAGCTGGACGTGGATGAGGCGCATCTCAGGCCCGGGGGTACCGTCTCCGGGCCGGCCATGATGGGGCTGGCGGACGTTACCCTGTACGCGGCGCTGCTCAGCAAGATTGGCCTGGTGCCGCTGGCGGTCACCACCAATCTCAATATCAACTTCCTTCGCAAGCCGGTGGCCCATCAGCCCATCTGGGCCCGCGCCACCATGCTGAAAGTCGGTCGTACCATGGGGGTGGGTGAGGTGTTTGTCTATTCAGAAGGCGCCGAAGACCCTGTAGCCCACTCCACCATGACCTATTCAATTCCTCCAAACCGGTAGTGCCATGCAGATTCGTGACATGATGGTGCCGGTAGGTGACGGCGTTGAACTGGAAGTGCGGCGAATACAGCACAAGGAACCGAAAGGGCCGGTTCTGGTCTTACTGCATGAATCCCTTGGCAGCATTGCCCTGTGGCGGAAGTTTCCTGAGAAACTGGCAAAAGCCACCGGCTGCGATGCACTGATATACAACCGCCAGGGCTATGGCCATTCTTCTGATGAAGAACTTCCGCGCCCATTCGACTATCTTGAGGTTGCCGGTCACAAGTGGCTGCCCCGTTTGCTGGAGACGCTCGAAATCAGGGATGTTGTGCTGATAGGGCACAGCGACGGCGGTTCCATTGCGCTGGTGGCTGCCGGCGCAATGAGGGGCCGTGTGAAGGCGCTGGTAACCATGGCCGCGCATATCTATGCCGATCACCTTACCCTCGCTGGTATCGATGAGATGGCCGTTCGCTATCGGGAGGCGGATATCCGGGACCGGTTAGCCCGCTATCACGGCGAACGGACCGACGATCTGTTCAATGCCTGGCAGACGGTCTGGCGAGATGAGGGATTCCAGGCGGCAATGGATTTCAGTCCCTGGCTGGCGGCAATCAAATGTCCGGCTATGATCATTCAGGGAGAGAACGACGAGTACGGCGTGCCTGAGCAGGTAACAGACATTGTTGCCGGTATCGGGAAAAACGCCCGCGGGGTGTCTCTCGAGGACGCCGGGCATTCCCCCCACCTGGAAAAGCAGGACCAGGTAGTGGATCTTCTATACGACTTTTTGCGTAGCGAGAGTGTACTTGAAAACTGTAATTAAGTGTTGACGTTTACGTATACGTCAATCTAATCTGGTAAACATATAAAACGCACAACAATAACAAAGGTAGATTGGCTCATGAGTGAACAGTACGTTCTGGAGACCCGTAACCTTGTAAAAGAGTTCAAGGGCTTTGTTGCGGTCGACGACGTGAATCTGAAGATTCGTAAAGGCCACATACATGCCCTGATCGGCCCCAACGGTGCCGGTAAGACCACGGTCTTCAATCTGCTCACCAAGTTTCTGATTCCCACCCGGGGCCAGATCCTGGTCAAGGGTCAGGACATTACGCCCCTGAAATCGGCTGCCATTGCCCGCAGAGGCATTGTTCGCTCATTCCAGATTTCCGCAGTTTTCCCTCACATGACGGCCCTGGAGAACGTCCGGGTGGCACTGCAGACGTTTGAGGGAAACACATTCAGTTTCTGGAAATCCGGTAATTCCCTGCACAAGCTCAACCAGCGCTGTATGGATCTTCTGGATGCTGTGGGTCTGGCCGAGTTCGCCAACACCACCACCGTCGAGTTGGCTTACGGGCGCAAACGGGCGTTGGAACTGGCGACCACACTTGCCATGGAACCCGAAATCCTCTTGCTCGATGAGCCGACCCAGGGCATGGGCTCGGAAGATGTCGATCGTGTTGTGGAACTGGTACGCAAGGCTGCCGAGGGACGAACCGTGCTGATGGTTGAGCACAACCTCAGCGTCGTCAGCAAGTTGTGTGACCGCATCACCGTGCTGGCCCAGGGCGCTGTCCTGACCGAAGGCGATTACGCCGCGGTCTCGGCCGATCCAAGGGTTCGCGAGGTCTACATGGGCAATGCTGGTAGTGGAGAGCGCGGCCCCGCCGCTAACAGCGACAAGGCGGAGGCAGCGCAATGACCACGCATTCCGATCGCGAGTACGAGCAGCTCCGCCTCTCGGGACTACACGCCTTCTACGGCGAATCCCATATCCTTCACGGCATCGACATGGTCGTGAACCGGGGGGAGCTGGTGACTTTGCTGGGCCGCAATGGCGCGGGCCGCAGCACAACCCTCAAAGCCATCATGAACATGGTTGGCCGGCGAACCGGCTCGATCATGATTAACGGTGAGGAGACAATGTCCTGTGCGCCTCACCATATTGCCAGGTTGGGTGTCGGGTATTGCCCCGAACATCGGGGCATTTTTTCCGCGCTGAGTGTCCAGGAGAACCTGACGCTGCCGCCTGTCGTGCGCAGCGGCGGCATGAGCCTGGAAGAAATCTTTAACATGTTCCCCAACCTTTACGAACGACGTTTCAGTCAGGGCACCAAGCTGTCCGGTGGCGAGCAACAGATGCTGGCTATGGCCCGTATTCTGCGCACCGGCGCCAACATGCTGCTGCTGGACGAGATTACCGAGGGTCTGGCCCCGGTTATCGTAGAAAAGCTGGGCGAGGTCCTGATTGCCCTGAAAAACAAGGGCCTGACCATTGTCCTGGTAGAGCAGAATTTCCACTTCGCAGCACCGTTAGCCGACCGTCACTACGTTGTTGAGCACGGTCAGATTGTGGAAGAAATCAGCGCCAACGAACTGAGTGCCAAGCAGTCGGTGCTGGATCGCTATTTGGGAGTCTGATCCTGGATAGGACGAAAGCGAAAGAAAGAAAAGCAACAACAACCCGAACCAACGCAAGACAGTAGCGGAGATACAACAATGACAATGATGAAAAAGCTTCTGACATCAGCCGTTGCATCAGCCATGATGGCAGGCGGAGCCCAGGCGGCTATTTCCAACGACACGGTCAAGATCGGTTACCTGGCGGACATGTCCGGCACTTATCGGGATCTGGCCGGGCCGAATGGTCTGGCGGCCATGCGAATGGCTATTGAAGATTTCGGCGGCAGCGTCAATGGCGCCAAGATTGAAGTGGTCAGTGCCGACGACCGTAACAGCCCGGATACCGCCTCCAGCACCGTTCGTCGCTGGGTTGAGAACGAAGATGTTGATCTGGTGGCCGGTTTGGTCGCTTCTTCCGTTTCCATTGCTGTGAGCAAGATCCTGGAAGAGAACGATCGCCTGGGTATCATCTCCGGTTCAGCCGCCTCCAGCATCACCAACGAACACTGTACCCCCAACCACATCCACTATGTTTACGACACCTACCCGCTGGCAAACGGCACCGCTAGTGTAGTGCATCACAATTAAAGATACATATATTTCTGTTTGGGTTAGAATAGTCACTACCCCCGGTGGAGTGAATATCATGCGTGTTGCCCCAACAATTGAACTGAGCCATGCCGCTCGAAAAGCCCTGAAAAAGGCGGCGGACTCGAACACGCAGAGCGTTCGGTTTGCGCGCCGAGCGCGGATTATCCTGTTGGCGTCGCAAGGAATGACCAACCAGGAGATTGCCCACACGCTGGGCATTGGTCGCCTGCAGGTGGCCCGGTGGCGTGAACGATTCCTGGAGGGTGGCATAACCGAGTTACGCCAGGACCGTCCTCGTGGTGGTCGCAAAGTACGAGTCGATACCGAGGAGATTGTTCGTTTGACGACACAATCCTGTCCAGTCAATGCGACGCATTGGAGCACCCGTTCGATGGCGGCAATGGCAAACACAAGTCCGGCCACGGTCCGTCGGATTTGGCGGGCTCACGGGCTGAAGCCCCATCGGTTTGCAACGTTCAAGGTCTCACGTGATCCGAAGTTTGTCGAAAAACTGGAGGACATCGTCGGCTTGTACATGAATCCACCCGAAAATGCGCTGGTACTGTCGTGTGACGAAAAGAGTCAGGTGCAAGCGTTGGACCGGACTCAGCCGGGTCTCCCCCTGAAGAAGGGGCGAGCACAAACCATGACTCATGATTACAAACGTCATGGCACAACCACTTTGTTTGCCGCGCTCAATGTGCTGGACGGGACAGTGATCGGGCAATGTCAGCAAAGACACCGCCACATAGAGTGGCTGAAGTTCCTGCGCCAGATTAATCGTGAGACGCCGAAGGACAAGGAGCTGCACCTGATCTGCGATAACTATGCCACCCACAAACACCCTGCGGTCCGGGAATGGCTGGATAAGCACCCGAGGTTCCACATGCATTTCACGCCCACGTCAGCCTCCTGGCTCAATATGGTTGAGCGATTTTTTCGTGATCTGACGGAGGAGCGTCTGCGTCGAGGAGTCTTCAGAAGCGTTGCTGACCTTACCGCCGCTATCGGAGCTTACATCCATCGCCACAATAACGAACCAAAGCCTTTTATATGGACGGCAAAGGCGAGCGACATACTGAGCAAGGTGGTGCGAGCAAATCGAAAATTAAGTTCTAAACAGAATGACGCACTACACTAGTGCGGTCGTGAAGGAAGGTGGCAAAACCTGGTACATGCTGACAGCTGACTACGCCTTCGGCCATGCCCTTGAGGGCGACGTGACACGTGTCGTCGAGGCTAACGGCGGGGAAGTGATTGGCTCCGTTCGTCATCCGTTCCCGACCCAGGATTTCTCGTCATTCATCCTCCAGGCCCAGGCTTCCGGGGCTGACGTTATCGGCCTGGCAAACGCCGGCTCAGACACCACCAACGCGATCACCACGGCCAGTGAGTTCGGAGTCACCCAGTCGGGTCAGACTCTGGCAGCACTGCTGATGTTCCTGACCGATGTTCACGCGCTGGGTGCTGAAACGGCACAGGGCATCCAGCTGACCACTGGCTGGTACTGGGACATGAACGAGGAAACCCGGGCCTGGTCCGATCGCTTCATGGAAGTGACCGACGTGCGTCCGACCATGGTGCACGCGGGTATTTACTCCAGCACCATGCAGTATCTGAAAGCCGTTGAGGCCACCGGCTCTGACGATGCCCAGACTGTGCGCAAGCAGATGATGGAAACCCCCATCAACGACATGTTCGCCAAGAACGGCAAGATCCGTGTCGACGGTCGCATGGTTCATGACATGTACCTGGCGGAAGTGAAAACCCCGGCTGAGTCCAAGAACGAGTGGGATCTGTACAAGATTCTGCGGACGATTCCGGCGGAAGAAGCCTACCGTCCGCTCTCTGAGAGCAAGTGCAAGCTGGTCAAAAACTAAAACCGACCGTTTTGGGTTCGCCCTGCAACAGGGCAGGGCGAACCCATGAAAACGGGAAAGAAAAAGCCAAAACCAATCCCTGTGCTGCTTCTGGAGTTAGCCCAATGTCCATGATTTTCGGCGTCCCTTTAGCTGTGCTAGCCGGCCAGCTACTGATCGGAATCATCAATGGCGCCTTTTACGCCCTTCTGAGCCTTGGGCTCGCGGTCATCTTCGGTCTGCTGAAGATCATCAACTTTGCCCATGGCGCCATGTACATGCTGGGTGCCATGACCACCGTCCTGATGTTCGACTACCTGGGCGTTAATTACTGGGTCGCGCTGTTGCTGGCGCCACTGCTGGTTGGCGCTTTCGGTGTTGTCATTGAATATTTCCTGTTGCGCCGTATTGCGGGGCAGGATCATATTTACAGCCTGCTTCTGACTTTCGGCGTTGCGCTGATCATCACCGGCGTGCTGGTGAACTGGTTCGGGGTTTCCGGCCTTCGTTACACCATGCCCGATGTGTTTCAAGGTGGCGTAAATCTTGGCTTCATGTTCATGCCGTATTATCGGGCATGGGTCATTGTTGCGGCACTGATTGTGTGCTTTGGAACCTGGTTCGTGATTGAAAAAACCAAGCTTGGCGCCTATCTGCGTGCTGGCACCGAGGATTCGCAGCTGATGCAGGGCTTTGGGATTAATGTCCCCCTGCTGATCAGCCTGACCTACGGGTTTGGCGTGGCTCTGGCGGCATTCGCCGGTGTTCTGGCGGCGCCAATCTACTCGGTGACGCCGGTCATGGGGTCTGCCACCCTGATTACGGTGTTTGCAGTCGTGGTTATCGGCGGTATGGGTTCCATCGGCGGCGCCATTATCACCGGCATCCTAATGGGGGTGATCGAGGGTCTCACCAAAACCTTCTACCCGCCGGCGTCTTCGGCGGTTATTTTCCTGGTCATGGTTCTGGTTCTTATGTTCCGGCCCAGTGGCTTGTTCGGTAAGGAGGCATAAACATGAACCAGCCAGTCAATTCGACCGACATTCACAAGGCGATCGTTCAGGAACAGGCCGCTCAGGACCGAAAGAAACTGATATTGAACGGAGTGTTGCTGTTCATTCTGCTCCTGGCACCGTTCGCGATCTATCCGGTCTTCCTGATGAAGATCCTGTGCTTTGCGCTTTTTGCGGTGGCGTTCAACCTTCTGTTCGGATTCACCGGCCTGCTGTCCTTTGGCCATGCGGCCTTCCTGGCGACAGGTGGCTATACCACCGGTTACCTGCTCAGCAATTACTCCGGGCTCACCACCGAGATGGGGATTGTCGCCGGCACCTTGGCGGCCACGGCGTTGGGTACCGGCTTTGCCTTGCTGTCGATTCGCCGGCAGGGCATCTATTTTGCAATGGTGACCCTGGCGCTGGCGCAACTTGTATTCTTCTTCTTCGTCCAGTCCGAATTTACTGGCGGCGAAGACGGCATGCACGGTATTCCCCGTGGCCAGCTCCTGGGGTTCATCAACCTTGAAGACAACCTGAACATGTACTATTTCGTACTGGCGGTGTTCATCGCCTGCTACTTGCTGGTGCAGCGTATCGTCAGCAGTCCGTACGGTCAGGTGCTGAAGGCCATCAAGCAGAACGAGCCCCGTGCTGTCTCCCTTGGATACAACGTGGACCGCTACAAGGTGCTTGCCTTTGTGATCTCCGCGGCACTGGCAGGGCTTGCCGGTTCAATGAAGTCCGTCGTCTTCCAGTTGGCCTCCCTGAACGATGCCCACTGGCATATGTCGGGCGAGGTAATCCTGATGACCCTGGTCGGCGGTATGGGAACACTGCTCGGCCCGGTGGTTGGTGCCACCTTCGTGGTGAATATCGAGTACCAGCTCTCCCAGGGTGCATTGCGTGATTGGGTAGACCCGATTCTTGGTGGTGTCTTTGTGCTTACGGTTCTGGCATTCCGTAGCGGTATCGTTGGTGAGATCCAGAAGTTCGTAAAGAAGAATCTGGGCTGAACCTGAAGCAGCCTTCGCCCCTGAAAACCAAAAGGGCCACCTCTCATTGTGGCCCTTTTGCATTATATGGCTGGCTGGGGATTCGCTGGCTAATATTCGGCTAAACGCCCAGGGAAAGACCCATGATGTTTCACAGCAGTGCTGTCGGATCGTTCCAGGGCAACGAAGGGGCAGGGCCATACTGCTCGGCGTTATACCCGGCATTCTCAAGGCGGGACACCAGTGCAGCCTCGATTCTTGAAAAGTCCTTGGTGGGAGTCGTTTTCACTCGCCTCCCGGTCACAACCCTAAAAATATAGCAGAGTTTGAAAGGTGCTCCGGGGTTTTTGGTGGACTTGCCGGAACCGGGGCCACCCACCAGGGCGAATGTTTTAAATTGTTAACGTGCACCGTGCATGCCTGACCGGTCGGTTCGCACCAAAATCCTCTGAAACTCTATAGAAACAATAAAAACATGGTGTTATAGACGATTTTCCCGCCTCTAACGATGTAACAATCAAGCACAGCATGTATCCCTCCGTAAGCGCCAATTTCCTGACGATTTGTGCCGGCCAAACCCTGAACCAGGCCGCACCTGGCCGAAATATGCCGGTATATGATTTCCTCGAAATCGTCAACAAAGTGGTGTAAACAAATGTCATATTGCGGCAAAAAAATATCGAAGCATGGACTGCTGATGGTGTCTGCGGCGGTTGTGCTTTCTGGCTGCGGTCTGGACATTTCTACCGATGACAGCAGCACAACGGCACAAACCGTGGGTACCAGTGAGCCGACCGTCCAGATTGCAGGCTCAGCCATGAAGGGTGTGATCCAGCAAGGTCTTGTCGTTGCCAATCGGCTGGTTGCGGATAAAGATGGCGCCTATGCGCCTCAACGCCAGGCGGCAAAGCCGGTGCGGACAGCTGTTGATGGCACATACGAATGGCAGCTGCGTGGCAAGGCTGAGGGCTGGGCTCTGGTAGAGCTTCAGGCAGATGGCAGTACCCGCATGATCTGCGACGTTGTTCCCCAGTGCGATCAGGCCGGTGCATCTCCTGTTGCTTTTGGTCAGCCAATGGCGCTGGACAGCAACTTCAGCCTTCGTGGCGCCGGCGATCTGAGCATGGAAACCGTCAACCTGACGCCGTTGACACACCTGGCTGTCACACTCGCAGAGCGCAGTGACACCGGGCTTTCACCGTCTGCACTGTCAACGGCCTACACCACGGTGGAGGGCTGGTTTGGGCTGCCCGCCGGCGCCCTCCGCCTCGCCCCGCCGGATCTGACACAGCTGAACGACATGACCGGTGTGACAGCCGACGCCATTCAGGTGGCAATCGCTAACGCCGCCTTCCTGGCTCTGGTGAACGACAATGCCCAGTGGACCTCGATTTCCGATGTGCTGAGCAACCTGACCGCCCAGGTTAGCGCGACCGGCCAGATCAGCGTGACGGGTGATGGAACCAACGTGGCCCTCGCCGACCTTCTTGGCGCCGCCGCGCTTCAGGCCTCTGAGCTTCAGGCGACTCTCGATTCAAGCATCATCAGCCAGAAGCTGGCGGTGGTCCAGAACCGCAACGTGCAGCACTTCCAGACCATTGCCGATGTGAATGCGGACAGCGGCACCACCGTTGGAGACACTGGAGGGACCACCGAAGACCCTACCTCGGGTACCACCTCTGGTGGCACAGTAGCCGATAGCGGAACGCAGACCAGCGAGCCACCGGCCACAGAACCGACGCCTGAGGTAACCATTCCCGCCAACGCGGCTTTGCTGAGCTGGACCGCGCCGCTGACCCGCGAAAACGGTGACAGCCTGGCTATGGGTGAAATCGCCGGCTTCGAAGTGGTTTACGGAACCAGTGCCGAAAACCTCGACAACAGCCTCGCAATTGGCGATGCCTCCGTCGATGAGCTGCTGGTCGACGAGCTTACCGAAGGCACCTGGTATTTCGCCATCCGCACTCTGGATACCGATGGCAACCGCAGCCGGCTGTCGGAGGTTGTTTACAAGCAGATCTGATTGGGGAGTGAAACGCAGCGGCGTGCCTCTGTGGCTGCCGCTGCCAGGCTGCTACTATGTACCGGTCCAATCCTGACGCCGAGTACACAATGTCTGATCCAGACTCCCTGAATGCCCACCTGGAAGTTATTCCGGACGTCCGCGATGGCCTCACGCGCACCGAGCGTATCGTCCTCTATGTCCTTCATGAAACCCAGCGGGAGCTGAACGGCCGTAATGTCCCTACCGCCATGCTGTACGGGCGGGTACTGGAGTATGTGGATATGAGCGAAGCCGACCTTCATCTGTATCTGGACCGGCTGGGTGTGAAAGGGGACGGTTCGTGATCCCCGATCTGAAGGCCCTCTATCCCAAGCTGATCCACCTGTTGCTCGACACGGTGTTCGTGGTCGATGAATTCGGGCAAATCGTATTCGTCAGTGACGCCTGCCAACCGCTGCTTGGCTATTCCGCGGACGAGATGACCGGCACGCGGATTCTGGATTATATTCACCCCGACGATCTGGAGCGCACCGTCGCGGCAGCCAACAATGTAATGAAAGGCCAGTCCCACACCGATTTCAGAAACCGCTATCGGCACAAAGATGGCAGTGTGGTGCATATTCTGTGGTCAGCCCGGTGGTCACCGGTGGAGCGTTTAAGGATTGCCGTGGCGCGGGATGTTACGGCATTGCGCCAGGCGGACCAGACCCGAACCGCGCTGTATCGAATCTCCGAAGCCGCCCATGCGGCGGAAACACTCCGCGCCCTGTGTGATGGTGTGCGTGAAGTGATCGGCGAGCTTTTCCCGGAATCGGATCTGTTCCTGGCATTCCACGATGCCGAGAAGGGCATGCTCAGCGTTCCGGACTGGTCCGAAAATCCGGAAAGTCACTGGACAGAAAAGCCCAAAGAGGCAGGAACGGCCATTGCAGAGGTTATCAGCACGGGGCAAGCACTCATGACATCCCGCGATCCGGCGCGCCAGGGGATGGGCCTGATAACTCCGCCAAGGCCTGAAGATGCCGATTGGCTGGGGGGTTCGTTTGGCGGGCGACGAATTCACGGTACTTTTGACCGATGTCCATGGCCATGAGTCGGTCGAGACCGCCGTCGCCAAGATCCGTAAGCTCATGTCATTGCCGGTGAATCTTGGCGGCAGGGCATTTCATGTTTCATGCAGTATCGGGACTGCGCTCTATCCCGAGGATGGTAATACCGCCAGGGAGTTACTGAGCAAGGCCGATGCAAACATGTATCTTGGCAAGCGCGAATTGCCCTAAGAGTTTGGCAGGCACACCTCTTTGCTCCGGGCGGTGAGTCTCTCCCATTTGGGCGGGTTGTTGCTGCGCACTTCGTTCAGGTATGCGGTAACGTCCTCAAAGTGTTTTTCATTGGCACCCAATGTCCTCGCCTCATCGCGATGCATGCGGGACAGGTAGGCCAGAGCCTGAAACTCATCCGCTTGCTCGTCGATCATCTCACTGACAATTGCCAGGTGAGACGAGCAAAAGATGTGCTTGTTGCGCTTATCGTAATCGATCGGTTGCGCCCAGCCGTTAAGGCTGAACGCCATCAGAAACAGGGACAGGCCGACTGTAGCTTTCATGGGGTGTTACTCCCGGGAACGACAGTGAATGTGAGTACTTGCTATTAACCTTACATTCTATTCAAGCTTTCCTCTATGAATTTTCTGTCGGCCTCTGCCCACCTGCCGTCGTTATACCCGACGGACATCGGTATATGCCTATCTTGCAAAATGCCCCGAAAAACCGGATAAAGGAGCGTTAAGACCCCCTGTGCCGGCCCCTCGCCACAGGCCTGTCAGAGTTTGTGGAAGGCTTTCCCTATGGGTTCTGGTTTTGCGGGCGCTGACGCGTTCCTTCAGGCGCACCCCGAACTGCAGTTCGTTGATCTGCTGATTCCGGATATGAATGGTATTGTTCGTGGCAAGCGGGTGGACCCGTCTGTGCTGGCGAAGGTGTTCGAGCGCGGCGTTGCCATGCCGGCGTCTATCTTTGCCCTGAACATCCAGGGCACTACCGTTGAAGAAACCGGCCTGGGCCTGGATATTGGCGAAGCGGATCGTGTCTGCCTCCCCATTGACGGCACCCTCACCATGGAACCCTGGCAGAAGCGGCCCACCGCACAGCTGTTGCTGACCATGTACGAGCTGGATCGCGAAACACCGTTCTTCGCGGACCCGCGTGTGGTGCTGCAGAACATCGTCAGACGTTTCGAGGAACTGGGGCTGACCCCGGTTGCCGCCTTTGAGCTGGAGTTCTACCTGATTGACCAGGAGAACCTGGCGGGCCGGCCTCAGCCCCCGAAGTCGCCTATCTCCGGCAAACGCCCGGCGGGTACCCAGGCCTATTCCATTGATGATCTGGATGAGTACTCGGAATTCCTGGCGGATGTGCTGGATGCGGCCCATGAGCAGGAATTGCCGGCAGATGCGCTGGTGGCGGAATCCGCCCCCGGCCAGTTTGAGGTGAACCTGCACTATGTGGACGATGCCGTGCGCGCCTGTGACCATGCTACGCTGCTCAAGCGCCTGATCAAGAACATGGCCTACGATCACGAAATGGACACCACGTTCATGGCAAAGCCCTATCACAGTCAGGCGGGCAGTGGCATGCACCTGCATGTAAGCCTGGTGGACAGGGAAGGGCACAATGTATTTGCCGGCGACGCCGAGCAACCCAACGACATTCTGCGGTGGGCGGTTGGCGGGCTGGTGGCCACCATGAACGATGCCATGGCGCTGTTCTGCCCCAACATCAACTCCTACCGCCGCTTCAGCCCGGAGTATTACGTGCCCAGCGCGGCCACCTGGGGTGTGGATAACCGTACCGCGTCACTGCGGCTGCCGGGCGGGGATCCCGATGCGCTGCACATTGAGCACCGCGTAGCCGGCGCCGATGCCAACCCCTACCTTTTGATGGCTGCCGTGCTGGCGGGCATCCATTACGGCATAGCCAACAGGATCGAACCGCCGCCGGTAACGGTGGGTAATGCCCACGAGCAACATGAGGCAACGCTGGTGAACAACCTGCGGGATGCCTTGCGGGAGCTTGGCCAGTCAACGGTGATGGCAGACTACCTCGGCAGTCAGTTCCTGGATGTGTTCGTGGCCTGCAAGGAGCACGAGCTGAACGAGTTCGAGATGACCATCTCGGATCTGGAGTACCTGTGGTACCTGCACACCGTCTGAACGGTCAACTCGCAGTAAGCAACGGCGCCTCATGGGCGCCGTCCTGCGTTAGGGGCTATTCAATCACCAGCCAGGTGGCCTTGATTTCGGTGTACTTGTCGAAAGCATGCAGGGACTTGTCACGGCCATTGCCGGACTGTTTGAAGCCGCCAAACGGAGCGGTCATATCGCCGCCATCGTAGTGGTTGATCCAGACGCTGCCGGCCCGTAACGCCCTGGCCACCTTGTAGGCCGTGTTGATGTTGGAGGTCCATACCGCTGCCGCAAGGCCGTATATGGAATCGTTGGCAATCTTTATGGCCTCCTCGGCCGTTGTGAAGCCGATTACCGATAGCACCGGCCCGAAGATCTCCTCTGATGCGATGCGCATGCGGTTGTTTACGCCATCAAACACCGTCGGCTGAACAAACAGCCCACCGCTGTCCTCCATCACCCGCTTACCGCCCTCCACCAGGGTTGCCCCTTCCGACTGGCCGATACCGATGTACTCGATAATGCGATCCAGTTGGGCCTGATCGACAATCGCGCCACAGGTCGTTGCCGGGTCCAGGGGGTGACCCGGGCACCAGGTTGTCAGGGCCTCCCGGATCAGGCCAAGGAACTCACCGCGGATACTTTCCTCCACCAGCAGCCGGCTGCCGGCAGTACAGACTTCGCCCTGGTTGAAGGCGATGGCGCTGGCGGCCTCGGCAGCGGCCTTTTTCAGGTCAGGCGCGTCTGAGAAGACGATATTAGGGCTCTTGCCGCCGGCCTCCAGCCATACCCGCTTCATGTTGGACTGGCCTGCGTAGATCATCAGCTGTTTCGCCACATTCGTGGAGCCGGTAAAGACCAGGCAGTCCACGTCCATGTGAAGGGCCAGAGCCTTGCCCACGGTGTGTCCGTAGCCAGGGAGTACGTTGAAAACTCCGGAGGGAATGCCGGCTTCCTCAGCCAGAGCCGCCAGTCGAACGGCGGTAAGGGGCGATTTCTCGGATGGTTTGAGTATCACCGAATTGCCGGTGGCCAGGGCGGGCGCAATCTTCCAGGCCGCCATGATCATCGGGAAGTTCCAGGGCACAATGGCCGCGACCACACCGATAGGTTCCCGGGAAATCATGCCGATCTGGTCGTGGGGCGTGGCGGCCAGTTCGCCATACACTTTGTCGATGGCCTCGGCAGTCCATCGGATCGCGCGCACGGTCGCCGGCACATCGACTGCCCGGGAATGGCCAATGGGTTTGCCCATGTCCAGGGTTTCCAGCAGCGCCAGCTCATCACCGTGGGCGTCGATCAGGTCTGCGAAACGCAGCAGAACGGCCTTGCGTTTGGTGGGTGCCAGGTGGCTCCAGACACCGCTTTCAAATGCGTTTCTGGCGGCAGCAACGGCAAGCCCGGCATCGGCCTGGTCGCAACTGGCAATCTGTGCCAGCTCCCGGCCGTCCACCGGACTGATGCAGGCAAATGTCTCCCTGTTACAGGCCCACTGATAAGCGCCATTGAGGTAGGCCCGGCCCTCCAGAGTGAGCTGATCGGCCAGCGCCTGCCATCCGGCCTGGTCAGTGGGTGTGGTGGAACGCGTGGATTGATTCATGGCCGTCTCGCAGGCGGGGAGAATTGGCCAATCATAGCAGCACTTCTGCAACCAGGCGCGGCCTCGGATATAGGTAGAAGAACGTGTCTTCACGGATGTCGACCGCTGGCATAGACTTGCTTCGGCGGCTGATGTTTTGTGTCGTCTCCTGATCTCTTACCACTGCCTGTCTGATCGCTTCCCGATCAGTCCGACACCCTGCGTGGCGCCACCCTATGACCCGGTATCCCAAGGTTCCTTCCTATTACGAGGCCTCTGCCAATCCGGCGCCGAGACGCCCTGCGCTTAAGGGCCAGTGTACGGCGGATGTGTGCGTGGTGGGTGCCGGTTATACCGGTCTGTCCACGGCACTGTTTCTGGCCGAAGCCGGTTTCCGGGTGGTTTTGCTGGAAGCGGTGACTGTGGGCTGGGGCGCATCCGGGCGTAATGGTGGTCAGATCGTTAACAGCTTCAGCCGGGACCTGGACACCATTGAGCGCCAGACCACGCCGGACCATGCGCGCCTGCTGGCGGATATGGCCTTTGAAGGCAGCCAGATCATCCGGCAACGGGTACGGCACTACGCCATCCAATGTGATCTGAAAGAGGGTGGCATTTTTGCCGCCCTGAATGCTCGCCAGCTCGGTCATCTGGAGAACCAGCAGAACCTGTGGCGGCGGTTTGGCTATGACAAGCTGGAACTGCTGGACCGGCAAGCCATTCAGGCCCGGGTAGGCACGGATCGCTATGTCGGTGGGGCGGTCGACCACACGGGCGGGCACCTCCACCCGCTGAACCTGGCCCTGGGCGAAGCGGCAGCGCTGGAATCCCGGGGAGGGGTCATTCATCAATATTCCGAAGTGACCCAAATTATTCCCGGCCAGCCGGCCACTGTGAAAACCAAAGAGGGGGAGGTCAGGGCCCAGTATGTAGTGCTGGCGGGTAACGCCTACCTGGGCGGGCTGGTGCCGGAGCTGGGGGCCAAATCCATGCCCTGTGGCTCCCAGATCATCGCCACGGAACCGCTGGACGAAGCCACGGCAAAACGACTGCTGCCAGAAGAAAACTGCGTGGAGGATTGTAACTACCTGCTGGACTATTTCCGCCTCTCGGGTGACAGGCGCCTGATCTACGGCGGCGGTGTCACCTATGGGGCTCGTGACCCGGCCAACATCGAACGGCTGATTCGACCTCACATGCTGAAAACCTTCCCGGAGCTGGCGGGAGTCGGAATAGACTACGCCTGGACCGGGAATTTCCTGCTCACCCTGTCCCGGCTGCCGCAGATGGGCCGCCTGCAGGACAACGTATATTACTCCCAGGGTTGCTCCGGGCACGGCGTCACCTTCACCCATGTGGCGGGCAAGGCGCTGGCCATGGCCATTCAGGGCCAGGCCGAACGGTTTGACGCCTTCGCCAGCCTGCCCCATTACCCGTTTCCGGGCGGTCGGACCTTCCGGGTACCTTTGACGGCAATGGGGGCCTGGTATTACGCATTGCGCGACAGGTTGGGCGTTTGAATGCCCCGCATTTTCATTGAAAGGCGTTTTAACGGGTTTCTATTCTGAAATCACTGTCCAGTGCCTGCCAATGGGCTTTCAGTATGTCTTTATGATCAGCGGCCATTGGCAGATCTTGAAGGGCGCTCGGCCACAAGGTTCTGGCCTTCTCCAAAGTGTCGTCCAGATGGGGCTTGATGACTCGCCAGGGTATCCCGGACCTTTCTGACCAGTTCCGGAAATGCTCTATGGTCGAAGAGTACCAACGTTTGTTTTTACCCAGGTTGAGCGCGAACTCACTCTCATTCTCGATGTAAACGCGGGTAGTGACGATGTCATAGGCTGGCGAAAGTCGGGGCGTGATCTGATCAGGGTAGATCAGGCTCCAGTTTTTAAGATGAGCATCCCCATTGGCGAGCAGGATATTTACTAACAGCCTGCGGGCGAATTGTTGGGCGTCTGCAAGGCCATCCCCGGAGTATTCATAAACAACCCTGCCGATTTGTTCATAGTTTGCCGAGTTGTATTTTTCATGGGGGGACTTCACGAGGATCTGAGCGAAGTCCTCCATATGCACGCGCCTGGGCCCGTCCCGGTCAAATCGCCTGATCGCAAATGCCTGCGTTTCCTCCGGTAGATTTATGGGTGGAAGGTTGTCGAGCTTATCAAGATCCACCAGCTTGATGTCCGGTATATCGATTCCGGCCAGGGATGCCAGACTCATTGCCGTGTATTCGTTCAGGGGCACGTGGCTGTGCCTGGTCGAAGGTGTTTTGATAATCCAGTCTCCCAGCTCGTCACCTTTTGCCAGGTTGTAGCGACCGTCCTTTTCCTTCATGGAAAATTTCATCTGGACGCCCGCCAGCGAGAACCTGTTTTCGAATCCGGGTTTTTCGAACTTCACGGCCTTCGCTTTTCCGTGGGTCGATAAAACGCTGTCTGGAACGTCCCCGGGATCCATGGGGGTTGCGATCAATGCACCTGGCAGATCCTCCCCGAGATAGGAAAAAAGGTAAAACTCGTTATCAACATGAACTTTCAGGCTTTGCGCAATCAGTTCCCTGAGCGATCCTTCCGGAAGGAGGTTGGACAGCGAGGGATGAAGCCTTTGGATACGGGCCCATGGCTCTGCGAGCAGCTTTTCGGAATTCGGGAAGCGGGGATGGGTGATCAGGCTGAAGGTGGGGCGATCCCAGTCTTTTTTGAATTCATCCGCAAAACTCAGGACGTTACGGCCAGTGCTGAAACCAGCCAGATAGCCCACCAGTCGTCCGTGAAGAGTCAGCTCGAGCACCTTCACATCGCCGTCTGTTGCATCGCTCATTGATCGTCCTCCAGCAGGCCTCGCCAGGGATCGTCTGAGAGGGGGCGTTCTGTTTCAGATGAGCGGCTGTTGTGAGCAGAGTGGTCGATATCCGTGTCCTCAAGGACGGCCCTGACTGCCTCCGTTTTTTCCCGGGGAACCAGCATGAGTTCGCTTTTTAGGCCCATGGCAATCAACTCAAGCGTATCGAGCCTTGGGTTACCCTTGGACTCCAGACGCTGGTATTGCTGGCGCGACATACCGACACGCATCATCATGTCGTGCTGTTTAAGTCCCAGGTTCAATCGACGTTGCTTGATTTGGTCCAGTAGTGAAGTCATACAGAAACGTATCTGTTGCCTTTTTGAGTGATAGCAACATATTCGCTTCTTTTTACGGTGTTTGCAACACAAAAGTTGCTAATTGTCGGTAGCAGAGCGGAAGTATAGTGAATAGCAACTCATACGTTGCTGTAAATCGACAGCTCGCGGTCATGCCGTTCAGGTTCGGGATCGTTCACGGACTCTACGGCTTCAATCTGCGCAATGTAGTCAGCCGGCAGTCCGTTTTCCCTGGCTCCGATAAGGACGTGGTCTTTGTACCAGTGGAAGGGTTTTAATGCCTTATTGATGCGCGTGGCGTAATACATACGGGCCTGAAGTCTACCGCTCCCGGTTCTCAGCTCTACCTGCTTTTCATCGTAGCCAAAGCCCAACGCCTCGTGTCGATCAAGGTCAGGTTTTTCTGCATCGGCAATTTCGTAAACCACACCGATCACCCGATCGTCCGGATTGCCGGTTTCCTCTGCATCGCATTTGGCGGAGCCATCCCCGGCAGATTTATGGAAGCAAAGCCGGTGGGCCGGTAGCTCTGCCACAGCTACAAACCGGGCCGACGGAACCCGGGCCTGGAGTCTCCGTTCTGACATATTGGAGCCGTAGCTGAAGCAGAGCATCGAGCCTCGTTAATTTGCCATCCTGGAAAGTTTATTGCGGGGAGGTCGGGCCCACTTCATGCTTACTTCGGGCTCAACCCCGCTCCCCAAAATAGCACACTTTCAACGCACCAAGCGTGTAGTCAATAATGGGCAGTATTGCTATCTCTAGATCAGGAGGGTGTTTATGACAGATCACAAAACTGCGGTCATTACAGGGGCCAATCGTGGCATTGGCCTTGAGCTGGCGCGTCATTATGCGCACGAGGGCTGGAATGTTATTGGCGTTTGCAGGCAAACGTCAGAGGAGCTTTCTGGCGTCGCTGCGAAAGTCATTGAGAACATCGATGTCACCACTGACGCCGGTATCTCGAAACTGAAGAACGAGCTGGCCGGGCAAACCATCAACCTGCTGATCAACAACGCCGGCCTGCTGCAGGACGAAAAGCTCGGCAGCATCGATTTCGATTCCATCCGCGCCCAGATGGAGATCAATGCCTATGCGCCGTTGCGCGTTGCCGAGGCCCTGGTCTCGCAGATTCCCTCCGGTGGCAAGATCGCCAATATCACTAGCCGCATGGGCTCGATCGCCGATAATGACTCCGGTGGCCGCTATGGCTATCGGGCCTCCAAGGCGGCGCTCAATGCCTTCGGCAAGTCACTGGCAATGGATCTGAAGCCGCGAGGTATTGCCGTGGCCCAGCTGCACCCCGGCTATGTGCAAACCCGCATGGTGAATTTCGGCGGTCTGATCACGCCCGAGGAGTCAGCCAAGGGCCTGGCGGCCAGGATTGAAGGCCTGAGCCTGGAGAACACCGGCTCGTTCTGGCACAGCAATGGTGAAGAGCTGCCCTGGTAACGGGGAATTTGCCGCTGCGAGCCGCCTCAAATGCCGCCAATATCGACCCAACATGGCAGCTGGGAGCGGTCAGGGCAGCATGGCTTTGCGCCAGCGAACCGGCGGCAGTCCGGTCCAGCGCCGGAACGCACGATAGAAGGTGCTTACTTCAGCAAAGCCCAGTGCCTCGGCTATTTCGGGCAGGGTAGTGGTGGTATCGGCGACCGCGTGAAGGGCTTTTTCACGGCGCACGTCGTCCAGCAGGGTATCGAACGTTTGCTCCTGCTCCTGCAGCCGCCGGGCCAGCGTCCGTTCGCTGATACCTAACGCCTCGGCTGCCTCGGCCCGACGGGGAAGGCTCGGGCCCAGACGGGCCATCAGCCATCTCCGTATCTCCGGCACAGAAGCGCTGTTAATGGACAGCGCGGTAAGCCGGGCGGTGGTGTAGCGTTCGTGCACCTGCGCGAGTTCCGGATCCGCCTGGGGCAGGGGCTGGTCCAGAACGGCATTGTCGACCAGCACACCGCTGAACGCCTGCTCGAATTCCACCGGGCAGTTAAACGCGGTCTGGTATCCGGCCAGGGGCCCTAGTCGGGGCTGGCTGAATTGAACCCGTGAAGGCTGCATTCGGGTACCGGTTACCCAACTGGCGAAGCCGACCACCGCGGCCAGCACCGCCTCAATCTGATGCGGGCTGAAAGCCAGCTGCCCCTGCCGGGGATGGTAAACCAGCCAGGTGGCGGAATGGCCTGCCAGGATCTGAAACCGCCCGCCGTCGGAGATCAGCCGCTGGAAGCGCTGCCCCATCACAATGGCTTCGCGCAGGGTAGCGGCGGACTGGAGCGCAAAGCCCACACCACTGATGCTCATCGGGGTGAACTCCGCCCCGACTTTCAAACCAAAACCGGGATCGCCGGTGCAACGCTCCGCCGCGTGCCAGAGCCGGGTGATGTCATCAATGGGCCAGCGTTCCCGGGTGCCGGCCGCCTCCGGAATACCGGCGGTTGTCAGCAACGTGCCTTCATCCACAGACAGCCTTTGCGCCGCCGCGATAACGGTATTCACCCAGCCAATGGAAACTGTGGCCTCTAAAGTCAATTTTGCTGGCCTCTGAAGTCAATTTTAAAGCCATGGTACCGGTATATCTTTAAGGCTGACAACTCATTGCGATCAGGTCGGATGCACTATGGCCAAGGTGATTTCCTCAGATATTCTGGTGGTTGGCGGCGGGCTGGCCGGCATTGTCGCGGCGCTTGAAGGCTTGCGCGCCGGCAAGTCCGTGACCCTGGCAGACCGGGATACCGAAGAACGGATGGGCGGCCTGGCGCTGTGGGCCTTTGGCGGCATGATGCTGGTGGGCACGCCACTGCAGAAACGCATGAAGATTGCCGACACACCGGAGATTGCCCTGGACGACTGGCTCAGCTTTGGCGAGCTGGAGCCCGACGATGAATTGCCCCTGCAATGGGCCCGTTACTACGTGGAGCACTCACGCAATGAGGTCTACGACTGGCTCAGCAACGAAGGCATCAAGTTCCTGCCGGCGGTGAACTGGGTCGAGCGTGGCCGCTTCGGCGATGGCAACCGTCTGCCCCGCTACCATGTGGTCTGGGGCACCGCCCGGGAACTGGTCCGTTGCCTGCTGGCCGCGCTGCATCGGGAGAACACCAGCGACAAACTTACCCTGCTGCACCAGCACCGCATCACCGAACTGGACCACGAAGCGGGCAAAGTGAGCGGTGCCCTGGCCATCAACGAGGCCACCGGTGAGGAAGTCCGCCTGGCTGCTCCGGCCGTGGTTCTGGCCACTGGCGGCATCAACGGCAGCCACAAGGAATGCCGAGCCAACTGGCCGGCGGAACGCCCTCAACCCACCGGCATGCTGAACGGTGCCCACCCCTATGCCGATGGCCGCATGCATCACTGGGTGGCCGACACCCTCGGGGGCCAGATTGCCCACGCCGGCGAAATGTGGAATTACGCGGCCGGCTTCCCGCATCCGTACCCCCATTTCCCCGGCCATGGCCTCTCCACCATTCCCTGCAAATCCGCCCTGTGGCTGAACCACCGGGGCGAGCGGATCGGCCCGGAACCCCTGGTCACCGGCTTCGATACCCACTGGCTGTGCCAGCGGGTGGCGGAACAGGAAAAACCCTGGACCTGGCACCTGCTCAACTGGCGCATTGCCGCCAGGGAATTTGCCATTTCCGGCGCCGAGCACAACGCCCGGATCCGGGACAAACAATTCCCGCTGTTCGTGAAAGAGCTGTTGCTGGGCAACCATGCCCTGGTGCGGCAAATGCAGCATGAAAGCCGGGATTTCCTGGTGGCGGATAACCTCGCCGACCTGGCCGGCAAGATGAACGCGCTGACGTGCTCCCAGGACATCAACCCGGGCACGCTCCAGGCCACCGCCGATGCCTTCGATGCCAATTTTGCCAAGGGCACCAGTCTCCATAACGATGCCCAGATCCGGATGATCCAACACGCCCGGGAGTGGAAGCCGGACCGGCTGCGCACCTGCAAGCCCGCGCCGCTGCAGAAACCGGGCTCGGGCCCCTACATCGCTATCCGCATGCAGCTGATCACCCGCAAGAGCCTGGGCGGACTGCGAACCGATCTGCAGAGCCGCATCCTCAATGCCGGGGGAACGCCGGTTGAAGGCCTGTACTGTGTTGGCGAAGCCGCAGGCTTTGGTGGCGGTGGTGCTAACGGAAAACGCTCCCTGGAAGGCACCTTCCTGCCCGGGTGCATCATGACGGCCCGGGCAGCGATACGCGCCATTGTGGCCGGAGGTTGAACGCTATGACTTTGAAACTTGCTTACCCGGCCACCGCGGAAGACTACCGTGAAAGAGCCCGGGCCCGATTGCCCCAATTCCTGTTCGATTACCTGGACGGAGGAGCAACAGACGAACAGACCCTCCGTGCCAACGAAACCGAGTGGGACAACATCAAACTGCGCCAGCGGGTATTGAAGAATGTCGACCAGGTGGATACCACAACCACTCTGGCCGGAGAGTCCTGTGCCATGCCTGTGGTTCTGGCGCCGCTGGGCTTGGCCGGCATGATGGCCAGGCGCGGGGAAGTCCAGGCGGCCCGAAGCGCAGAAACCGCCGGTATTCCGTTTACCTTGTCCACCGTCGGCATCTGCCCGGTGGAAGAGGTGCAGGCCGCCGTTTCCCGAGCGGCCTGGTTCCAGCTCTACATGATTCGTGACCGGGCCCGCATCGAAGCCCTGCTTGAGAAGGCTTGGGCAGCGGGCTGCCGGACCCTGGTATTTACCGTCGACCTGCCGCAGCCGGGGATGCGCCATCGGGACTTCCGCAATGGCCTGTCCGGCACCGGCCCTCGCGCGAAGGCCCTGAAGGCCGTTCAATTGCTGTCCCGCCCCGCCTGGTTTTGGGATGTGGCCGTGCGCGGTGGCCCGCTGAATTTCGGCAACCTCAGTGGTGTGGTGCCGGGTGCCGGGGATCTGGATGCCTTCAAGGCCTGGATCGACGCCCAGTTTGATCCCACGGTGACCTGGGCTGACATTGAATGGTTGCGCCGCCACTGGAAGGGCACCCTGCTGCTGAAAGGCATCCTGGATGCGGAAGATGCCCGCCAGGCAGTGAGTGTAG
>Ga0247720_100224_pt1 | contig 25974 bp, 28 predicted proteins | sample MSEWel2015_12_15_FD_189078 | JGI IMG/M metagenome (GOLD analysis project Ga0247720, IMG submission 189078) | Subsurface sediment microbial communities from gas well in West Virginia, United States - MSEEL Well Study Marcellus 3H_2015_12_15 | ecosystem: Environmental > Terrestrial > Deep...
CGAAATAGACCTGGTTAAACTTAAAGATGCGGGTATTTGTGCCATTCTCCTGGATCTGGACAATACCATTGTGCCCCGGGATCAGAATTGTTTTTCCGATAAAGTCAGGGAGTGGATAGGGCAGGCCCGGGAACAGGGGTTCAAGCTCTGTATCGTTTCCAACAATTCCCCGGGACGGGTCCGGGCGCTGGCGGCAAGCCTGGATGTGCCGGCCGTTTGCCGGGCGGTCAAGCCCGCCCGGCGCCCTTTTATTCAGGCCATGAAGTTGCTGGGGGTGGCTCCCGGCCAGACTGCCGTCATCGGCGACCAGATTTTTACCGATGTACTGGGCGGCAACCGCCTGGGGCTTTATACCATCCTGGTATCCCCCCTTCCCGGCCCTGAATTCTGGGGTACGCGCCTTTTCAACCGCCAGCTGGAAAAGTTAATTCTCTGCCATATAAAAAGGCATATAAAAAGGCAAAGGCCGGGTGGTACGCTGGCCCGCTAGCCCGGCTCGAGCCGGCAGGCCGGGGCGGGTTTGCGGGCTGCAAGCGGTTATGGGGAGGCACCGGTGGGCGACATAAACCGGGCATGAACATTACCGGGCAATTGCCGGAAGGGGCTGATGGTTTCCGTGAGCGAACTGATTAGCGCCCGTACCAGGGTTTGCGGGCTTCTCGGCTATCCAGTGGAGCATTCCTTTTCGCCGGCCATGCATAATGCGGCCTTCAGGCACCTTGGCCTGGATTTTGTTTACATGGCTTTTCCCGTGTACCCGGAGAGATTGGAGGAGGCAGTAGCCGGGATCCGGGCCCTGAACCTGGCCGGGGTTAATGTGACCGTACCCCATAAAGAGAAGGTTATACCTTATCTTGACGAATTGACCGACGGGGCCCGGCTGGCCGGAGCGGTAAATACCATCGTTCACCGGGAGGGGCGCCTGGTGGGACACAACACCGACGGGGCCGGCTTTGTGCGCTTCCTTACCGCTGACGCCGGGTTCAACCCCGCCGGCAAGCGGGTCCTGGTCCTGGGGGCCGGGGGTGCGGCCAGGGCGGTAGCCGTTCACCTGGCCCTGGCCGGGGTTGAGCAGGTGCTGGTGGCCAACCGCACCCCTTCCCGCGCGGCGGAACTGGCCGCCCTGATCCATGACCAGACTCCCGCCCGGGCCTGTGCTGTACCCTGGCCGGCAGACGTTTTGCCCGGAGAGGTTGACCTGATCGTACAGACCACTCCCCTGGGCATGCATCCCCGGGTGGACGCCTGCCCGGATTTCCCTTTTCACCGCCTGCGACCGGAACAGGTGGTGGTGGATCTGGTTTACAACCCGCCGCGCACCCTCTTTATGGAACGGGCCGCCCGTTCCGGCGCCCGGGTTTATAACGGCCTGGGCATGCTCCTGTACCAGGGTGTGCTGGCCTTTGAACTGTGGACCGGGGAGAGGGCCCCGGTGGAAGTGATGCGCCGGGCCCTGCCCTTCTGATTGGAGAGCTGCGGGATTATAAAATAAGGGGGAATAAACCACGTGTTGCGTTACTTAACGGCCGGGGAATCACACGGCCCTGCATTGACGGCCATCATTGAAGGGCTGCCTGCCGGGCTTCCCCTGGCGGAAGATTATGTAAACCGGCAGCTGGCCCGCCGGCAGGGCGGCTACGGCCGGGGCGGCCGCATGCGGATCGAGCAGGACCGGGTGCGTTTTCTGGCCGGAGTCAGGGGTGGTTTCACCCTGGGCAGCCCCGTAGCCCTGTATATCGAAAACCGGGACTGGGCCAGCTGGCAGGAGATTATGGGTCCCGGTGCCGGTGCCCGGCTGGACCAGCGGGTGGTCACCAGGCCCAGGCCGGGCCACGCCGACCTGGCCGGGGCTTTAAAATACGGTCACCGGGATATCCGCAACGTGCTGGAGCGGGCCAGCGCCCGGGAGACGGCCGCCCGGGTGGCCGCCGGCAGTGTGGCCCGCCGTCTTCTGGAGGAACTGGGTATAGAGATCATCGGTCATGTGGTGCGCATAGGGCCGGTGGCGGTACCGGAACCGGGCGGTGATGAGGATATCCTGTGCACCTGCCTGGCTGAAGCCGGCGGGGTGGCGGAACGGGAAGCTGTTTCCACCCCGGATCTGTCCCGCCTGCGGGAACTCCTGGATGCCTCTCCTGTTTACTGCCTTCACCGGGAAACGGCGGAGGCGATGGTGCGTGAAATCGACCGGGCCCGGGAAGCCGGTGACTCCCTGGGGGGTATCTTTGAGATCCGGGTTTACGGCCTGCCCCCCGGCCTTGGTAGCTACGTGCACTGGGACCGCCGTCTGGACGGCCGTCTGGCCGGCGCGCTGATGAGCGTCCAGGCCATTAAGGGGGTTGAGATCGGCCTGGGTTTTGCCGGTGCCGCCCTGCCCGGTTCGCAGGTGCACGATGAGATATTTTACAGCCGGGAAAAGGGCTTTTACCGCCGCACCAACCGGGCCGGCGGCCTGGAGGGAGGCGTGACCAACGGGGAGCCTCTGGTCCTGCGGGCGGCCATGAAGCCAATTCCCACTTTGTATAAACCCCTGCGCAGCGTGGACCTGATATCAAAAGAGCCCTTTACCGCTTCGGTGGAGCGTTCCGATGTCTGTGCCGTGCCGGCCGCCTGCGTGGTGGGTGAGGCGGTGGTGGCCTGGGAAGTGGCGGCGGCCTGCGTGGAAAAATTCGGCGGTGACACCCTGCAGGAGATGAAGGCAAATTACCGCCGGTATTTCGAGTACCTCCGGCGGGAAGCGGCCCCGGACATGGCGGGGGAGTGAAGATGAAGAATATTGTCCTGATCGGTTTTATGGGTACGGGGAAAAGCGCCGTGGGGCGGCGCCTGGCCGCCCGCCTGGGACGGGAATTTGTGGACACGGACGAGGAGATAGAGAGGGTTACCGGAAAGACCATTGCCCAGATTTTCGCCCGGGACGGGGAGATCCGGTTTCGCTCGGAAGAAGCCCTGGTGGTGAAGAAAATAGCCGCCAGGGAAAACCTGGTGGTAGCTACCGGGGGGGGAGTGGTGCTGAATCCCGAGAATGTACGGGCCCTGCAGAAAAACGGCGTGCTTATCGGGCTGACGGCCGCTCCGGAAATAATTTACCGGCGGGTGAAGCGCAAGCGCAACCGGCCCCTGTTGAACGTGCCGGGGGATGTCCTGGAGCGGATCAAAACACTGCTGGCCGGGCGGGCGGAAGCCTACGCGGTGGCGGAGTTTACCGTTGATACCGGCGGGCTTACCGTTGACGGCGTGGTGGAAAGGATTGTTGCTTATCTCGAGGAACGCGGGTTAATCCCGCCTGCCCCGGTAAGGAGTGCAGATAAATAAGCTTCAACACAAAGTAACATCAGCAAATTCTTTAACTGGAAAGGATATGTCCATAATGCAGGAAGTTCACATTGACCTCGGTGCCCGCAGCTATGCCATACATATTGGTTCCGGCCTCCTGGCCCGGCTGGGGAATTACCTCAAGGAATTCAGGTTTACTCCCCGGGTGCTCCTGGTTACCAACCCCGTGGTGGGTTCCCTTTACGGGGAGGCGGCCACAGCCGCCCTGGAAAATGCCGGCTTTGAAGTATTGCGGGCCGAAATACCCGAGGGGGAGGAATACAAGAGCCTGGCCACGGCTGAAAAGCTCTACGACCTGGCCTACACCCGCGAGCTGGACCGGCAGAGCCCCGTGGTGGCCCTGGGGGGCGGGGTGGTGGGAGACCTGGCCGGCTTTGTGGCGGCCACTTATTTGAGGGGCGTTCCCTTCGTCCAGGTGCCCACCACGCTCCTGGCCCAGGTGGACTCCAGCGTGGGGGGCAAGGTGGCCGTCAACCACCCCCGGGGCAAGAACATCATCGGCGCCTTCTACCAGCCCCGGCTGGTCCTGGCCGACCTGGATGTGCTGAAGACCCTGGACCCGCGGGAGGTGCGGGCCGGGCTGGCCGAGGTAATCAAGTACGGCGTCATTGCCGATGGGGATTTCTTTGCCTGGCTGGAGGAGAACCTGGAGCGCCTGCTGGCTCTGGAGGCGGAACCCCTGGCCCATGCCGTGGCCGTCTCCTGCCGCATTAAAGCGCGGGTGGTGCAGGAGGACGAAACCGAACAGGGCCGCCGGGCCATCCTCAACTTCGGCCACACCCTGGGCCACGCCCTGGAGGCCCTCACCGGCTACACCATATACCGCCACGGGGAGGCGGTGGCCATGGGGATGGCGGCGGCGGCCCGGCTGGCGGTGGCCCTGGGGATGTTTCCGGAAGGAGACGCCGCGCGGGTAATCAACCTTATCCGCCGGGCCGGGCTGCCGGTAGAAGTGCCCGCCGGGATCTCTCCAGACGAGTTGCTGGCCTCCATGCGCCGGGACAAGAAAGTGCTGGCCGGGCGGCTTACCTTCGTCCTGCCGGTGGAAATCGGGCGGGTGGAGATCGTCCGGGACGTGCCGGAAGAAGCGGTGGAGCGGGTGGTAGAGGAGTTTCAGGGCCCATTCCATTTGCCTGCCCCTGTTTGACATGGCCGGCACCATGCAGGGGGCGGCATGCCCGGTGGGACGCTGTAGAAAATTGTAGAAGCGGCTGCAGATATATGCTATAATGTATTAAATTTGCCTTTCGAGGCAGACATCTGATTTGGAGTGATAAAAATGAGCATGCCCTATGAGGAAGTGGAAATTCCGTCGCGGGAAGTCTTTACCTATGCCGATTATGCACGGCTTCCCGAGGGCGCTCCCTACCAGTTGATCGGGGGTAAGTTGATAATGGTTCCTGCACCTACTACTTACCACCAGGCTGTTTTGAGGCGCCTGGGTGTAAAGATGGCCAACTTTGTGGATGAAAAAGGATGTGGGGCGATCTTTTTTGCTCCCGTGGATGTCTGCCTGGCACAGACGGAAACATATCAACCGGACATTGTGTTCATTGCCAGGGAAAGGACAGGCATAATCGAACCGGCAAAAATAAACGGTGTACCCGACCTGGTGGTGGAGATCCTCTCACCTGCGACGGCCTACTACGACCTGCGCGAGAAATTCAAAGTCTATGCTCGCAGCGGCGTGAGGGAGTACTGGGTTGTGGATCCTCTGGACAAAAGCGTTGAGGTTTATACCGGCAAAGGGGGAAGTTTTACCCTGGTCCAGCAGGCAGAAAAAGAAGGCATGATCAGGTCCGGAGTGCTTGAAGGCTTTGCCGTCGAGGTGCAGGAGATTTTCGTTGACATACCTTAGGCGTCAAGGTTTGACATAATCCAGTGATACTGGTCCATGAAGGGTAGTGAAGGCCCCTGCTTTCTAATAATCCAATCAATTATTTTTTTATCTTCCTCCTCGGTCTCTGTACCGGCAGCTTTTTAAACGTCTGCATCCACCGCCTGCCCCGGGGGATGTCCCTGGTGGCCCCGCCTTCCCACTGCCCGGCCTGCGGTACACGCCTGGGCCCGCTGGATCTGGTACCCGTGCTGAGCTATCTGTTCCTGCGGGGCCGCTGCCGCCACTGCCGCGGGGTGATTTCCCCCCGCTATCCCCTGGTGGAGCTTTTGACCGGGTTCGGCTTCCTGCTGATTGCCCGGGAATACGGTTTCCACCTTCATACCGCCGGCCTGCTGGTCCTGTTTTCCGTCCTGGTGGTGGCCAGCTTCATCGACCTGGACCACCGGATCATCCCCGACCGGCTCACCCTCTTTGCCCTGGCCGCAGGCGTACTCCTGGCCGCCTTACGGGGGGCGGGCTTTTTCAGGGACGGCCTCCTGGGCGCTGCCCTGGGGGGCGGGATTTTGCTGCTGGTGGCCCTTTTATCCCGGGGCGGTATGGGCGGCGGTGACGTGAAGCTGGCCTTTGCCCTGGGGTGGTACCTGGGCTGGCAGAAGATCCTGGTCGCCCTGTTCCTGGCGTTTTTGCTGGGTGCGGTTGTGGGGGTTTTATGGGCGCTCAGGACGGGGAGAACCCTTAAAACGGCCATCCCCTTCGGCCCGTTTCTTTCATCGGGGGCCATGCTGGCCGCGTTGACAGGGGATAAGCTTATTTCCTGGTATCTGAACCTGTGGGGTGGTTGAAAATGGCCGCCGTTTACACCAGAAAGCGCCTGGGGGACCTCCTTCTGCAAACCGGGTTGGTTACCCGGGAGCAGTTGAACCAGGCGCTTGAGGTGCAGAAGCAGACCGGGGAGCGCCTGGGCCGGGTTCTCATCAACCTGGGCCTGGTCACGGAGCAGGACATCCTGAATACCCTGGAAATGCAGCTGGGCATTCCCCAGATTACCCTGATGGACAAAGTCGACCCCGTGCTGATCAAATCTCTCCCCGAGGCCGTCCTGCGCCGGCATAAGGTGGTGCCCGTGAAAAAAGAGGGACGGCGGCTGATCGTGGCCATGTCCGACCCCCTGAACCTGGTTGCCCTGGACGACATCCGCCTGGCCAGCAGGCTGGAAGTGGAACCGGTGCTGGCCCGGGAAGAGGAAATCGACGCCGTCCTCCAGAAGGTATTCGGCCTTACCTTTGTGGAGCAGGCCTTCGGCCAGCCGGCCGCCCCGGAGGAGCGGGAAATCCAGACCCTCACCCTGGCGGCGGGGGATGAGGTGCCCCCGGAGGAAGCACCGGTGGTGCGCCTGGTCAACACCATCATTGCCCAGGCGGTGGCGGAAAAGGCCAGCGACATTCATATTGAACCACAGGAGGACCGGGTGCTGGTGCGTTACCGGGTGGATGGGTTGTTGAGGGAAGCCCTTACTCTGCCCCGGCATATCCGCTCCAACCTTACTACCAGGATCAAAATCCTGGCCGGCCTGGACATTGCCGAAAAGCGCCTCCCCCAGGACGGCCGGTTTCAGGTTAAGTACGGAGAACAGGAAATAGATGTGAGGGTATCCACCCTGCCTACGGTCCACGGGGAAAAGGTGGTCCTGCGTTTGCTGCTTAAGAGCGGGCGGATCCTGCCCGTTGACCGGCTGGGATTCCACCGCTACAACCTGGAGCGTTTTACAGAGGTAATCCATCGCACTTCCGGCATGATCCTGGTCACCGGGCCCACCGGCAGCGGCAAGACCACCACCCTGTACGCGGTACTGGCCCAGTTGAATTCCCCGGAGCGCAATATTGTGACCATAGAGGACCCGGTGGAGTACCTCCTGCGGGGGATCAACCAGACCCAGATCAACGTGAAAGCCGGGCTTACCTTTGCCGCCGGCCTGCGCTCCATTCTCCGCCAGGACCCGGACATCATCATGGTGGGCGAAATAAGGGACGGGGAGACGGCCCAGATCGCGGTGAGGGCGGCCACCACCGGCCATCTGGTGCTCAGCAGCCTGCACACCAACGACGCCGCGGGTGCCCTGACCCGCCTCATCGATATGGGGGTGGAGCCCTTCCTGGTGGCCTCCTCGGTGGTGGGCGTGGTTTCCCAGCGCCTGGTGCGCCTGCTCTGTCCCCGCTGCCGGAAGCCCTACCAGCTCCCGGAAGACGCGCCGGAGAGGATTTTTATGGGCCTGCCGCCCGGTGAGCCGGTGACCCTTTACCGGGCCGCCGGCTGTCACCATTGCAACCACACCGGTTACCGGGGGCGGACGAGCATCCAGGAGGTGCTGCCTGTGACCCGGGCCATCAGGGAGCTGGTAAATAAAAAAGCTTCTGCCGATGTGATCAAAGAAAAGGCGGTGGCCGAGGGAATGGTCACCCTGAAAGAAGATGGAATAGACAAGGCCCGGCAGGGGATCACCTCCATAGCGGAAGTGATGCGCGTGGCCTATAACGAGTGGTGACGGAAAAGGAAGGTGTTGCGGCGGAATGCATGCCGATGAACTTTTAAAGCTGGCCTTCGAGCTGAAAGCTTCCGATGTCCACCTCACTGTCGGCCGCCCGCCCGTCTTCCGGGTTCACGGGAAACTTTTTGCCGCCGACGAGCTGGGCGCCCGGGCCGTGCCGGGGGTGGAGGATCTGCCCGTCCTCACCGCCGGGGATACCGAGGCCCTGGCCCGCCAGCTGATCCCCGGGGACCGGTTCCAGCAGTTCATGCAGGTGGGCGAGAGTGACCTGTCTTACGCCATCCCGGGAGTGGGCCGCTTCCGCGTGAACGCCTTCAAGCAGCGCGGTACGGTGGCCCTGGCCATCCGCCTCATCCCGGAGCGCATCCCCACCTTCGATGAACTGGGCCTGCCCGAGGTGGTGGCCCACCTGGCCAGGCGGCCCCGGGGCCTGGTGCTGGTTACCGGGCCCACGGGCAGCGGCAAGTCCACCACCCTGGCGGCCATGATCGACCTCATCAACAGCGAGAGCCGCCTGCACATCATCACCCTGGAAGACCCCATCGAGTACGTCCACCGGCACAAGAAGAGCCTGGTCAACCAGCGGGAAATCGGCCGGGACTCCCTTTCTTTTGCTGCCGCCCTGCGTGCGGCCCTGCGGGAAGACCCCGACGTCATCCTGGTGGGGGAGATGCGGGACCTGGAGACCATCGCCACGGCCATCACCGCCGCCGAAACCGGTCACCTGGTGCTGGCAACCCTGCACACCACCAGCGCGGCCCAGACCATCGACCGCATCATCGATGTTTTCCCGCCCCACCAGCAGCAGCAGGTCCGGCTGCAGCTGGCCGGCGCCCTGGAAGGAGTGATTGCCCAGCAGTTGCTGCCCCGCAGGGACCGCCCCGGGCGGGTGGCGGCGCTGGAAATTCTGGTGGCCACGCCGGCCATCCGCAACCTCATCCGGGAGGGGAAGACCCACCAGATTGTCTCCCAACTGCAGACCGGGGCCAGGTACGGCATGCAGACCCTGGATATGGCTTTAAGAAACCTCGTCCGTACAGGGGTGATCGGCAGGGAGGAGGCCCTGGCCCGGGCGGCTGATGCCGAAAATTTGTTAAAAATGATTTAAAACAACCAGCTGGTTATTGACTGGCAGGGCAGCTGCCGTTAAGATAGTTTTCAGGAAGAGTGCGGCAAAGCGAAAAAAGGCAAACCTGCCGAAAGACAGGGGCGCAAAGCCGCGGGCCTAAAGCGGCATGCAAGGCCGCCATGGCAGCCGGGCTGCCGAACTTTCCGGCACGTACTTCCAGACGCGTCGCCTGGATTTTTATTTCCGGGAGGTGGTGAGGGGAGCTTTGCCCATCTATGCCTATCGGGCCCGGGATTTAACCGGCAAGGTGGTTTCCGGCCGGCTGGAAGCCAGCGGACCAAGGGAGGCGGCCAGGATACTGCAGGGCCAGCGACTCATCCCCGTGCAGATCCGGGCCGTGCGGGGGGGCGTCAGCCTGACTATGCGGCTGCCTTCATTCCGGCGCGGGGTCAGGCTAAGGGAGCTGGCCCTCTTCTGCCGCGAGCTCTCCACCCTGGTCAGCGCCGGCGTGCCCCTGGTGGGTGCTATGCGCATCCTGGAGCTGCAGGTGGAGGGCCGGGTGCTCAAAGAGGTGGTGCGCGGGGTGACCGCCCGCCTGGAGCAGGGACACTCCCTGGCCGAATCCTTCGGCGCCTACCCGTCGGTCTTCCCCGAGATCTTCATCAGCATGGTGGAGGCCGGGGAAGTGGGCGGCGTGCTGGACGAGGTGCTGGAGAGCCTGGCCGGACATTTTGAGAGGGAACACGAGGTGAGGGAAAAGGTGAAGTCGGCCCTCACCTACCCCACCATGGTCCTGGGCTTTGCCGTGGTCATCCTTACCTTCGTGCTCACCTTCGTCCTGCCCCCCATCATCAACACCATCCAGAACCTGGGTGTGCCCCTGCCCCTGCCCACCCGGGTGGTGATGGAAGCCAGTCGCCTGGTGGTGCGCTACTGGTACATCCTCCCGCTGTTTCCGCTGGCGGCGGCTTTTGGCTTTCAGCGCCTGCGGACCTCGCCCCGGGGCCGGGAGATGTGGGACCGCCTGGTCCTGAAAATGCCCGTATTCGGGCCGGTGCTGAAAAAAATAATTATTGCTCGCTTTGCCCGCACCCTGGCCGCCATGCTCAAAGGCGGGGTGCCCATCATCCAGGCCCTGGAAGTGGTGAAGAAAACCGCCGGCAACCAGGTGGTGGCGGCCGGCGTGGCCAGGGCGCAGGAGAGCGTGCGGGAGGGGCAGGGCCTGGCCGGCCCCCTGGAAGAGAGCGGCATCTTCCCCCCGCTGGTCATCCGCATGATTGCCGTGGGGGAAGAAACCGGCAGCCTGGACGCGCTGCTGGTCCGCATCGGCGCCTTTTACGACCAGGAAGTGAACATCACCGTGGGCCGCCTCTCCAGCGTGCTGGAGCCGGTGCTGATTGTCTTCCTGGGCGGCATAGTGGGGTTCATCGTCCTTTCGGTGCTCCTGCCCATGTTCACCAGCATGATGCAGGGGCTGGGGAAGTAGGGCGGTGGTTTCAAAGGTGTTCTTACATACTCTAACCGGCCATTTAGGCACTGTTTCCAGGTCAATTATTTAATTGACAACCCTTGTTTCTTGTTTTATTAAGACATTACTTTTTGGGGAGGAAAAAACTATGCGCAAAAAACTCAAGGACAACCGCGGCTTCACCCTGGTGGAGCTGCTGGTGGTCATCGCCATCATCGGCATCCTGGCCGCCATCATCACCCCCAACGCCTTCAAGGCCATTGAAAAGGGCAAGGTGGCGGCGGCAGAGGCGGACTACAAGGCAATTAAAGCGGCGGCGCTGAATTACTATACTGATACTGGCACATGGCCGCCGATTACAGGAAATGGAGGATCTATAGAAACTAGAATGTTTGTCACTGGTGAGAATGGTGAAGATTGGACAAAACCTGATGGGTGGAACGGTCCATATTTGGAGCGCTGGCCAAGCAAGAACCCATGGGGTGGGACGTATACATTTAAAAAAGATGCAAGCACATGGGATAGTGATGATAAGGAAGAAAGATACCTTGAGCTAACTCAAGTACCAGAATCGGCTTTTCCTATATTACAAAGAGACTTGGGTAACGATAGCGTTAAACGAGAATCTACTACCAAAACGACAGTAAGAATAATTATCTCTAATGATGACTAGGCATGGTTGCTCCCGGTATGGATCAAATCCTGCTCTACTTTTTCTTAACTAAAGGGCCTTCATTCCATCACAAAAAACTAAATTTAAGAAGCACCTTGAGATCCCAGAATGGTTCCTCTGCCAAGAACGTTGGCCGGTCAGGAACATGGGGGGTTATGTGGACTGTTCGGGATTAGATGAATAGCTCCTGTCTTGCAAATAGGTGCATAGTATACTCGGAACCAAGAGAGATAGATCACGAGGACTTTGAATGAAGTTGAAGTGACTGCCGAGTCTGCTTAACACATGCTGCCGGTGCCTCCGGCGCCGGCAGCACACAGCCCCGGCCGGAAATCTCCGTGTGCCCCGTTTTGGTGGAATGATGTAGTAAACCGGGTCCTCTTTTTCCCGGAGAAGGAAGTGAGCCATTGATGTTCGGTTTGCCGATCCTGCGCCGCAACAATCGCGGCTTTACCCTGGTGGAGCTTCTGGTGGTCATCGCCATCATCGGCATTTTAGCCGCCATCATCGCCCCCAATGCTTTTAGGGCGGTGGAGAAGTCTAAAATTTCCAGAACAATTCAGGATATGACCGCCTTAAAGTCGGCGGTACTGGCCTTTTATGCCGATGTGGGTTTCTTCCCGGCTGACCCGGACCCCTGGCACCAGGATCCCGGCCTGGGAGTAAACCCGGACACTGTTACTTATAGGGCTGATACAATCGCGGCTATGGGCTTGACGGAGCAGGAATATCGAGATAGACTTCACTCCCGCTGGCAGGGACCTTACCTGGATTTCCCCTTAACCAAGAAGACCGCCTGGGGAGGCAGGTACGACTATGAGTGCTGGCCCGAACAGGGCATCTTTGTAACTATTCATGAAATACCCGGGGCCAGCGCCGACAAGCTGGCGGAACTGAGTCCCTTTGAAGTTTATTATAAGGGGCAAGATGATGTTAATCCCAGTTTGCATAAAGTTACCTTAAAGATTACCAACTGGATTTACTAAGCGGTGGAACAACAACGATAAGGCCAGGACAGTAGCGGGTTGCTTAACTAACCGCCGTCCGTCCTGACTTCGATCTGCTTGAATTGTACCTTTGCTGGCATTTTTGCAGGGGTCTCCCAGCTTAAGAAAGTGCAGGGTGCATTTAAAATGTTTTGTGTTCTAAGGAAAAAACTGAACAACCAGCGCGGCTTCACCCTGGTGGAGCTTCTGGTGGTCATCGCCATCATCGGCATCCTGGCAGCCATCATTGCTCCCAGCGCCTTCAGGGCGGTGGAAAAGGGGAAAGTGTCCCGGGTCGTCGCCGACGTACGGGCCATAAAGGCGGCCGGTTACGCCTATTACGCCGATACCGGTGACTGGCCGAAGGCAGGGCAGGATTCCTACGACCCCGGCTCCGGCGATGACTACGGCTTCCTGTACTTCATGAAGGCAGACGGCAGCAATGGCTGGAACGGGCCGTACCTGGAGAAGCCGCCCGGCGTAACGCCCTGGGGCGGTCATTACCGCTACTGGAAGAGCAAGATTACGGGTACTGTCTATGACGCCGCGGGCAATCCCATTGCAGTTAACAACACCAAATGCGCCGTGGTCACCATCGGCGGTTTTCCCGACCAGGGCATCCGCGATGCCGTGGACCGGCGCATCCGGGAGAGTGTCGGTTACTCCTATGTGGGGGAAGAAAACGGCACGTACTACATCTCGGTGATCATCTGGATGGAGGGGTTATAGTGCCGGCACGCTACCGGTTTGGTTGCCGGGGACCGGGCGCACAGTCCGCTTTGAATGGAACTAGTCGATGTGCCTGGTGGCGAATGGCTATTGATAATGAATCCGTTTCACGCCCGAGATTGTTGGCCTGCTGGTGTTGATTAATGCTGTGGAGGGTGTCTGCCGCAAAGGGAGGGCCGGTTATTGGAACGATGGCGAATGTACATAGTTCAGAACACAACCATGATGTTGAGCAGAACGGCCAGACATGACCGCGCCTTTACCCTGATCGAGGTCCTGGTGGCCGCCGCCATTTTGGTGCTGGTGGCGGCCACCGCCGTAAATCTGATGGTTTCGGGCAAAATGGCGGCTAAAGCAGCCTGGGAGGACACAGTGGCCGTAAACGCCGCCCAGGCCGTGATGGAGGAACTGCTGGCCGGCTCCCTTGCCGGCGGCGAAAGGCAGGATGAACCGCAGCCATTTCCCGGCGCGTCCGGTTATGCTTACACATATTCGGTAGAGACCTATCAGCCGGATGCCCGGCTGGTCCAGGTGCGGGTCACCGTCCACTACCGGCACCAGGGGCAGGAGCGGCAGCTGGAGCTGGTGACGCTGAAACGCAGGGGATAACGGCCGGCGCAAACATAAATGGTTTAGCGGGGCGGAGCCTGGTGGGATGGGTGGAAGAAAAAGTTGTTACCGGAACAATCGGTGATAATAACATGAGGACGACCGTTGAAAGACCCGGGCGATCAAAATATGGCACGGCTGATACACCGGCCTCCGGGTGGCGGGCCGCCCTGCCCGGACTGGCGCTTGACCACCGGGGCCTGACGCTGATCGAAGTCCTGGTGACGGCCGTCCTTCTTTCTTTAATCCTGGGTGCGGCCTATTTCATCGTTGACAGCACCATGCTCAACTGGAAGAAGGGCGACGAGCAGGTTGACGTGCAGCAAAACCTGCGGCTGGCCATGGACCGGCTGACCCGGGAACTGAGGGTCAGTGCAGGGTTGGACGAAATAAATCCCCAATCATACATCATTTTTAAGAGCCCGGACAACGCAAAATACATCAAGTATTATCTTTACGGCGGCGAGATCAAGCGGGCCACCAGCAGTAATAAAATTATCTGGGAAGGGAATAATCCCGTGGCCGGGCGGGTTCAGACGGTATCATTCCAGGGAGTTGCCGGCTTGCCGGCCACGGTGGAGATAAAGCTCACCGGCACAAACGGTTTTGTTTTAACTTCCCGCGTGACCGTGCGGATGATGCGCGAACAAAATTGATTTTCCCGGAACAGATGTTCTGTATGGAAGTGATTTGGGAGGGCAACCTGTATTGACCGGCGGGCAAAAGGGAAAATTCGAGAGCGGGCAGGTATGCCGGAGGCTCCCTGCTTTCTGGAAAAACATGCGTGCTGGAGCACAAAAAGGTGCGGCCCTGGTCACAGTGCTCCTGCTCACCCTCCTGCTCCTGGTCTTTGCCGGCTCCCTGGTCCAGCTAACCACGGTGGACAGGAGGGTGGCCGCCAGCCAGGTGGCCATGACCCGGGCCCTCTACCTGGCCGAGGCGGGGGTGGAGATGATGGTCGCCCGCCTGGCCGGGAATTTTGATGCCGGGCCGCCGTCCACGCCAATCGTGCTGGGGAACGGCCAGATTTCCAAAATTACGGTGAGCCCGGTGGATGCCGGCACCAGAGAGATCCTGGCCGAGGGGCGGGCGGGCAACGCCCGCAGGGCACTCAAAGTGCGTGTCCAGCGCACGGCGGCCACCGTCCTGCAGAACGCCGCCTGCAGCGGCGGCAGCCTCGGCCTCAGCGGCAGCGTGTCCATTACCGGTAATTTACTGGTCAATGGCGACCTGGATGTTAATTCCGGTGCCGGCATTTCAGGTGCCGGCAGGCTGGTGGTTAAAGGTAATTTAACCAATAAGAGCGGCACTAATAAGAGCGACAAGAAAAACGAAGGAATTAACATTTCCCCCGGGGGCAGCCTCCTGGTGGGCGGCGACCTGGACAATAAACACGGGCGGATCGAGACCCCTGGCTACCTGCAGGTGGACGGCACCATTGATAACGCTGGGGGTACCGTAATTTTCTCCCCCGGAGGGGCATATTACACTCCTTCCACGGAATACCCGGCGGGCACGTTTATCACTCAAGATGCCAGACAGGTACCCTGTCTGAACGGCCCGCGGGAAAATATCGCCGACCTGGTTGAGCCAGCGGCCCGCCTGGATCCGGCGGGAAAAGTGGCCGCCTACCAGGGCTATCCCAGCCTACCCGTGACCAGAAAGGGAAACAAATATGAGTTTGATTTTACCGGAAAAACCGACGGCGCCTATTATTTGGACACTGCTACTTTAAGTGATGGTGATAAAGATAAAGGTAAACAGGTTAATGAAGATCAAAAAATCCAGCTTTCGGGTACATACAGCGGGAAATGGCTCATTGCCGTCAAAGGGAACGTGGAGATCAGCGGCGATTTGCAGCCGGCAAATGCAAACCAGGACGCACTGGTGATGCTGGTGGACGGTACGGTTAGCATACAGGGGAACGAAAACGTCAGCGCCGTTATATATGCGTGCCGGTTCGAAGCCGGCGGGAGCAGTACCATCAGGGGGACGGTGGTTGCCCAATCTTTTGATGTCAGTGGTAACGCAAGCCTGATCCAGGATAATGACCTGATCCGGAACGCCGTGCCAGAACTACCGTCAGACCTGGTCACTGTGAAAATAATTTCCTGGCGGGAGGAATACGACGTATTTTGATTTCCCGAGCCTGCCCGTACGTCCTGAAAATTTGGTAACATATTCATTTCATGGTTTCCTTCAAGCAGGACTTTTTTACTTCAACCACGAAAGTATATTCATGTTTCGCCAATTTTTGTTCCCAAAAGTTATATCCTCGCCCGGGGGCTTTACTTTGCTCGAGGTCCTTGTTTCCACCGCTATTAGTGCCACTCTGCTTTTAATTGCGGTGCCCGCCGTACTTAATGGTTTAAGCAAGTACGCCCTGTACACCGGCGCCCGCCAGATGGCTACAGATATTCGCGGCTGGCAGCAACAGGCCCTTTCCGCAGGGGATACCATGTCTACTTACAGCATACAGTTTGATCCTTTCAACGACGCCTATCATTTAATGATTAATAATGTATCCAGACAAAAGCAGTGTCTCCCTGTTTACTTGGACCTGGTCTCGACAAATTTTCCGTCCAATGAGCTTAAATTCAACTTGCGGGGGATCCCCATTTCCGGTGGCGGGACGGTTACCTTGCGTGAAAAGTTGACCCGAAGACGGTATTACGTCATTGTCGCCCCTGTTACCGGAAGGGTGCGAGTTTCTCCTCTGCCCCCGGCAGGTTAATCCAGATTATTTATTATTTAATAATAATGGAAGGTCACCAATGTTCAGAAGCAAAACTTTTACTGCTGTTGACATCGGAGCGGGCGAAATCAAAATTGCGGTTCTTTCCTGCCGCCGCCGGAGGGTGATCTGCAACCTGCTGCATCGTTACTTGAGCCCCGGCATGGAGAACCTGGAAGAGGACAGGACTGATGAACTGGCCGCAGCTCTCAAGGCGGCCTTTAAATCTGCACCCGGAGCAGGAAGAAAGGTAATTACCGCCATCGGGGGGCAAGGAGTGATTACCCGGCAACTGCGCCTGCCGGCAATGCCAATGAAGGAACTGGAACAGGCGGTCGTGTGGGAGGCGGAGAAACTGGTGCCGCTGCCCGTCGATGAACTGGTAATCCGGCCCGTGGTGCTTGGGGAAAGCCAGAACGGAGAAAGCGGGCTGTTTCATGTCCTCCTGGTGGCCGTAAGAAAAGAGCTCGTCTACCGTTATTACGAGGCTTTCGACCGGGCCGGCCTGCAGGTTACGGCCATTGACCTGCAGCACCTGGCCCTGTGGCGGGTCTTTCACGGCTCTTTTGGATACCCGGTTCATGACGGTGGGGTACGGGCAGTGCTGGATCTGGGTTTTTCTTCCGGTCAGTTCATCGTTTTAAAAGGACAGGAACTGGTTTATGTGCGTTCTTTGCCGGTCGAATTAGGAAGGTTGCTGCCCGCGGGCGTTTTTGAGCCGGCACCGGCAGAACCTGCACCACCCCCCGGCGGTGTGGAAATACCGGACGGGGAAGCCGCTGCCGCTGCGGAAGATTTGTCCGGTGAATATGCCGGTTATGATGAAGCACAGTTCGAACATTTGGGGGAACTGGTGCGGGAGATCCGCCGCTCCCTGGACTTTTACCAGTTGCAGGAGCGGGACAACCCGGTGGAAACCCTTGTGGTTACCGGCGGCTTCAGCAAAATCAAGGGGTTACCTGCTTATCTGGCCGGCCAGCTGGGAATAAGGGTGGCAGCCGGTTTTCCCCGGCTGCCCTTCCGGGATGTTAAGAGTCCTCCCCGGGTGCTGGACCCAGCCTTTTCCGTGGCAGTGGGCCTGGCTTTGCGGGAGGTGTTGCAGTGAATTACCGGATTAACCTCCTGCCTGCGGAACTGCAACCCGGGCCCGTCCTGGAACCGAAACGCCTGCTGTTAATTTCCCTGGCTACCCTCACAGCAGGTGGGCTTGTTACTGCCTGTGTCTTTTGGGGTATAAATTTTCACCACATGCGTATTGAGCTGGCTGCCGTCAAGCGGCAGGTGCCCAAACTCCAGGAAACGGTTGCCCGATTGGAGGAGCTCAAAAAACAGCGCCAGGAGCTGGAGGCGGCGTCCGGTGAACTGGAACGCCTGATCCAGCAAAGGCACACCTGGTCCAAAATGTTACTGGACCTTAATAAAGTGGTCCCCCGGGAAATCTGGCTGACTGCCCTGCGATTGCAGGCGGCTGGAAATGTTTCAGGAGCAGGCCAGAATGTGACCGGACCCGCCACCGCTCAAAAACCGGGTTCCGTTCCCTCCCTGCTGCAGAGCAGCATAGAGCAGGCCGGTCGGGCAGTAGGTGATGCACTCCAGCAGGTATCCGCTCAGCCCGGGGTACCGGCAACCGTACCGGCAAGCCAGGGCGGGGAAACCGGGCAGCCGGGGCAGGCAGGCAGCCAGGTCCGGCGCGAGGACGGGAATGCCATTCCCCAGCCGCCCGATACTTTGACCCTGGAAGGTAACACTACCTCCCTGGCCGCCGTGGGGGTATTCATTTATCACCTGGGAGAACTACCCTATTTCTCCCGGGTTGACCTGAACGAAATTAAATACGATGAGACAAAGGGCATCACCACTTTTAGTATTTCCGCCCGCCTAAAAGGGGGCGGTGGGGGTTGATGGCACGCGGCCTGGATATGAAGACCAGAACCATACTCATTCTTTTACTGCTGCTGGCCTTTATTTATGCCGGTTACCGTTTCGTATTAATGCCCCAAATCCAGGCTTACCAGAAGACAAAAACCGAGTTGAACGAAGCCAGGGCCCTCATTTCCCGGTTGTCCGCCAGGGCCGGTTCCCTGGAAGAGGAAAAAAAGGCCCTGGAAAAGGCCAGAAAGCGTTTTCTGGAGCTGAACAACAGGTTCAACACCGATATGCAGGACGGCCAGTTTCTCGTTCAGTTCAGCCGTGTAACGGAAAAAAACCGGGTATTGGTGTTGAAATTCAAACCGCTGGCCATCGTGGACAGGGGATATGTGCTGGTTCTGCCTGTGGAAATAGAGCTGAGAGGTTTGTTCCCCCAGGTGACGCTGGTGATCGATTATCTGGAAAATCTCCCCAACCTGAGTGAGTTGCGCAATATTCAAATTACCCGTTACGAACCTGAAAATACGGGTGGGCAGCCCCCGGCACTGCCCGATGGTACGGTGACGGCAAGTACGACGTTGCTGCTCTACTCCCGGCCGACTCCTGCCGGGCGCCTGCAGCTGGAGGAGGTCAGACGCTGGGCACTGGGCCGTCCCAACCCCTTCTTTTCAGGCCGGCCGCCTGTTTCTCCTGCATTGCCGGAACAGGCGGCGGAGCCGGCTGGCCGGGAGCCTGTTCCGGCGTCTGCACCGGAGCTGTAATTATAAGGAAGAAATCGCGTTCCTTGCCTGCCGGCAACCTTACCGGTATAGCCCTGAAGTATCCCTAGTTTTTTTAGCTCTGTTTTGGCCCGCGAGGCTCACCGGAGCGAGCGGGAGCCAAAACAGGGTAGTTGGAAAGGGGGATAACTCAGGGTATAATCTTGAAAAAACCCGGTTTAAGACCCCGGTTGCATTGCATCTGTCATTGCCTGCCTTAAAGAAATGGGCTTAATTTGGGCAGCAGGAAGCAGGTATAGAACATTAATTTTTTATTAACAATATGACTTAATTTAGATTAATTAATCCCGCCAAGAGGTGATTCTTTTTGATCGATGAACAGTTGTTGAAGGAAGCCCTGGACCTGGCCCTCTCCAGCGGTGGCGATTTTGCCGATATCTTCGTGGAGCATAAACAGGCCACGGGTATCGGCCTTGAAGGCGGTAAGATAGAGCGGGTTCATTCGGGTATAGATATGGGTGCCGGTATCCGCGTGATTAACGGCGATTCCACGGCCTATGCCTATACCAACGACCTGAGCCGGGAAGGCCTCCTCGAGGCTGCCCGCATGGTCAGTCATGCCGCCCGGGGAGAGAAAAAGGAATACCACCTGGACCTGCGCCGGGTGCAGCCCGTGGTGGAATTTTCCATAAAGGAGCCGCCCGATACAATCAAACCGGAACGCAAAGTGGAGGCGGTGCAGGCCGCCGACCGGGCTGCCCGGGCCGTGGATGCGGAGAAAATCAAGCAGGTAATGGTGGGCTACGGGGACGTGGTCCAGAAGGTGGTCATTGCCAACAGCGCCGGTGAATACGTGGAAGACGAGCGCATCCGCACCCGCCTGATGGTGCAGGTGGTGGCCGCCGAAGGGCCGAACCTGCAGACGGGCTACGAAGCCGTGGGCGGGCTAACCGGCTTTGAACTGCTGGAGCAATATCGTCCCGAGGCGGTGGCGGAGGTGGCGGCCCGGCGGGCCGTGGAAATGCTCAAAGCAAGGGAAGCTCCCACCGGCAGGATGCCCGTGGTGATGGCCGGCGAGGCCGGGGGAACCATGGTTCACGAGGCCTGCGGCCACGGCCTGGAAGCGGATCTGGTGCAGAAAAAGCTTTCGGTTTATGCCGGCAAAAAGGGGCAAAAGGTGGCTGCCGACATTGTAACCGTGATCGACGATGCCAGCATGGCCGGCCATTATGGTTCCTACCGCTTTGATGACGAGGGGGTGCCGGCCCGGAAAGTGACCCTCATTGAAAAAGGGGAGCTCACGGACTACATGTACGACCGGCTCACTGCCTCCCGGGAGGGGAGGAAATCCAACGGCCACGGCCGCCGGGAGTCCTACCAGCACAAGCCCATCCCCCGCATGGGCAATACCTACATCGCTCCGGGCAAAATGGACCCGGAAAAAATCATCCGGGAGGTCAAAAACGGCCTGCTGGTGAAGAAAATGGGCGGCGGCCAGGTGAATACCACCACCGGGGATTTTGTGTTTGACGTGGCCGAGGGGTACCTGATCCAGGATGGGGAAGTGGGTCCCATGGTGCGGGGGGCGACCCTGACGGGCAACGGCCCCGAGGTGCTCCGGATTGTGGAAATGATCGGCAGGGATCTGGGCTTCACCATCGGAACCTGCGGCAAGGACGGGCAGGGAGTGCCGGTGAGCGACGGCCAGCCCACCATGGCCATCAGGGAGCTCGTGGTGGGCGGCACAAGCCACAGCCGGGCCGATGGCAAGATCCGGCGCCTGTAGTGCCCGCGGTTTCAGGCAAAAGTTAGGGGGGACGATAATGGGCCGCCTAAAAGAAACGGCAGCGGTTTATGAAACCAGGCCCCTGCCGGAAGGCAAGATCACCTTTGAGGAGTTTTTGGCCTGGTGCGATGAAGATACCTGGGCGGAGTGGGTGGATGGGGAGGTTGTTATATTGACGCCGGCAGCCAGAAAGCATCAAAAAATAACTGCCCTATTATCAACCTTGTTAAGGGAATTTGTTCTCAAGCAGAGCTTGGGAGATGTTTTGACCGCTCCTTTTTTGGTGCGCCTGCCAGAAAGCCTGCGCCGGGGCCGGGAGCCGGATATTTTTTACGTAAGCAACGAAAAGCTACCGCTATTGAAGGAAACATATATGGACGGTCCCCCCGATCTGATTGTGGAAATAACCTCTCCGGAAAGCCTGGCCCGGGACCGGGGGGAAAAGTATGTGGAATATGAGGCTGCAGGCGTTAAAGAATACTGGCTTATCGACCCGGACAGGCGGCAGGCGGAATTTTACAGGCTGGCTGAAGAAGGGCGCTACCGTACAGTTCATCCAAACGAAGAGGGGATCTATCGTTCGGAGGTCATCCCCGGCTTCTGGCTGCAGGTGAGCTGGCTGTGGCAGGACCCCCTTCCTTCAGCTATTGACTGTTTGAAAGAGTTGGGTTTAATTTAAACAAAAGGCGGGGCCCGCTGCCGGACCCCGCCCCTGAGACTTTTTTACCGCCCGGAATTTTTTAAAACGCGGTGTAATTTCCCGGACGTTCCGAAACCAGTTTGGTCATCAAACTGGCGATAACCTGTTTTTCCTGCTGGTCGGCCACCTGCCATAACTCTTTCAGAACCCTTTGCTCCGGGCTGGCCGGCGGTACGTGATCGGCCAGCACCTGGCCGGCCTGCTGGGCCAGGTTTACGATACGTTCCCGGGAAATACCCAGTTCTTCCGCAAACTCTACGGCCTGACCAAGGAAGTTTTTCCAGTTGTCCCAGTTGGTGCTAACCTGCCGGATGTCCATATTAACACCCCTTTCCTGATTTCTGGCAGGACCTGTTACTATTTTGTTCCTTTTTCCACCGCCTTATTCAGGAAAAGGAATACACACCTCTGTAAACAGCGGCATATGGTAACAAAAGAAAAGGGAGAGCATGCTTATTGGAGGCCTTATCCAGGGGGTAGGCTGTATGAAAATTGGTGATATCGTGACCCGTAAGGTATGCGGGGAAGACATGCAGTTTTGCATACTGGGCTTTTACACCAGGCAGAGCACCGGGGAACGGGTGGCCATACTGGCCATGCTGGACCCCACCACCATAGTGGAAGCTTCGGTACAGGAACTGGCCCCGGTGTCTTTGAAAGATATATTTGCCCTGACCACAAGCATTTATGTGCACTGACTGCCGGCAGGCAGTTTTTTATTGCCCCTGAAAGGAATAGGTTGATGCCTATTGAATAATACTTATGGTGATGTGGAAAGGAGTGGGATCAATTTTGGCCGATTTTATGGAAATTGCCCGGTTTGCCCTTCAGCGGGCTGCTGCCCTCGGTGCCGGCCAGGCTGAAGCCTATCTCAATAACAGTAAGGAACTGGTCGTGGAAGTGCGGGATGGTCAGGTGGAAACCATGAAGCTGGCCCGGGACCGCGGCCTGGGCCTGAGGGTGCTGGTGGGTAGCAGTGCCGGGTTTGCCTTTACCACCGATCTTTCCAGGACTGCTGTTGAGGATGCTGTCCGCCAGGCCATAAACAATGCCGCCAGCGCTGACCCGGACCCTCACCGGGTACTGCCGGAACCTCCCCCCGCTTATCCTGCTCTGGACCTTTATGACCCGGCCATCCGTAGAGCTTCTGTAGAAGAAAAGATCGAGCTGGCCCGGGCCATGGAAAGGGCGGCCCGGGATTTTGATCCCCGGGTGAAAATAATTGAAAGTGCCGCCTACCAGGATGCGGAAATCGATGTTACCCTGGTCAACAGCCTGGGCGTTGTGGCCACCTATCAGAGCGCTTACTGCGGTCTTTACCTGTCGCTGGTGGCTGAAGAAAACAATGACAGCCAGACGGGATTTGCCATGGATTACCGCCTGCGGTATGACCAGCTTGATCCCGGCAGGGTTGGGCGGGAGGCTGCCGGGCGTGCCGTGCGCATGCTGGGGGCCAGGCCGGTGACCACCCGCCGGGCGGCGGTAATAATGGAACCCTACGTGGTTACCGGTTTTCTGGGCCTGCTGGGTCCCGGCCTTACTGCCGAAGCCGTGCAGAAGAACCGTTCTCCTTTTGCCGGTAAGGTGGGGCAAAAGGTGGCCTCTCCCCTGGTGAATGTTATCGATGATGGTGCTCTGGACGGGGGGATTGCCTCCGCTCCTTTTGATGGCGAGGGTGTGCCCACCGGCCGTACGGTGCTGATAGAAGGCGGAATTTTGCGCGGCTTTCTGCACAATACATATACGGCCGCCAGGGATGGTGTCAAATCCACCGGCAATGGGGTGCGCGGTTCCTTTAAAAGCCCTCCGGAGGTGGGGACGACCAACTTTTTCATCCAGCCGGGAACCACTTCCCTGGAGGATCTCATTCGTGATACGAAGCAGGGTTTATATGTTACCGAGGTACTGGGAATGCACACGGCCAACCCCATCTCCGGCGATTTTTCCGTGGGGGCGGCGGGGATATTGATTGAAAACGGGCAGCTTACCCGCCCTGTCCGGGGCGTTGCCATTGCCGGCAACCTTATGACCATGCTCCAGCAGGTGGATGGTGTGGCCAGCAACCTGACCTTTTATGGAGGCCGGGGGGCGCCGGCCATCAGGGTGGCCGGGATGTCCATCAGCGGCCATTAAGAACAGGCTTTGCAAGTATGATGGGTTATGATAAAATTTTTTTTGCGATCCATTCCTGGCAGGAAGGTGCTCCTGGTGAAAATACTGGTTTTGAATGGACCCAATTTAAATTTGCTGGGGCGCCGGGAACCCCGGGTTTACGGTGCCCTCACCCTGGAGGAAATTAACGCTTCCCTTGAGCGGCTGGCCGGAGAATTGGGCGTAGAGGTTTCCTTCTTCCAGTCCAACCACGAGGGTGAGCTGGTGGACAGGCTCCACCGGGCGGCGCAGGAAGAGGATGCGGTGGTTTTCAACCCGGGAGCCTATACCCATTACAGCATTGCCCTGAGGGATGCGGTAGCTGCTGCCGGTTTACCCGTAATCGAAGTGCACCTTTCCAACATCTATGCCCGTGAAGAATTTCGCCACCGTTCGGTAATCGCCCCGGTGGCTGCCGGTCAAATCAGCGGCCTGGGTGAGCTCGGATACCGCCTGGCCTTAAGGGCCGCGGTGGAGCTGGCGCGGAAGAGGAGGGCCGGGTGTGCGGGAAAGGATTGAGCGCCTGCGGGCCAGGCTGGCCCGGGAGAACATAGATGCCATGCTGGTGATGCGCCCGGAAAACCGTTATTACCTGAGTGGTTTTACCGGTTCCGCCGGGGCCCTGGTGATTACCGCCCGGGAGGCCTATTTTTTAGCCGATTTTCGTTATTTTGAACAGGCGCAGGAAGAATGCCCTTTCTGTCAGGTGATAGGGTTTAAAGAATCCCTTTCTGATACCCTGGCTGAAAAACTTCCCCGCTGGGGGGTCAGCCGGCTGGGCTATGAAGGGGATTTCCTGACCTATAAACAGGCGGTTACCCTGCAGGAGAAGCTGGAAAAAACCCCGGTGGTACCCCTTTATGGCCTTGTGGAGGAGCTGCGGCAGGTGAAGGATCCGGGAGAAATTGAGCTTCTGTCCCGGGCCGCGGCCCTGGCCGATCAGGCTTTCGAGCACATCCTGGGTTATCTTAAGCCGGGGGTAACCGAATGGGATGTGGCTGTGGAGCTGGAATGTTTTATGCGCCGTTCGGGTGCCCGTAAAAGCGCCTTTGATATTATTGTGGCCTCGGGCCCCCGGGGTGCCCTCCCCCATGGCGTGGCTTCCCAGCGCGTTATTCAAGCGGGGGATCTGGTGACCATGGACTTTGGCTGCGTGTACCGCGGGTACAATTCCGACCTTACCCGGACGGTGGTGGTTGGTTCGCCCCATCCCCGCCAGAAAGAAATCTACGACCTGGTGCTGGCTGCCCAGCGGGCCGCCCTGGCGGCCGTGCGGGCTGGAATAAAGGCCTGCGAGGTGGACCGGGCGGCCCGGCAGGTGATTGATTCCGCCGGTTATGGGGAAAACTTCGGCCACAGTACGGGTCACGGTGTGGGTCTGGCGGTGCACGAGGAGCCTTCCGTTTCCAAAAAGAATGAAACCTTGCTCCAGCCGGGCATGGTCATTACCATCGAGCCGGGTATTTATCTCCCCGGCTGGGGCGGGGTCAGGATTGAGGACCTGGTGGTGGTGGAGGAAGAGGGGTGCCGTATCCTGACCAGTGCTCCCAAAGACCCTCTGCCTGAGGTTCCGGTATAAAGGGTATTTTATATTTATAAAGGGGGTTTGGCTGAAAAGTGATTTCCACCAACGATTTTAGAACCGGATTGACCATTGAACTGGACGGCGATGTCTACCAGGTAATTGATTTCCAGCATGTCAAGCCGGGGAAGGGGGCAGCCTTTGTCCGCTCAAAACTCAGAAACCTGCGCACCGGGGCGGTAATTGAAAAGACCTTTAACGCCGGCGAGAAAATACCCCGCGCTCACGTGGAACGGCGGGAAGTGCAGTACCTGTATAATGACGGTACCAGCTACAACTTTATGGATATGGAAACCTTCGACCAGTTTTCCATGACCAGAGAACAGCTCGGTGATGCGGTCAACTTTTTAAAGGAAAATATGACCATCAACCTCCTTATGTTCCAGGGAAGATCCATAGGCGTGGATTTACCCAATTTTGTGGAGTTGAAAGTGGTGGACACGCCCCCTGGCATTAAGGGCGATACCGCCTCCGGGGGTTCCAAACCCGCTACCCTGGAAACCGGGTATGTCGTTCAGGTGCCCTTTTTTGTAGAGGTGGGGGATGTTTTGCAGATTGACACCCGTACAGGGCAGTATATCAAGCGGGTATAAGAATCTTTCTTCTCAATTTAATCTTCAGGAAATATATGTTTAAAACCCCCCGATAAGAGCAATACTATAACAGTCCAGTTGGATACTCATTAAATAAGGGGGGTTTGATTAATGGAAGATTTGAAAGCCAGGGTGGCTTACCTGCAGGGTCTTTCCGCAGGTATGGACCTGGAAAAGGAGAGTAAGGAAGGCCGGTTACTTTCAAGCATAATTGATGTCCTTGGCGACTTTGCCAATTCTTTTGACGAGCTGCAGGAAGCCCAGGAGCAGCTGGAGGATTATCTGGAAAGTATTGATGAGGATCTGTACTCCCTGGAAGATGAAGTTTATGAAGATCGCCCGGACAGGCATGATGACGATTACATGGAAGTTGAATGCCCGCGTTGCGGGGAGATAGTTTGCTTCGACCGGGATATTCTCGATGATGAGGATGTGATTGAAGTAACCTGCCCCAACTGCGACGAGGTGGTCTTTGTTAACGATAACGCTTACACCTCCGCCGATGAGCCCGAAGAACTGGAAGGCAGCGCAGGGGCGGAGCACGAAGATGACCTTTAAGGTTTCGGTAATGCCGAAACCTTTTTT
>Ga0247720_100225_pt1 | contig 25824 bp, 27 predicted proteins | sample MSEWel2015_12_15_FD_189078 | JGI IMG/M metagenome (GOLD analysis project Ga0247720, IMG submission 189078) | Subsurface sediment microbial communities from gas well in West Virginia, United States - MSEEL Well Study Marcellus 3H_2015_12_15 | ecosystem: Environmental > Terrestrial > Deep...
ATAAAGAAAAACTCCGGTCAGGCCGGAGTTTTCTTGTTGACGACCACCTCAACCAGCGGCTCCAGTTTTTTAAGCGATTCTCCCTCATAATCCTCAATACGCCCGGCATCGGCCAGCTTTGCCAGCTCGGGATCCACGGGCAGGACGGCCAGCAGAGGCAGCCCCGTTTTGCTTGCCGCTTCCTTCACGCTGCCGTTACCGAAGGGCTGGATCTTCTCGCCGCAGTGCGGGCAGGAAATATAGCTCAGGTTCTCCACCAGTCCCAGGATGGGTATACAGGCCTGCCGGGCCATTTTAATGGTCTTGCTCACCACCATCATGGCCAGGTCCTGGGGGGATGAAACTGCCAGCAGTCCATTTAAAGGCAGTGACTGCATGACGGTGAGGGGAATATCCCCGGTGCCGGGGGGCATGTCCACAATCAGGTAATCCAGATCACCCCAGGCCACGTCGCTCCAGAACTGTTTTACCGCGCTGGCCAGGATGGGACCCCGCCAGATAACGGGATCATCCTCCGAAGGCAGGAACAGGTTCAACGACATGACCTGAATACCCAGTGCGGTTTTCACCGGCAGGATATAATTCTTGAACTGCTCGGGGCGGTCCACCAGCCCGAAGATTTTGGGTATGCTGGGACCGGTGATGTCAGCATCTAGAATGCCGGTTTTATAACCCCGGCGGGCCAGGGCGACGGCCAGCAGGGCGCTGACCGATGACTTGCCCACTCCCCCCTTCCCGCTCATCACGGCAAGGACATTCTTAATATCGCTGGCCTCGTTCTGGGGCAGGTAGGAAGATCCGGGACACTGTCCCGTGCTGCACCGGCCGGTATCCTTATCGTTACAACCCGTGCATTTTGTTTCGTCCATTTCCACAATCCCCCGCCTCGTTTTAGAATTTTTTTCTACATAAGTTTAGCATATTTTCACCCGGTAGGCCAGAGCCACCCCCCGGTCGTCCCTCCACCTTCCTTTTCCAGGCGGTCCAGCAGGCGGTTTAAAACCGCCGCCAGCTCACCCCAGGTTACGGCAGCATCGGGATCATGGTTGCCGATGATCAGGCCGCGTTCCCGCAGGCGCCCAATTTCCCCGGCGGCATCCCCGCTGCTGCGCTTTTTCAGGCCCAGAACGCGCGCCATCCCCCCCGCAATGGCCCGGGCCAGCTCCCGCAAACACGCTTTATCTGCGAGGCAGGCGGCATCGCGGGGGTTGTCGATAAAGAAGTTTTCCAGGAGCACAGCGGGCATCCTTGTTTTCCTCAGCACGGCCAGATCGGCCCTTTTCAGCCCCCGGTCGGGGAAACCCCGCTGGATATAAAACGCGGCCACCTCACGGTGCAGTGCAGCCGCTAATATCCGGGTTCTCTGCGAGGCGTCCGGGTGGATAAAACTTTCGAAGCCGCTCCCGCCGCCGGCGTTCACATGCAGGGAGCAGAAGAAATCGGCCCCGTTTTTATTGGCCAGTTCGACCCGTTCCTCCAGGGAAACATAAACATCGCCGGTGCGGGTGGGAATAACCCTGACCTCGTAATCCTCCAGGAAGGAAAGAACCTGAAGCCCGAGGGTTAAAACCACGTCCTTCTCCTGCAGGCCGGAACCAACCGCCCCGGGGTCCCGGCCGCCATGTCCGAAATCCAGAACAATCAACATAGAACTGCCCGGCTCCAAAGGCCGGCGGCACACCTCCTCCATTGATACTGTCGCCAAAACCGGAACTGGATGAGTAGCAGTCATCCTTTAATTTGTATATTTTGAATATTAACCGGAGATGCCTTAACAGCACCCCATCCCTCCCCGCAGCCACGTCAGGGGACTAAATTTATTTTATAATGGTTAACACCCTGTTCGTACACCTGTTCTAATGGTATTATATAACCCCTGGCAGGCCCGGTCAAGGGACAGCTCATATTAAGACCGGAAAGTGGGAACCATATAAAGATAAAGCCAGTGGCTTAATTTTACTTGCTGAGGTGTGCTGCCATGATCGTTACCAAAATCAACGTCCTCAACCCGGTTCTGCCGGAAAAACAGCTGAAACCGCTGGCCGAATGCATGACCGGGAACGGCCTGAACCACCTGCACATTCTGGACGTGGGTGCCTCCCATGTCCTGGTCGACCTGCTTTACGAGCGACAGGAGGATGAATACATCCTCAACCGGGAGCGCTTCCAGCAGTGCCTGGAGCTGGCGGATAAAGCCTGGCGCTCCCTGTACGAGCAGTGCATAAGCGACCGGCAGAGGATTTTATGCCTGACTTTTCTCATCAAGGCCATTTTATCGCCCATGCTGGAGGAGGAGAAAAAATGAGCTTCTTTAAACCATACCTCGACCACGACCGGCTTAACGCCCTGGCCAGGTGCTGCGATACATACCACATCAGCCCCGCCGACCTGCTGGACGTGGGGCTCTGCCTGCTCGGCATCGACAGGCTTACCGCCTATCACTCCCTCACCCGGGACGCCCTCTACCTGGACATCCAGGAACTGCAGGAAGCGGCGGCAGCGGCCAGGCAACTGGGTTACTTCCTGCGCGGCCTGGAGCCCGACCTGCGGCTCCGCCTGGCCGCGCTGCTGCTGATCCTCAAAGCCAGCGTAGTCAACATGCAGGGGTACTGCGGTATGTCCTGCCACCTGGACGGGGAAACAGAACAGGCCGGTTCCTGACCGGCCGCCGGTGGTAGAAAAACAGGCCTCCCGTTGAAGGGAGGCCTCAGACTGTTGACAAACTTCCTATGTGCCCTGGTATTAGTAAGCGCTGCCGAGCCAGGCCACGACGACGGGATGAGGCGGGACCGCAGACAGGATGTTCGCGGAGGCCACCTGAACACAGTGCGAAACGACCGGGAGCGACGACTAAAACCAGGGCACACCCCAGAAATACTTTATCTACAAGCTGAGGAAGGCCTCCCGTCAAAGGGAGGCCTGTCACAATTTCGGATGCTCTTAGCGGAGCAAGTTTGTTCCGCAGGTTATCGCAGGAGTTGCAGCACCAACTGCGGCTGCTGGTTGGCCTGGACCAGCATGGCCGTGGCGGCCTGGGCGATGATGCTCTGCTTGGTGAACTCCATGTAACAAACGATATATTAGGATAGAATGTATCCTCATGGGATGCTGTCCAATAATCATTACAGCAAATGACTCATAATTTTCTCCTCAAAGATATGTCCCACATGGTATAATCTAGCCGAAAGTGTTTTTTAATTGGGGGCCTAAGCCATGGCGCGAAGTATAAGTGCAAGTGTCAACGAATACACCGCTCTACGGCGTTGGACTGAGGCAGTAGAGCGACTGGGTGTATTAGTCTTTCATGCCAAAGGAATCGACCTATCTATAATGAGGGGAATTTCTATAAGCGAACGTCTGTTTCCAGTAATATGTCTCAATATTAAAGATACCCCCCGAGGCAGGGCCTTTTCTTTGATACATGAACTAGTTCATATCGCTCTTGAGAAAAGCGGCATCTGCGACATGCCTTATATGGAGGAGGAAGAAGAAAGCCGTTTTGGGAACCAGCACAAAAAGACAGAAGCTTATTGTAACATGGTTGCAGGCGAAGTCCTGGTCCCCCGAGAAGCACTTCTTGAAAATGAGATCGTTTCGGGCGAACCTAAGAAGTTAATATGGGAAGATTGGGAGTTAAAAGAATTAGCAGATAGGTTTAAGATTAGCCAGGAGGTTATTTTGCGCCGGCTGCTTACTCTAAAGCGAACGACGAAAGATTTTTACGAATGGAAACGGCAGAAATTTCTTGAACTGTACCGCATGTTGAGCAAAAAAAAGACCTGGCTAGCCACCTTACCATAACCTTTACCGTTTGTAAGCCATCATCCTCCAGGCACAGAGTGTATACATCAAGGTTGTCCAGGAATGACTAGGCCACCAGACGGTTACCCTCACCTAAGACACCTATTCCAGTATAATTCCCACGATACAAAAGGAAGCAGTGGAAAAACTGAAAAATTTATTTGGGCACCAAACGGGCACCCAAAAAGCTTAGTGGGCACCTCTTTTCTGGTGCCCACTATGTAATAGAAGCCTTGATTTATCTGGTGCCGGAGACCGGACTTGAACCGGTACGGGTGCATAACACCCCCGGGATTTTAAGTCCCGTGCGTCTGCCAGTTCCGCCACTCCGGCACGAAATCCTTATATTCATCAACTTGAGAGCCCTGTTTCAGAGCGCTTATTATCGTTTTGAAAATTCCTTTGACTTATAGAACCTGCTTGAGTTATTTTACTATAAATGATTTTTCCCGTCAATAACGTACAACTGTTCGATGCGCGGGCGGCAGGAGGCGCCGGGAACCCTGCTTTTCCAGTTTCTTTCCACTTTCCTCTCTTGCCTGGTAAGAAAAAATTATAATATAATAAGTAATAGAATAATTGTAGGTAGTGGCAGGCACGATATAAGGAATCGGAGGTTCGTAGCAGGGTAAGCGTCCGGCAATTACAGTGCTTGTTATTTATATATCATAATTTACCTTACAGGTATAATCGTGAAGGAGGGATCAATACCCATGTAAATATTACCTTCCGTCACGCGCGGGAGGCTGGTTAAAGCGGGTAATTTCCCCTGCCGGTCGGAGCGGCGGACCGCACCCGGGTACCGGCCGGAGAGGGTTTGTTGCCGGTTGGTTCCGGTATATTTTTGAAAGGAGGTCACGGACCCCCATGAATAATTTCAGAGCCTGGTTATTGATGGGCCTGTTAACCGTTTTGCTGGTGCTGATTGGCAATGCCGTGGGCGGCAGTTCGGGAGCTCTCCTGTTCTTCATCATTGCCCTGGGGATGAACTTTTTCAGCTACTACTTCAGCGACAGGATTGCCATTGCCATGACCGGTTCCCGGCCCCTGGCCGAGCACGAGGCGCCGGAGCTGTTCGATATAATCCGCCGGCTTTCCCAGCGGGCGGGCATACCCATGCCCCGGGTGTACCGCACCCCGTCACCGCAGCCCAACGCCTTCGCCACGGGCAGGAACCCGTCCAACGCGGCGGTGGCGGTGACCGATGGCCTGATGCAAATTCTCAACCGTTCGGAGGTTGAAGGCGTCCTGGCTCACGAAATTGCCCACATCAAAAACCGGGACGTGCTGGTGGGCACCATTGCCGCCGCCCTGGCCGGCGCCATCACCATGATTGCCAATGCCCTGCAGTGGGGGTTGATCTTTGGCCGGGATGACGAAGAAGGGGCCAACCCCCTGGGCCTGGTAAGCACCCTGCTGATGATTATCCTGGCCCCCCTGGCGGCCACCCTCATCCAGCTGGCCATCTCCCGGGCCAGGGAGTTTGAGGCCGATGCCACCGGCGCCCGCCTGGCAGGCTCACCCCACGGCCTGGCCAGCGCACTGCTCAAGCTGGAGCGGGCCGCTCAGCACATTCCCATGCAGGTTAACCCGGCCACGTCCCACCTGTTCATCGTCAACCCGCTGCGGGGAGAAACCCTGGCCAGCCTGTTCAGCACCCACCCGCCAATAGCGGAAAGGGTCAGGCGCCTGCAGCAGATGCAGTAATAGCGCCCACTGTCTTCACGAGCCCCTGTCCCAGTGGACAGGGGCTTTTTTCTGTGAAATATTTTTATCATCCATGCAGGATATGGTATACTGATGGGTGGGCCGCTTAAAGCGGCCCGGAGCAAAGGAGGGTAGCCATAGATGGAAGTAACTCAACCACATAAAACCATAGTGGTGAGCATCCAGGGATGGGAACTGGAAGTCCTGGAAGGACCGCGCAGGGTAAATGTGGATTTAATGGGAGAAATGCTGGAGTTCAAGGGGATCTGGCTGACAGAACCGGAACGGGGGGTTGTAACCGTCCTCTGCTATCCGGAAAAGGTTTTCTACCTGGAAATTACCGAGGAGGAAATGCCGGTCAAAAGACCCGGCCGGAGAAATAACGTCACTTTCTTAAGACCCATAGATCAGAACCACGATAAGGATAAATAAGCACCCGCGCGGCTCCGGCCGCGAAGTGCTGCGAGTGCACTTTCAGACACCGCCGCTGGTTCTAGCGGCGGTGTCGCTCTTTATGGGATTTCCCGGGGCGGGACTTGCCCCCGGCACAGGCCGCCTTTAATACAGCCAGCCCGGCCTGCCCCTCCAGCGGTACAGGTTCCAGGTCCAGGGGTTCCCGGGGACGCATGACCGCTTCCAGCTTCTTCAATGTTTCCGGGGAAACGATAACAGAACACCCGTTTTCCTGTTCCCGGCCGTCCCGGGCTGATATTTCTCCCGGCGGCTCTTCCCTGCACGCGGGCTCCAGGGCGCAGGCCGCCTCTGCCAGGGCCCCTTCCTTTTTCTTTGCCGCATCTTTCGGCCTGTCTTTTCCCCGGTCGCTTATTTCGGCCGGATAATTTTCCGGCACCTGTTCTCCCGCATCCTCTCCACCGGCCTCCCTTTCCCCGCCCCATAATAGTTCATAGCGCAACTGGCGGCAATCGGCGAGAATTCTCTCCAGATCCGCTTCCAGTGACCCGATAAGTGTCGCTATCCGGTTAAGGTAATCCTCCTTAAAATCCCCCTGCTCCCTGGCACTTTCCATTAAACCGGGTAGATCAACCAGCTCCTCGCCCACGTTCCTGGCCAGATCCTGCAGGTAGTTCAGGGCTCCCTCCATCATGTCCTCCAGGTTACCGGCCAGTTCCTCCCGCTCCCTGCGCAGGTCCAGGTAGCGCATTATCTCCTCCTCGGACAGATCCGCCAGGCTGTTCTTTTCCAGCGCGCCAAGCTCTTCAACCAGCTCAAAATAACGCTGCAGCAATTTCATCAACCTCCAGCCAGATATTGCCAACATTTCTATTCTATTCTACCAGTAACTGGCAATTCCTTCATTTTAGACCTATTTTATTGAAAAATTTTATCCTGTTTAGCTGCCCGGGGGTTTAAAATTCCTGGCAGTGGTTAAAATAAACAGTGATTGCAGCAACAACTGAAAGGTGGGAGGTGAAACCGGGTGAACAGGTACGGCTGGTTGGGCATTATTTTCGGCATCTGGCTGATCATTGCACCTTTTGTGCTGGGTTATTCCAACGTTGTCAATGCCATGTGGAATGATATCATTTTAGGCATTCTTGTTGCCGTCGTCTCCTACCTTACCAACGCTGAGCTCAGAGGAACCAGGGTTGGCGGTGGAGGCGAAAACAAGTAATCCCTTCCACGCCCGCACCCGCCGGTAACTTCATCCTGCCGGCGGGTGTTTTTCTTTTATCCAGCCGGGTAATTTTTCCCGCCCCCGGTCCCCTTGACCGCACCCGGCCGGCATGTCATACTGGTGCTAAAAAAAGGGGGGGACCGCAGCCGTGGCGCGCTTCAACCCTTTTTCCTCACCCCGGGCCGAAGAAATCGAGCAGAAAATAAATAGGCTGAAAAAAAATTACCCGGATTTATCTCCCCGGGATCTGGCCGGCAAAATTATTCAGGAAAGGGCCTGGCAGTGCGCCCTGGCTGGAGCGCTCACCGCCCTGCCGGCGGTCATACCGGGCCTGGGCACGCTGGTCGCCCTGCTGGGAGGGGTCGCCCTCGACGTAACCCTGCTCACCTACCTCCTGGGGCGCATGGTCCTGGAAATAGCCTTCATCTACGATAACAACCTGACCGGCTACCGTTACCGGCGCGAGGCCTTCTGGGCCTTCATCTTTGCCTCAGGGATAGGGAGCGCGGGTATGAGCCTCTCCCGGACGGCAGTCAATCAACTCTCCAGGGAGGCCTTTACGGCCCTGGTGGAGCGGGCGCTCCTGTCCCTGGGAGTGCGTTCCACCACCCGCTCCAGCCTGGTGCGCATTATCCCGCTGCTGGGCCTGCTGCTGGCCGGGGGAGTGAATTACCTCACGGCGCTGGGCATGGGCAGGCGTGCCGTGCAGTACTACGAGAAAAGGGTGGAATGGCCGGGCAAAACCATCGATGTCTGATCTGCCCGCTGCCGGTATATCGCGCAGAGGTGTTGACCCAAAATGAAAAAGGACCCTTCCCGGGGTCCTTTTGTGCTACCTGGAGGCCTTCAAATTTAGCCGCTCACACCAACCTGGGACGCTTCACCTTGCGACCTGTTCAGCTCCAGGGCCCTCTCCTTCAGGCGCACAAAGTAAAGGGCGAAAGGCCGGTAGGCCAGGTGCGACCATTTGGTAAAGGGGACCTCCAGGCCCAGGAGGGGCACCGTAAAGGCCAGGTGCAGGGCGAAGGTGTGATAGGTGGGCAGGGGCATATTTAATTCCATGAAAATACGCATTAATAAGCCCGTGGCCACCGTGCACCAGAGCAGGATCAGGAACATCCAGTCGGTGGAATGGGAGTACTGATGAATTGGCTCTTTTTTATTTAAACGCCCGATGATCGCCAGGGTCGTAGCATAAAGCATAGCAATAGATGCATAACTCCAGAGCAGCTTGCCGGGGTGCCACCACATGGGCGGCTCGTTGGTCAGGGACCATCTGGTCACGACGTCAATGTTCACCAGGACGAAGGCCACAAAGTAACCGCTCATTATCAAGAAGTGCCTCAGCCAGAGCGACTTGTTGGCGCACATACGCAGCCGGGCCTGGGTGGCAAAATGAACCACCAGGGTGCCCAGTTCCTGAATATATACGGATAAGGGTAGCCCGCCGGCCTGGGGACCCATGATAAACCTGTACATTCGGTAAACGTTGGAAAGCAGCAAAAAGGCCAGCACCGCACCAAAAACGTAACCCACCGGGTGAACTATGTGTGCGGGGGCGAAAGTTTCCAGCTCCACCCTCTCCGTAACCATTTCACCGCTGAACGTATACACCACTATCAGGGTCAGGGCAAATAAAAGCCCCACCAGAATTACCTTCCACGCCATGGAGGTGTAGAGCTTCCGCGAAATACCGGTCCAGTCATAGACCGTGGTCAGATACCTCCGCAGGGCCATCATCAGCTCGCCGGGATCGGCCTTGCGCGGGCAATTCTTCTGGCAGTCGCCGCAATAATAGCACAGCCAGGGTTCCACGGAATGCTTGATTTTATCTTCCAGGCCCAGCTGCACGTACCGCATAAACCTGCGCGGAAACTGGTGCTCGTCGGTTGTTAATGAACAGACGGCCGTACAGGTCCCGCAGCTGAAGCACTGGGAAACTGTGCTGGCGCCATACTTCTGAAGTTTTTTAGCAAACTGAGGGTTTACATTGGTCAATTAGCTCTCCCTCCCCATCGATGCGCTCAGGAGTTCCGAGATTTCCATAATTTTAATTTTCTCCTGCTTGTCGAGGGCCAGGCAATCCGCTTCCAGCATGATTACACAATAGGGACAGGCCGTGACCAGCGTATCCGCACCCCGCTCCTCGGCATCCAGAACCCTTAATTCGCCAAAACGCTCACCGCGGGGTACCTCGGCCCACAGCCGGCCGCCACCCCCGGCGCAGCAGAGGCTCTTTTCCCTGGCCCGGCTCAGCTCGACCAGTTCGGCACCGGGCACGGCCTTAATTAAATTACGGGGTGCCTCAAAAATCTCGTTATGCCGCCCCAGGTAGCAGGGATCATGGTAGGCAATCTTTTTATCCTGCGGGACGGTCAGCGACAGCTTGCCATCCTGCACCAGTTCAGCCAGGATCTGGGTATAATGCACGACCTCAAATTCCCCGCCCAGCTCGGGATACTCGTGCTTAAAAGTATACAGGCAGTGGGGAGAGGTAGTAATGATCTTTTTGACTCCCTTTTCCTTAAAGAGCTTGATGTTGGATTCAGCCAGCTTCTGGAAGAGCTCTTCATCGCCAATCTTGCGGACCGTTTCCCCACAGCAGCTTTCCTCTACACCAATGACACCGAAACTTACTCCTGCCGCTTTCAGCAGGGAAACCACGTTCCGGGCAATTTTCTGGCTGCGGGGGTCGTAACAGGAGGTGCAGCAGACAAAGAGCAGGTACTCGGTATCAGGCGTAAAGGCAGGTACTTCCATCCCTTTCTGCCAGTCCATGCGCTTCTCACGGGGCCCGGACCAGGGGTTACCATTGGAGTGCAGGCTGCCCACCACGGACCGCAGGGAAGAGGGCACAAAACCGGCCTCCACGGTGGTGCTGCGCATGGAGCGTACGTTTTCAATTATCTTTACCTGCCTGGGACAATTCCTCTGGCACATGCCGCAGGTGGTACAGGCAAAGAGAACTTCCTCATCATCGAACCCTTCCAGGCCGAGCTGTGCCAGGCGCTGCATCCTCCGGATGTAAAAAACCTCACTGGTATGACCGGACACCAGGCGCCAGGGACAAAGGGCGGAACAGAGCCCGCAGCTCATGCAGTGATCCAGGGTTTGTGCCCCGGCCGAAACCAGGTATTCTTTCATCTCCAATGATATTTCTTTAGGTTCTTTTGGTTCCATACTTTTAAACCCCTTTGGCAAATAGTTTTTAGCAGTTGCGCTATCTCTTGTTACTTAATTGAACAGGGTTAAAGCCGGAGGGCAACCGGCAAGAGGGGTTGAAAACCCCTCTGCCATTACCTTAGAAGCCCTTGTACGGGTTGGGACCGACTTCCTCAAGCTTGCTGACAAAGTCTTCGATAATTTGAGGAATCCGGTCGTAATCCATAATGCTGACCTGTTCCATCCTCACCCGGTCCGATTCCAGAGCCAGGCGGTTTAATGTCTCCGAAATCTTGGACAGGCGGTAGCTGGCCAGCTCGCTGCCCTTGATGAAGTGGCACTGGTAGTCGTCGCCGTGCTTGCAGCCCAGCAGCAGGATACCGTCAATGCCCTTGGAGAGGGCGTCGGCAATCCAGATGAGGTTCATGGAACCAAGGCATCTCACCGGAATAATCCGCACCCAGGGGCTGATGGTCATACGGTTGATGCCGGCCATATCCAGGGCCGGATAAGCGTCGTTTTCACAGGCAAAGATGATGATTCTCGGTTTCTCCTCGTCCTCTTCCGGCACCTCAATAGCTTTCACCATACTGCCGATCATGGGCACCGAGTAATTCTTGAAGGAAATAATCCGCTCCGGGCAGGCCCCCATACAGGTACCGCAGCGCCGGCAACGGGTGGGGTTGGGCAGTGGATTGGCTTTTTCATCCTCGTTAATGGCACCAAACGGGCACTCCACCGTACACCGCTTGCACTGGGTGCACCTCTGCATGAAGAATTCCGGGAAGGAGAGGTCCCACACCCGCGGGTGCACGGCCGAACCCTGAGCCGTCAGCTCGATGCACTGGATGGCCTTCAGCGCTGCGCCGGTGGCATCCCTGATGGTGGAAGGAATGTCCATGGGTGCCCGCACACTACCCGCAGCGTAAATGCCCGTCCGGCGTGTTTCGTACGGGAAGCAGATGAAGTGCGAATCGGCAAAACCGTACTTCAAAGTGGGCAACTCGGGACCCTGACGGTATTCCAGGTTAAGGATGTTGGATTTGATGATCTCATCCGCCGGAGGCTCGGAATCCTTGCCCTGATCGTCGGACTGGATAACAAGCCTTTCCCCGATGGCCGTGGTGGGCACCATGCCGGTTGCCAGGACCACCAGGTCCACCGGTTCCGTCCTGATCCGGTCGCCGACCAGAACATCATCAAATTCAATGATCAGGCTGCCGCCGTCCTCTTCAATGCCGGCAATTTCGCCCCTGAAGAACAGGGCCCCTTCCTTTTGCACCCGCTGGTAGAGGAACTCATAGTTACCCGCAGCCCGCATATCCTTATAGAAAATGTAGACCGTGGCTTCGGGATCCTTTTCCTTCACGTAAAGCGCCTGCTTTAAGGACTCGGTGCAGCAAATGGCCGAGCAGTAAGGCAGATGCTCCTTATCCCGGGAACCGGCACAGAGGATAAAGGCCACGCTCCTGGCCTCCCGGCCGTCGGAAGGACGCTTGAACTCACCCCGGGCAGCCATTTCTTCAAACATTTCGCCGGTGATCACGTTGGGGTACTGGCCAAAGCCCAGGTGGCTCAATTTAGTGGCGTCATAGGCCACTGCACCCGTAGCCAGGACGATGGAACCTACCCTTTCCGTGGCCACGCTGCCGCTCTGGTTGATCTCCACATCAAACATCCCCGGCGCACCGGAAATTTTTTGTATTTGCGCACCTTTATAGACAGTAATGTCGGGATTTTCTTCCACTTCCTTGATTAACTGGTTAATATTATTATCCTCCAGCTCATTATAAGGGGGCTTTAAGCCGACCTGCTTGTGCAGTTTGGCCACCCAGCCGCCCAGGGAAGAATTCTTTTCCACCAGCACGGTCTTGTATCCCGCCCGGGCAGACTCCAGTGCAGCCGTAAGACCGGCCAGGCCGCCACCGACAACCAGCACGTTTTTAGACAGGTTTTCCGCCTGGAAGGGCTCCGGCAGGGACATCTGCTGGGCCTTGACTATACCCATGCGCAGGCTGTCCTCGGCCAGCATCTGGGTATCCTCGTCGTTGGCCGGATGGCACCATACGCCCTGCTCCCGCAGGTTAACCCTTTCCACGATGGTATTGGGGAAGTTGAACACGTCATAATTTACCCGCATGGAGCAGGCCGCAATTACGATGGTGTTAACCCCTTCCCCTTCCATATCCTGCTTGATCATCCCAACGCCTTCCGCGCCGCAAAGGAAGGGATGGGATTTGCACACCGGAACCTTGTATTCCTTGGTTGCCACATTGGAAAGGGCATCTATATCCAGGGCATCACCAATTCCACAGCCGGTACATATATAAACCGCCAGTTTTTTGTCCACCGTCAATTACCTCCCCACCGTCGATTGGATAGCCTTGAGGGCAGCAGCAGTTGCGTCCTCGACACAGGAAGCCACATCCATTGGCCTGCTCACACAACCGGCGCTGTATATACCCGGCGCGCCACCAACCGCAAAGCCGTTCTCGTCGTATACCAGATCCACAGGCGCCCTGCTCTCCCTGGTAGTCGGTGCCATACCGGTGGCCAGCACAACCAGGTCGAATTTTTCCTTCATTAATTTCTGGGTTTCCTGATCCTCCACCACCAAAATCAAATCTCTGGTGGCCGGATCTTCTGTGATTTCACCCGCTTTACCTTTAACTAAATGAATATTCGGATTATCCTTTACTTTCATGTAAAAGTCTTCAAATTTACCCAGCGCCCGGATATCAATAAAGTAAATATATACCTGGGCCTCGGGATTCCGCTCCAGGATATAAGTAGCCTGCTTTAAGGAAGCAAGACAGCACACGCCGGAACAATAGGGCAGGTGGTTTTCATCCCTGGAACCGGCACACTGGACAAAGGCCACTTTTTCCACCGGCTTACCGTCGGAGGGGCGCAGGATCTTACCACCCGTCGGGCCGTTGGAAGCAGCCAGTCTCTCCAGCATCACGTTGTTAATTACATTCTGGTACTGGCCGAAACCGTAATAACCAATCCTGGAGGCATCATAGGGATTCCAGCCGGTAGCCCAGATGATGGAACCAACCCTCAAGGTCATTTCCTTGGGTTCCATATTCAGATCGACGGCGTTAACCGGGCAAACTTCAGCACACTTGTTGCACCTGGAGCAGGCCTGGGCATCAATAACATATTTCATTGGAAAAGCGAAAATGTGCGGCAAATAAATGGCCCTGGTATTGTCCAGACCATAGTTAAAGGTGTTTTTCCTTTCTTCCGGACAAACCTCCACACACTTGCCGCAGGCAGTGCAGTTCTCATTTACATAGCGGGGAGAAACTTTAACCTTGACCTCAAAATCTCCCTCCTGGCCGGAAACTCCCATTACCTCGGCCAGGGTTATAACGTGAATTTTGGGGTTGTTTTTAATCCTGCGGAAATTGATTTCAAGACCGCAGTTGGGAGGGCAGAGCTTGGGAAAATACTGGTTCATCTGGGCCACCCTGCCGCCGAGGTAGGGGTTCTTCTCAATAATAAAGACTTCATGACCCACTTCTGAAGCCTCAATGGCGGCAGTTAACCCGCTTATTCCCCCTCCAACTACCAGGATGCTCTTATTGCCCATATTTCATCACCGTCACAACATAGTTTTTAGAAAAATAAGGGTTAAGCCGTGGCCGCGAACAGCCACGGCTCAAATACATATGCAGGTAGTAGCGGAAGATAATCTACGCTACACGTTAGTCCACAATGGAGATGACGGGCCGCTTGAAGACTTCCCACTGCCCGGTGTTGCGGTCCCAGCGGCAGTTGACGAAGCACTTCCAGTTCTCTTCGTCCATGTTCGGGAAGTCCGCCCTGATGTAGTAGCCGGGCCACCTGGTCTCTTCGCGGAACAGCACGCTCCTGATGTGGGCCTCCGCCTGCCACATCCTGTGGACGTTCTCCCAGCACCGCATTAACTCGTGCAGGTTGGAAGCAGCCAGCTTTTCGGAGTCTTCCTTGAGCATTTCCAGCAGCTCCAGGCCCTTCTCCAGGAGGTACTTGTTGGTGGTGAAGGACTTGGAGACACCGCCGGCATACTCGTCCATGATCTTCTGCAGGCGGAACATGAATTGCTTCGGACGGATGTAGTTCGGGTTCACCTCTGGGTCGGTGGTCATGTTCTTGTATTGCTCGAAGGTGTCCAGAGGCTTCAGAATCCGTGCCTTGAGCTCCTCGATCTGGGCGGGATCCACCTTGGGCTCCTCGTTGTTCTCCACGATGAACCGGATGGCAGACTTGGCCGCAATCCGGCCCTCAGTGAAGGAACCGGAGGAGAACTTGTGGCTGGAAGCGCCGGAAGCGTCGCCCGCGCAGAACAGGCCCTTCACAGTGGACATGTTGGTGTATCCCCACTGATACTCGGGCGGAGCGATGTCCTCGGGACCGCTGACCCAGGCACCGGAAGCACCGGAGTGCGAACCGATGAAGTAGGGCTCGCAGGCGGCAATCTCAGAGGGCTTCTCTTCGGGGAAGGTGTTGGTAGCCGCCCACAGCAGGGCCTGGGAAATGGTCATGTCGAGGAAGTCTTCCCAAGCTTCGGCTTCCAGTTCCTTAAGTTTCTTCTTACGCTGCTTCTCGTCCGGCATTTCCTGAGCCAGGCGCTGGATGGCTTCCTCCGTCCTCATGTAGATGGGACCCTTGCCAGCCCTTTCGTCAATGAGGCCCAGGTGGTTCCGCAGGTTGGCCGGGATGGGCTTGGTCAGGCCGTACGGGGCATACTGCTCCAGCACATCCGGGTGGGTCTTCATGTAGTCCTCGCCAAAGGCGTTGGTAGCTACGGACTTGAAGAGCAGGAACCATGCGCCCACAGGGCCGTAGGCATCCTTGAAGCGCACGGGGATGAAGCGCACTTCCTGGCAGGTCATTTCGGCGCCGGCCTTCAGGGTGAAGTAAGCGCTGGAACCGGTGTTGAAGGGAGGATACCAGGAACGGCCCAGACCTTCACCGGTGGAACGAGGCCGGAACACGTGCACGGCACCGCCCATGCCTACCAGCACGGCCTTAGCCTTGAAGACATAGAACTTGTTCTCGCGGACGCTGAACCCGACGGCGCCAACACAGCGGTCGCCATCCATCAGGGGCTCCACGATGAACACGCGCTCGTAAATGTTGTCGGGACCGAGGGAGTTCAGAGCGTTCTTAGCCGCTTCAGCCACGATGATCTTGTAGGACTCACCGTTGATCATGATCTGCCAGCGGCCTTCATGGACGTACTTGCCGTTCTCGTCTTTCCAGATGGGCAGGCCCCACTTTTCAAACAGGTGTACGGTGGAGTCGACGTGACGGGCGATGCTGTAAACCAGGTCTTCCCGGGTGATGCCCATCAGGTCCTGCCTGACGTAACGGACGTAGTCTTCCACTGTATTATCGCCGGCAGCCTGGCCAATGTAGAGGTTGATTGCGGACAGACCCATGGCCACGGCACCGCTGCGGTCCATGGCAGCTTTATCCACCAGGGTTACTTTCAGACCGTGTTTTTTGGCCCAGTAAGCGGCTTCCACGGCAGCACCGCAGGCGGACATGCCACCACCAATTATCAATAGGTCGGTATTGACTTCTACGGTTTCAAAATTTGCCATTTGCCTAACCTCCTCTTCTCTATTTATTTCTTCAGGGTCGGGACTTCACAGCCCAGGGAGCCGGGTTCAGTGAAAAGCACGTAGCTCTTCAGATCGTCGGTGCCGGTCTCAAAGCCAGCATCGGGGACGATGGAACCTTCCGGCGTGGTCCGGATGGGGAACTTGAAGCGCTTGATGGTGCCATTCCGGAACTTGATGGTCCACATAATGTCTTCCGAACCCCTCAGCGGAATGGTGCTGGCGCCCATGGGAACAAAGTCGGCATAGCCCCTCAGGTCCATGGCCTGCTGCGGGCAAATCTTAACGCAGCATGCACACTCCCAGCACATCTGGGGATCCCGGTTGTAAGCCTTCATTCTTTCTTTATCCAGGACCATTAAGTCGTTGGGGCAGATGTACATGCATGCGGTTTTGTCCTGCCCTTTGCAGCCGTCACATTTCTCAGCAATTACATAACTTGGCATAAACTCTAACCTCCTCATATTTTTATAATTGCATTAAGCACGCTATCTAAAAGCTCCCCTCCCTCTTCCCGATACCCACCTCCCCCCAAAGGCTGGTCTATATTTGCAAGAATCAAGGTAGAAGATTTTTATCTAGTAATTCTTAAGGAATTCATCCATGATATCTATGCTCTGCTTTTCAACCACCAGGTCGAAAATCTTATCCTTCACTTCTCTGGGCAGCAGCTCAATGCTCTTGGTGGTGGCAGAGTCATATTTTGCCGTCGGGAAGACTTTCAGCACCTTATCTTTTTGCTCTTCGGTGCAGGGAACCTTGATTACCTTCAATCCGGCCAGAACTTCCTCGGCCATATCGGCCAGCCCGGCCTTTTGCAGTTTGGCGTACCTTTCCTCGTTGATCCAGATGTTAATGGTAATGGACATCTCGCCACCTCCTCACTAGTACTTCATGTCGCGAAGGGTAAATACGGGGTTCCGCTCCTTCAAGTACTTGTCTGTGACGAAGGCAGAACCAAAGCCGTACTTCTCTGCGCATTCCATAATCAGGTCAAACACTTCCGGTCTGAAGATCAGGCGAGGTGGCTTGACACCGTCCTGGATGATGCTCCTGATCAGGGTGCCGCTGAAGTTCTGGCTCTGCTCCTTGTGCCCGCAAAGCCCGGAATAGGTTACCTCACCGCACACGGGGCAGTACCACCAGGCAAGCACGCGGACAGGCTTGATATTCAGGGCATCCTCGGGGATCTGGTCGAAAATCCTGTGGGCATCATAGGGGTCATAATAGGTACCCACTCCGGCATGGTCACGGCCGAACATGTGGTGTGTCAGGCCCAGGTTGGACCTTAAAATGGCATGGAAGACAGCTTCCTTGGGACCGGCGTAACGCATATCCCACAGGGTGATGGATGTCATGTGGACATCTTCCCGGAAATAACCGGCCTTGCGCAGCACATCGTGGCACAGCACGATAGCCTCGTCAATGTAATCACCTTTTCTTTTCTCGCCGATTATGGCGTTAACCAGCACGCCGGTCACGGTTTTTTCTACGGGCAGTTCACCGTGGGCGGATAACCAGGCGCCTTTCATCAACCATTCATGTCCGGTATGGGGTACGTTTCTGGTCTGGTGGGCGACGATTCTTTGCCAGCCTTTTTCTGCAAACTTCTGGCGCATTTGTTTGGGAGTGAAGAAGAACTCATCAAAAGGAGGGTTAATCTTGGGTGGGTTAACCAGGGTGATTTTTCCGCCGATAAACTTATCTTTATAGCTATAAGTCCTGGCCACACCGGGGTGTTTGTCCTCCGTTGTGCCGTAGACCTTTAAGGCCATCTCCTGCTTATCGTAGGTGAAGATCTCTTCCACCTCAAGGATAGCCATCGGCTTATCCTGATAGGTCAGTAAGAGCTTATCGCCTTCCTTGATTCCCTTTTCATTAATCTCTTCCGTGGAAATATCAAAAACGATGGGGATTGGCCACAAAATGCCATTGGCGAGCTTCATTTCATTGCAAACGCCTTCCACATCCGCCCTGGTCATGAATCCTTCCAGGGGGGTGAAAAAGCCGTAAGCAATATCTATAATTTCCCGTGCAATCTGGCCGCGGATGGGCACCGGTGTTAAACCTTTAATTGCCTCAGCAGCTTTTTCAGGTTCTAAAACCCTTTCCACAATTTCCTTGCCGCCATGGCCAATATAGGTCATTTCCCTTCTCCTTCCTTCAAAGATTGTAGTTATACCGGCTATACTTCACCTCTTCCACAAACCAGCTTTTTCTCCCGCTATCCCCTCCCCCTTCCCGATTTAAAACAGAGCTGGCAGGACTTCTAAAACCAGCAATTCAATCATACAGTTAGCCGATTAACGGCCCACGATGGAACCGTTATGGCAGGCCCGTTATCGCACGCTACAATTATATATATAATACCTCTTTTATATTCCTGCTATTTCCAGCGAAAATTGTCGCCTGGACGCTATTTCTTTTCAGCCGCCCTGGCTTATTATTTATTATGTTGCATGAAACCAGTTACAACGGTAACTCGCTACCGCTTTTTGTTAACCTCGTCAACTTAATAAGTTCTATTCGACACAAAATCGAGACTTCCTGCTAGTGAAATCCAGAAAACTTAATTTCTTTTTTTGAAATATTGAAACAGATAACCAGCAACAGGTGAAAGTCTTATAAGTTTTCATAATATTTAATATTAACTGTTTGTGATGGTGAAGGCTATCACTTTTACTTGTTTTTATATCATAAATTCAATACGTTGACAAGTACTTCTTGAACCCATCCCGGCCCGAAGAGAAAAAGCTGGCGTTTTTACGCCAGCTTTACATTTAACCTGGAGGCGACACCCGGATTCGAACCGGGGAATAGCGGTTTTGCAGACCGCCGCCTTAGCCACTTGGCTATGTCGCCATAAAAAATGGAGCGGAAGACGGGATTCGAACCCGCGACCCTCGCCTTGGCAAGGCGATGCTCTACCACTGAGCCACTTCCGCATGCCTGGTGATATTATATATTATTTTTTTCGGTTTGTCCAGGTGGTGCCACGGGCCGGAATCGAACCAGCGACACGCGGATTTTCAGTCCGCTGCTCTACCAACTGAGCTACCGTGGCACATAAATTGGCGGAGCTGACGGGAGTCGAACCCGCGATCTCCGGCGTGACAGGCCGGCATGTTAGACCACTACACCACAGCTCCGCTTTGCTTGCTCCTTCGGGGTTGTTACCCCTTCCGCTGACAATCCTAAGTATACAAAAACTAAGCCCAAATGTCAATTGGTATTTTTAAATGTCGGGCAAAAAATTTTACCCCAATCATTGCCACCGCTGTTATCAACCGGGAATAAAGGCGTCCCGCCCGGTAGCTTTACCGGAGCGGGAGATTTTCAGCTCCCCCGCCCGAAGCATAAAATAGCTTCCCGCACAATTTTGGCCGCCAGCAGGGACGTGCGCTCCCCGGAGTCGCAGGCGGGACACACCTCCACCAGGTCCATGCCCACCACCCGGCAGCCCGCCAGCAGGTAGAGCGCCTGGAAGATCTCCCGGGGTGTGCACCCCCCCGGCTCCGGCGTACCCGTCCCCGGGGCAAAAGCAGGATCCAGAACATCAATATCCAGGGTCACGTAAAGCGGGCGGCCCTCAAGCCTGCCGGCCACCCCGGCCAGGGCCGGCAGGATTTCCCCGGGGTAAAAGTGGGTACTGCTCCGGCCGAAGGAAAACTCCTCCCGGGTTCCCGAACGGATGCCGAATTGAAAGACATTATCTCCCCCGACCACCTCCACCACCCGTCGCATGACCGTGGCATGGGAGAGCCTTTCCCCCAGATATTCCTCGCGGAGATCGGCGTGGGCATCAAAGTGCAGCACTGCCAGATCGGGGTAATGGCCGGCCGCGGCTTCCACCGCCGGCAGGGTAACCAGGTGCTCCCCCCCGAGCAAAAGGGGGAATTTGCCGTCGCCCAGGATGGAGGCTACCGCCGCATTAATCCGGCCCAGGCTTTCCCGGAGGTTGCCCGGGGGCAGGATAATATCCCCAGCATCGTAATAAGCATATTCCGACAGCTCCCGCTCCAGGGCGGGGCTGTATTCCTCCAGCGCCACGCTTACCTGGCGGATCCAGGCCGGGGCAAAACGGGTCCCCGGACGAAAGCTAACGGTTAAATCCAGGGGAGCGCCCAGGATCACCAGCGAAGATCGCCCGTAATCACCGGCACTCCCCATGAATACACCGCCCTTTTCCAGCCCTTCTCCAAGCATAAACACACCCCGCCGCCTAATCCTGCTTCACCAGTTCAGCCACAAAGGGGGGCAGTTCAAAGGCCGCCCGGTGAATAGCCGGGCTGTAATACCTGGTGTTCAGGGCGGGTAATTCCTCCACCTTCACCTGCCGGGGATCAAACTTCTTGCTGCCCATGGTAAAGCTCCACAAACCGCCGGGATAGGTTGGTACGCAGGCCAAAAACAGCCTGGCAATGGGGAAAATGCTCCTCACATCCCGGAATACCCGGGCGATAAGATCCTGGTTGAAAAATGGCGATTCCGTCTGGGCGACAAACAGCCCGTCCTCCGTCAGGGCATTATAAACGTCCTGATAAAAGGACCTGCTGAAAAGCCCCTCGGCGGGACCCACGGGATCGGTGGAATCCACAATGATCATATCGTAAGCATTGCGGTTTTCCCGCACGTGCTTGATGCCGTCGTCTATTATAACCCTGACCCGGGGGTCGTCCAGGGCACAGCTAATTTCCGGAAGATATTCCCTGGCCGCGGCAATTACCCTTTCATCAATTTCCACCAGGACAGCCTGTTCCACTGAGGAATGCTTGATGATCTCCCGGATGGAACCCCCGTCCCCTCCGCCGATAACCAGAACCCGGCGCGGGTTGGGATGGGTATTTAAACCCACATGGGCGATCATTTCATGATAAACAAACTCATCCTTAATGGTGGTTTGAATGACATCATCCAGGGCCAGCAGGCGTCCAAATTGCACCGTGTCATAGACGGCCAGATGCTGAAAGGGCGTCTTTTCTTCATGCAGAACCCTTTTCACCCGGCAGCTCAGCTTCATATGATCGGTTTGCAGCTCGGTGAACCAGCAGTTCATGACCATACCCCCAGGAAAGATTAATACCACATGGGCACTGCCGCCAGGGCGCAGCCAATTTTCTCCACCCGGTGTTCGGCAGCCGCAATCTTCATGTCCACCAGTTTCATGCCCCGGGTAGCAAAGGCTTCCCGCAGCATAGCTTCAATCCGCGCTTCAGCTTCCTTCTGCGAGCACTTACCTGCAAACTCCATGATCACGCCGAAGGTGTCCTCGGAAAAGCCCACACCCACGGCCGCCGCAATTAATTCCCCCGGATTCTCGCTGACTATATACCCGTAAGCAGTGGGCACCAGGGAACCGGGAGGTATGGACAATTCAGGATCGTACTCCGCTCCGGGAGGAAGAATGCTGCTGACCCGGATCAGGTTGATGTTGCCAATCCGGCCGGCCAGGAGAGCGTTATCAAAGGCGGTTAATTCGCTGTTTCCCTCGGCACTGGCAGCAGTCAGAAAAAACTTCTTTGGGGTGGGTAACACGGCAAATTCCCCCTTTCTATGTTCTTATCCAAAAACAACAAGTTATATTATAACAAAAGACATGAAAAAATAAACTATTTTATTGACCAGAGCCCGTACCATAATATTCCTGGTATGAAAAATTCCTCCCCATAACATTCTAACCATCGAATGATGAAACCAGTAAATTGAGGGAGGTTAAAACATGGCCAAAACAGTGCTGGCAACTTTCTCATCACGGGAGTCCGCGGACAGGGCCGTTGCAGAACTGCGTTCACGGGGCTTTGACCGCGAGATTTCTGTGGTAGCCAAGGAGGATGTCGCACGCAACGAACAGCGTGCTGAAGCCGGGCCCACCATGGGCGGTGACCCGGTGGCCGACGGTACCGCCACCGGAGGAGTGCTGGGCGGCCTGGCCGGCCTGATTGCCGGGGCCGGTGCCCTGGCCATCCCGGGCATTGGACCCATTGTAGCCGCCGGCCCCATCGCGGGACTGCTCTCCGGCGCCGCCACCGGCGGCATTGCCGGGGGACTGATCGACTGGGGTATCCCGGCGGAACGGGGACGTTATTACGAGGAAAAGGTCAAGCAGGGCAACATCCTGGTTTCCGTCCGCTGCGATGATAACAAGGCCAATGATGCCGCCACGGTACTGCGCCAGTTTGGCGGCCAGGACGTCGAGACCCACTAAAAGCCGGGGCAGGGGGTTCATCCCTCTGCCTCTTCTTTTACCTGCTCATAAATCCTTTTGTAAATAAGGGCGTCTTCCACCTGGCGATCGGCGGACTCGCAAATAATGGTGGGCGTGAGCTTTCTTTCCACGATTAGCCGGGCCAGGAACCTGAAATCGGGGCCAAAACCCCCGTCTAAAAGGGTGCGGTGTCTCCGTTCCCCCGCCCCGGTAAACTCAATGGGACTGAAGTGAATGTGCAGCTTCCGAACGGCCTCCTTACCCAGCCGGCTCTCTATCCTGTCCAGAACGATAGCAAAATCCTCCATCGATTTCAACGCCCCCCGGCCGGCCGCGTGGAGGTGAGCGAAGTCCACCGCCGGCACCACCCGGGGATCGAGGGTGCAAAACTCCAGCACCTCATCCAGGCTGCCCAGCTGCGCCGGTTTTCCCGCCGTTTCCGGGGCCACGCGGATCTCCCCCAGCCCCATATCTTCCGCCAGCGCCAGAACCTCCAGTAGAAGTTTTTTGGCCCGGGCCATGGCAGCAGCCCGCTCTTTTCCACCTCCCGTACCGGGGTGAAAGACCACCGGCGAGGCTCCCATCCACAGGGCCGCCTGCATGGCCTTGAGCAGGTGCATTTTGGTTTTCTCCTTTAAAACCGGGTCATCAGTTCCCAGGGTAATGTAATAAGGGGCATGAATGCTTAAAGAAACCCCGTTTTCCCGGGCCCGTTCACCCAGCTTCCTGGCCGTAGCCTCCCCGATATGCACTCCCCGCACACACTGGTACTCATAGGCATTCAGGCCCTGACCCCGCAACCAGGCGGGCATGTCCAGGGAGCTTTTATAACCCTGCGCGTGAAAGGACGGTGGGTTTCCCGCCGGCCCGAAACGTATCCCCATCACCCTACTCCCTTCCCTTTAGTAAAGCTATATGAAGTGGCAATTCCTTCGACAATAATAACCCTTTTCCTGCTAAAAGGATAGGGGTAAAAGAAAAGTTTGTCAATCTTATATGGAAGGTTATTACATATTTATAACGTATTATACATTACTGGTTAAATATATCAGAAGCAGGCTAAGGAGGACCTTCTCATGCGCCAACGGATCATTTTCCTGTTAACCCTTGGTATCTGCCTGTGGATCTTTTACATTAAGTGGCTGGTACCGGTGGTGCCCACATCCTGGCTCCTGCAGAAACAGGAATTTCCGGTATATCTGCTGGAGTCGCCCGCCCGCACCCTGGACCCGGCGCGGGCGGATGACCCTTCTTCCGCCCGCGTGCTGGCAAATATCTACGAGGGACTGGTCCGGCTCAGGACGGGTACGGAAGTGGAACCATGCCTGGCCGTGCGGTGGGAAGCTTCCCCCGACGGACGGCAGTGGACCTTTTACCTGCGGCCCGATGTGACCTTTCATGATGGTACACCCTTTAACGCCGAAGCGGTAAAAATTAATGTCGAAAGGATGCTCCAACAGCAGGAACGTTATACTTATGCCGCCTTTACCTACGGCATGGTCCAATCCGTGGAAGTTATAGATCCCCTGACCGTGCGGTTTAACTTAAAATACCCCTACGCCCCTTTTCTCTATAACCTGGCCATGCCCGTAGCCGCCCCCATGGTCAGCCCCCGGGCCCTCCAGCAATATAAAGAAGAGTTCTGGAAACACCCGGCGGGAACGGGACCCTTTATTATCCAGCAGTGGAAGGACGACGGTGAAGTCGTCCTGGCGGCCAACTCCAATTACTGGGGGGTCAAACCCTCCATACCGGGAGTGATCTTCCGCTCCGTCCCCGACCCGGCAAAAAGGACGGAACTCCTCCTGGCCGGAAAAGCCCAGATCAGCGAGGGTATTCCCCCCCAGGAGGTGGCAAACTTAAAGAACAGGGGCTTCCGGGTGATCGAAACCCCCGGGCTGGACATCAGCTACCTGGGTTTCTACACCGATAAGGGGCTGTTCCGCGACGCGGCACTGCGGCGGGCAGCCCGGCAGGCCTGCGACCCCCATGAACTGGCAGAACAACTTTTCCCCGGCCGGGTGCTGGTAGCCAGAGGCCCCCTGCCCCCCGGAACCCCGGGTTACGAGCAGACGCCCGAACCGGTATCACCGGATCCCGGGAAGGCCCGGCAGGAACTGCTGGCTGCCGGTTACACCCCGGGAGTGCAAATTACGCTCCTGGCTTATAACTCCACCCGCCCCTATAACCCGGCGGGAGGGGAAAGGCTGGCCCGGGCCCTGGCCGGGCAGCTGGAAAAAGCGGGTTTTTCCTGCTCCGTCAAGGTTTACCCCTGGGACGAGTTTAAAAAAGCCATCTACCGCCAGGAAGGGGATGCCTTTATCTATGGCTGGACAAGCGATAACGGCGACCCGGACAACTTCCTGTTCACCCTTTTCTCGTCCACCCAGATTTCCGGCGGCCTGAATGCCACCCACTACCACAACCTCAAAGTAGATACCCTGCTGGCCAGCGCCCAGCAGACCACCGATAACACCCTCCGGACCCGGATTTACCGGGAGGTTTTAAAGTATCTCCAGGAAGATGCACCTGTGGTTTTTCTCCATCACAGCCTGCACACTGTAGCCGCGGCCGGGAATATTCAGGGTCTGATTATCCGCCCCCAGGGCATACCATTCCTGGGCAACGTTCAATTGAAGCAAAATGAAAAATAAATTAAAAATACCTATATATACCAGTAATAAGTCTGGAATTTTTCACCCATACTATGGCTGAGTACAATAATTCGAGGGGGAGTGTTTGTGCACCAGATCTTTCAAATGCAGCAGCAAATTCAAAGATTAAGGGATGAAGCAAGTTCCATCAGCCAGCTGTGCAACCAGATCCAGCAGCAGCAATTGCAGCGCTTAACCTTTATTGCCGGTCAAATGCAGCAGGATTTGAACAGCCTCAGCAGTATGGCCCAGCAAATCAGCTCCACCATCCAGGCCCAGGGAGGGTATACCGCGCAGTACGGGCAGGCCGGTTTTGGCGGTTACACCCAGGGCTATCAAACTTTCACCGGCCAGTACGGCCAGGGCACCCAGTTCAACACCGGACGTTACGGAACCGCCGGTGGCTATAACATCACCCAGTACGCAACCCAGCCCGCTACCTATGGAAACGTCTCCGGCTATGCCATGCAGGGTACCGCCGGCCAGTTTGGCGGCTACCAGACCGGCCAGCAGTACGGCACCGCGGAGCAGTACGGCTGGGCCCAGCAGGGCCAGATGGGTTACCAGGGCGGCGGGTTCCAGGGCAGCATCTATGAACAGGGCAACTACCAACCCAATTACACCGGCGTTTTATCGAACAACTAAAACCGGCAGCATCTACTTAACGGGGCCTTTCACAGGCCCCGTTAAATTTATGTTTTTTACAACAAAAACGGGTTCTTTTAGACATCTTCTACCCCTTAACAAATTTACCTTAATTTGTATAATGAGTATAAGAACTGTTTTTGGGGGGGAATCCAGTGAAGGTCTTACGGGATGGAGCATCATACAGTCACCGGGAAGTGGTGGACTTGCTGGTGGAGTTTTCAGCCTTTAAAGACCGTGTAGAAAAAAAATTTAAAGAACTGGCCCGGGAGCTGGACGGAAAAAACAATGAACACGAATTATGGGTTAACCTTTATCTCATTTCCACAGACTATGCAGAAGAACAATTTAACAAAAAACAGAAGCAGGAAGCCATGCAAAAGGTTTCTTAAATTTAAT
>Ga0247720_100226_pt1 | contig 25728 bp, 21 predicted proteins | sample MSEWel2015_12_15_FD_189078 | JGI IMG/M metagenome (GOLD analysis project Ga0247720, IMG submission 189078) | Subsurface sediment microbial communities from gas well in West Virginia, United States - MSEEL Well Study Marcellus 3H_2015_12_15 | ecosystem: Environmental > Terrestrial > Deep...
ACATGCCAATTGAGATGTCAACACAGGAGGTCATGGCAAGGGTTCAGGACTATCTAAAAAATATTGATACCTCAAGAGGAGTCATCATTCTTGTTGATATGGGTTCTTTAGAAGAGATATACAAATCCTTAACTGACATTGTTGAAGGTGACATAGCGATTATAAACAATATTACAACACAGCTGGCTTTAGATGTTGGGAATAGAATACTTCAAAATCAGCCTTTGGAGCAGATTGTAACGGAGGCGATACAGAGAAACAGCAGTAGATATAAGTTTATAAAATCACAGAAAAACAGGGAAAATGCTATTCTGACAACTTGCGTTACTGGAATTGGAACGGCGGTAAAAATAAGGGATTTGTTATACAGATGCTTAAAAAGCGAAAAGGTAGAAGTAATTGCGTATGATTTTAACAGATTAAGAGGGAATGGCATTAGAGATGAAATTTTTAAAACCTATAATGTGAAACTAATTATAGGTACTGCAGATCCGGGAGTAAAGGAAATACCCTATTTATCTTTAGAGGATTTAATTACGGGGGACGGGGAGGTATTGTTAAAACAGGTTTTAGAGGAAGTTATTGATAATGAGGTTATAGAAAAGGTGAATCAGGCAATAGTCAAGCATTTTTCGTTGCAAAATGTGCTCCACTATCTCACATTCCTTAATCCCACTAAAATAATTGACCAGGTGGAAAAAGCTATTAGTGATTTGGAAGTTTACTTGGGAGTTAAGTTTCCAAATAGCCTTAAGATAAGCCTTTATATCCATGTGAGTTGTATGATAGAAAGGTTGATAACGAAAGATCCCATTAATTGTTATGAAAATATTGAAGAATTTGAAAAGTGTCATAGACACTTCATAGAAGGTGTAAAATCTTCCCTTGGTGTAATAGAAGAAACTTACAAAGTGGATGTTCCAGTGTCAGAGATTGGGTTTATATACGATATAATCCGTTCAAAGGTAAAAGATGTAGCTATTTAAAAATGCCAGCGGTGTTACACTGTCTGGCATATTTTTGCTTCTTTACCTGTAGTTTCACATTTCTCAGAATGCTTACGGGGTATTACAATGAATGGCATTCATTAGAAGAAAATGTCCTTTATATGGAGCAAATTGGGAACAGCCCGTATTATGGAGGTGTAGGGGGGATACAATAGTAGAAGCTGCCCAGCATTTTGGGTTTGAAGAGACAAAATTAAAGTATGGATGGGAGGAGTTGAAAAAATCCATAGCTTCAGGGAACCCCTGTATTGCATATCTCAGGATAAAGAGCTGGAGATTATCCACGGTATTATCCTGATGAGCTAGTATATACTAGTTATACAAAAGGACACTGGGTAGTTGTTTATGGGTTAGAAGCCGAGAAAAATGGGGATGGAAGTTGTACTGAAGGAGGGGAAGTAGCCGGAATAGTGTCATAGACACTTTTTCTTTAAAGCCATAAGTTTTTCTACAGTGTAACAAAGGGAATTGCGATGTTGAAAGTATAAAAACCACGGCAGCAGGTGCTACACTTGTTGGCATGATTTTTGCAAAGATATTTTAAGTGGGAAAAGGATAAAAGAGTGTTGTACTAAGAAACCTTATAGAGAAGGTTCTATTAGACACTTTTGGTAAACGATTGATTATTTAAAAAGGAGGGGAGAGAAGCCGGGGAGAAAAAAGTATTTAAGATTTTCAATCTATTGTTTAAGATTTTTACATGGGGAGGGAGCCATTTATAATGAGAAAATTTATTGCTTTACTAGTAGTGATGGCGTTGATAATTGGTGCTATGGCAGGATGTGCTACTAAAACCAGTCAAAAAGAACAGCAGCCTTCTCAGGAGGCTCAACAGCCCACTCAGCCGCAAGTCACTATAAAATTCTGGCAGGCTGGTGGAGACACAGCAGGTGCAGCTGAAAAAATGTCAGAGCTCATTAAAAAGTTTGAAGGACAGCACCCAAACATTAAGGTAGAATATATGGCAATTCCATGGGCAGAGGAACCTCATAATAAGTTCCAGACAGCTATAGTGAGCGGTGAAATAGCTGATTTGCTGATAGTAGGATCTCCTTTTGACCACGTTCTCGCAAGCAGTGGAGCGATAATTCCTTTAGACCAGTTTATAGATGAAGAGTTGAAAAAAGATCTGATGGATGTCTTTTCAAGAGAAGGAACTTATCACGGCAAGAACAAGGACCTTGATGGCAAATTAATCTCTATACCTATGTTTGGTGATGTTAGAACGATTGTATATAACAAAGACATCTTCAAGAAAGCAGGAGTGCCTGAGCCTACAGAATCTTGGACATTAGAAGAATTTAAGCAAAATGCTTTAAAACTCACAAAAAACGGCGTGTACGGATTTGGCACTTCTGGAAGATATGCATCCCAATGGTTGCCATTTGTGTGGGACAAAGGTGGAGAAATACTCAACCAAGAAATGACAGAAGCAACTATTACTACTCCAGAATGGAAAGAAGCATGGGAATATTACATTGAGCTTATCAACAAAGCTAGTATGCCGGGTTCGGTAAATGTTAACTTGGCAGAGATTCAGAAATTGTTTGCACAGGAAAAAGTAGCAATGTTTGTAACCACACAGGACTATGTACAAGAGCTCATGAAAGATCCCAATTTAAAAGATAAAATAGGTGTTGGACAGATGCCTCATGACAAATATCAGACAGCTTTTGCTGGAGCAGATGTTTTTGTGATTACTAAGCAATCTAAGCATCCAAAAGAAGCTTGGGAACTTTTAAGATTCCTAGTATCCACGGAGAACCAGATAGAGTATTGTAAGACTGTGGGATTCTTACCTGCAGTTAAGTCAGCAGCTAGCGATCCTTACTTTACAAATCACCCTGTTAAAAAAGGCTTCTTGCAGGCTCTTGAACATGGTAAGTTCTATGTGAAATCAGACAAGGCAAATGGTATAACCACGATACTGCGTGCAGAGATTCAGAATGCTATTACTGGTAAAAAGTCAGTCCAAAAAGCTTTGGAAGATGCAAAACAAGCCATAGATTTACTTCTAAATTCTTAACACTTTAAGTAAATGGGGAGAGAGGAGCTTTAATTCAGAATTTGTTCCTCTCTCCTGTAATAAATTTAGGTGCCTACAAATTGATCTTGTTTTCAGAAGAAATTTGCGGAAGAGAGAATTCATATTAGAAAAGTGGTGGAGGAAAAGATGATCGTCACAAATAGAAAAGAGAAAGTTGGATATTACTTATTCTTGTTGCCAGCCTATTTAATTTTTGCAGTATTTATTTTTTGGCCTGTGGTTCACTCTTTGTATCTTTCTTTTTTCAAATATAACATAGTTACAATTACTTCTCCACAATTTGTGGGATTGAGGAATTATCTATATTTACTCAAAGACGAGGTTTTCTGGATAAGTTGCAAAAACACCTTGTTTTTTGTGATAGGTACTGTTCCTGTGAAGATGTTTTTAGGCCTTTTGGCTGCAATGCTTCTCAATAGAAAGGATTTGAAATTTAAAGCTTTCTACAGAACCTGCTTTTATATTCCTGTGGTAGTCTCTATGGTAGCAATTTCCATCGTGTGGATGCTTCTTTTCAACCCGGGTCCAAATGGAGTAGTAAATATTTTGCTTTCAAAATTTGGAATTCAGCCGCTAGGTTGGATAGCAGATTCTAAACTTGCGCTGCCTACAGTGATGTTGCTAGTAATATGGAAAGATTTGGGTTATATTATGGTAATCTACTTAGCAGGGCTTATGGCAATTCCCGATGAAATTTATGAAGCGGTGGCATTAGATCCCGTGAGCTCGTGGCAGAAATTTTGGTATATTACATGGCCTTTATTAAAACCAACAACGATCTTTATACTTATCACCCAGGTGATAGATTCATTCCAGGTATTTACTCCAATTTATGTGATGACAGAAGGAGGGCCAGGCTATAGTAGTACTACTATAGTAAATTACCTATATGATAAAGGTTTTAGAGAATACGAGATGGGAATTGCATGTGCAGTAGCATACCTATTATTTGTGGTGTTACTTGTTTTAACCATACTGCAGAACAAACTTTCTAAAGCAGAAGAAGTATCTTACGACTAAATGACGAGAGTACAAAAATTTACCTGAAGAGAGGGATGCAAAGTGAAAAAACTGTTGCTTTATGTAATATTGACTTTAATTGCCTTTTTGATGCTTTCCCCACTGTTATGGATGGTATCTACTTCGCTTTCTAAGGACTCTGTAATTGTATCTACAAGCCTTATCCCAAAAGAATTTACTTTAGAAAATTATGTAAAAGCGTGGAATTTTCCTCGTATATTCAATAAAGATATAACTTTTGGCACATTCTTTTTGAATAGCATAATAGTGACGGTATGTCTTGTTATAGGAGGACTTTTTTTTGACTCGCTGGCGGGATATGTTCTTGCTAGAAAGGATTTCCCGGGAAGAACTTTGTTTTTCTATGCTGCCCTTATAACCCTTATGATTCCCTTTTATGTTACAGCAATACCTATGTTTCTTATAGTTAAAGGATTGGGCTGGATTAATACCTATCAGGGTTTAATTGTTCCCTTCCTATCATCTGGGTTTGGAATATACATGTTTAAGCAATATTTCCAGACAATTCCTATTGAACTGGAGGAAGCTGCAAAAACAGATGGTTATTCAGACTTCTGGATTTACGCCCGAGTGATAGTGCCTCTTGCCAAGCCAGCATTTGCAACAATGGGAATTTTAAAGTTTTTGTGGTCATGGAACATGTTCTTTTGGCCTTTGATCGTTACTACAGATATCAAGATGAAGGTATTGCAGCTAGGGCTTACAATGTTTAGGGGTCTTAATGTGACTCAATGGGGACTTCTTACAGCAGGTATGACCATGGCAACACTGCCTACTATTTTGGTATACTTGCTTTTCCAGAGATACTTTACAAGTGGTTTGATAGCAGGCTCTTTAAAAGGCTAAAAAGTGGGGTCGAAATAGCATGAAAATTTTTGCTGGGTACGACTGCGGAGGCAGTAAAACAAAGTGCATTATTGCAGATGAAAATGGAGAAATCTTGGCCAGTGCGGAAGAGGGGCCTTCAAATTTTCTTTCTTGCGGTTATGAAATTGCAAGAAAATCCATAAAGGAATGCACCCGACAGGCTCTAATAAAGGCGGGTTTGGAAGAAGATCAAAAAATTTACAGTGCCTATATAGGGTCAGCATCTGTTGAGTTATTCTCCAAAAATGAAAGGATTTATGAGTTTTTCAGGGGTTGTGTTAATGCAGAGTATCTGGGGATAAACAATGATGCCTATATAGCTTGGTATGGGACTACTTTTGGAAGTACAGGAATCATATCAATAGCAGGTACTGGGGCAGTGACTTACGGAATACGCGAAGACGGGAGTTGGAAAAAGGTAGGAGGATGGGGATATCTTATAGGAGATGACGGCTCAGGATATTCGTTAGGGAGGAAAGCTCTTCAATTAGCAGTGAAGTCATACGATGGAACAATTGAGAAGAATAAATTTGAAGAAGAAATAATAAAGTTTTTTGGTTTGGGTTCTATGAGAGAACTTGTAGGAATGTTGTATCATGACCCTTACCAGGGAGTAAAAATAGTAGCTTCTGCCGCTAGATGTGTTTTTGAGTTGTTTAACGTTGATTATTATTTGGCGGTAGAGGTCATAGACGAGGCAGTTTCTCAGATTGCCGATGCAATATATGCAGTTTATTCTTCGCTGGATTTAAGAAACCAATTTATCAAAATAGGAGTATCGGGAGGAGTATTTTACGGAGGAGGAAGTAAATTACTAGATCTTCTTCAAAGTAAACTTATAGAGCGTGGGGTGGAAAAGTTCTGCCTCACCTTCCCTCACATACCTCCTGAGGTTTCAGCGCTGTTACTTTCTTACAGCCAAGTAAAACATCAAAATTACGAGAAGATAAAGCAAGCTATATTATGCCGATTCAAAAACAACAATGAGGTGGATCAAAATTGCGTATTCTAGGAGGATATGGAGAAAGAGTGATTACACCTCCTTTCCTGGGAATTATGGCAGGATATGATAAAAGAAAAAGCCCGGCAAAAGGAGTTCATGATGACCTTTATGTTAAATGCTTGGTTTTTAAAAAAGAAGAGGAAATATTTGTTTTATTTTCACTTGACGTTTTAGGGGTGGACAAAAAACTTGTTGACGAAATAAAAACGCAGGTTAAATCTCTTGTGAATATCCCTGGCGAGCACATTCTTGTATGTGCTACTCATACCCATAGCGGTCCTTCAGAAATATTTTGGGGAAAAGATAATTTTAACCCTGAATACTGGAATTTTGTAGTTTCACAATGTAAGAATAGTTTTGAAGAAGCACTTAATGACCTGAAAGAGTCTGCTTTATGGTACGGAAAGAAGGAAATTTATGGAATTGGTTCAAAAAGAAATGCGTACAGCGCTGAAAGAAGAGAAGAAGGCATTAAATGCAAATTTTTTGAAGTAAGAAGGGAAAAAGATGAGATTGCCATAGTTAATTTTCCTTGCCACCTTACAGTATTAGATGAAAATAATCTTTACTATTCCAAAGATTTAGTCCAGGGATTAAAGTTGGAGCTGGAGGAAAATAAGATAAAAAAGTTTGTATTTATAAATGGAGCTGCTGGGGATATAAGTACCCGATTTTACAAAAAGGAATCTACGTTTGAAGAAGCGGAAAGATTGGGGCGTGTACTGGGGAAAGAAATATTAGGTGAAAGACCGCGGATGAAGAAAATTGAGATTAACGAGCCAAAATGGGCAAAAGAAATTGAGCTTTTATTGAAATACAAAAGGAATCTCTCGAAAGAAGAAAAAGAGCGCAAAAAAGCTGAAATACTGCAAATTCTTGCTCAGATAAATGATAAGAGGGCCAGAAGAGACTTGGAGTCTGCATTGATAGTTCTAGAAAGGCCGGATAGGGACTTTTCAAAAATTCCTGAAGTTATTAAAAGAGGGGAAGATTTTCTAAAAAAAATAAAAATAAGCCTATGGAAAATGGGAGATATTGTTTTTGTAGGGGTTCCTTTTGAAATTTATTATGATACGGGCCTTAAAATTGAAAAAATGGTGAAGGAAAAATATGAAAAAGCTGTAGTACTGGTACTGGGATACTGTGGTGGGTATGAAGGTTATATCCCTCCCTCAGAGAATTTTTCTCGAATTTCCTATGAAGTAATCGCATCTCCCTTTGAAGAAGATGCAGAAGAAGAAATGCTTGAAGCGCTAAGAAAAGAACTAAATTAGAGCGGTGGTGAAAAATGAAATACTTTCAGCTGGAAGAAGCATTGAAGTTGTTAGAAGAATTTAGCAGAATAGAGAGTCCAAGTAGAGAAAAAAAGTATACTGATAGATTTGTAGATCGGTTGGAAATAGAATTTTATAATCTGGGAATGAATGTAAAGCGAATAAAACAGCAAGATGTTGGGGATTTTTTAGAATGTTCTATAGGAGAAGGAAAGAAAAAGATTCTTCTTTTGGGGCATATTGATACAGTCTTTCCTTCAGGTACTTTTTCAAAAAGGCCCTTCAGGGTAAAAGATGGCATGGCTTTCGGGCCTGGAGTACTTGATATGAAGGGGGGAATTGTGGTTCTTCTGTATACCCTTAAAGAAGTTATTGATGACCTTCCAGATGGAGTAAAACTTGTGGCCTTTTTAAACAGCGACGAAGAAATTGGTTCGATTTACAGCAAAGATTACATTATGAACCTTTCAAAAGATGCTGCAGCGTGTCTCTCATTTGAACCTGCCAAACCCGGGACTCTTACGGTAGAAAGAAAAGGAATTTTTAGCTTTGAAATGTTTGTAAAAGGAGTTGCAGTCCATTCAGGAGTAAACTATGAAAAGGGGAGAAGTGCAGTAGAAGAAATATCTCGCAAAATATGTGCTCTTTACGATGAAGTGAGGGATTTAGAAAAGGGTATAAGTGTGAACGTGGGATATGTGCAGGGAGGAGACAAAATAAATATAGTTGCAGAAGAAGCAAGGGCCCAAGTGGAAGTAAGGTATTTTCAAAGAGAACATGAAAGGGAGATAAAAGAGAAAATTGAGAAAATAACTGCTACTTCTTTTGTTGAAGGAACAAGCACAAATATTGTCATACTTTCAGAAAGGCCTCCTTTAATTGCCAATGAGGGATGCAGGAAGTTGTTTGAGATTGCTAAAGAAGAAGCTCAAAAATTGGGAAGAGAAATCATTGGAAGAAAAACTGGTGGAGGGGGGGATGCCTCTTTTGCGGCAGTATGGGGTGTACCGGTGTTAGATGGGCTTGGACCAGAAGGAGAGGATTCTCATACAGATGCAGAATTTGTTTTGGTAGATACCTTACCATTTAAAGTGGCTTTAGCCACGAGGATTATACTAAGGATAATGGAAGGAGGGCTGTAGGTGAACACCCTATATATAGAAAATATCAAGAAACTGATAGATGAAATTGAAAGAACACAATCGTCAATAATAGAACAAGTTTCTCAGGTATGTGCAGAAGCGATAAAAAACGATAAACTTCTTTATTTCTTTGGTACTGGACATTCACATATGATGTGTGAAGAGCCTTTTTACAGAGCTGGAGGCCTTGCATGTGTCTATCCCATATTAGAATCCTCGCTTATGCTCCATGAGGGAGGATATAAAAGTACCTTAATGGAGAGAGTGGAAGGAATAGGGAAGATACTTCTAGAAAATAGTGGGGCAAATGAAGGAGATGTATTATTTTTGATTTCAAATTCCGGAAGAAATCCTGCAGTAATAGAAATGGCTATCGAGGCAAAAGAAAAAGGCATTATCACTGTAGCCATTACATCTTTAAAACATTCAAAGATTTTTTCTTCTAGGCACAAAAGTGGTAAAAACCTTTATGAACTTACGGATTATGTAATAGACAATTGTGGAATTCCTGGAGATGCAATAGTAGAATATAAAGGGTTTTCCCAGAAGGTAGGACCCACTTCTTCTATTGCTGGAATTCTTATAATAAACACTATAATAGCCACCATAGTGGAAAAATTATTGTCCTGGGGGATAATGCCTCCGGTGTTCATAAGTGCTAATACAGACGAAGGTGAAAAATTTAACAAACACCTTCTTGAAAAGTATAGGCCTCGAATAAGGGTTTTATGATGAGGTTAAAGATGGTGAGGGGGGTATACCATGAAATGGTGTAAAAAAGTTGTAAGTTTGATTATTTCAGTATGTATGGTGTTCGCTTTTGTCAGCACGAAAGAAAACAGTGCGATTGCCAAAGGAAAAGAGGGGAGAGAAGAAGTGAGAGTAGCAGTGTTGGCAGAGAAACAAGCTACAGCTCCAAAAAGCGTAGAACAAGTCATTCACGTGTTAAAGGAATATGGAATAAAAGCTGAAAAAATTTCACCAAAGGAGGTTGCAAAGGACAAACTAGAGAAATTCGATGTAATTGTCATACCTGGAGGAAGGTCTCTCAATCAGGCAGAAGCCCTGGGAGAGAAGGGTAGGAAAGCTATTAAGGAATTTATTAAAAAAGGTGGAGGATACATTGGAATTTGTGCAGGCACATATCTTGCTACCAACGGTGAAGGTGAATATGAACCCTATCTTGGAATTGTGGGTGCTCAAGTGGTTGACATTAAACACTGGAACAGGGGATGTGGTGATGTCCAAGTTAGGGTAAAATCTTTGGAGCATCCTGTAATCTCAGGTTACTATGGAAACCTTACTGTCCACTATGAGAACGGACCCATTTTAAAGAAAATTGATGTACCAAATATACCTTCCTATGTAGAGTTGGCTTCCTATACCAGCGATATTCATGACAACGGACCTGAAGGAATTACACCTAATACTCCGGCTTTGATTGCTTCAGAATATGGGGAAGGGAGAATAGTACTTTTCAGCTTTCATCCCGAATATACTGCAGGACTCGGAAAAATGCTTGTACAAGCGGTGTTATGGTGTGCAAAGACTTCTCCTGAAGAGTATCCTCTCAAATTGAAGAAAGTCCATGATATGAAAGTAAAAGGGACATGGCTGTGGGGAAGCACAGTGTACAATTTGGGAGTAGATGGAGCGAAGATAATAACAGATCAGATGAAAGAATATGGTTTTACCGATATATTTCTTCTTGTAAAAGGGACGGCAGGGAGAGTTGATTATAATAGCAGAATAGCTTTGGGACTAGCTCATCCCGATAGGGATATATTAAAAGAAGTAGTAGAGGAAGCACACAAAAAGGGAATAAGAGTTCATGCCTGGTTTGTTGTGAACTCTGATAAACAGTGGGCAACGCTTCATCCCGAAGATAGGATGGTACACATCAAGAAAGGGCCCGATGATAGTAGGATATCTCCATTATCTATAAATTACAGGGAATATGTAAAGAATCTTGTAAAAGAAGTCTTGGAAAACTATAAGGTCGATGGAATTCACCTGGATTATATAAGATATCCACACGTGGTATTTGGATTTAATGAGAATTATGAGGTTACAGAAGCAGTAAAAATAGGAATAGATATGAATAAAATAAAATCTTTGATAGATCGCACTTTCTATACGGATAAAGATGGCAAATCTATATTTGAAGCGTATGATAGAGGAGATAAAGATGTTGTTGGATGGATAGAAATGAGGAAAAACGCCGTAAAATCTTTTGCAGAGGAAATAAAGGAAGTAGTGAAGTCCTACAGTCGAAAAGTGAAATTTTCTGCTGCATTGATGCCAGAAGGAGCGTACAATTCTAATTTCTTGACGGCTCAGAATGATTCCAAAACTTTTGCGTTAGTCCATTATGGACAGGATTATCAAGATGCTTCTTCTATTTATGATTTTGCAGTGCCTATGCTCTATTGGAGAGATTATGACAAGTCACCCCAATGGACTGCAGCACTTTATAACAATGCAGCAGAAATTTTTGGTAATAATAAGAGAGTGTATGCTGGTTTACAGACGTACAGTCCTGTTAAAACTTATGACCTTAGTGAGGCAGTAAGTTATATAAAACAAAGTGAGAGTGAAGGAATAGTCTTTTTCAGGTTTGGGACTTTTGGCTTGAGTAAAACTGCCGTAAAAGAAGCGGAAAATGGTGAAAAAGTGATGACCGTGATTATGACAAATCCTTTAAACCAGGATAATTCACCGAATGTCGACATCACGAAGGTTGAAATAGAGCTTAAAGGAAACTATATAGCAAAGGAGATCGTGGAAAGAAGTTCAGAAATTTTTGCTAAAATTTCTGAGAATAGAAAAGTAATTATAATAACGGGTAATCCTTGTATACCACAGAATGGAACATTGAAAATTGCTATATCAGTCCAAGGGGAAGAGTCCAAGGATGTAGAACCTGCCCAGGTTAGATTTTATGTAACAGACAAGTACTACGAAGTAAGAGTATACAACCAATACTAAGAGATTGACGGGGAGCTTCTTTGTGGATTTAGATGCAAAGGGCTCCCTTGGTCTGTGGTTTTTAATGGGGTTTTACTTTATGGGTTTTAATAGGGAGGGAGTAAAAGTGGAAATAAATAAGATGATAAATAAGATGAGTTTAGATGAAAAAATAGGTCAAATGATTATGGCAGGATTTTCTTCTGTTACTGCCAATTATTGTGGTTATGATGAGCATATAGATATACTCATAACTAAATACAAAATAGGAAATATCAGTCTATTTGCAAGAAATATAGGTTCAATAGAAGAAATTACTAAGCTTAATGAAACCATCCAAAAGACCATGATAGAACACATTGGTATTCCAGCTATTATAGGGACAGATCAAGAAGGAGGGATGGTTACTCAGGTTAGAGAAGGAGCTGTATTTTTTCCAGGCAATATGGCAGTTGCTGCAGCGAATATTGAAGGAAGTACCTTGAAAGAAGGAGAAATAGTAGGACAAGGTCTTAGAGCACTGGGGATAAATCTCAATATAGCGCCTGTGCTGGATGTGAATACCAATCCCAAAAATCCTATAATTGGGGTGAGGTCTTATGGAGATGACCCTGAAAAAGTGGCAAAGTTAGGAGTAGATTTTATAAAAGGAATTCAAAGTAGAGGGGTGATAGCGACAGCAAAACATTTCCCAGGGCATGGAGATACAGAAATAGATACACATGTTGATATACCTACGGTTCCTTATGATCGAGAAAGGCTTGAAAGAGTAGAATTTTATCCTTTTAGGAAAGCAGTTGAAAATGGTGTTGACGCAATTATGACAGCTCATATCCATTTTTCTGCTATAGATGATGAAAAAATCCCTGCAACTTTATCCTATAATATTCTTACAAAGCTTTTGAGAAATGATATGGGCTTTAAGGGTATTATAATGACTGACTGTATGGAGATGAATGCGATTTCGAAGAATTTTGGGATAGAAAAAGGGTCAGTTATGGCGATAAAAGCGGGTGCTGATATGATAGAAATTTCTCATCATCTTGATGTTCAAATAAGAAGTGTAGAAGCTATAAAGGAAGCTGTCTTAAATGGAGAGATTCCGGAGGAGAGAATAAATGAGTCAGTGAGAAGGATATTGGAGATAAAGAAAAAATACGGGTTGTTTGAGAATCCTTATCCAAATTTATCTAAAGCAAAAGAAGTGTTAAATTGCAAAGAGTATATAGAATTTGCTCGCCAGGTCAGCGAAAAAAGTGTCACTCTTATAAGGGATAGAAATAAACTTATACCTCTTAATGTTGCAGATAAAAAGATTGTTTCAATTTCCCCGGAGCCAAAAATGTTCATGGGGGGTATTTGGGAAGATGTCAGGAAAAAATACACTTTGTGTGAAGCTTTGAGAAAAGAGTTTGGAGGAAAATCTATTATCATTCCTTTTAATCCTGAATCCGGAAGGACAAAAGAAATCGTTGAGGAATGTGAAAAAGCCGACCTAGTAATTATTGGGGTGTCCAATTTGAATTCAAATCCTGGACAGCTAGAACTCGTAAATAAAATAAGTCACTTAGGTAAGGATGTGATAGTAATCTTACTAAGAGATCCTTATGATGTTCTGTTATTAGAAGGTATTTCCACATGTGTGTGTGTTTATGAGCATACTCCTTTAGCAATAGAAAGTGTAATTAAAGTTTTGAAAGGCGAGGTAAAATGTGAAGGAGTTTTGCCAGTAAAAATAGAAATATGAAGAAATATGAGAATGGCAATGCTAAAAAATAAAAATTTTAAGGAGGAAAGATTGTGGAAGGTCCAAGAGCATGTAAAAAAGAGGAATTTAAAGATGCAATAAACCTTATAAACCAAGTATTTAGGACGTCTCAAGGTCATAATCCCACAATGGAAGAGGAATTTCCACTGCTTCTCAGTGAAGAAAATTTAGAGAATATGCGTGTCATTGTGGAGGATGGGAAGGTAGTTTCTATTGTAAATTTCTACATCACCACGATTCTAATAGAAGGAATTCCTATAAAAGCTGCATCAATAGGAGCAGTTTGTACTCATGAGGACTACAGAGGGAAGGGATATTCTTCTCTGTTACTGGATGATGCAGAAAAGGAGATGAGGAAAAAGGGAGTCGATGTTATTCTTGTCTCTGGAGATAGAAGCCTGTACTTGAGAAAGGGGTATTGTAAAGCTGGATGGGCAGTCCGATTTGATGTATACCCTGAAGAATTGGAAGAAGATATTGAGCTTGTGGAATTTGAAAACAAGTATTTGATTGAAGTAGCTAAAATGTACAACAAACAGCCTACAAGATACTATAGAAGCTTATTTGAATTTAAAAACCTTTTAAAAGGCGCAACTACTCCATGGGGGAATTTTACTTATAAAACCTATTTAATAAAGAAAGGGGACCTTTTAAAAGGGTATGTAGTACTTCGGATAATTAATGATAACCCAAGAAAAGGATATGTGATTGAATATAGTGGTGATAAAAGGATAATTTATGAGAGTTTAAAGAAGATGGCTGCTATTTATTCTTTGGAATATGTTCGTGTGCCCTGTACTTTCAATGATGATATGGTTGAGGTATTGAAGGAAAAAGGCGTATCTTATGAAGAAATTAACCTTTTAGGGACAGTAAAAATATTAAATTTTCAACAATTAATGGAGAAACTTAAGCCGTATTTCCTACAATATGTTGAAAAAGATATCATAGAAAACTTAAGATTTTCCGAAAAAGAAAATAACTATGCCTTTGAAATTAAAAATGAAATATTGAAAATAGATGATGTGGTAAAGCTTACAAAACTAGTTTTTGGAGATAAGGGATTTGGCATGGAAGTCGATGATATAAGTCCTATCTTAAAAGAATTTATTTCAACGGTTTTCCCACTGCCTTTTGTATGGCCTGGAAATTTAAATTTCCAGTGAGGTGGAGTTGGTGAAGGATATATGTTATATTACTTAACTGTGCTGGAGTATGGAACGCGTAAGAAGAAGGAGATGAGAAAAAATGCTCATAAAGATAGTGAGGACATTCCTTGGATGTTTTTTGACAGGGCTAATAGTTCAAAGCGCATGGGTAGCGCTGGTAGAGGCCTACGGGCTTATAGGAGGATGGTTTGCGGCTTTCATTATAATAAGTCCTATGTGGTTTCTAAATCATTACCTGGGGTTAATTGAAAATGAAAAGGATGGAGCATGGATTGATATGGCAATAGGCATTGCTGTGGCGGGGCTGGTGAGAGATCTATTTAAGATTCATTCTTTCAGCTTTGCTTTCAAAGTTTTGCCAGTTTTGCTTGCAGTCATTGCAGGAGGAATTGTAGGAGGTTATCTCGCAGTGTTTGTAAAACAAGGGATGGCAAAAGAAACAGAGGAGGAGAAGATATGAAGTATGAATCCATCATCACTGCATTTGTGGCGGGATTTATCTTTTCCTTTCTCATAGAATTATTGTGGCATGAAATGGTAAGACTGTGGGGACCGCTAGGAGGATGGATTGGTGCAGGGTTCATTGTAGGAACAGTATGGATAGTAAATCATGGTCTGAACTTGATACCTCAAATGGGGCCATGGGTTGATATGACATGGGGACTATGCGCAGGTCTTTTTACTGCTTCAATGCTGCGTGGAGGGAAATTTAAAAAAGCTGTTCCTCATTTGGTGGGAGGGATTTTAGGAGGAATAGTAGCAGGGTATATTTTGTCATTGTTTGTTTAAAAAGCTAGAAGAATGTTAAGGAAAAGCGAGTACTACAAAATTTTGAGTACTCGCTTTTCAATTTTATGACAGATCGAATTCGGGATATAATTCTTTTAGAAGTTCAACAAATGCTCTGGCAGCCGCGGACAGGATTTTATCTTTTTTTTGCACGTAGTAGAGTTTTCTTTTCAATTCTAAATTTTTCAATTTCAAACCTATGAGCCACCCCGAAGTTATTTCTTTTTCCACAGTGTTTTCTGGAACGATTGATACTCCAAGACCTGTCTCAACAGCCCGCTTAATAGCCTCTATGTTTCCAAGCTCTATTGTTTTTTTAATAGTTATTCCTCTTTCTGTAATTATTTTCTTGATAAAGGACATGGTTGCTGATTCTTTATTGGAACGTATGAAACACTCTTCTTCAAGTTCCTCAATATCTACTCTCTCTCTATCCTTCCATCTGTGAGAGGGTGGAATTATGAGCACTAGCTCTTCTGTACAGAAAGGGAGCCATACAAGGCTCTTACTTTCAATGACTTCTCCGTTGTCTGCTACAAGAGCAAAATCAACTACATTGCTGTGAACGTATTCTAATATTTTGTGGTAGAAATTAACATATAAATTTATCTCAATATTTGGATATTTAGAAAGGTATTTCTTTAAGAGGTATGGTACCCGATATACACCTATTGAACCTGTTGCGCCAAAAGAAAGGACTCCTCGACCTAGTGATTCCATCTCACATATTTTTGCCAGATAATCTCTTGTAAGATTAAGTACAGTTTCAGCATATTCGAGAAAAAGTTTACCATTTTCATTTAAATATACTTTTTTTCCTATTCTATCAAATAATTTACAGCCTACATAGTTTTCAATTTCTTGTATATGTTTTGTAACTGTAGGCTGAGAACAAAATAATTCTTCCGATGCCTTTGTAAAACTCTGATGCTTAGCCATGACGTAAAAGGTTTTTAGTTTTTCAATATCCATAGTTTATCACCTCTATTTTAATTATTATAACATTTCGTTATAATTATTATTATATTATTGAATTGTATAATAAATAAACATGATTTATAATAAAACTGAAAAAACCAAATAAAAATTTGCAAAGGGGGAAAAGTATGAATATTCCAACTGCAAGGATGGAAGGAAAAGAAAAGACAAACTTTGAAAAGTGGCTTTCATATCTTGGGGTGCCAATAGCAGCTATAGTTTTCGCGTTACTTTTTACGATGAGAACTCCCACTGAATTGACGCTTCAAGGGAAATCGGCGATTGCTGTTTTTTTGGCAGTGTTTGTGCTGTGGGTATCGCAAGCTGTTCCGACGTTTGTTTCATCCCTCATTGCAATAGTATTGTTAACGCTTACAAGTGCATGGGATGAAAAGTCAGTACTTGGAGTATTTGGATATGATGTAATTTGGTTGATGATATCTGCATTCATAATTACTTCTGGAATGACAAAAACAGGACTTGCTAATAGAGTTGCTCTTTGGCTTGTTTCTACTTTTGGAAAGACTGCACGTCTTGCGCTTATTTCCTTGATAATAGTTAACTTTGTAATTGCGTTTATTGTTCCCTCTACGACAGCAAGAGCTGCTCTGATGCTCCCCATAGCCTTGCTTGTTGCACAAGCATATGGTGCTCAACCTGGCAAAAGTAATTTTGGGAAATTGATAATGATACAGGAATTGCAAGTAAATAATATTTCCACAAGTGCTATTTTGACTGCAACCGCACCTCAAATTATGGCAGTTGGACTTATAAAAGACCTCACCGGATATAATGTATCGTGGTCAGAATGGTTTATTGCTTCACTTCCTGTTGCCTTGTGTACAATGATAATATCATACTTAGTAGGTCTTATGATATTTGAGCCAGAAGTGAGTGTACCGGTGATGGAAGATCGTGGCAATGACGGTATAGGGAAGTTAAAGGAACAACTTCGTAAGATGGGACCTATGACAAAGGAAGAGAAAAAAGCCCTGTTTATATTTTGCCTTACCGTATTCCTGTGGGCAACAGATAAGTGGCATGTTCAAATGTTTGGCTTTAAAATCAGCCTTGTAATGGTTGCGATTATATCTGCTACACTGTTTTATCTACCTTTTATAGGACTTATTAGTTGGAAGGACACAAAAATTCCATGGGACCTTATGATATTCAGTGCTGGTGCCTATGCAGTAGGTATGGCATTAGATAAATCTGGTGCAGCAGCATGGGCATTAAAGGCTGTATTTGGCAGTTTAGACCTTGGTAAGATAGGATTTTTCCCATTATACATGATAGTTATATTTATTGCTATATTTAGCCATCTGGTGTTTACTAGTAAAACAGTAAGGACAGCGATATTAATACCAGCAGTAATAGGCATTGCAAATGCTGCAGGAATAAATCCAATAGCTTTAGCGTTACCGGCGTCCTTTACAATTGCAGATTCAATTACCCTACCTCCTCACTGTAAACCCAATCTGATATTCTACAGTACTGGTTATTTTAATGTGCTTGATCAATTCTTCTATGGGATGATAGTCCTCATAGGCAAGTGGCTATTGCTGGGTATAGCTTCATTGACGTGGTTCAAAATTATAGGGATATGTTAGAAAAGGAGGAAGGGTACTATGTTTAAAAAAATAAAAGTGATATTATTAATGGCTATCTTTATATTATCAGTAGCTTTGACTTCCGTTTTATATGCTGCACAAAACCCGGATTTTAAAAGTTACAAAGAAGTTTTCTTACCTATAAATGAAAAAGATGCGAAACTTACCATTACAGCAGAAGAAGTTCCTGATGCAGCAGGTTACGTTTATTTATTTAGTACAATAAAAGAAGCAAAGCTTGAAGAAGTTCAAGCAGAGGAGAATGTCCTTGTAAATAATACGCCTGAAAAGAAAAAAATAGGAAGTGTTGATTGCCTTGCGTTTAAGGTCCTGGATAAAGAAAGACCTGTAAAACTTAAAGCCACCTTTTTAGTGCCAGATTTTTATTCAATTAAAAATGATGCAGCTGAGAAAAGTACAGGACCAGGAGGTACTTACAGAGTATCCTATTCTTTTACATGTCCTGTAGCTTCTGGTATTGAAACTTATTCATTGAAAATCCTGTTGCCGGAAAATTATGAAATATTGACTGTAGCTGCTCCCAAGTCTTATGAACTGGGTGTGGAAGGAAAAAACAGATATATGCTTGTGAACATGAAGGGGAAGGAAGGGAAGAAGGGTCTTGGTTTTGCAAAATCTGTAGAGGTAGATTTTGTAATTAAAAAAGAGAATGTTACCAAAAATATTTTGATCTGGATAGCATCATTGGGAATAGCTACGACCTTTTTGGTATTTAACAGAAAACAACTAGCAAAATAAGGAAAAGAGGTATAAAAGATGAGGAAAAAGAAGTGTATAATGGTTATAGGAGATGGACTTGGGGATAGACCAGTAGAATTATTGCAAGGCAGGACACCTCTGGAAGTAGCAAAAAAACCTGTTATAAATATGCTCTCATCAAATGGTATGACCGGGCTTGTACATCCGTACAGGCCCGGTATAAGGGTTGGTACAGATGTAGGACATTTCTGTATATTCGGATATGAACCAGAAGAAATTTACAGTGGAAGAGGTCCGATTGAAGCCTTCAGCGCAGGGATAGAACTTGAAGCTGGTGATGTAGCTTTCCGCGCTAACTTTGCTACTGTGAGTGAAGATTTGACAGTTATAGACAGAAGAGCAGGTCGTATAAGAGAAGGTACGGGATTGTTGGCGGAGAGCTTAAATGGTATAGAAGTAGAGGATTGTAAAATATTTGTTAAAGAATTGACAGAACATAGAACAGCAATTGTGATACGGGGTGATGGTTTAAGCGATATGGTAACAGATACGGATCCAGGAACGGCACATGAAGGGGAAAAAGTTAAAAAACCTCTTCCTACGGAAAATACGCCGGAAGCAGAAAAAACTGCAAGAATATTATGGAAATTTCTTATGCGAGCTCATGAGATATTGAAAGGGCATCCTGTCAATATAGAAAGACAGAAAAAAGGATTTCTTCCTGCCAATTTCCTTATAACCAGGGGAGCGGGCAAGTTTAAAAAGATAGAAAAAATAACAGAGCGCTTCAAGATTAAAGTAGCATGTATTGCAGGAGATAAAACGATACTCGGTATAGGGAAAATGTGTGGTTTTGATGTATTTACCAGCAGCAGATTTACAGGGAGTTTTGATACTGATTACAAGAGCAAAGCATTGATGGCGCTTCAAAAAATAAATGAAGGATATGACCTTGTGGTAGTTCATGTAAAAGCTACAGACCTTGCTGGTCACGATAATGCACCGTTAAAAAAGATAGAGGCGATAGAAAATATAGAGGCTATCTTTTCTCTACTTTATTCAAATATAGATAGGTCAAATACTTATTTGTGTTTGACTGCTGACCACACAACCCCCTGCTCTGTAAGAGACCATACCTGTGATCCAGTTCCTGTATTTATATGGGGAAATGATATAAGAAAAGATGGAATTCAGGAATTTGGAGAAGAATATATAAAAAGCGGTTCTTTAACAGGATATACTGCAAAAGAACTATTTTACACGCTCATGGATTTTATGGGATATACAGAAAAATATGGTGCTTAAAGAGGTGATTTTTTGAATGGAACTAAAAATTTTCGGAGGTTCTGGAGAATATGGAAGAGCATGCTTCGGAGTGATAAGCGGGCACAAAAATATACTGTTAGACTGTGGTGTAAAAAGAATACAGGTTAAAAACAAGATTGGTGAATACCCTCTGATTGATAGTAATTTCATTAAAAATATAGATTACGTATTTTTATCCCACGCTCACGAAGACCACTGTGCCGCTCTTCCTCTTCTTTACAAACTAGGATATAATGGATATATTTTTTGCACGGAGGAGACAGCAATACAAGCGAAAGACTGTATAAAAAAATGGGTAGATACTGTGCTCCAGAATAATGGAGAACTTCCTTTTGATTTGACTGATGTCGACAAGGTAAAATATTGCACGATTACATTGGGTAAATCTATTATTGAGAAAAATTTTGAAGTTGAGGCAGGAATGAGTGGTCACATGGTAGGTGGAATATGGTTTAAATTCAGCCTTGATGACAAAAAAATCTTTTATTCAGGGGATTATTGTTTTGATTCTATTCTTTTAGATTATGAGATGCCTTATGATAAGTGTGATATAGCTATTGTAGACAGTTCATATGGGGATGATAGTACTGAACAGGAGGAATATTGGAGCAAAATTTACAGCAAAATTAGAGAAACACTGATAAGAGGGGGTAAAGTATTGCTTCCTGTGCCTGCCCGTGGCAGGGGAGTAGAAATACTTCTTTTATTAACGCAAAGGCCCTTGTTAATAGGAGAGAATAGAATAGAAATTTATGTAGAAAAAAATATATTAGATGCGGTTAATGAAGTCAAATGCAGTCAGAACTGGCTTAAAACATCTGCAAGGGAATATTTTGAAAACTTTAATTCGGCTTTGATAAATGTAATTAGCTCAAAAAGTGAAAGAGAAAAGATGGTAAGCAGTGAAAGTCCAGCTGTTATACTCTGTACAGATGGGATGATATCATCCGAAACCTCCCTTTATTACTTTGAAAGAATCAGTAAAAACAAGCTAAACACAATAATTCTTACAGGATATCAGGCAGAAGGAACTATTGGCAAAAGAATACTGAGTAATGAAGGACGAAAAGAGTTAGGTGTTAAATGTGAAGTTATGAACATAAGGTATAAAGTACATCCGGGGTTCAACGACTTACTTATTCTCTTGGATTCCGTAAAGCCCGATAATACATTTTTGGTACACTGCGAATTAGGAGTGTGTAAAAAACTTCTCCATACTCTTAGGAAATATGGATTTAAATCCCATTGCCTTTTGCCCGGTCAATCTTTTGTAATGCCATAGACAGGATCACTTTATTGAATATTATAGAAGTATAGTCGCGCCAATAGGCGTGTTTTTTTGTTATAATTCAAAAGAATTGGTTATCTCTAATTTTGCAAGTTATCACAGAAACCTGGCGCAATTTTTGCATTTGCATATAAAAGGAGTTTCAAAGTTTAAACAGGAAAAGCTAAGGAGCGGGCCGGTTACTGTTTGAGTCTGCTGCTTAGCATATTTTTTGACACATTTTAAGTAGTGTCATAGACACATAGAAATTATTATTCTGTTTTCATTAGTGTCATAATTGGAGGTCTTGAAACGAGTTGTAGGGAGGGGAGATAATCTGGCTGTAAGAGAAGAGGGAATTTTATTACACTGTTTGGCACATTTTTTGTTATAAGATAATGAGTAGAACTATTGATTTTTAATGTAACTTGAGATAGGGGAGTTGAAAAAATGTTTTTCTTGGGAGTAGATGGAGGAGGAACGAAAACAAAATTTGCACTCATTGATGATCGATTGAAAATTCGTAGTACTTTTGAAACGACCACATCCCACATAGCACAGGTAGGGATAGAAGGGGTTGTAAGGGTTCTTCAAGAGGGATTAAAGTCAGTACTTTTTGAGGGAGGGGTATGCAAAGAAGAAATAAAATATGCAGTTTTGGGAATGCCGGGCTACACCGAAGTTAAGGCTAACGACATCCAAATTGAGAGGGCTGTAAAAGAAGTATTTGGATTTACAAATTATCATATCGTAAACGATGCAGAAGTGGGATGGGCGGGAGCACTTGCCTGTCAGCCAGGTATTAATATAGTAGCAGGTACGGGTTCTATTGCGTTTGGAGTGGATGAAGAAGGTCGCAGGGAAAGGATTGGGGGATGGGGAGAATTTGTAGGAGATGAAGGGAGCGCGTATTGGATTGCGAAAAAAACACTGGAAGTGTACAGCAAACAGAAAGACGGAAGGTTAGGGAAAACAGTGCTTGTGGATATAATTGATGAAAAATACGGGATAAAAGATAAATTTGAGATAATCGATATAATGCACAACCGATTCAAATTAAAGAGGGATAAAATAGCAGAGCTATCTTTGTACACATTTGAGGCGGCGCAGAAAGGGTGCAGATATTCTGCAGAGATTTTTGAGAAGGCAGCGTATGAACTTTTTCTGCATGTAGAGGGATTGATGAAAAAGATGAGATTTTCTAAACCAATTTTGGTTTCATATGTAGGAGGAGTATTTAAAGCAGAGGAATTAATTTTACAGCCATTGAGGACTTTTCTGGGGCAATTGGGCGATGAAATTCTATTAATTCCTCCTCGAATGGAGCCCTGTTTTGGAGCGGCATATTACGCTTATTTGAGATACAAGAATTTGAGAGCGGAAGAAAGTTTAACTGAGAAGCTATTAAAAGAAATCGCTAAATATTCAGAAAAAAATTAGTTTACAAAAGGACTTGAATATGATAAAACCTAAAGTAAAAGGAGATGAGTATTATTGGGGAACATAGTTTTGGCGAGAATAGATGATAGATTAATTCATGGGCAGGTAGCAGTGGTCTGGGCTTCACATGTGAAAGCAGATATGATAATAGTGGTGGATGATGAAGTAGCAGGAGACCCTACTCAACAGATGCTGCTAGACCTAGCGGCGCCACAGGATGTAGAGACGCTGTATTTGACAGTGGATGGGACGTTAGAAAAAATATCTCAAATACCTTCTAATAAAAGAGTGTTAATCATCTCTCGAGATGTGACTATTTTACTAAAACTTGTAGAAGAAGGATTACCAATAAAAGAGATAAACATTGGCAATATGCATTTTAAAAAAGGGAAAAGGCAAATTACACCGACTGCATGGATGGATGAGAAAGATATAGAGGCTTTCAAAAAACTGGTTAGTTTAGGTATAAAATGTGAGATAAGAAGGGTGCCTTCAGAAAAGGGTAGAGAGATTATCGAGTTTATTCAAGAGGTGTAAATATGCTGATAAAATCTTTAATAATAGGTTTGTACGCAGGCCTTGCGGGAGTTGATGGGAATAATACCCAGTTCAAGATAGGGAGACCTCTTGTAGCTGGCATGATAGTGGGATTTTTTTTAGGAGATGTAAAGAAGGGTTTGACCGTCGGCACTATATTAGAAATGTTAGGATTGGGTATGGTTGGTCTTGGTGGAGTATCTCCTCCCAATATCATTGTTGCAGGAATTTTAGGGGCAGCCTTTGCGATAGAAGCAGGAATTTCAGCAAAACTTGCAGTTTGTTTGGCTCTTCCTTTTGCTATGATAGTTCAATGGGGGATGTCGAGAGTTTATAAAGGTTATAGTTGGTTTGCTGATAAGATCGATGAATATGCCGGGAGAGGAGAAATAAATAAAGTAGAACTTTTACATATTTCTGGCATAATCCCTTTGTTTATTTTTTATGGAGTAGTAGTGTTTTTCTCTTTTTATCTTGGTATAAATGTAATAGAAAAATGGATAAAATTACTACCACAATTCTTAGTAGAAGGCCTTGAAATGGCTGGAGGTTTAATGCCAGCAGTGGGTTTTGCACTACTTTTAAAGGCTATGTTGAAAAGAAAATATATTTTCTTGGTATTATTGGGATTTACTTTTGTGGCATTTTTTAGATTTCCCTTAATAGCAGTGGTTTTAATAGTTACTGCTTTTGTGATGGACAAGTTTCTTAAAGAAAGGAGCAATAAAAGTGAGAATACAGAACAAATAATGACATTTAATCTAAACAGTAAAAAAATCACAAAAAAGGAGTTATATAAAATTGCCTGTCGCTCACTCTTTTTGCAGGCTTCCTTCAATTACAAGAAAATGCAGGCTACTGGATGGCTTTACAGTATACTACCTGCTTTGAGAAGAATCTATAAAGAGAGGCAAAACGACTTAAAAGAAAGTTTGAAAGCCCATTTGGAAACTTTTAATAGTCACCCGTTTTTAACTCCATTAATCCTCGGAATTGTAGTTGCTATGGAAGAGGAACATCAAAATGTTGATGCAATTAAAAAAGTAAAAACAACTTTAATGAGTGCATTTGGTGGAATTGGAGATTCGGTGATATGGATGATGATATTTCCAATATGTGCGGGATTGGGAATTTCTCTAGCAACTCAGGGGAATGTATGGGGACCTGTGCTTTTTCTTGCATTGTTTAATGTTATCCATTTTACACTGGTGTTTGGAGGAATAAATTATGGTTATAAAAAGAACCTAGGTCTTCTCACCAATTTAAAAAACTATACCAAGGTTATATCATCTGTGAGTTCTGTAGTCGGACTTGTGATAGTAGGAGCATTAATAGCGCTGTATGTAAATGTCAGTTTACCTGTAATAGTTGGATTAGTGAAAACCCGAAGTATTTATGCTGTTTTAGATAATTTTTTGGAAATCATATTTATGTTATTTGCATACTGTTTATTTAGAAAAGGATTATCTCCTAACAAAGTTATAGGTATTGCTGTATTGTTTGGGATAGTGCTGAAGTATTTGAAAATTCTCTAAGAATAGAACTTTATTTCTGGAGGTTAAAGCGATGAAACTAATTGTAACAGGGCATGGGAAATTTGCGAGTGGGTTAGCTAATGTAATAGAAGTTATAGCGGGAAAACAAGATGAATTGTTTGCTATTGAATTTGTTGGTCAGGATTTAGAAAAATACACGCAGGAAATGGAGAAAATTATAAAAGTTGCTTTTGAGGAAAAGAAAAGTGTAATAATACTGACAGACTTGATAAGTGGTACGCCTTTCAGGATATCTTCTTTCCTCAGTGAAAAATATCCTAATGTGTATGTAGTGGCAGGGACTAATGTGCCTATGCTGATAGAGGCGGTGTTTAAGAGAAGGGATTTTAAAGACCAGGAAGAATTGGTCAGACACCTCATTGCTGTAGGAAAGAATGGAATAGAAAGCCTTGATAATTTGTTAAGACAAAAGAGCAATGCAAAAGTAGTCGGCTAATTCGTATTCTCTCAAAAATATTACAAGAGGGTGAACAAAATGCCATTAGTCAATACAAAAAAGATGTTGGAAGATGCCAGAGAAAACAAATATGCTGTAGGAGCTTTTAACATACACAACCTTGAAACCTTAAAAGCAGTTGTAAAAGCTGCATATGATATGAGGTCTCCTTTAATTTTACAGACAACGCCCGGCACAATAAAACATGCAGGAGAGGATTATATAGCTGCAATAGTAAAAGTAGCATCAGAAAAATATGACATACCAATAGCACTACATTTAGACCATGGAAATTCCTTTGACCTTGTTGTAAAATGCATAAGGGCAGGTTATACTTCAGTAATGATTGATGGGTCAATGCTTCCCTATGAAGAAAATGTGGAACTTACAAAAAAGGTTGTAGAAGTGGCTCATGCAGCAGGTGTAACCGTAGAAGCAGAACTTGGGAGTATAGTAGGCGTTGAAGACGATATATACGTAAAAGAAGATAAAAGTGCATTTACAGATCCCAAAATGGCAGCGGATTTTGTAAAGGAAACAGGAGTTGACTCATTAGCTATAGCAATTGGCACAGCCCATGGGATGTACAAAGGTGAAGTAAAACTTGACTTTGAAAGGCTAAAAGAAATAGTGAACTTAGTAGACATTCCATTGGTACTTCATGGTGCATCAGGGGTACCTGATGAGTTAGTAAAAAAAGCAATAGAATTGGGTATATGCAAATTAAACATTGCTACAGAATTAAAAATTCCTTTTGCAAATGCAATAAAAGAAGTATTTAAAA
>Ga0247720_100230_pt1 | contig 25564 bp, 24 predicted proteins | sample MSEWel2015_12_15_FD_189078 | JGI IMG/M metagenome (GOLD analysis project Ga0247720, IMG submission 189078) | Subsurface sediment microbial communities from gas well in West Virginia, United States - MSEEL Well Study Marcellus 3H_2015_12_15 | ecosystem: Environmental > Terrestrial > Deep...
ATAAATTTACTTCAATTTCTTCGATATATGGTCTTATATATTTGTTAACCTCATCTATATATTCATATTTGATCCCTGGTATTGAAATTGTCTGTCTGACTCCCAGGTGAAATTCTCCGTTTCCCCAGGTTTCCGCAATATGCTGAAAAAATGACAGATATTTAGCATCTATAACACCACCGGGAACGCGTATCTGGAGCATGAACTCCCCGCGCACTTTTGACTGACGGTAACAATTTCTTCTAACCTTTTTTATATCTATATCGTAACTCATATAATTATCCCTCCGATTAATCCAACAGATTTTTTGCTTTAGTATAATTAAATACAGGCCCTTCCAAACAAACATATGTTTCATTTATCTTGCAATGGCCACACTTGCCGACGCCACAAGACATTTTCCTTTCAAAAGATAACCAGATTTTCTCTTCGGACACACCGTTCTTTAAACATTCTAAAGCGGCAAAGTGCATCATAACAGGAGGACCTACAATTACTACATTGTAATTTTCAAAGCTGTCAAATGGTATTTTCTTAATGTGTTCCGTAACAAAGCCAACCTCAAAGCCTTCTATCTTATCTTTATCAAGAGTATAAATTGTGTTAAACCTGCTTCTAAAATTATTCAAATCCTCTTTGAACAGTATACTCTTTTCGTCCTTAAATCCCGCAATGAAATACAGAGAGTGTATTTCATCTGGATGTTCATAAAAATACTTCAAAAGGCTTCTGACAGGAGAAACCCCAGTACCACCGGCGATGACAACTAGATCCTTACCCTTAAAATCATCTACAGGGAATGAATTACCATAAGGGCCTCGCATAAATATCTTATCACCGGGTTTTAAATTAAATATTTCATTGGTGACCTTTCCCACTTTTCGTATGGTGAACTCTACCCAACCATCTCCCATCGCACTTACCGATATGGGAGCTTCTCCTACCTTAGGTAAAGACACCTGAAAGAATTGTCCATGTTTTACCTTTGCATTGGTTTCTATCCTGAAAGTATATTCATTTCCTGTTTCGCGTATAATATCAATTATTATATGGGGAGTTGGACGCATTATATTTTCACTCATTTACTTTACCTCCTCAATTGATGCTGTTTACCTTATATCTTTAGTTGTCTCCGCTTTTTTGAGTTTTTCCACTTCATCATATAGGCGATTAATTGTAGCAGGAAAAGATATTAGTTCAGGACATCTTTCATCACATCGCCCGCATCCTACACACATGTGTTCGTCTTTAAAACGAAGTTTATAGTCATAAATTTTATGCAGAGTTCTGAATCTCATCCGCTCTCCCGCAGTTTTTCTGAAACTTAATCCACCTGCCATTGTCGTGAAATCTTCGTGCATACAGCTGGCCTGAACCCTTCTCCTCTCACCGACTTTTCCGTTTTCAGTGTATGTTACATCTAACGTGGTAAAACAGCTGCAGGTTATGCATACAGCGGTACAGGCTCCACAACTTATACATCTTGAATTATAACTTTTCCACATATCGAGATCGTAAATTTTTTCTAATAATTCATGGCTATCAATTTCCGGGATGTTAACTTTTGTCGGATTAGAAGTAACAAATTCAGGGGTAAATTCTACTTCTCTTTCATCGGCAAATAAATTGGCAAATTCATCGTCTTTTATTTCTACCAATATGTTATCATCGCCAAATCTAACAGCTAAACTGTAGTCGTCGGTTTTATTAGAACCCATTGAGACGCAGAAACAACTATCCCAACCTCCTTCTTTGCATTCCATTAAAATAAACTTTACTTTTTCCCGTAAACGCTTGTAGTAAATATCTTCTGTTCCCCCGTTTTTGAGAAAGATAGTATCAAGTCGTCTAAAGCCATTTATATCACAGGGGCGGACAAATATCAGAATCTTTTTGTCATCTATTTTGCTTTCCATATATTCATATTCGGTAAAGTAGAATAGCGCCTGGGTAATCGGATATATTACTTCTTTTGGTGAAAAATCTGATTTCTCATCGTAGACTACATCCTCAATTGAGTTAATTTCTGCATATCGAATCAAATCAGTGTCTGAATAACGACCACGCTTTTCAAACCGCACAGGAGCATATACCTTATACTCTTTTTGCAATTCTTTTAAGATTTCATTCATCCTTTTAATGCTTACACAATAACTCATCTTCTTCCTCCTCTTTATTGGCATTTAATATTCTTTATAATCTCTTCATCAAATAATTAACCCTCCACGCTTAGTAAAGCATAACCAAGAATGAATATATATTTTCATGTTAAATAATTAACTTTCTTTGATATAAGTATAACACTCACAAAACTTTTAGTCTAATAATAAATAGTTATATTAATGATAATAATATTTTATATAAACTGCCAATTTTTATACGTCTATACTATAGTAAACCAAAATCTAAAAAGTAACATTTCTTAATCGAGCAAAGTACAATAAAAAGTACAATAATACGAAAAATAACAAGGGCAACAAAACACAAGACTTGAGAAGGTTGAAGAGTGCCGAATTTCTTCCTTTTATCTTTTCATTAGTAAAGTAATATGATATTATGAAAATGATAATTTTGTAGTTATATGAGGTGGCCGTTATGACCCTTAGGGATATAGAAATCTTCGTAACCGTTTGCGAGTTAAAGAGCATGTCTGCTGCCGCTAAAAAGCTCTATATGTCCCAGCCCGCCATCAGCCAGGCCATATCGCAGATGGAGGGAGATCTCCAGGTCAGACTTTTTGACAGGATAGGCAGGAAGCTTAGCCTCACGTATGCAGGGGAAATCCTGTATAGTTACGGAAAGCGGATACTCAATCTTGTCAAGGAAACAGAGAGTACTCTTGATGATGTGAGGAACATGAGGATGGGAAGGCTGAGAGTGGGAACCAGTACAACGGTGGGAATTTACCTGCTCCCGGAGATAATCGGCGAGTTCAGGAAAAAGTTCAGTATCGACGTCTACTTTACAATTGGCAACACAGCAGGGATAGAAAAGCTGATATTTGACAATTCTATAGACCTTGGTATTGTCGAAGGTCCGGTCCATTCAAGGGACATTGTTGTAACACCCTATATAGATGATGAGCTATATCTTGTATGTTCAAAAAGCCACAGGTGGGCAGAGAAAAAAAGCATCAGCCCCGCAGAGATTGAAAATGAGGATATAATCATGCGAGAAAAGGGAAGTGGGACGAGGGAGATCTTTGAGGAGACCATGGCGAGAAATAACGTGAGGTACAGAATAAAATACGTTCTTAACAATACGGAGGCCATAAAAAAGGCCGTCGAAGCTAATATAGGCGTTTCGGTCATATCCAGGCTGGCCGTGAAAAAGGAGATAAGAGGCGGTAGGCTCGTAAAAGTTGACATTGAAAATATAAGATTTGAAAGGAAGTTTAGCATTATTTATCACAAAGATAAGTTCAAGTCGAATCTGTTCGAAGAGTTTATAAGACACCTTTATAATTACAGCATAAGGTAGCGCCGCGAAGCACAGCCTGCAGCTACACCGATTAAAATGCACCCATCAGCTTCAACATTTTGACAAAGTAAAATATTAACCATTTTTGCAAAGGCTATTTTAATTTATTGCAGGAATGCTTATTTGGAAAAATCTACTTTAGGCACAGTTTTTGCTGCTTCATCTGCTTTAAAATATTCTCTTTCCTTAAACCCAAACATATTGGCGATGATAGAGGTTGGAAAAGACCTTATCTTGGTGTTATAAGCTTGAACAGCATTGTTATAATCCATTCTCGCTACAGCTATTCTGTTTTCAGTTCCTGCTAGTTCGTCGCTTAACTGCCTGAAATTTGCATCAGCTTTTAAATTAGGATAATTTTCTGCAATAGCAAGAAGCCTTCCCAATGCTGTATTTAATTCATCATTTGAAGCTGCTTTTTCAGCAACAGTGTTGGCACTTAAAAGTTTTTCTCTCGCTTTATTTACACTATCAAAAATCTCTTTTTCATGTGCTGCATATCCTTTAACAGTCTCTACTAAATTAGGAATTAAATCAGCCCTTCTTTGAAGCTGATTATCAATCTGACTCCATTTACTATTTACATTTTCATCTAACGCCACTAATTGGTTATAAGTTCCATAAATTGTCCCAAATACTAATACAGCTATTACAGCCAAAACAATCAATGTAATAATTAGCGGATTTTTCACTGCCATTCCCCTCTCACTATTTTCTAAAATACTTTCTATAGTACTATTATATACGATTTACTTGAGCAAAGTAAATCTCAGACTGTAGACAAACTTTCGTAAAGGAGATATTTTGCATAAGGAGCGACTTGTTACAAAGCGTTAACAAAATTTAGCAAGACCGAGGGCGTAGGCAGGGCCGAAGCCATGGATGGCGGAGGCGGGCACCTTAAGGCATGGATGCCGATTGTGCCCGGTATCCTGCCGGAGCCTGAAGGTCGAGCTTTAGTTTTGTCGCTTTGGAACATCGGAGCGACGATGCAAAATATCTCCTTTGAATATTTTTTAACTTTGTCAACAAACTGCGATTTACTTGAGCAAAGTAAATCTAAATTTGTTTCAAATTTTTTATAATTTCTCTTAACTTTATTTCAAATTCCTTTACTTCCTCATATTGAGGATAATAATTTCCATATCTTACTTTTTCGTAAAGAGCTGTAATTTCCTCCATTGCAGAATGCACAAAAGGAAAAACTTCCACCACTTTTTTATAAACATCTTCACTAGAATGGTTGCCTTTTACAAGAATTTTGTTTTCGTATAAGTGTTTTAAAAATCTTTTATAATAATACCTTACCCTTTCCCTCGAATCCCTATAAATTTTTACTCGCTCTCGAACATTTTCAGCTATTTTCTGGCTTATGCCTTTTAATCTTTTATATGTTTGCAAATCCCCAATTTTTATATCAATCTCTTTTTCTTCTGTAAAATCTCTTTCATGCTTTTCTTTTTGTAGCTTTGTTATTGCTTTTACAATATATACTATCAAAGCAATTATTATGACAACAGCTAATAAAGTAGCTATTCCATTTATCATGTGGACAAGCCAAGCATAATCCTGAGGAATCTGCTCCTCAAACATATTTTCCTTACTATTATCTTGTTTTAAGGCTTCCTCCATCGCCTTTTTAAAATACTCTTCGTCTATAGGCAGCAGGCTAAAAAGCTTTGACAACATTAAAAACAAACCATAAGCTAAATAAGAAGCGCCATAAACAAAAATTTTTACAACGCCTTCATACAAATAATGATAGATAAATCCTCTCACAGCAGGAGAAGAAAGTAAAATCATAGTTAAAATTATAAGGCTTACTGCTGCCCACTCAAAAGCCGAAACTCTTTTATTTGAGCTATTATCGGAGAATCTGAGATTTTTAACTTCTAAAAGCACAAAAATGCTGAGCAGAATATAAATAATGCTATATTTAGGGATTATCAATATATCTTCAGGAGGCATAAAATAGTTCGCAATATTTATGACAAATAGACCTATTAACTGCTTATAAAATTGTTCTACATTTAACATCTCATTAACGAATATTCCTCTGTTTTTTACTCCTCTTGACCAAATATACAAAAACACAATGAATATGGCCACCAGTTGATAATAATTTTCACTAATTATTGCGCTCAACAAAATGCTAATTACAACACCTACAGTTAAATTCAATTGTTTATAAGTTTTCTCTTTCATCTCAATTTCTGCATTGTTAAAAACCCCGCTTATTAAAGAAACTAGAAGGATTATTCCAAAGGAAATACCTTTTTCTCTAATAAAAAGCCCATTTAATAGGGTGTAAATTAAAAATACCATCATGCCGTCTAAAACTGTCAAAAACGTCCTCACAAACTTTTCTCTATCCCACAGTTTCAAGTTGCTTCCCCTCTTCATTATAAAAGAATAACTTAATATTTGTTGGCAAATGACCAATTTCATTAGGCTTTATTGAAACAATTGAAATTTTTGTATTTCCTATGTCAGAAAGAGCATTTACAACTTTATCATCTACAAAAGGCGTTACAACCACTAAATCTGTGCCCCATGACAAATGATTTGTCATAAGCCTTAAAATTTCTTCAAGGTCATATCTCTTAAAAAAAGACAAACCTGCAAAAACCTCAAGAAGCTTTGAAATCTGAGATTCTCCTGCAGAAGGCTCTATAATACTGTAATCCCCCTCAAAAAGGCAGATAGCATTTGTAGAAAATCCAACAGGAATGCCTTTTTTTAATAAATCCACTGATAAAGAAGCTGCTACTTCCACTGCCTTTTCAAACTCTTGTAGGTCAATAGTCTTAAACAGATACCTGTGAAAATCAATGTTAAACAATATCATTATTTTTTTATCTGCTGTATAATCATATTTATTCACTTTTAATGTCTGATTTTTGGCAGTGGCTTTCCAATTTATGTCTTTATAATTGTCAGAAGGAGTATAATCTCTGATTCCACTTATCATAATAGGGTCTTCTATTATCCATCTTCTTACAAACACGTCTCCTTGAAGAGAATCAGCCACAACAAAAGAACTATTCAAATCTATTAGATTAGGATAAACCACCAGTCTCGCATGAGCCAATATTTCACTTTCATATTCCTCACTGCCAAATAAATCGGTAGAAAAAACTTTAATGGGGTCAAAAAGATTGTATACTCCTCTTTTTATACCTACAATTTCAAATTTCCTTGTAATCCTCTGAAAAGGCATCATAGAAAGCACTGTAGTGTGAAAATACTTAACTTTATCATTATTTTCCACCATAGATGATTTTACCATTTGAAGTTCCACAGGAATCTTTTGCTGTAACTTCAAATAAGTAATAGGGAAAATTTTTTTATTTACAAGTGTAACCTTAAGCGTTGTCTTTTCTCCAGGAAAAATAGCTGGATTTTCAAATTTCCGTTCTATTTTCAAATCCTTAAAAATGTATTTTTTATAAAGATTAGCTTGCATGGCTAATACAAAAGCCACAACAAGAATAAACCACAAAGCATTCATTTTCAAAACCACCTAATTTTCATTTTTCAAGAGGGATTGGGACTTCCTCTAAGATTCTTTTCACTACATCTTCCGCCTTTAAATTTTTAAGTTTGCCTACGCCTTTCAAAATAATTCTGTGAGAAAGCACAAATGGCGCAATGTACCTTACATCGTCTGGTGTCACAAAATCTCTTCCTTTTAAATAAGCATAAGCTTGAGAAGATTTATAAAGAGCCAATGTAGCCCTTGGGCTTGCTCCTAATTCTATCTCCCCATCTTCTCTTGTCCTTTCAATTATATCTAAAATATAATTGGCAACGTCTTTTTCCACATACACATTGGTATACTCTTTTTGCATTTTTATTATATCCTCTTTGCTGCAGACTGGCTGAATATTCTCTAAGGGACTACCTTTATCAAAAAGGTCTATTATTCTCTGCTCTTCTTCTCTTTTAGGATATCCCATTTTTATTTTCATCAAAAACCTATCTATTTGAGCCTCGGGAAGAGGAAAAGTGCCGTAACTTTCTATAGGATTTTGCGTAGCAATAACAAAAAAGGGTTTGTCTAAAGGATAAGTGACACCGTCTACAGTTACCTGCCTTTCTTCCATACATTCAAGAAGGCTAGACTGAGTCCTGGGTGTCGCTCTATTTATCTCATCAGCTAACAATATATTGGTAAACAAAGGGCCTTTTTTAAACTCAAATTCATTGAGTTTTTGATTGTAAACATTTATCCCTGTCAAATCGCTAGGAAGTAAATCGGGAGTAAATTGCACCCTCTTAAACTCACAACTAATAGATTTAGCTAATGCTTTGGCAATAGTAGTTTTACCAACTCCTGGCACATCCTCTAAAAGAATATGTCCTGAAGATATTAAAGCTGTAAGCATTAAATCAATTACTTCTCTTTTCCCTACTATCACTTTTTCAATGTTATTCCTTACGTCTTCTAATATTTTTGCATATTCCATCCTATCACCTTTTTCCAAATAAATTTTACCTTATTTTTTTATTATAGAAAACATTTTCTGAAATTTCAATAGTATATGTAAAAGTTAACATTTGATTTAAATTTATGTAAATTTCCCATTGACTTTTTTGCTAAATTGTAATACTATCTTAATTAAGAAAGATTTCTTATTTAATAAAGGGTGTGATTAAAATGCATAAACAAGAAGCCATTAAAAAATTAAAAGACCATAACTACAAACTTACGCCTCAACGAGAATTGATACTGGATATCATGTTAAATCAGCAGGGGTATCTTTCTGTGAGAGAAATCTATGAAAAAGTAAAAGAAGTCTTTCCTCAAGTAAGTATTGACACAGTTTATCGCAATTTGAGCCTTTTGAAAGATATAAATATTTTAAATGAAACGACAATTGGCAATAATATTATGTATGTAATGCGAAAAGAAATACACAATCATACCATGAGATGTTTAAAATGCGGCAAAATCTTTGAACTAGACATATGCCCTCTCGAACTTTGGATAAACCAAATAAAAGACTTTGAAATTGTAGACCACAAAATAGAAATCGTTGGTTATTGCAAAGATTGCAGGAGCAATAAAAACTAACTATAGGAGGTAATATTTATGAAAAAAACTTTAATCGCTATACTGCTTATCATGGCTTTAATTTTAGGTATAACCTCTTGTGGCACAAAAACAGTAGAATCTTCAAAACCAGTAGTGTACGCATCTTTTTATCCAATTTATGACCTTGCATCAAAAATTGGTGGTGACAAAATAACAGTAAGAACTATAATACCGCCAGGAGTCGAACCCCACGATTGGGAACCTACCACAAAAGACGTGGCTGAAATGACAAAGGCAAAAACTATCCTTTACTTAGGTTTGGGAATGGACTCTTGGATTGACAAAATAAAAACCAATGCTCCAAATGTAACATTTTATGAAGTATCAAAAGGCGTAATCCCAATTGTTGAAGGCAATCAAACAAATCCTCACATATGGCTTTCGCCAAAAGAAGCCTTGACAATGGCTAAAAACATAAATGAGGCTTTGCAAAAAAGTTTCCCTAATGATAAAGATTATTTTGAAAAAAATTATCAAAATTTAAAAACTACATTAGAAACTCTTGATAAAGAGTACACTGAGACTCTTTCACAGACAAAGCACAAAACCTTTATTGTATATCACAGCGCTTTTAATTATTTAGCAAGAGACTATGGCTTAAATCAGGAGGCATTAGTAGGTTCAGATGAAGAAGCAGAGGTAAGCCCTGCTAGAATGACAGAAATTATAAATCTTATAAAAAGTAAAAATATAAAATACATTTTCACAGAACCCTTGACTTCTCCAAAGCCTATACAGACTATAGCAAAAGAAACAGGAGTACAAGTTTTGCCTCTTAGCACAATCGAAGGGCTTACTAAAGAAGATATAAAGAAAAAAGGAGATTACATCTCTTTAATGAAACAAAACCTTGAAAACTTAAAAAAAGGATTGGAGTAGGTGAAAATGAACTTGGTTGAACTTAAGAATGTCAGCTTTGCTTATGACACTAAAAAAATATTAAATAATATCTCTTTAAAAATAAATAAAGGAGAATTTGTTGCAATCATCGGACCTAATGGGTCCGGAAAAAGCACTTTAGTCAACATTATGGTAGGAAATCTCATTCCCACTTCTGGTGAAGTTTTGTACGATGGAGTAAAGCTGCAAAATATAAAAAATAGGTCTTTTATAAGTTATGTACCCCAAAAGTCTTATTCCTTTAATGCCTCTTTTCCTGCCAGTGTAGAAGAAGTAGTCTCAATGGGATTATATGCAAAGAAAGGGCTATTTAAAAAACTCTCTAAAAAAGATTGGGAAGAAGTTTATGAAGCTTTAAAAATTGTAGACATGTTGGATTATAAACACAGACTAATAGGAAGATTATCAGGTGGACAGCTACAAAGAGTTTTCATAGCTCGCTCTTTAGTTGCAAAACCAGAAATACTTTTTTTGGATGAGCCTACAACAGGAATTGATGCAAAGTCTGAAAAGGCTTTATACGCTATCCTAGAAAAGCTTAACAAAGAAAAAGGTATAACTATAGTGATGGTAACTCATGACGTTTGGGCAATTACCAACAGGGTGTCAAGGATAATATGCATGAGTGAAGGTAAAATCAACGAAAAATGTGAAGCCGTCGACCTTACAGCAGGAGAATTAGCTGAAGTATATGGATATCCAGTAAAAATAACTAAACATCATCACAATGGGAGTGTTAACAATGATTGATATTTTTTCCTATGAATTTATGAGAAGAGCATTTATAGCCGGAAGCATTATTTCAATAATTGCACCTTTAACAGGTAGCTTTCTTGTCCTAAGACGGCTTTCACAAATAGGTGACACCCTTTCTCACGTTGCTTTAGCAGGAGTGGCAGCAGGTATTTTGCTTGGAATAAATCCTACATTAGGCTCCATAATTGTGGTGCTTTTAGCTTCTTTTGGAATAGAAAAACTGAGGAAGACATATTTCAGGTATTCCGAAATATCAATAGCCATAGTTATGTCTGCAGGAATGGCAGTAGCAATAATTCTTTTAAGTCTTTCAAGAGGCGGCGCCGCCAACATAATGAATTATCTCTTTGGAAGTATTGTGTCTGTAACAAACACTGACGTCCTTTTGATTTCAACTCTCGGTATCGTTGTAGTGGCGTCAATTATTTTGCTGTACAAAGAGTTATTGTACATCACCTTCGATGAAGAAGCAGCAAAAATTTCAGGTATACCTGTAAGCTATATCAATTTCTTCTTTACAGTACTAGTAGCTTTAACTGTCGCCCTCGCCATGAGAATTGTAGGTGCGCTTTTAGTATCTTCACTAATGGTAATACCGGCTGCCGCAAGTTTAAGAATCGCCAAAAGCTTTAAACAGACAATATTTTATGCAATACTCTTTTCCTTTATATCTGTATTTTCGGGAATAGCTATATCCTTTTACTTAAACTTATCCCCCGGTGGAAGTATAGTTCTCGTCTCGCTTTTTATAATGGGACTCGTTTCATTAAAGAAGAGGTAAATAAAAGAAGAAGAGGCTGTTTGACAATCAAATTTTTAACAGCCTCTTCTTGCTTTTTATCATTTACTACTCAATAGAATTTTTCTGTATTACCTCTTTATACCACAATGCACTGTCTTTTAATATTCTCTTTTGCGTCTCATAATCCACATAAACTATCCCAAATCTTTTTGAATATCCATGGGCCCATTCAAAATTGTCCATCAGCGACCATACGAAATATCCTTTTAAGTTACCTCCTTCTCCTATAAATTTTGCTGCTGCTTTTAAGTGCTCTTTAATGTATTCTATTCTTTCATCGTCGTGTACTCGTCCATCCTCTGTCACTTCATCTTTAAATGCTGCTCCATTCTCTGTGATATACATAGGCAGTTTTGTATATTCTCTATCTAGCCTTTTTAAAAGGTCATACAAAGACTCTGGGCTTATCTCCCATCCCATCTCCGTCCTCTTACCTGGCCCCGGCACATTCTCTGCCTTTAGCATGGAATCTTCATCATATTTTACAATACTCCTTGTATAATAATTGACTCCAAGAAAATCTATCGGAACACTTATAGTCTCTAAATCTCCTTCTTTTATAAAGTCAAATTCTCCAATTATTTTACTATATAATTCCATCATATCTTGTGGATAATTGCCTTTGAATATTGGATCTAAAAACCATCTGTTAGCAAATCCGTCAGCATATTGGGCTGCTAATTTGTCTTCTTCTTTTTCACGGGCCGGATATGCTGGCGTTAAGTTTAGTGTTATACCAACCTTACTCCCTTTTATATTCATTTCTCTGAAGGCTTTTACTGCTTCTCCATGGGAAAGTAGTATATGATGAGCTGCTATTAGTGCTTCTCTGTAATTTTTGTGCCCTGGCGCATGTTCTCCTATCCCATAGCTTAATATTGATGCACACCATGGTTCGTTATGGGTTATCCATAAGGGTATTACATCCCCTAATTCTTCAAATAGTTTCGTGGCATATTCTACATACCATTTTACACTGTCCCTATTTAGCCACCCCCCTCCTTTGTCATACGCCCATTGTGGTAAATCCCAATGATAAATTGTCGCGGTTGGCATTATGTCCTTCTTCAATAACTCATTTACTAATCTTTTGTAAAAGTCCATCCCTTTTGGATTGTATTTCCCTTCTTCAGGGAAAATCCTTGGCCATGCAATTGAAAATCTGTAAGCTTTTACTCCTATTTCTTTTAATATCTCTACATCTTCCTTATAGCGGTGGTAATGGTCACAGGCTACATCTCCTGTGTGACCATTATAGGTTTTCCCTTCTGTCTTTGAAAATGTATCCCATATGGAAGGAGTCCTCCCATCTTCATTTACAGCTCCTTCAATTTGGTATGATGAGGTGGCTGTTCCCCAAACAAAGTCTTTTGGAAATTTTATCAATGAAACCACTCCTATTCTTAATTATTGTAATTGGTAAGGAATTTTATTAACTTCATATCTTCGCTATTAATTGAGTAATGTCAAATATTTTAATCTTCTCTGGATTTTGTGAACATTTTATTTCATATTTTTTGTTTGGCATCATATTTAAGCAATTATCCGATAACTCTATATCATTATCACTTTCTATAAAAACTCCAAATGCCGGAATGTCTGTTTCTAAAACTATCCTATCCTCCACTATCTCATAAGAAATTCTTGGCTGATGTAGGTTTAAGTTTCTAAATTTATCAAACACTTTATAATTCTCATAAGTCTTGCCATCAGCAATTATTTCTACATATATAACACTATCTAGTAGTTCTCCATTTTTCTCTGCTGGCAATGTACACCCCGGTATTGCTATAGTCATTTCCCTTACATTGTACCCAATATTTAATTCCTCAATTTTATAGTGAGATATTTTTGTAACGTCATTTGCTATTAATCTCGTTTTTAACTGTTTCTCTGCAATTTTTTCACCATTTAGTTTGAAAACTTTTATAGTTACCTCTACTTCTTTATCATGCACCAAATCACTTATGCCATAGATTGTGATACCCCCATCTTCCTCTTTTATGTATGGTAAAATTTCTGCATAAAATTTCTTTGAATAGTGATACAATGCTTTTTTCCTCTTGTAATAATCAATACAAGACCAGCTAGCTACAGGCCAGCAGTCATTAAACTGCCAGTACAATGTCCCTGCTGTCTTAAATTTTCTTGACCTCCAATGTTCTACACCTGTTTTTATAGCCTCCGCTTGGTTAAATTGACTTAAGTAAACAAAGCTTTTAAGGTCTTTAGGAAATCCTAAGTGTCCTACCATAAACCTTACTAATCTTTCCATTCCTTCTACCATTTTGTTGTGAGAAATCATAACTGGGCTTAATATCTTTCTATCTTCAGGAGCTGTATAGGAGAGCACTGTTTTCCAATCTGGCATTGATTGGAATCCAAATTCACTAATAAATCTGCCCTTATCTTTTGTGTACTCTTCATAGTCTACCCATCCACTCCACACATTCCACTGATGCCTATCGCCTTCAGTTTCACTATTTGGATCTTCTCCTCCATAAGGACTTGATACCCAATAAGGCCTTGACGGATCTAATTTTGCACACACTTTAGGTAATATTTCCTTATAAATGTAATTGCCCAAATATTTTGGATCTCCATTATCCCACCAGGAGTGAAATCCCCAATTGTTTTCATTATTCCCACACCACAATACAATTGAAGGATGATTTCTAAGACTTAATATGACTTTCTCGGATTCTTCTTTTGCTAATTTTTGAAACCATTCAAGTTGGTCAGGGTATTGGGCACAGGCATACATAAAATCCTGCCATACCATTATGCCCATCTCATCACAGGCATTATAAAATGCTGGATCTTCATATATCCCTCCTCCCCATACTCGTAGCATGTTCATATTCGCTTCTTTTGCAAGTCTTATATATTCGTAATAATCTTCTTTGGTCAATCTAGGTAATAAGTTGTCAGCTGGTATCCAATTGGCTCCTTTTGCAAAAACTTTTACACCGTTTATTTCAAAAATAAAACTTTCTCCTTCTTCATCTTTTTCTCTTATTAATCTAACTGTCCTTATTCCGCTTTTAAAACTTTTTTCATCTATTATTTCTTCATCCGCTAAAAGTGTTATTTTCACTTCATAAAGAGGCTGTTCTCCAAATCCATTTGGGTACCACAATTTAGGATTGTCTATAATCATTGAGGCTTTTATCTTGCCCTTCTGAATTTTTACTCGCTTCTTCCCATATGAAATGTCTTTATGCATTATTTCTATTTTAGCTTCAAGATCTTTTTGCGTATAACTTTCAACTTCTGCATTTATTGCCACGTAAGCTTTGTTTTGCTCAATTTTTTCTGTATGGAAATATGGATTTTTTATCTCTGCATATTTTACTAAAGACAAATACACGCCTCTCCAAAGGCCTACCTGGACTATCCTTGGACCCCAATCCCATCCGAATGAATATTGTGCTTTTCTCACATAAGGCCTGCCACTTTCTCCTGACCATTCAAGTTTTACAGAACTTGTTTGTTCCACAGCTTTTATCGTCTTTATAGGTGAATCAAAATGTACCTCTAATATATTTTCCCCATATCTTATAGCATCCTTAACGTTGAATTCATGTGGTATAAACATATTTTGTGTTCTTCCTAAGTGTATGTCATTTAAATAAATATCAGCAAAAGTATCTATTCCCTCAAAAATTAACTTTATTGCGTCAAATTCATCCTTGTTTTTTACATCAAAGTTAAATTCTTTTTTGTATACCCATTCTTTTTCTTCTAATTTGTGAAATTTTATCTCATTCATGCGATAATAAGGATCTTCTATTTTCCCTAGTCTTATTAAATCTAGCTGAACACATCCTGGAACTTCTCCTTCATACCATTCACTAGCATTTGCCTCTCTAAAATGCCATGTTCCATTTAAAGAAATTCGCTTTTCCATAATTAAATCACCTTTTTTAAATTTTCTTGCCTTACCATTTTTACTGTAATTTAATTTCTATTTTTAATCAAAGTTTTACACAAGCAACATAATGGTCTTCCTCTACTAATTTAAGTGTAGGTTTAAAGCAACTTGTATCTGCTATAGGGCATCTATCTATATACTTACATAGTCCCTCTTTCCATATAGCCTGCTTTTTGTCCGAATCTTCAATATCAATTCTGTCAGTTTCCCATTTTCTGTCTAATTGTGGTATTGAGTCTAATAGCATCTGTGTATAAGGATGTCTCGGATTAGAAAAGACTTTTTCTATTGAGCCCATCTCTACAACTGACCCTCTATACAAAACCACTATCTTATCGCTTATATAATACGCCTGCGAAAGGTCATGGGTAATAAACATTATAGCAGCTCCTATTTCTTTTAAGCTAAGCAATGCTTCTAAAACATCTACACGAGTTGAAGCATCTAACATACTAGTAATTTCATCTGCTACTAATACCTCTACATCCATCAGTAGCGCCCTTGCTATTAATAATCTTTGAAGCTGTCCTCCACTCAATTGGTGTATATACTTGTTTAACACATCTCCAGCATTCAGTCCCACTTTCTTTAATACATTTTCTACTCTATCATTCCATTCTGATGCAGGCACTTCTTTTTTAAAGGATTGTCTTACTAATTTAAATATTCTATTTACTTTAAATATAGGATTAAAAGAGGAATATGGGTCTTGAAAAATTCCTTGAACTTTTGAGTAAAACTCTTTGTTATTTGATATGCTAAAGATATCCTTGTCCTCAAGTAAAATTTGGCCACCACTTGGTTTTAGCAATTTTAACATCATTTTACCTATTGTAGACTTTCCACTGCCACTTTCACCTACTAAAGCTAAAATCTCTCCTTTGCCTATTTCAAAATTTACTTCATCTACTGCTGTTATTGTGTTTTTACTAAACAAAAACCCTGAATTAAAAACCTTTGTAAGATTCTTTGCTTTGATCATAAATCCTTCACCTTCCAACAAGCCACAAGGCGGCCTTTATTGATTTCTTTAAGTGGTGGCTCTTCTAAACAGTTTTCATCTGCAAATGGACATCTATCTCTAAATCTACATCCTGCTGGAGGATTTATGAGATTGGGAGGATGACCAGGGATACCCTCTAATTTTTCTTTTGTATGACGTATTCCTGCATTAGGCAATGATTTAATCAGAGCTTTTGTATAGGGATGCAAAGGATTCGCTATTATTTCTTCTGTCGGACCAATTTCCGCCACTTTCCCTGCATACATTATAACTATCCTATCCGCTATTTGATATAAGACTGCTATATCATGGGTAATAAATATTATTGAGTTTACTATCTCCCTATCTCTAAACTCTTTAAACATCAGTGAGACTGCTTTCTGAGAAGATACATCAAGGGCTGATGTGACTTCGTCTGCTATTAAAAGGTCTGGATTTAATAAAGTTGATATTACTAATACTAGTCTCTGTTTCATCCCACCTGATAGTTCAAAGGGATACATATTAAGAACGTCTTTTGAAAGTTTTACCATGTTTAAACGCTCATGTAGCCTTTTTTCTATTTCCTCATATTTTATTTTGTGTTGTCCCACTAAGTCCCTTATTATCCCCCCTATTTTGCGGGTGGGATTTAAAGCATCCATAGCATATTGGGGAATAAGAGAAATTTTTTTATAGCGATACCTCCTCATTTCAGTATTATTGTCTATTGGCAATTTTTCTCCGTTAATCTTTACCTCTCCTGATACATATTTCATTGGCGGCTTTAAAAGTATCAATGAATTACCCAGGGTTGATTTGCCACAGCCTGATTCTCCAGCTATACCCAATATTTCTTTGTCATTTATTGTAAAAGTTACATCATCTAATGCTTTGGCATCACCATGCAATGTTTTGTAATAAATTCGTAATCTTTCTATTTGTATCAAATTGGTCACTCCTCCCTCAGCCTTGGGTTAAATATCTCATCAAGGCCTATATTGAGAAAATACAAGGAACTTACTATCATTGTGATTGCCAACCCTGGAGGAACAAACCACCACCACATTCCCAATTGAATTGCGTTCCATAATACTGAGTACTGCATCATTAAGCCTAATGAAATTCCCCTTGTTGGTCCCAATCCTATAAAATCCAATCCTACTGCTGCTAATATTGCTCCTGCAAACTGCAATATGAATACCATTACTACATAAGACATCATGTTTGGCGCTATTTCTTCTAAAACTATTTTTAATGGTCTCAATGCTGTTATTTTAGCTAAATTCACAAACTCTCTTGACCTTAAAGAAAGTGTTTGGGCGCGTACAGCCCTTGCTGTCCATGGCCATGCTGTCAAACCTATTATCACGCTTTGTATCCCTATTCCTCTATAGGGTAAATAGGCTGCTATGATTATGAGTAAAGCTAATGTAGGTATTACTATTAATATGTTCGTCAACATCATTAAAAGGTCGTCTAATAATCCGCCTTTGTATCCTGCTATAAAACCAATTAAAAGCCCTATTATTGTGGCAAGTCCTCCTCCAAATAACCCAATAAAAAATGTCGACCTGAGTCCGTATACAAACTGGGTAAAGACATCTTGCCCAAAGGTTGTTGTCCCTAACCAGTTTTCTCTGCTTGGAGGAAGATTGCTCATACTGACATACTCCAATGGATCTTTATAGTGAGAAATATATGGCCCTATTATAGCAAGTATTATAAAAAATAGTAATATCACCAAACCTATCTTAAATTTTGTATTCTTCAAAGCAAAATGCACGAATTCTTTCATACGCTTTCTCCTCCAAGGCTTAACCGAATTCTTGGATCAAACACCATGTAAAGTATATCTACTACAAAATTTGCAACTAATACTCCAATGATTATAAATAAGAAAGTACCTTGTACTAAAAAGTAATCTTGATTCAATATACCTTGTAATAGTAAATATCCTACCCCTGGATAAGAAAATACTACTTCTGTCGCTATAGACCCCGCTACAATTGTCCCTAACTGCAAGGCTAATCCTGTAATTTGGGGAAGTATAGCATTTTTAAAAGCATATCGCCTAATAAGCCCTTCTGATGCTCCTAGGGCTTCTAAATATCGGGAATAGTTGGCTTCAAGTTCATATATGATTAAATTTCTCATACCTATTGCCCAACCACCAATTTGCACTATAAATAGAGACAAGAAAGGCAATATCCAATGTCTTAAAAAGTCTGTTATGAATTCCCACGACCAATTAGGTCTCATACTAAAACTATAAGCTCCTGCAATAGGGAAAATCCCAAGAACAACTCCTAATGCCCATGCTAATAGTATTCCTAACCACATGTATGGTATAGATGTAAGGATATAAAAAATTGGCAACATACTGGAATCTAAGCTTCTGTGTCTCGCTGCTACTGCTCCTATATAGTTCCCTACTATCCAACTTAGTAAAATTGATGGCAATAACACTACTAATGTGTAAGGTATAGCTTGTGCTATAACATCTAGAACCGGTTTAGGATACATATAAATGCTAATTCCTAAATCACCTTTAAACAATGCTATCCAAAAGTTAAGGTATTGTTTCCATAAAGGTAGATCTAAGCCAAAAGCTTTGATTAGATACCCATACATTACTTTTGCTGACTCTGGTAGCCCCGAAAATCTTGAAACTAATACAAGAATGGGGTCCCCAGGCATAAACCTGGGGATTAGCCAGTCAATAGTTACTGCAAAAAAGAAAGTCAAAATGTAAATGTACAACTTCTTTATTAAATACCGTAACATTTATATACCCCCATTTATTATTGCGAAGCTTTCGGTTTTATCTTCATCAACATCATTGTCCCACCTGTTTGCCATCTGCCACCCCAAGTAACTGGATAAGCATATGGGTCATGTTCTGTTGGCCAATTCTCCCATGCTGCATTTGATGCTTGGAACCAGAGACCATTGTACCAAAGTGGTATAGCTGGCATATTCTTTAAGAAAATCTCTTCAAGTTGTGCAGCTGCTTGCTTAGCTTCTGGACTTCCTAGCTTTGTTTGGTTAAATTTTGCTATTAAGTCTTGTAATCCTGGCACATCAAAGCGCCCAAAGTTTCCATTATTCTGAGGACCGTTTTCTTGAACTTTGTTAAATAGCCAATTATACAAAGTCCATGGAGTTGACGTGACTTGGCTGCCAAAGTTATTAAATGATAAATCAAATGTTCCTTTCGTTAAATCCTCATAATATTTACTATAATCTGGGAATTTAGCTTCTGCATCGATTCCTACTGCCTTTAATTGATCTGCAACTATCTTAGCTACTTCCATCCAATCTGTCCAACCATATGGCACACTAATCTCTAACTTAAATCTTTTTCCATCGGGTGCTGTCCTTACTCCATCACTTCCTAATTTAAATCCTGCTGCATCCAAAATTGATTTCGCTTTTTCTGGATCATAGGTATAGCCATATTTATTAACTACATTTTTATCATAATATTCTTCCCAAGCCTTAGCCGGTACAAATCCTAATGGATTTGCTGGTTCTACTTGGTTTTCATATACTTTTTCTGCTATTACCTTAGGATTGATTGCATATGCCATTGCTCGCCTTAATTCAACATTGTTTAATGGAGATTTAGTGGTATTGATAAACATAAACACAGTATTATCTGGAATCATATATGGCGGATTATCATAAAAAGTCGTTATACCGTAGTTAGCTTTCAAAGTCTTTATACCTGGAAGGAAAAAGTTACTTAAATCTAATTCACCTTTCATTAGCATTCCCAATGCAACGTTGTTACTAGGCACAATTAAATAAACTATTCTCTTAGGCGCTGGTGTCATATTCATTGCTTTTATGCCCCACCAGTTGTCATTCCTCTTGTAGACCATACGATCATTGCTGTAAGTGTCAAATAAGTAAGGTCCCGAACCTATTGCCTTCTCGTTTGCACCATTCAATAAATCATCTTTGGATTTGTTTGCCCAAATGTGCTTTGGAATAATAGGTATCTGATACAAGTTATAGGTCCATTCGTGATAGTTTACAGTTGAAAATTTGAATATTACTGTTTTGTTGTCCGGTGTCTCTATAGATTGCAACCATTGCCATATTGGGCTATAATAAATCTCGGAATATTGTTTTGCTATTTCAAAAGTGAATTTTACGTCCTCTGATGTTAAAGGTTTTCCATCTTGCCATGTGAGCCCGTCCCTTAAGGCAATTTGATAAGTATTATCAGAGGTCCATTCGCCTTTCTCTGCTAACCATGGTATGAATTCGTTTTTAAGTGGGTCATAGTTGAATAATGTTTCATAAATTAATCCCACTGTACCTGTTACAGCGTTCCATGGTGTTAGCGGATTCCAGTTGCTGGGCGGGCTCCACAATCCACCTCCAAAGTATACTGTTTCGTTTCTTTGATATGTTGTCTCCTGTGCAACTTGCTGTGTATTTGCATTTTGCTGGTTCGATTTATCACTTGTTTCTTGACTCTTTTGTCCACAGCCTGCTAACGCGCCCATTATTAGCATTAACACTAATAATAGACTTAACAGCCTTCTCATCCTAAAAATCCCCCTTTTTGGTTTGTTGTTTCCTTTTATTTTAAAAAATTTTATTTTACTCCTCATATTCCCCCTTTCTTTGAATTTTTTAAAACAAAAGGCCTCTCAGCCTCTTGTTTTAGGCTATCGTAAAATTGGTTTTGTATTAAATTTATAAAAACGTGTTTATTATTTGATGGATTCTTTAATATTCTACATTCTAATATCACGCATATCACTATTTAACACTACAAAAACTATATTCTAATATTTTCAAAAGAAATAAAGTTTTTAATGAACACGTTATTATTCACTTTAAAAATTTTGGTTCTATAATAAATGTTGGGGTGGATAAAAAACATCTCATAAAAAAGTAGCGCACTTATTCTGAATGCCTGCTATAATAGAAAGTGGTTAAAACAATCTAACAAAAGGAGGCATCAGAATAAGTGCAAAGTAATTATATCACAAATTTTTTAAAATCTGAAGATATAATTTGGGAGAACATTGTAGAAAGTGACGATAGAATAGAGTTTCACATCAAAATGAAACAAAAGCCTCACGTTTGTCCAAAATGCGGAAAATTAACATCTAAAATTCATGATTACAGAGTACAGAGAATAAAAGATATACCACTGTGGGGAAAAACTACATTCATAGTATTAAAAAAGAGAAGGTATATTTGTAAACACTGTGGCAAAAAATTTTATGAATATATATACTTTTTACCACGCTATCATAGAATGACCAACAGATTAGCTTTTTACATACTGCAGTATCTTAAAAATCAATATAGCATGAAAGACATAGCTAAATTTACAGGAGTATCAATTACAACCGTCATGAGACTACTTGATACAATAGGAGTAGAAACCAATTATGAAACATTGCCGGAAGTCATCAGTATAGACGAATTCAAAGGAAACTCTGGAGGTAGAAAATATCATTGCATTATTGTGGATCCTAAAGAAAGAAAAATCTTAGATATTTTAAATGACAGAAAGCAAGAGAATTTAAGTGAATACTTCAAAAAGTTTAAAGACAGAAACAAAGTAAAATGGGTTATTATAGATATGTGGAGACCTTTTGCTGATATAGCAAAAACATATTTTAAAGGAGCCAAAATAGCCATAGACAAATTTCATTTTACAAGGTATGTATATTGGGCAGTAGAGAATGTAAGAAAGAGAATACAAAAGGAACTAACGGCTAATAAAAGAAAATATTTTAAAAGAAGCCGAAAGCTATTCCTTGCAAAATATAATACTTTGACGAAGGAGCAAAGAGAAGAATTAGAAGTAATGTTTTGGTATAGTGATGATTTAAGGATGGCATATCTTTTAAAAGAGCGATTCGATAAAGTATTAAAATGTCAGACTTCAGAAGAAGCAAAAAGAGAATTAAAAAGATGGATACAGTTAGCTAAAGAAAGTAAAATTGACGAATTTATAAGATGTATACAAGTATTTAACCGTTGGTTTGAAGAAATAACTAATGCCTTTGATATACCTTATACTAATTCTGTAACGGAGGGTTACAATAACAAAATTAAAGTGCTTAAGAGAATTGCATATGGTTATAGAAACTTCCATCGATTCAGAAAAAGAATATTATATTGTAATGCTTGATATTCAAATTTAATGCTATTTTTAGTGATAAAAGGCATAAATATTTTTGTAAATAAAAGATATTTCAATCATTATGGAGCCTGAATGGAAAAGCATGGATAAATACCCACTCATACTTCTAACTATCTCTCTTATTATAACTAATAACTAACAATCATTACCATATTATGTGATAAAATTTAAAGGTGGGCATTCAGAAAAAATACCCACCCCAACTATTGACAAAGAGCCAAGATTTAAAATATTCTACAGCGATTTTTACATATACAGGGCTTGCTTATGGTATAGGCGAAGCGATGTCTTTGATGTTTTTGCTTTATAATCCTCAATATGGTAGAGTTTTCGGAATGCAGTTTCCTGTAGGAACATTTGTCGGTTTTGTTTATGTTTTTGAAAGATTTCTTGCTATTCAAATGCACGGCATTATGGGAGGAATAATAGGAATAGGCTTTAGCAGGTATATTTTTAATAAAAAATTCGTTAGTCTCTTGATATATTTTGCTGTTGCAATGCTTTATCACATGTTTATTGACAACTTTGCGATGTTTTTTCAATATTATCCTGCTTTGCGTTCTGTTCTTATTTATGCTTATGTAGTATTTTTGCTGTCAAGTACACTGTTAGGCTATGTTTTGCTTTATTTTCTTTATAAAAATGCTATTAAAAGGGAAAGGAGAGTCTGAGTATGTTAAAAAAATTTTTACTGCCAGTTATAATTTTTACATTGTTTGTTCTTGCGGGCTGTTCATCAAATGCAAAGCCTATGGAGTTTGACAGGATTCCTTGGGGAGATTATCAGAGGCTTACCTATGATATTTTTGAAAATGACAAACTGGTAGGCACAGCAAAATTTACAATTGAAAAGTCTCAAAGCACAAGTACTTATGAGATATCGTCTATCACAAAGATTGATTCAACACAGCTGAATACCGGTACTACAGTTAAATCTGATACTTTAATGCCTGTAAGTTCTTACTACAATGTAATGTCACCACAAGGAGATATAAAAATAGAAACTACCTACAAGGATAAGTGGAATATTAAGGCTGAAACTTCCAAAGGGGAGCAGAATCTAACTGTTAAACTTCCTAAATATTATTATGACAATGACTCTATTCTTATGATTATGAGGGCATATCCCTTTCAAGTAGGAGCAGAGTTTACAATATATGATGCAATAGCTTCAACTGCTCAGATAGCACCTATTACAAATAAAGTTGTATCTAAAGAGAAAGTCATTGTCCCTTATGGAGAAGCAAAATGCTTTATGGTATTCAGATGATGAAAATAGGCTTTTGTATCAGTATGATAATGGAAAACTTGTGTATAAGCTTAAAAAGGTTGAAAATAACAAATAAAATATCCTGAACAAATCCTTTATAATGGTTTTAGAGTTAAGTCTATATAATTGCGTAAAAAGGAGTTGAGCCATTCCACCCTGGTTAGAATAGAAGAAGGATGAAAAGTTAGCTAAATTGTTGGAATTTGTGCAACAGATGAAAGGAACCGTCCCCTCTGTCTAATTAGTGACCTAGTATAATTTTAACATAAGGTTATAATTATGCATGTTAGGAGGAATTTGTATGAAAAAATTCTTTTGGTTGTTAGGCTTTCTTGGTTTTCTTGGCTTTTTAGGATTTTTTAAATCTTATATGTATTTTGCATTTTTTGCTTTTTTCTCTAACTTTTTTACTAGTCGATATATTAACATTCCACAAGATAAACAACTTCAAAACAAAATGGCAGAAGCGCATACAGTGAGTTTTGTTGTGACAAGTTTTTTCTTATCATTCATGCTAATAATGCTGATATTTAACGTAAGTTATGAAATTTTTAAAGCTATGTTTTGCATTGTTTTTGCTTTAATTTTTATTATAGATTCGTACTTACTTTATATAAATACACGGGAATTAATCAAAAATAAAACTTAGACTTCTGTTTTATCAGCCTATAACAGAATTATCAATTGGTACATAATTAACCTATGGGAGATGAAAAGAAATTACTCCACTACCTGCTGCAATATTTTTATGATTTGGATTACGCTTTAACTGTTAGAAATATAAAAAGGTAATAAGGTATAATTATGTTAAGCTTACGTTAAATTTTACTGTAGATTGGAAATAGAAGAAGGATTTTAGGGGATTTTGTAGAATTTATAGTATTGTGTTCCAGTGGTTGTTTTTTATTATAGTTTGAGAGATTATAATTTGTATAAATTTTGCATAAACGGAGGATGAAAATGGACAGTGTACTTTTAGTAAAAAATCTAAAAAATATTATGGGAAGGTAAAGGCAGTTGATGGGATTTCATTTGAGATGTATCCTGGAGAAGTTGTAGTGCTTATAGGTCCAAATGGTGCAGGGAAAAGTACTACTTTAAGGATTTGATAGTGAGATGGGAGTGAGAGATATGTCAAAAGAAAGAGAATATTATTACATAGGAAAGAGGAGAGATACTGATATATGGGAAGTTATGCTTAAATATGGTGTACTTTCAGCATCTCATTTTGAAGTTCGATTTCCTGATGACCCAACAATGACACTTTCTGAAGGGAAAGAAGAATTTCTTGAGCTACCTAAAGTTTTTGTGGAGCCATGGAGTGGTATGAAGGGAGCTATTGCTGTAATAGGGGAGATGACAAAAGAGGCAAGAGAATTATTCTTACAAATTATAGAAACTGGAAGAATAAGGCTTTGGGATTTTATACTTTTTAGGGATGGAAGAAAACTTCTATCAGTTTCAGATTTTGATGATCGCATTGTGACGGAGAATTTTGCTAAAGAATTTATGGAAAAACTCTTTCTTAATTGGTTTGAACCTATTCCAGAACCGGAAATTAAATCAGAGGGTATTTCAAGAGATTTTCTTGAAGAAGTCAGTCAGGCGATTCAAAAAGCATTATCTAAATTGGTACTAGACCTAGAAAATGATAAAAATTGAAGGTGAGGGATAATTTTGGTAGAAGTAAAGGGATTGACTAAAGTGTTTAAAAACATAAGAGCAGTAGACAATTTAAGTTTTAAGGTAAAAGAAGGAGAAATATATGGGCTTTTGGGTGAAAATGGTGCTGGTAAAACCACAACTTTAAGAATGCTTGCTACAATGCTTAAGCCTACGAATGGGACAGCCATTATAAATGGAAAAGACTTAATAAAAGAACCAGAAGAGATAAGAAAAGAAGTTGGGATACTTTTTGGAGGAGAAAGCGGTTTATACGACAGGCTTACTGCAAGGGAAAATATACTTTATTTTGCAGAGCTTCATGATATGGATAAAAAGGAGGCAAATAAAAAAATTGATATATTAGCCCGTAAATTTGATATGACTGAATTTATTGATAGACCAGCAGGCAAGCTTTCAAAAGGAATGAAGCAAAAGGTAGCAATTGTGAGGTCAATAATACATGACCCTAAGGTGATGCTTTTTGATGAGCCAACGT
>Ga0247720_100231_pt1 | contig 25386 bp, 19 predicted proteins | sample MSEWel2015_12_15_FD_189078 | JGI IMG/M metagenome (GOLD analysis project Ga0247720, IMG submission 189078) | Subsurface sediment microbial communities from gas well in West Virginia, United States - MSEEL Well Study Marcellus 3H_2015_12_15 | ecosystem: Environmental > Terrestrial > Deep...
GAGCATGAAGCCGTCATTCACCAGGCCCTTGTCGTACATGCGGTGAAGCAGGGTGTAGTGCCAGAAGGTGGCCCAACCCTCGTTCATCACCTGGGTCTGGCGCTGGGGATAGAAATACTGCGCCAGCTTGCGCACGATGCGGATAATTTCGCGCTGCCAGGTCTCCAGCAGGGGCGCATTTTTCTCAATGAAATACAGAATGTTTTCCTGGGGTTCCTCCGGGTAGCGTTTACGACGCCTCACCGGGTCATCGTCCTCGTCCATTTTCGGGATCGTACGCCACAGATCGTTGATACGCCGTTGCTGGTACTCCTCCCGCTCCTTCTGCCGTCGTAGTTCTTCCGAGGCGGAGATGGGCGCGGGGCGCTTGTAGCGGTCTACACCGTAGTTCATCAGGGCGTGGCAGGAATCGAGGATTTCCTCCACCGTATCCACTCCATAGCGCTCCTCACATTCGGCCACGTAATTTCGGGCGAACACCAGGTAATCGATGATGGCACTGGCATCGGTCCAGGTGCGGAACAGGTAGTTGCCCTTGAAGAACGAATTGTGGCCGTAGGAGGCGTGGGCAATCACCAGGGCCTGCATGGGCAGGGTATTTTCCTCCATGAGGTAGGCGATACAGGGATTGGAGTTGATGACAATCTCATAGGCCAGCCCCATCTGGCCGCGCTGATAGCCCTTGGAGGTGCTCAGGAACTGCTTGCCAAAGGACCAGTGATGGTAGCCAACCGGCATGCCGACGGAACTGTAGGCGTCCATCATCTGCTCGGCGCTGATCACCTCCACCTGGTTCGGGTAGGTATCCAGACCAAACTCGGCGGCGCATTTGGCGATCTCGTCGTCGTATTTCTGAATCAGCTCGAAGGTCCATTCAGAGCCGGTGGAAATTGGCTCCCGGGCCCTGGGCTGGTCACTTCCCGGCGGAGTCGGGCGGTCCATTAGATTGGTCATGCGGCTTTCCTCTCGAACAGCTGACGGAACACCGGGTAGATCTCGCCAGGGTCGGCGATCTGCTGCAACGCGAAACTCTGGGGGAAGCGTTCCTGAATCTTCTCGTACTCGTACCAGAGCATCTGGTGATCCTGGGGGGTAATCTCCACATAGGCGAAGTACTGGACCAGCGGCAGAATGCTGTCGGCCAGAACCTTGCCGCAGACCGGGGAGTCATCGTTCCAGTTGTCACCATCCGATGCCTGGGCCGCGTAGATATTCCACTCGGCGGGGGAGTAGCGGGATTCAATAATCTTGTGCATCAGTTTGAGTGCACTGGAGACGATGGTGCCGCCGGTTTCCCGGGAATAGAAGAACTCCTCTTCGTCCACCTCCTTGGCGCTGGTGTGATGGCGAATGAAGACCACTTCGATCTTCTTGTAGTTCTTCTTCAGGAACAGGTACAGCAGGATGAAAAAGCGCTTGGCGATGTCCTTGTGCATCTGGGTCATCGACCCGGACACATCCATCAGGCAGAACATGACGGCGCTCGTGGCCGGTTGCGGCTGTTTCAGGTGCTGGCGGTAGCGCAGGTCGATTTCATCGATGAAGGGAATGCGTTTCACATTCGCCTTCAGTCGGGCGATTTCCTCTTCCAGCACCTTAATCTGGTCTTCGTGGCTGAAGGCCGGGTCCAGATCCTCCGGCGCCGATTTCAGGGCTTCGAGCTGCTTTTCCAGTTCCCGGATTTTCTTCTTGCGGGCGCCGCCAAGGCCCAGGCGACGGGCGTGGGCGCCGCGCAATGAGCGCACCACATCCAGTTTCGCCGGCACCCCCTGGGTACTGAAACCGGAGCGGACATACTTGAACGCTTCGGTGTCTTTCAGCTTCTTGCGGGCCAGGTTGGGCAGCTCCAGGTCATCGAACAGAAAATCCAGAAACTCTTCCTGGGTAATCTGGAAGGCGAACTCATCCATACCCTCGCCATCCGGGCTGGCCTGCCCCTGTCCGGAGCCCTGGCCACCGCCACCTTCAGGCTTGGGGATGGTGTCCCCGGCCACGAACTCCTGATTGCCCGGGTGTACGACCTCCCGTTTACCGCCCTGGCCGTGGTGGAAAATGGGTTCTTCAATATCCCGGGACGGAATGCTGACTTTCTCGCCCCGTTCAATATCCGTTATCGAACGCTTCTGCACCGCCTCCGCCACCGCACGCTTGATGTGATGGCGGTAGCGGCGCAGGAACCGTTCCCGGTTCACCGCGCTCTTGTTTTTACCGTTCAGTCGCCGGTCGACTATGTGGGTCATTCCCATGGCGTAACTCCAGCTCAGTGCGTGGTCACTGACTTAGTGAGACTTGCGAACCCGCAGATACCATTCGGCCAATAGCCGTACCTGCTTCTCCGTGTAGCCTCGATCGACCATACGCTCGACGAACTGCTTGTGCTTTTTCTGATCCTCGTTGCTGGCTTTCGGGTTGAAGGAAATCACCGGCAGCAGGTCCTCGGTGTTCGAGAACATCTTCTTCTCGATCACACTGCGCAGTTTTTCATAGCTGAGCCAGGACGGATTGCGGCCCTGATTGTTGGCCCTTGCCCGCAACACAAAGTTGACCACCTCGTTGCGGAAATCCTTCGGGTTGCTGATACCGGCCGGCTTCTCGATTTTCTCCAGCTCGTCGTTGATGGCCGAGCGGTCGAGAATCTCGCCGGTTTCCGGATCGCGGTACTCCTGATCCTGAATCCAGAAATCGGCATAGGTCACGTAGCGGTCGAACAGGTTCTGGCCATACTCGCTGTAGCTTTCCAGATACGCGGTCTGGATTTCCTTGCCAATAAACTGGACATAGTGCGGTGCCAGGAATTCCTTGATAAACCTCAGGTATTTCTCATGGGTTTCAGACTGGAACTGCTCCTGTTCGATCTGTTTTTCCAGCACATAGAGCAGGTGCACCGGGTTGGCCGCCACTTCGGTGGTATCGAAGTTGAACACCTTGGACAGGATCTTGAAGGCAAACCGGGTTGAGAGTCCGTCCATGCCTTCCATCACCCCGGCGGCATCGCGGTATTCCTGGATCGATTTGGCCTTGGGATCGGTGTCCTTGATGTTCTGGCCGTCGTAGACCCGCATTTTCGAGAAAATGCTGGAGTTTTCCGGCTCCTTGATCCGGGAAAGCACGGAAAACTGGGCCAGCATATCCAGGGTATCGGGCGCACAGGGCGCGCCTTCGAGAGAGCTGTTGCTCAGCAGTTTCTTGTAGATTTCAATTTCTTCGCTCACCCGCACACAATAAGGCACCTTGACGATATAGACCCGGTCGAGGAAGGCTTCGTTGTGTTTGTTGTTGCGGAAGGTCTGCCACTCCGATTCGTTGGAGTGGGCCAGGATCACGCCGTCGAAAGGCACCGAGCCCATGCCTTCGGTGGTGTTGTAGTTGCCTTCCTGGGTGGCGGTCAGCAGCGGATGCAGCACCTTGATCGGCGCCTTGAACATTTCCACAAACTCCATCAGGCCCTGGTTAGCCTTGCACAGGCCACCGCTGAAGCTGTAGGCATCCGGGTCATCCTGGGAGAAATCCTCCAGCATGCGGATGTTGACCTTGCCAACAAGCGCGGAAATGTCCTGGTTGTTGTCGTCGCCGGGCTCGGTCTTGGAGACGCCGATCTGGTCGAGCACCGAGGGGTATTTCTTGACCACCCGGAACTGGCCGATGTCGCCGCCATACTCATGCAGGCGCTTGACCGCCCAGGGCGACATGATGGTTTTCAGGTAACGGGCGGGGATACCGTATTCTTCTTCAAGAATGTGCGCATCCTCGGCTGGATCGAACAGGCCCAGGGGTGATTCGTTCACCGGCGAACCCTTGATGGCGTAAAAAGGCACCTTCTGCATCAGTGACTTGAGCTTTTCCGCCAGGGAGGATTTACCACCACCCACTGGGCCAAGCAGGTAAAGAATCTGCTTCTTTTCTTCCAGGCCCTGGGCGGCGTGGCGGAAGAAGGACACGATGTTCTCCACGGCATCTTCCATGCCGTAGAATTCGGAGAATTCCGGGTAGCGTTTAATGACCTTGTTGGAAAATATGCGTGACAGCCTCGGATCACGGGAGGTGTCGACGAGCTCTGGTTCGCCGATGGCAAGTAACATTCGTTCAGCGGCCGTGGCGTAGGCCGTTGGGTCCTTTTTGCAGATCTCCAGGTATTCCTCCAGGCTGTATTCTTCTTCCTGGGTACTCTCATACCGGTCTTTGAAGTGCTGCAGTATGCTCATAGATCGCCCTCGCTCGCTGTATCTTCAGCTTTCAGTTCACGCAATTTCCCCGTTGCAGTTGGCTCCGCCCATCCGGGCGGTTTGTCTAGTTATGGGTGGAAGGAATGGATACTTACAAGCCTGTGCGCGAACCTGTCGCGGTCGGCTTGGTTACTTTGAGCTTAGTTCACGGTTGGGGAGTTGGACAGTGGGTGAGTGGTTAAGGTTCATTAAATTATGTTAGGCGGGTGTGTTGGTTTTGTAGCCTTTTGGCGCTGGGGGCTGGAGTGCACCGGGATTCTTTCTGTGTACGAATTGGCAACTCGCTGCGCTCAGACATCAAATTCGTACACAGAAAGAATCCCGATACACTCCGATCAAACTATAGGGAAAATCGCTCTACATGAGCCTAGAGTTTGGTTAACCGGAACACACTTTCTGAGGCGTTTTCCAGGCCTTTTCGCTTGGTAAACGGATGATCCCTGGCCAGGGTGTTGGTCAGGATGTGCTCGATCTTGTAGTCCTCCTGGTAAAGCTCCCGCACTTCTTCGTCGCTGACGTTGAACGGAGGACCCTTGATTTCGGTGTCGTAGTCGAGGGTGATCAGCAGGATTCTGGTGCCATCGGGGATGATGGCAGTCAGGTGGTTTACGTAGTCTTTGCGCATGTGGGGCGGCAGGGCGATGAGGGCGGCGCGGTCGTAGACCAGGTGAATGTGTCTGAGATCTTCGGGGACCAGCTGAAAGAAATCGCCGCACCAGAGCTGCAGGTCATCGTGTTTAAAGGTAGTGAAGGGTTCGCCGGGGTGGACTTTGGCTTTTTCTCCGGCTTCCTCGAAAAAGTCCTTGCAGGCCAGTTCGCTCAGTTCCACACCGATGACGGGGTGGCCGCGGTCGTGGAGCCACCACATGTCGTGGGCTTTGCCGCAGAGCGGGACGAAGACGGCGTCGGTACCTTTGCCGGCCAGTTCCGGCCAGTGGTCATAGAGGTACTGGTTTACAGTACCTTCGTGAAAGCCGATTTCCTTTTTGGCCCAGCGTTCATGCCAGAATTCGTGTTCCATGGTTGTCCCCCTTTCCCGGACATTTGGACGTTTGATCCAGTCTACCCTAATCTGTGGCTATCTGGATTCAGGAGAAAAGTATGAAAGCGGTGTTCCTTGATGCCAAAACGCTGGGCAATGATGTCGATCTGTCGCCGATTGAATCGGTAACCGGTGCTCTTGTAAAGCATGACACCACGGCCGCCGGGGACGTGCTGGATCGCATTCGCGGCTTTGATACCGTTCTGGTCAACAAGGTGGTGCTTGGCCGGGAGCATTTCGAGGCCTGTCCGGAGCTGGAAGCCATTGCGGTGGTGGCAACGGGACTCAACAACATTGATCAGACCGCAGCCAGGGAGCACGGCATCAAGGTCATGAATGTCACCAATTATGGCCGTTCCACGGTGGCCCAGCATACCATGGCCCTGATGCTGGCATTGTCGACCCGGCTGCTGGACTACAGCAAGGATGTCCGGGATGGACGCTGGGGCAAAAGTGACATGTTCTGCCTGATGGATCATCCGATCATGGAGCTGGAGGGGCGCACACTTGGCGTCGTGGGCTATGGCGACCTGGGCCAGGGTGTCGCGGAACGCGCGGCGGCATTTGGCATGAAAGTGATGCTGGGAGCCCGGCCGGGCCAGCAAACCGGGGAGGTCGACGGCTACCCCCGGGTTCCTCTGGAGGAACTGTTGCCGAAGGTGGATGTGTTGTCGTTGCATTGTCTGCTGACAGACGAAACCCGCGACATGATCGGTGCCCGGGAGTTGAAGCTGATGAAACCGGATTCACTGCTGATCAATACCAGCCGCGGTGGCCTGGTGAACGAGCAGGCTTTGGCGGATGCGCTGCGCGCCGGCGAGATCGGCGGTGCGGGATTCGATGTGCTGACCGAGGAACCACCCCGGAACGGTAACCCTCTGCTGGCGGACGATATCCCGAACCTGATCATTACCCCGCACTCTGCCTGGGCAAGCCGCGAGGCGCGACAGCGTATTGTGGGCATTACTGCAGCCAATCTGGCATCGCTGGTCTGAGAAACCGCGACAGTCTCCGAACCTTCTGCCGGCCATATTGTGATCTCGGGTGTCGCAAACCCCGTCTGATCAGCCATACTTGGTTGAGATCGGATATCTGACTGATAATCTGGAAAAAGCAAGGAACGACGGGACTTAATGTGGCTTCATTCCAATTGAAAGAGCGGCTCCAGGCCGCAGAGAGCTGGATTCTGGCCAACCCCAATCCGCCCCGGAGCTGGCCCTGGACCTGGTTGTACAAGGTTGGGCGCACGGCGTATGCCATGGTTCGGGATGTGCTCAGTGGTCAGCTGACTCTCCATGCCATGAGCCTGGTTTACACCACGCTGCTGAGTATTGTTCCTTTGCTGGCGCTGAGTTTTTCGGTGCTCAAGGCGCTGGGGGTGCACCAGAAGATGGAGCCTTTCCTGTTTCAGTTCTTCCAGCCGCTGGGCCCCCAGGGAGTCGATCTTGCGGAGAAAATCCTCGGATTCGTCGACAACATGAAAGTGGGCGTGCTGGGTTCGGTTGGCCTTGCTCTGCTGGTTTACACGGTGGTGTCCCTGCTGCAGAAGATCGAACGCTCTTTCAACATGATCTGGCGTGTGCCGGATATGCGTTCCATGGCACAGCGCTTCAGCAATTATCTGAGTGTGATCATGGTCGGGCCGCTGTTGATGGTCTCGGCCATCGGTATCAGTGCCACGATTTTCTCGTCGACTTTTGTGCAGGCGCTGATTGAGATCGAGCCGTTTGGTTCACTGATCCTCGTCATCAGCCGTTTTACCCCCTTCTTCCTGGTGGTCGGTGCCTTTACCTTCGTTTATATATTCATGCCCAACACCCGGGTCAAACTGCGCTATGCCTTTATCGGTGGTTTGATTGCCGGCGTGTCCTGGCAGGCGGCGGGTATGTTGTTCGCCTCTTTTGTGGCGGGGTCCGCCCGCTATGCGGCCATCTATTCGAGCTTTGCCATCGGCATTATTCTGCTGATCTGGATCTACCTGAACTGGATGATTCTGCTTCTTGGTGCCAGCCTGGCGTTCTATCTGCAGAACCCGGGCTCGGTGGCGAAACGGCGCCAGGTGCAACTGGCACCGGAGCTGCAGGAAAAGGTCGCTCTGGCGACCATGTGGCTGGTGGCCAAGCCCTTCAGTGAGGGCAGGCCGGCACCCCAGCAGGAAGCCCTGGAGCAGCAGCTGAAAGTACCGGGTGAGGTTACCCGCGCCTTGAGCGACAAGCTGATCCGTGCCGGATTATTGACTCTGGCAGGACGGCAGGGCGATCAGCTGGCGCCAGGGCGGGCGCTTGACCTGATCACTGTTGGCGAGGTTCTGAGAGTCGTCCGCAACGACGAAGACCGGGTGGTGGACCGGCTCCCGAAAGTTGTTCCCATCGAGCTCCTCGGGTCAGTGCGAGCCGATGAAACCAGGACATTTGCCGATTTGTTACGCAGCGACGGAAGCCGGGAAGTACCGGGCTCGCGAGCCAGACCAGAGGCCGTGTCAGTGCCTGACAGTTGACCTCCCGCCTTCGCGGAGCATGGTCTGCAGTGCTCCGCGGACAGTGTCGATCTGGCCTTCTGACAGTCTGACCACTTTCGGCAGGTCCTCCTCGGCAAGGTTACGCTGATTGGCGTGTCGGAGAACCTCCCGGGTGCCGATAACCATGCCGTCGGTCAGGGGTGTGTGTTTTTGCCGGGGGGCAGGCCGCTCGGCGGCCAGAAGATAGGCGTGGTACTTGGGCGGCAGGTTCCACTCGTTGGCCAGCAGCTGGCAGGTGGTCCACTGGTAACGCGCCAGCGCATGGCGAATCAGTGCCGGTTCGGGTTCTGCGGAACCGGCGCGTGTGCGGCAGATCCGTTGCAGTTCCCGGCGAATGGTAATGTAGGCCAGGGATGGCAGTAAGCCCACCATGAAATGCGCACTGGTATCTTCGCCGTGGATTTTGGTGATCAGCTCCGCGGCCCGGGCGCAGGTCAGGCCCCAGCGCCAGGCGCGCTGGCCGAAAAGCGCCTCACGGCTGTTTCTGGCGGCCATCATGGGGCGCATCACGGCCGCAGCTATCACATTCCGGATGCCATCCACACCGAGCACGAACACCGCCTGGTCAACCGATTCAATGGCATGGTCGCCCGGGCGGAAATAGGGGCTGTTGGCAATCTGGAGAAGCTGGTCCGTCAGGGAGGGGTCGCCGAGGATGATTTCAGTCAGGTGATGGCGGTCTGCTGATTCATCAGACAGCGCGCGCATCAGCATCGGCAGGGTCATTGGCTGCCTCGGAAGCTCTTCCATCTGGTTCCGGGACAGGCGCTGATAGAGCTCATCCAGGATTTCCCGGCTTGAAGAGAGGTCAGCCCTCAGAACAGCAGGTTGGGCATCCAGTAACCAGCAATACAGGTGCTCGCCAAGCTGTTCCGCCAACTCGGAGCTGGTATCGGGATCGTCACTTTCCGGGTGTTCCGTTGACGGGTTGAACAGCCGCGCTTCCGGGGCTGGTGGTGCGGGCTGGGTTGTGGAAAATAGTCCTGAAATCCAGGAGAGAAAACCTGGCATCCGTTGCCTCCGGGTCGAACCTGTTCGAAGTGATGAGCCTCCGCTCCAGAGAGTATAGGGGTACGACGCACCCTTGCACAGGTTTTAACCCGGTGAATTGCAGCGGGAATTTACAGGAACGACTCGCCGAACACGAAGACGAGCTGGCAGACACCCGCAGCAAACCCGAGGAAGGCGCCAACCAGTATCAACTTGATTTCATCTTCCTGGAAGCAGGGCCGGAGCAGATCCTGGAATTCTTCGGAGGACAGCGCGATCATCCGTTCCACCATGATCGATTCAACCGCCTGGGCCCGGTCCTTCTCGAACACCGGGTTGTTGAAGGAGGTCTGCGAAATTGCGATGGCCTTTTCGCCCACCTGGTTTTTAAGAGTGGCAAAACCGGTGGGGCCGAAGGCCATCTGGGTCAGTGCCTTGCCCATGCCAGCGGTCTCGTCCACCAGTGGTTTGATGTGCTTTTTCACCATGTTGCGGGCGCGGTCACCTTTGGGGCCTTCGAGAATCGCATTGATGATGTTGCCAACGGTCAGAATTTCGTGGGTAACGATATGGCAGAAGGACTCCGCAACCGCCGGCTGGCGTTTGAGAAACAGGCCCTGAATCCGGAATGGCCCCAGTTTCCTGGCATGCAGTGGCCGGAAAATCACGTTCAGCGCAATCCAGTTGGTGGCCCAGCCCACCAGCAAACCGAAGAAGGGCAGCACCCACCAGCTTGGGTACAGGTACCAGACGGCCATCTGGACCAGGCCGAACAGGAAGCCGAAATAGAGGCCGGAATTGATGATGAACCGGAATTCCACTTCGCCACATTCGAGAAAAATCCGGTTGAGCAGTTCTTTGTCGCTGGCCAGGCGCTCGATCACCATGCCCTTGATGTCAAGCAGGTCTTCGATGTTGTCGGAGACGTCTTCCACCAGGTTGTCCACCAGTTGCGGGGTGGACTTGCGCACCCGGTCGTAGACCATTTTTCGGGCAGAGGCGGGCAGGTTTTCCCAGAAAGTGGGGTATTCCTTCAGCATCATTTCGTCCACGTATTCTTCAATGCGAGGGTCAACCGAGTGGACGATGTGGGTGGCAAGGACTTTCGGGTCGATCTGCTGGAAAATTTCCCGCACGGTGCCGATTTTCGAGATGGTGGCGTCAACGCTGATGGCGGCCATTTTTCGGGCTTTTGACGGGATGATGCCCTGCCAGCCAAGGAGTGGTGGCTTGCCGATGAATTCCAGCGGGTAGAAGGTCATTTTGATGGCAAGCCAGTTGGTGCTCCAACCAATCAGGGCGGCAATCACCGGGATGCTGAGGTATTGCCAGAATTCTTGGGTGCTTAGCAGGCTTGTCATCCTGTTACTCGCAATTTCGATGCTATTGTGTGTTTTGGAGTCTGAGCAGGCGGGCAGGTACTTCTGAAACACGCTGTGAATACATCCCTGTACGCTCGGCTCCGCCATCCATGGCTCCGCACGGTTTCAGAAGTGCCTGCCCGCCTGCTCGATCCAACTTCGGAGGCGGCCCTGCTCTACAACAAGCTGGAAGTCCGTTCCCGAAACGCAGTCCTGAGTAAAAAGTTGCCCTCAACCGCGCCTTTAGTCGACAAGGATAATGTTGTCGGGCCCCCCTCATGTCAATGACTTAGGTGCCGGCATGAGACGGCGGTACGGTTGGTAAGGTCAGTCGCCGATGTCGCCCCACAACCATTGGCAAAGAGCCATGGCCGCCACCGGGGCGGTTTCGGTTCGTAAAACCCGGGGTCCTAGGGCGACCGGCAGGAAGCCTTCGTCTTCGGCCCGGGCGATTTCCTCAGGGGAAAGACCGCCTTCGGGGCCAATCATGAGAGCGACCCGTTCGGGCGGGATAATGGACTTCAGGGCGTGCTCGGTACGGTGGTGCAGCACCAGGCGCACCTCGCAATCCCGGGTGTGTTCCAGCCACGCGGAAACGGTCATCACCGGCAGGATGTCGGGCACCCGGGCGCGGCCGCATTGTTCGGCAGCGCTGATGGCGACGGATTGCCAGTGGCGCAGGCGCTTGTCTTCGCGGTCACCTTTCAGTTTGACGTCGCAGCGTTCGGTGGTCAGCGGCACGATGCGGGTGACGCCCATTTCCACGGCTTTCTGCACCGCGTAGTCCATGCGGTCGCCCTTGGAGAGGGTCTGGCCCAGGACAATTTCCAGGGGCGATTCGGTCGGGTTGGCCTGCGGAGTGCCCACCTGGACTTCCACGTTCTTTTTGCTGGCTCTGGTGATGGTGGCGGGGTAGTCGTTGCCGTCGCCGTTGAAAAGCAGCAGTTCCTGCCCCGGCTGCATGCGCAATACCCGGCCGACATGTTGCGCGGCGTTGTCGTCAAGTGCTGCAGTGCCGCCCTCGCTGAGGGCGGAATCGGTGTAGATGCGGGGTGTGCGCATGGGTTGGTCTCTCGGGTTCCGGGCGGTCGTCAGTCGCGAACCGCGATCTCTATGCCTTCCGTTGCAACCTGGGCGAGGTGGCGGATCTGTTCTTCGGTGATCACGTAAGGCGGCATGAAGTAAACCACATTACCCAGGGGGCGAAGCAAGGCCTGGCGCGTTAATGCATGCTGGTACACGCGAATGCCACGGCGCTCCTGCCAGGGGAAGGGCGTTTTCGACGCTTTATCTTTCACCATTTCCACCGCCAGGGTCATGCCGTGCTGGCGGATGTCGCCCACGTTGGGATGGTCGGCCAGATGTGCGACAGAGTCGGCCATGCAGGCGGACAGGCGCTTGTTGCTTTCGATGACGTTGTCGTCCCGGAAGATGTCCAGGGTGGCCAGGGCTACGGCGCAGCCGATGGGGTTGCCGGTATAGCTGTGACTGTGCAGGAAGGCTTTGAGGGTTTCGTAGTCGTCGTAGAAGGCGTTGTAGACATCATCGGTGGTCAGTACCACCGACAGTGGCAGGTAGCCGGCGGTGAGCCCCTTGGACAGACACATGAAATCCGGGGTGATGCCCGACTGTTCGCACGCAAACAGGGTACCAGTGCGGCCGAAGCCGACCGCGATCTCGTCGGCAATCAGGTGCACGCCGTAGCGGTCGCAGGCTTCCCGCAGTTTGGTGTGGTAAGCCGGATGGTGCATGCGCATGCCGCCGGCGCACTGGATCAGTGGCTCCACCACCACGGCGCAGATTTCGTGGTGCTTCTCGGCCAGGAGCTTTTCCATGGCTTCAAACTGGCGCAATGCATAGGCTTCGTCGGTCTCACCGGGCTCCTTGTTGAAGGCATCCGGGGAGGGTGCTGTCAGTACTTCCATCAGCAATGGCTGGTAGGTGTCCTTGTAGAGCGAGACATCGCCGAGAGCAAGAGCGCCCAGGGTTTCGCCGTGGTAGCTGTTGCTCAGGTTCACGAAGTTTTTTTTGGCCGGTTTGCCGTGGTTCTTCCAGTAATGGAAGCTCATTTTCAGGGCGGCTTCGATCGCCGACGAGCCGTTGTCGGCATAGAAAACCTTGTTCAGGCCGGGCGGGGTAACGTCGATGAGGCGCTCGGACAGGTTGACCACCGGCTCATGGGTAAAGCCGGCGAGGATGACATGCTCCAGCTCGCCAATCTGCTTCTGTATCGCCGCATTGATTCTCGGATTGGCGTGGCCGAACAGATTGACCCACCAGGAGCTGACGGCATCGATAAAGCGATTGCCCTCAAAATCCTCCAGCCAGACGCCTTCTCCCCGTTTGATGGGCACCAGCGGCACAGCGCCTTCGTGGTCTTTCATCTGGGTGCAGGGGTGCCACACGGACTTGAGGCCACGGGCGACGAGGTCAGCATTGCGCATGATAAATCTCCGTCAGACGGTCAGGTTCTGGGTTGTCGGCGGTTAACCTGTGCGGATATTACAGTTAACAGCGGCGGCTGGCCAATGTGACAAATGTCCTGAGTCTCGGAGTTTGTAAACAGGGGGGCTGCCGGGGAGACCTGATGCAGCAGGCCCGGTGATCGGGGCCTGCTTTCACTGGTTCAACAGCAATGGCAAATGAGCGGATCAGAAGCTCTTGTTCCAGCCCAGCCAGAATTTCGGATCGTTCGAGTTGACGGAACCAAGGGCATCTTCAGCGTCGATATCCGAGTACTCCAGATTCATACTCAGGGAGCCGAAGGCCCCTGCTTCCTTGGTCAGGTTGAAGGCGGCATGGCCATAGCTCGCCTCGCCCACGGATGCGGTCTTGTCGTCGGTAAAGTCGTAGTAACCCAATGTGACGCCTGCACTGAAATCATTTTCCAGCGGCATCGTAGCGGCCAGGTAATAGAAGACATCACCTTCCACGAACAGCCCTGGTGAGCTGGCGTCACTGTTTGTTGTATAAGCAAGCCCCGCGGATAAATATCCGTAACTCAGCTCTCCGTATATCTCTCCGAAGTCAATAGAGCCGGGGGCGTCCGGGTAGGCATAATAGATATACCCGACATCATATCCGATATTGTTGATAGCGCCCGCATAACCGGCATAGAGATCAAGCTCATAACTGGTCCCGTCACCAAAATCTACGTTGGAACCCCATACACCGGCATACAGCCCGGAGGCGTGTTCGTAGTCGAGTCCACCCTGAACGGCGGTTGAGTTGTCGGTTTGTGTCACACCACGGAAGAGGTAATTGCTGGAGACACCGAGGTTGGTGCTTACCTCGGCATTGGCAATTGACGGGATTGCCTGAAGAGCAGCGAACAGACTAACACCAAGCATTCCGGATTTTCTGAAAATGTGCTTATCCATCATGTACACCTTTTTTAAGTTGGGTTTTCGAATTCTTTGATAGCAAAAAAGGTGCCCAAAATATTAACTAATTGGTTTGTATAGGTTTTAACCTAAAAGGCAGGGCGGGAGTGCGATTAGTCAATCCGTACCTGCACTGTTATGGTGCGTGTGTTTAATCTGCAGTGCGGCCATGTGTTCAGGTTCCACGGCCTCGCCAAGCGAGGAATCGGGGACCAGCTCCGCAAGCGAAGGCTTTCGGAGCTGGATTGGTTCAGTGCGCAAGAACTCGCGAGAGGAACGCCTGGGTGCGCTCGTTCTGCGGATTGTCGAACACATTGTCCGGTTTGCCCTGTTCCACGATCTGGCCTTCGTGAATGTAGATCACGCGGTCCGCCACTTCCCGGGCGAAGCCCATTTCGTGGGTCACGACCATCATGGTCATCCCTTCTTTGGCCAGCTCGCGCATGACGTCCAGCACTTCGCCGATCATTTCCGGATCCAGCGCTGAGGTGGGCTCGTCGAACAGCATCAGCCGGGGTTCCATGGCCAGGGCCCGGGCAATCGCGACCCGCTGTTGCTGGCCCCCGGACAGGTGGCTGGGGTATTTGTCGGCCTGGCTGCCAATGCCAACCCGGTTGAGCAGCCGCTCGGCGGTGGCGTTGGCGACGGTTTCCGAGGCGTCCTTGACCTTCCGCGGCGCCAGCATGATGTTCCTCTTCACCGTCAGGTGCGGGAACAGGTTGAACTGCTGGAACACCATGCCCACTTCCTTTCGGATTTCGGCCAGGGCTTTGGGGTTGCCGCTTTTGGGAGCCAGCGGGTGGCCATCCACCTCCAGATGGCCGGATTCAAACTCCTCAAGGCCGTTTACGCAGCGGATCAGGGTGGACTTGCCGGAACCACTGGCGCCGATAATCACCACAACCTCGCCCTTGGCAACCGTCAGGTCTATATCTTTCAGGACATGCAGCTTGCCGAAGTACTTGTTCATGCCCTTCATTTTCACGATATCAGTCATGAGTCGCTTTCCTTCAGACAGAGGCCAGTCCACGCCGCTCGATAAAGCGGAGAATCAGGGACAGTGAGAGGGTGATGGCGAGATACATAATCGCGACCACGAAGTACACCTCGAACGCCGTGAAGGTATTGGCGATGTAGATCTGGCCCTGGCGAACCAGTTCGCCGACCCCGATTACCGAAAACAGGGAGGTGTCCTTGATGCTCACGATGGCCTGGTTGCCCAGTGGCGGAATCATCCGGCGGAATGCCTGTGGCCAGACGACCGACCAGAAGGTCTGGGTGCGTGAGAGACCCAGTGAAAGCCCGGCTTCGGTCTGGCCCTTGTCGATGGACTGAACGCCACCGCGCACCACTTCCGAAATATAGGCGCCCGAGTTCAGGGCAATGGCAGCGATACCGGCGGTGAGTGGGTTCACTGGTGATCCGATGAGGTCGGGCAGACCATAGAAGATAAACAGAACCTGAACAAGAATCGGCGTGCCGCGGAAAACTTCAATGTAGGCGGTGGCCGGCCATTTCAGGAACCAAAACTTGTTGATGCTCAGCAGGCCGAAAAAGATACCAAGGGCAAAGCCGATGAACAGGCCGGCAAACGAGATCAACAGGGTGTAGGGGATCCCTTCAAGCAGGTAGGGGATCGAATTGATGGCAGCTTGCCAGTCGAACTGGAACTGGAATTCCACGGTGAATGTCTCCGCAGGAAGTTGGAGTCAGAAATGGCCGGGGCACTGGGCCCCGGCACGGGGAATCGGGCGTCAGGCCCCTTCAGTCCTTACTTGCCTTCCGGCATCGGTCCGAACCACTTCTCGTAGATTTTTTTGTAGGTGCCATCCTCTTTCATGGAGGCCAGGGCGGTGTTCACCTCATCTACCCATTTACTGCCTTCCACCAGGGCGATGCCATACTGCTGGCCTTCGTAAAGGGGGCCAACGGTTTTGACTTTGCCTTCACCCTTGGTGCGGGCAAAGTAGCCCACGTTCGGGGCATCGTAAAAGACCGCATCGACAGCCCGTGACATCAGGGCCATGTACATATCGGAGCTGCCCGGATACGGGGTTACACCGTCATCGGCTTCCAGGTTCTTCATAAGGTAATCGTAGCTGGTGCTGCCGATTTTGGTGCCAACCTTCTTGCCTTCGAGGTCGTCGAATTCCTTGATGTCATCATTACCTTCGCGCACCAGAAGCCGCAGACCGGAATCGTAGTACGGGTTGGAGAAATCAACGATTTCCTCGCGCTCGTCCGTAATAGTGATACCGGCGATGGCAATGTCCACGTTACCGGTTTGAATGGCCGGAATAATGCCGTTGAAATCCATGGTGTTGAGGTCAATCTCAAAGCCGGCACGGTCTGCCACTTCGCGGATGATCTCCATGTCGAACCCGATCATTTCGCCGGTTTCCGTGTCCATCATTTCGAATGGAACAAAGCTCGGGTCGGTGACCACCTTGAGGGTTTCTGCGCTGGCGGTGCCTGCCGCCACAGCCAGGGCCAGGGACGCACCGACAGTTTTCAGCCATTTCGTGCTCATGCTTTCTCCTTTTCTTTTTTATGAGGCTCCATGTGCCCGGTAAGGCAAGCCGGACCAATCACTGCTGTTGGCTGCGACCTCCGGGGAGCGTTGATGGAAATGCATCACATACACTTTAGACTATTACGCAGGTGAGCACAGGAAATCAAATGCTTGGGGGAGGTCTGGCGGGGCGGGAGTCAAAAAGGGGTCAGATGAAAGCGTTCATCTGACCCCGGGTTCACTATTTTCGCACTCAGAAAGCAATCTTTTCCCGCTCGCTGATGCCCAGGTTTTTCCAGATACTGATGCTGGGCTCCACCTGGTTCAGGGTATAGAAATGCAAGCCCGGCGCGCCGGCCGCCAGGAGCTTTTCGCACATTGCGGTGACCACTTCCTCGCCGAACTTGCGGATAGAGTCGCTGTCGTCGCCATAGGCTTCGAGTTGCTTGCGAATCCAGCGCGGAATCTCCGCGCCGCACATGTCCGAGAAACGAACCAGGTTGGAGAAGTTGACGATGGGCATGATGCCCGGCACCACCGGAATGGTTACGCCCATCTTTTCCAGCCGGTCGATAAAGTAGAAGTAGCTGTCTGCGTTGAAGAAGTACTGGGTAATGGCGCTGTTCGCACCAGCCTGAACCTTGCGGGCAAAGTTCTTCAGATCTTCTTCGGCATTGCGGGCCTGAGGATGGAACTCAGGGTACGCGGCCACTTCCAGGTTGAAGGTGTCGCCGCTGTGCTCGCGGATAAACTCCACCAGCTCGTTGGCATAGCGCAGCTCGCCGGCGGCTCCCATACCGGAGGGCATGTCGCCCCGAAGGGCGACAACCCGGTTGATCCCGTGCTCCTTGTACAAATCCAGCAGCTCGCCGATTTCCCGGCGGGTGCCCCCGACACAGGACAGGTGCGGAGCGGTGGAAATGCCCTGGCGGTGCAGGTTGAGCACGGTTTCGATGGTGCGGTCCCGGGTGGAACCACCGGCGCCGAAGGTGATGGAGAAAAAGTCCGGATTCACCTCGGCCAGCTGGTTACGCACGGTCTGCAGCTTTTCCTTGCCCTTGTCGGTCTTGGGCGGGAAAAACTCGAAGCTGAAGCGGCGCTTGAACTGTTTCTGGGATTGCATCTGTTTACCCGATCAGTACTTGTAGCTTTCCGGCTTGTACGGGCCTTCGACCGGTACACCGATGTATTTGGCCTGCTCCGGCGTCATCCTGGTGATCATGCCACCAAAACCTTCCACCATGGCCCGGGCCACTTCCTCGTCCAGGTGCTTGGGCAGAACCTGAACGTATATGCCTTTCTCCCGGGCATCTTCCGGCAGATCCGCGAACTTGCGTTCGAACAGGTGCATCTGCGCCAGAACCTGGTTGGCGAAAGAACCATCCATGATCCGGGACGGGTGACCGGTGGCGTTACCCAGGTTTACCAGCCGGCCTTCGGACAGCAGAATCAGATGGTCGTTGGTGGCCTTGTCCCGGTACACAATATGAACCTGTGGCTTCACCTCGTCCCATTCCCAGTTTTTGCGCATGAACGCCGTGTCGATCTCATTATCGAAGTGGCCGATGTTGCACACTACAGCACCAGTCTTGAGCGCCTTGAGCATGTGGGCATCGCACACATTCATGTTGCCGGTGGTGGTGACCAGCAGATCGGTGTTCTGAAGCAGGGCACGGTCCACGCCGGCTTCGGTTCCAGTGTTCACGCCATCAATATACGGAGACACCACTTCGAAACCGTCCATGCAGGCCTGCATGGCGCAGATCGGGTCAGCCTCGGTGACTTTTACAATCATGCCTTCCTGGCGCAGGGAAGCAGCGGAACCCTTGCCCACATCGCCGTAGCCGATCACCAGGGCTTTCTTGCCGGCAAGCAGGTGATCGGTGGCACGCTTGATGGCGTCGTTCAGGCTGTGACGACAACCATACTTGTTGTCGTTCTTGGACTTGGTGACCGCATCGTTCACGTTGATGGCCGGCACCTTGAGAGTGCCTTCACGCAGCATTTCCTGCAGGCGGTGCACGCCGGTGGTGGTTTCTTCAGTCACACCGTGGCAGTTGGCCAGTACTTCCGGGTACTTTTCGTGGAGCAGGGCGGTCAGGTCACCACCGTCGTCCAGAATCATGTTCGGCTCCCAGCCTTCAACGTCGGCACCGACGGTGCGCTCGAGGCACCAGTCGTACTCTTCGTCGGTCTCGCCTTTCCAGGCAAATACCGGAATGCCCTGCGCCGCGACGGCGGCAGCGGCCTGGTCCTGGGTAGAGAAGATGTTGCACGATGACCAACGGACATTTGCGCCCAGTTCCACCAGTGTCTCGATCAGCACCGCGGTCTGGATGGTCATGTGGATGCAGCCCATGATGTTGGCGCCTTTCAGCGGCTGCTCGGCCTTGTACTTGTTGCGCAGAGCCATCAGGGCGGGCATTTCACCCTCGGCGATGTTGATTTCCTTCCGGCCCCAGCCGGCCAGGGAAATATCGCGGACTTTGTAGTCGTCAAAGCTGTTCAGTTTTTCTGCCGGAGTGCTCATGGTGTTTCTCCTGTCAGTGTCTTTTTGGCCTCGGCGATTGTTCTTCCCCTGGCCTCTCAATCTTGGTGTGTCGGCGGTGGGGGGATTCTCTCCCCGGAAACGCTACGAGCACATCCGTGTGCGCTTGGGGTCGGCCATCCCTGGCCTCCCACATTCCGGTGAGAGAATCCCCCCACCGCCTCGTTGAACTATTGGTGATCGCCGTCTTTGTACGACGACGGCCATAAAAATGGCCTTCTAAAGCGTCTCCGCAAACATTACTGCTGGAGACTCAAAACGTGCTTTCCGTTTGCTTTGAAAAGCCCTCACCACAATGCGAAGCGGTGGTGAGGCAACCCTTTCATGGACTGTGGGAGGCCAGGGATGGCCGACCCCAAGCGCACACGGACGTGCTTGTAGCGTGTCCATGAAAGGGTTGCCTCAGCGCCGCCACCACTTCAGTAGCGGGCTAACCCAAGCCCAAATCAAATACCAGCGGCATCCTTGAGAGCCGCTGCGCGATCGGTCTTCTCCCATGGGAACGCGGTGAAGGTCTTGCCACCGACGGTCATCTCATGGGGCTCGCGGCCGAAGTGGCCGTAGGCTGCGGTGGCCCGGTACATCGGGTGCAGCAGGTCGAGCATGTTGGTGATCGCGTACGGCCGCAGGTCGAAGTTGTCGCGAACCAGCTGGATGATCTTGTCATCGCTGATTCTGCCGGTGCCGAAGGTGTTCAGGGAGATCGATGTCGGCTGTGCCACGCCGATGGCGTAGGACACCTGAATCTCGCACTTGTCGGCCAGGCCGGCGGCGACGATGTTCTTGGCAACATAACGGCCGGCATAAGCGGCTGAGCGGTCGACCTTGGACGGATCCTTGCCGGAGAAGGCGCCACCACCGTGGCGAGCCATGCCGCCATAGGTGTCTACGATGATTTTACGGCCGGTCAGGCCGCAGTCGCCTACCGGGCCCCCGATCACGAACTTGCCGGTCGGGTTGATGTGGAACTGGGTGTCCTTGTGCAGCAGCTCTTCGGGCAGGGCGTGCTTGACGATCAGCTCCATCACCGCTTCTTTCAAGTCTTCCTGGGTCACGTCTTCATCGTGCTGAGTGGACAGAACCACGGCGTCGATACCGGTAACCCGGCCGTTTTCGTAGCGGCAGGTGACCTGGCTCTTGGCATCCGGGCGCAGCCACGGCAGCAGGCCGCTCTTGCGCGCCTCCGCCTGGCGCTGTACCAGACGGTGGGAGAAGGTGATCGGTGCGGGCATCAGCACGTCGGTTTCGTTGCTGGCGTAGCCGAACATCAGGCCCTGGTCGCCGGCACCCTGGTCTTCCGGCTTCTGGCGATCCACGCCCTGGGCGATATCGACGGACTGCTTGCCGATAATGTTGATGATGCCGCAGGTGTCGCCGTCGTAGCCCACGTTCGAGGAGGTGTAGCCGATATCCCTGATCACACCGCGGACCAGATCCTCCAGGTCGACCCAGGCACTGGTGGTGATTTCACCGCCAACAATGGCCACGCCGGTTTTTACCATGGTTTCGCAGGCAACGCGGGCGTGCGGATCTTCCGTCAGGATGGCGTCGAGGACGGCATCGGAGATCTGGTCCGCCAGTTTGTCCGGATGGCCTTCAGAGACCGATTCGGAAGTGAAGATGTTGTAGTCAGCCATAACGCATGCTCCTCTGTGAGCGTTTCAAATTCAGGCCGGTAAGCTACGTTCTTAAAGCGCTTTCCGGTAACCGGTTTCATTGGTGTGTTCAAGGGTACGTAAAACTACGTATCCGTATATCAAAATTTGTTGATATTGCGAATCAGGTCTTCAAACCTGGCCGCCTTGCTTCCAGAACTCCCGAACCTGGATCTGGAAACCATTGCGCAAGCCGATAAACAACTGTTCTCCGGCACTCAGGCCGGCCTCGTCAGCCCAGGCGGTCAGCTCTTCCGGCTCAAAACCCAGCCAGAGATCACCACAGTTCTCCTTGGCCCAGTCCTGGTCGTGGCTGCACAGATCACTGATCACCAGGCAGCCGCCGTTGTTCATCAGGGCCGCCGCATCCAGAAAAATATCGGCCGGGCTGGGCACGTGGTGCAGAACCATGTTGGCGACCACCAGGTCAAAGGCGTCGCCGCGGGCCAGCAGCGTGTCGGTAACGCCTTCTATCAGGTCAACGTTGTTCAACCGTTGGTCGATACAGGTACGGGTGGCCTTGGCCAGCATGTCCCGGCTGTTGTCGAGGGCCACTACATGCCCGCTCAACTCGGCCATAACCGGCAGGAAGGCACCTTCGCCGGGGCCGATTTCCAGGGCGGTTTGCCACTGGTGTTTGCCGGACCGCTTGCGAATCAGCTCGGCCACCGGGTCGGCGTAGAGCTCAAAGGCTGCGATCAGCTCCTGCTGCTCCCGGAACTGTTCCGCGTATCGGGCGAAAAACGCCTGGGACTGGTCCGCCCGCTGATTGCGGATGGCTTCAATCTTTTCCTGCAGGTGCGGTGGTAACGGTACACGGTCCACTGCCTCGAAAATCTGCCGGATGGTCTGATCCATTGGTTTGTCGCTATCCAGGTGCAGCGGGCGGCGATAGAAAATCGCATTGCCTTCACGCTGGGGCTCCAGCAGGCCGGCCTTGTTCATCACTTTCAGGTGGTGGCTCATGCCGGACTGGCGCATATCAAACAGTTGGCTGAGCTCCAGCACCCCGAAGGTATCCCTTCTCAGCACACGCAGGATCTCCAGACGTAGCGGATCCCCGCTTGCCTTGAAGATCGGGGCCAGTGCGTCCACGGAGGACAGGTTGTTGGCGTGTGCGTTCATGGATGTCATGGAACCGAAGTGTAGGGCGCTTCGGGTGGTCAATCAATAGGAATATCAAAAAATTTTGATATAGATGTATCGTTCTTTGAAATCAGGCCTTTCGGGAATCCGCAGGCAAACAATCGTGAAACAGACGCATGCCGATTTGCCCCGGCACACACTAATCGGCGAAAATACGCGCCTCATTTTTGATCGCCCTTTAATCACTACGAATTCTTTTCCTGCAAAACACTGGAGAAACGTCAATGCCGTCTCGTAAAGATCTCGCCAACGCCATACGCGCGCTGAGCATGGATGCGGTTCAGAAAGCCAAATCCGGCCACCCGGGTGCGCCCATGGGTATGGCGGATATCGCCGAGGTTCTGTGGAACGATTATCTGAGCCACAACCCGGCCAACCCTCAGTGGGCCAACCGGGACCGCTTCGTGCTGTCCAACGGTCACGGCTCCATGCTGCAGTATTCCCTGCTGCACCTGAGCGGTTACGACGTTTCCATTGACGACATCAAGAACTTCCGCCAGCTGCACTCCAAGACGCCGGGCCATCCCGAGTACGGCTATACGCCGGGCATTGAAACCACCACCGGTCCTCTGGGGCAGGGCATTGCCAATGCCGTTGGTTTCGCTATTGCCGAGAAGTCCCTGGCGGCCCAGTTCAACCGTCCGGGTCACGAAGTTGTTGACCACTACACCTATGCGTTCCTCGGCGATGGCTGCCTGATGGAAGGTATTTCCCATGAGGTGTCGTCCCTGGCCGGCACCCTGGGTCTGGGCAAGCTGATCTTCTTCTACGATGACAACGGCATCTCCATCGATGGCGAAGTTGAAGGCTGGTTCACCGACAACACGCCGCAGCGTTTCGAGTCCTATGGCTGGCAGGTGATTCCCGCAGTCGACGGCCACGACGCCGACGCCATTCGCGCGGCCATCGAGGCAGGTCGTGCCAACACCGAGCAGCCCACCCTGATCTGCTGCAAGACCATCATCGGCTTTGGCTCCCCGAACAAACAGGGCAAGGAAAGCTGTCACGGCGCGCCCCTGGGGGACGACGAAATTACCCTGACCCGCGAGCAGCTGGGCTGGCAGCACGGCCCGTTCGAAATCCCCGCCGACATTGCCAGTGCCTGGAACGCCCGCGAAAAGGGGGCCGCAGCCCAGTCCGAGTGGGAACAGAAGTTCGCCGCCTATGAGAAGGCCGAGCCCGAGCTGGCCGCGGAATTCAAGCGCCGCATGGCCGGTGACCTGCCTGCCGATTTCGCGGAAAAGGCCCAGGCCTACATCCAGGAATGCCAGGACAAGGCCGAGACCGTGGCTTCCCGCAAGGCGTCCCAGAACACCCTGAACGCCTATGGCCCCCTGCTGCCGGAACTGATGGGCGGCTCTGCCGACCTGGCCGGCTCCAACCTGACCATCTGGTCCGACAGCAAGGGCCTGACCAGGGGAGATGCCAGCGGTAACTACATCTACTACGGCGTTCGTGAGTTCGGCATGGCCGCCATCATGAACGGCATCGCCCTGCACGGTGGTTTCGTACCCTATGGCGCGACCTTCCTGATCTTCATGGAATACTGCCGCAATGCCGTGCGCATGGCAGCGCTGATGAAGCAGCGTTCCATCTTCGTGTTCACCCACGATTCCATCGGCCTGGGCGAAGACGGCCCGACACACCAGCCGATCGAGCAGATGGCCAGCCTGCGCACCACGCCCAACATGAGCCTGTGGCGCCCGGCCGACACCGTTGAATCCGCGGTGGCCTGGAAAGCAGCCCTCGAGCGCACCGATGGCCCGACCGCCATGGTGTTCTCCCGTCAGGGCCTGCCGGCCCAGCCCCGCGATGCCCAGCAGCTGGCGGATGTGGCCAAGGGTGCCTATATCCTCTCTGACAGCGAAGGCACACCGGATCTGATCCTGATCGCCACTGGCTCCGAAGTGGCTCTGGCTCAGGACGCCGCTGCCAAACTGCGGGAGCAGGGCAACAAGGTTCGCGTGGTCTCCATGCCGTCCACCGATGTGTTCGATGCCCAGAGCGCCGACTACAAGCAGCAGGTTCTGCCGCTGGACGTCACCAACCGCATCGCCATCGAAGCCGGCATTGCCGACTACTGGTACAAGTACGTTGGCCTGGACGGTCGCATCATCGGCATGACCACCTTTGGTGAGTCTGCCCCTGCGGGCGAGCTGTTCAAGGAATTCGGCTTCACCGTCGACAACGTTCTGGAAGTGGCAGCTGAGCTGCTGGACGCCTGATGACAGACTCTGCGCCTTTTCGTATCGCCATCAACGGGTACGGCCGAATCGGCCAGTGCGTGTTGCGCGCGCTTTATGAAAACGGCTTCCGCGACCACCTGCAGGTGGTCGCCATTAATGAGCTGTCGGATATCGACACCATTGCCCACCTGACCCGATACGACTCCACCCATGGCCGGTTTCAGGGCGAGATATCGGTATCGGATCAGAGTCTGGTGGTTAACGGTGACGCTATCCGGGTATTGCGCCATTCCGATCCCGCAGATTTGCCCTGGGGCCTACTGGATGTAGATCTGGTGCTTGAATGCTCCGGTGCGTTCTCTGATCGCGCCACGGCCCGGAAACACATCGATTCCGGTGCCAAACGCCTGCTGTTCTCGCAGCCGGCCGAGTCGGATGTCGATCGCACCGTGGTCTATGGGGTTAACCACACCGACCTCACAGCAGGCGACGTTATCGTTGCCGCGGCCTCCTGCACCACCAACTGCCTGGTGCCGGTGATCAAGGTGCTGGACGAAGCCTTGGGTGTGGAGCAGGGCAGTACCACCACCATCCATGCAGCCATGAACGACCAGCCGGTCATCGACGCCTACCACCACCAGGATCTGCGCCGAACCCGCAGTGCTCTGCACAATATCGTTCCGGTGGAAACCGGTCTCGCCAAGGGGATCGAACGCCTGCTGCCCCACATGGAAGGCAAGTTCAGCTCGGTGGCCATGCGGGTGCCGACCATGAACGTCTCCGCCATCGACATGGTGGTCAACGTGGCCAAGGCCACCGACGTGGCAGCGGTGAACAACCTGATAAAAGAGGCCGCCAACGGCCCGTTGAAGAGCATACTCGGCTATACCGACGAACTGCTGGCCAGCTCCGATTTCAACCACGACGCCCATTCCGGGGTCGTGGACGGCGGCCAGACCCGGGTAACCGGGGGCACCATGGTGAAAGTATTATGCTGGTTCGATAATGAGTGGGGCTTCGCGAACCGGATGCTCGATGTCAGCCGTAGCTGGCTGGAAAAGACTGAAAACGGGGCTGAAGACGGGGTCAGATGAAAGCTTTCATCTGACCCCACCCTTAAAAAAGGGGTCTGACCCCGTTCGGGGTCAGACCCCATGTTCATGCAGACTTAAGGACGAAGAAATGGCCATCAAGAAAATGACCGACCTCAACCTCGCCGGCAAGCGGGTGCTGATCCGCGAAGACCTGAACGTGCCGGTCAAGGACGGCAAAGTCTCCAGTGACGCCCGCATCCGCGCGTCGCTGCCCACCATCAAGGCTGCTAAAGACGCCGGCGCCAAAGTCATGCTGATGTCCCACCTGGGCCGCCCGGAAGAAGGCGTGTACGACGAAGCTTCCTCCATGAAGCCCGTCGCCGACCACCTGACCAAGGTGCTGGGCCAGGAAGTTCGCCTGATCAAGGACTATCTGGATGGCGTTGAAGTGGCCGATGGCGAAGTCGTCCTGTTCGAGAACGTCCGCTTCAACAAAGGCGAAAAGAAAGACAACGAAGACCTCGCAAAGAAATACGCGGCCCTGTGCGATGTCTACGTAATGGACGCCTTCGGCACGGCCCACCGCGCCCAGGCCTCCACCCACGGCGTAGCCAAATTCGCCCCCGAAGCCTGCGCCGGCCCTCTGCTGGCGGCCGAACTGGAAGCCCTGGGCAAAGCCCTGGATAACCCGGCCAAGCCGGTTGTTGCCATCGTTGGCGGCTCCAAAGTCTCCACCAAACTGGACGTCCTCAACGCCCTGGAGAAGGTTTGCGACTCCATCATTGTCG